>ERZ1292644.806-Hain-H14-01um-R2-806-length-18339-cov-4_pt1 | contig 18339 bp, 45 predicted proteins | sample MGYA00564402_ERZ1292644 | MGnify/ENA primary metagenome ERZ1292644 (study PRJEB36523, sample SAMEA6512644) | groundwater metagenome | collected 2019-01-09 | study: AquaDiva: Metagenomics assemblies of 32 groundwater samples
TATAGAAGCCGCCGCTCTTACCTCTCGTCGTTGTTGTTCCACGCACCATGCACCACAGGTCAAAGCTTTTTGCCTTGCGTGGGCGCTGGATTTCAGCCGAGTCAATAAGTTCAGCTTTCAGAGATCCAGGGATATGTCCGGCTTTGGTTGTGCGCTGGTAATCAATCCAAGCGTGACGGTAAGCTCTCCCAATGAATTCTCCCTTGCCTTTGCAAGAGGGGAGACGCGGTCGATCTCCGGACGCGATCTGTTGTGTGGCAACGGAGTGCGTCCGTTGAAAAAGATCGACCAACGCCGCAAGCGTGTCGGCTTTGACACGAGTCGGGAACAATTTGCACCTATACGAGAGAGTAATCTCCGTTGCCACAATGAAAGTATAGTGAAAGCAGAAAACCCTTGCAACCCCATGCGCAAATGGGTAAGCGGGCGTCCATGCCCTGAGAACGTCTCGCTCTGCTGCGCAACCGCGAGACTACGGAAACCGGCGTGCTCCGCGCACGATGCCGGTTTCAGGGTAAAGGAGGAAAAATGTTTAGATTCGTGAGCTTAGAACATCCAGACACTACGGCATATCTGGTACAGAAAGCGCCGGACTTCTCCACAAGAAACCGCTACGCCATTGGGGTAGCTGAGTGGGCGTTCCAGTACGACACCTACGGGGACGGTCTCATTCAGCATGCCTGTGAGATTGGCGTCCCTTTGGAGAGGATGGGAGACTTCCTCGCTTCCTTAACGACACATCTCCTCTCTGTTCCGCACGATGTCGAGGAAACGGTCAAGTATTGGCCAACGCCGGAACTGAGTATCTCATACCATGAAGTGAGGTTTCTCCTTAATCTCCACTACGACCTGGACAAGACGCGGTACTTTAACCTGGACGAGGGGAAGGTATCGTCCAGTGAAAGTAAACGCCACGACAAACGCTGGGCTGTCGTGCCAGAATGGGCAAATGGTACGCTTGGAACTGTCTATGGCCTCAAATTCTGCTGCCCAGCGAAGATGGATTGGCGTGATCTCCTTACGAGAGCCTTGCTCTACAAGTTCATTAAAGAGGCAGGGCGAAAATTAGGAGACTACTGGGGAGAGACGGTAGAGGATTGGCTGAAGAGTAAAGACAGGCATCTCTCTTCGGCCCTTTTCGCTGCCGATCAATTCATCCAGTCAGCGAGAAATAAAGAGATGGCAGAGAGATCCCTCGCTGGTTATTTGTCAAATAAAGCGAATGAAAAGACTCAAGCTGCTGCGAAAGCAGCGGAGGAGAGGGAGTATGAAGAAGCAACCGCCTGAACAGCTCCAGTTGAGATTCTGGCTCAGGTCATTGAGTCTTGCCAAAAGACTCTTCAAACAGGAGGAGTACACCACGGAGTACTTGCAGGAGATCGAGGAGTACTTGAAAAAGGAGAGCGCGGATGACGACGCTAACTGAAGAAGAGAAACGAAAGATCGTACAGGCAACCATTTTTGTACGCTTCAGGTACAAAAAGCAATCTCTTGACACTGAGGCGAGATTTAGCGGAGTAAAACTGTCGTTCCCTCACCTACTAGTTCGTGTGGATCTTCCAGAAGGGGAGTGGGCAGACTTTGGCGAATACTCTTGGAGTACCGCAAAATCTTTTATGGAAATGGGCCAGCCAGTTTACTTATAGGGAGAACTCACCAATGGCAAAACTCAAACGGAGGCTCATCGTCTCAACCATGACCCCCGCCAATGCGGCACCCCCACCCCTCACCCTAGCCGTCCTGGCAGCCGCCGTGGTGTGGCTGCTGTTCACTGCCTCGCTGGTGTGGATTGCCGTAACGCTTGCAGGCTACTTTGCCAGCTAGGAAGGAGAAACGATGCTTGTCAGAATCAGCTACAACAAGAAAGATGTCGTGGAGCAGGGGGAAGATTATGTAACGCTGAAGATCAATCCACACCAATCACCCACTATCCCTGCATGGATATGTACCTTCAAGAGCAAGGAGGAATCTGCCAAAGAAGGAAGATACCTAAACATTAACCAAAGGGGAGGCATTTCCGTAGGCCCCAAGCATTAGGAGGATCAATGCCAAATATTTGGCATGTTCAAATCAACGGAGTGCCACTTTGTACGTCTAACTACGACACAGACGACGATCACCCTTTTAGCTGCGAGACTCTCTCGTTAGAGAAAGGGATAAAGGAAGCCAGCCAGGTACTGCTTGTCTCGCTTCAGCGAGGGCGACGGGAAGCAGTAGCCATCGTTTCTGGCCGGTGCAAACAGAGAGAATTGTAACGACGCGATTGGAAACGTAAGGAGAAGTAAAAGCTCACTTGCTAAATCCCTTTCAGGCTCCCGGCCTGGACCTGAACAGCCAGGAGCATAAAAGAGATTTTAAGAGAGAAAGGAGAATTGAGTATGTCCACACGTTGTCAGATTCATGTCGTTCAGGAAGGGCTTGATTGGGAAGAAAAAATCACCCTCTACAAACACTCGGACGGATACCCGTCTGGAGTAGTTCCCCTCCTCAAAGAGGCATGGGAGAGGTTTGGTTCGTCATGGCAAGCCGGTCGTGCAAGGAAAGTCGCCTCATTTCTCTGCGCGGTAGCACCGGGGAGCATAGAACCTGAAGCAGGCCACGATTTACACAGTGATATTGACTACTACTACGTCGTGCATGTCATGAATCCAGGAGGTAGTTCAGTCGCTGGACATCCCCTATGGGAAGTAGAGGTGTTTTCCACAACAGACGGTTGGTGGGAAAAAGAACGGCCAACACATGGTGATCTCCGCCTACTGAACCCCCGCACCGACATCACCAAGATGACCTTTGTACAGGAGGAATAACTGCCGTCAAAACCTATGCAGGCCCTATGAAACTTACCCGTCTGCGCCCACACCACCGGACGTTCCGAGGCTGCGTAAGAGATTAAGAGAGGAAACCACCAACAATGACTACGCCCACTGCTATGAAACCTTGCCCAAAAATTTCCCCCTGGGGAAGAGTTCAGCACCAGACTGAACTGATTCCTGATAGTGCCTGGTCGGTTTCAACCGCTGGGCACGGCGGCATCTACCTTACCCCAAAACTCAATGTCTTAGTCCCAGACTGGGCGAAAACCAGTCCCTTCGGCAACCCACTCCAGGGCTGGTACGAGGAAGATGTGGATTGGTGTATCCCCTTGTGTTTCCTGGAAGCCCATTTCCGCGAAAGCAAAAGCGAATGGGTTCAGCAAGCGACCAAAGAGGGGGCGCATATGAAGACCCTCAGAGAGTGGCATCCGGCTCTCTTTGAAAGGATGGAGAACGAAAGGAAGTGACGGCAAATTGTGAAGCTCGCATAGGAGTCGAAGCATGATCGACGAGAGGACAGAAGTTTTCATCTACACCTTTGACGAGGGAACCAAAGCTATCTGGAACATTACCCTTGCGAAAACCTTTGTCGAGCAGGGGAAGTTCCTAGCAGAGGTAGAAATTGCCAAGGAGGAAATGGAAAAGATTACAGAGAAGAATGAGTATGACCACGATCACGCTGACGAAGTGGACCATACCCAGCCGGGGGATAGGGGCTCCAATCATTCACGAAGGGCAGGTTATCTATATTCTCATCGACGGTATACACCGTTGTGCGGCAGCTTTACAAAGAAGGCTACCATTCAAAGCACGTCTTCTGTCAGACGAGGATTCCCGAGCGTGTTTGTTAGCAGAGGCACCGGGAAGAATACCATAAAAAAAGGAGTAGCTATGCCAAACGAAAAAGCTCATGAGTTATGGTCATCAGTACGGGGGAATGAACACGTCCTCCGCGCCTTAGAGGTCGCCTTCGTAGGGGACCACTCTGTGATGTTTATCGGCCCGCCAGGGTGCGGGAAATCTCTTTTCTGTAGTATCATGATGGAGAGTAACAATGCTCGGCATGCTAAGATGACTCCCTGTCTCTGCGGCTGGTATCAAGACTTGCGTCAGACGTGCAGCTGCTCTGTAGAGCAGATTGCTGCGGCACAAGGACACCTGCAAAGGGAAACCTTGCGGTTTGACATCATCATGCACCCCAGCAGGCCAAAATTCGAGGATCTCTTTACCACAAAAGAAGAAAAGTTCGAGCACGTGTGGGACCGGGTCCTGAAGGCCAAGAAGAAAGAAGTCTCTACCAATCTTAGCGACGGTGGAAAAGCGCTGCTCAAATCAGCGTGGACACGGCTGTATCTAACGCCTGGCGATATAAAGAAAGTCCTGGCAGTGGCGGTCAGTATCGCAAAGTTGGACTCCTCTACTGACCGTGTAGATACTGCACATATAGCAGAGGCGATACAGTATCGTCATGTGTGAAAGGGAAGGGTATGAAGAGATTACTCAAGAAGATTCGCCCCTACATTGAGCTCTACAGAGACCCCAAGAATGGAATCGCCTGGGTGGAAGACGGGACATCTGGAAATGGCAATTCTTGTCACCCCAATATCTCTGCCAATGGTAGCGTCGTTGGCATGAAGTACAAAAGATACTGGGGAAAGCATGATCGTATCGTTAAGTCTCACGGCTTTGCCTACAACATAGACCGTGTAGTCATAACCGGCGAGCTAGATCAAATCGCAGCCGATCATTGTTTGTGCATCGGCTGTAGAGAGAGAAAGGAGAAAGCATGAGCAGCCTCACGACCTGCAATTACTGTGACCTGAAGGCTCTGAAGAGCCGAGCTGAAAGAGAAGGAAAGATTCTGAAGGTGACTCCTTCAGACTTTCAATTAGGAGGGAAGGAGATTTATCTTCTCCCTTCAGAAGAAACGGAACCTACGGACCAGCATTGGGTTACCTGGATGTTGGAGATACCTGACCACTGCGTTTGTTAGAAGGAGAAAACGTGAACACAAAAGCACTGAGAGAAGCGGTCGCCTTTGCAAGTAAGATCACAGTAGCAAAGAGCTATCGTCCCATTCTTGGTTGTGTCAAGATAGGAGATGAGAAGATCATCGCAGATGATTTAGAAACGACCATTACCGTCCCTGTCCCAGGCTTATCCTTTCCAGCTCTCTATGTGAATGCGGAGGAGCTGAAGAAGGCGCTGAGGGTGGCAGGGAAAGACGTAGTGCTCAAAAGAGAAGAGGAGACTCTACAGGTTGGCAGTATCAGTCTCCGGACTGGAAAGGAAGAATTTACTACACCAGACTTCTCGCGGATGGAAGCAGTCGGCGACCCGCTTATACTGCCGCTGCTAAAACCGCTGCTTGCCCCTGCAAAGCGGGCGGAAAGCCTCGATAGACTGTCCATCGCAACGATCTTTCTCGATTACCGCAACGGGCTCGCCATGTCCACAGACGGTGCACGCCTTCACTGCCTCCCGCTACAGAAGAGCGACAGCGAACCAATCCGGCTTGATTACAAAATAGCCGCCTTAATCTGTGGGAGAGAAGAAGACGCCGTTGTGCAAGCCTGGAAGCAGACGGTGGGGGAAGTCACCGACTCTTGGGTGAAAATAAATTTGAAAGATGGAACTACGGTACTTCACCGCAGCGGTGAGCAGAAATTCCCGAATTATCAATTGGTGCTGTTCACCCCAGCACGCACTGACAGCTCAATTCGCCTCCACCGGGCAGAACTAACCTCTGCGCTTAAAGCGATCACTATAGGGAAAGACGCAAGTGGGTGCATCCTGAAGAGGACTGAGGCGGGAGAGGTCGTGTACGAAAAGACCGCCACTGAACTCTATACAAAGGGGAACCTTTCTGGAGCGGTATGGAATTTCCCAGCAGATGCAAACATCTCATTCAATGCGCAATATATGCTCAACATTATTGAGCATATGCCAACACAGGACATTGTCCTGTGGAGGAATAGTGAAGGAAGTCCCTACCTTATCACTGACGGAAATGGCTCTTGCGAAGCGTTCTATGCCGTACTGTCGCGCTAGTATAAAGGGGAAGGACAATGTCTCTCTACCACGTTCAACCGCTCTATCAGCTACAGTGGGTAAAGACAACAGATGCAGAGGAGCTTATCAATCTCTACCATCTCGCTCGCACCGCGCTCTCCGGCCAGCCTTGCGGTCAATATGAGCGGATGCTTTGGGCAAGTAAAGAATTTTCTAAAATGCATCCATACTGCGGCGCTACTGCTGCATACAAAGATTTAGATGGTCTGCTAGCATAAGCAGAAAGGAGTTTTATCTATGGTAGAAGCACAAGGAACCCTTATCGCCCATTGTGGAGCGGTAAAGATTGACCGGCAGGCATTGGCATTGATCGAGTCACCTCCAGGGACAGACACCTGGCGGCCGGTCAAGCACGCCGAACTGGTTAACGAGATAGAAGCAGGACTGCAACGGCGCCACATCAACGTGGTCCGGGAGCAGTTCGCCGTGCAGACGGAGGGGAACATCTTATTCGCTGTTCTGGATCTATCAGCGGAATACAGCGACTTCCGTTCCTCGTTAGGACTGCGGACCTCGAACAACAAGAAGTTCCGCATCGAGATCGTCGCTGGCCTCAAAGTCTTCGTCTGCGACAATCTTGCTTTCAACGGGGAATCCATACTCCTCCGAAGGAAGCATACCAGCGGACTCATCCTTAACCAGGAGATCGACGAAGCGTTGATGCAGTACGAACAGCAGTTCGATGCACTGCAGCACCAGGTCGGTGCCATGAAGCAGAAGTACTTGAGTGATGATCGGGCCAAGCAAGTCATGTTTGACGCCGTCATCACGCGGGAGCTCATGCCCGTGCGCATTCTGCCGAAGGTGGCGCATGAGTACTTTGAGCCGAAACATGCCGAATTCAAAGACCGCTGCCTCTGGTCCTTAAATAACTCCTTCACAGAGTGCCTCAAAGAGATTCCTGAAGGCCCTCGCTTCCGCGCCCTCCAAGGGGTAGGAAAACTGTTCGGTGAGCTCGCCGGATAGCTGTCCCAGCACAGCCCTCTCTGCTCGGCAATGGAGAGGGCTGCGCCGATATTTCTGAAGATGGGAGAAAGCCATGAAACGCGCATACAAAGAGTGGATTATGCAGAACGTTCCAGACGATGCCGCTGCATATGGGCATTGTCTTTCGGTGACTAAAGCAATGGCCGAAGCATTTCCAGAACTTACGATTGTCTATGGGAATTACTACTGTCCCATCTGGGGGGAGCGCTGGCATCAGTGGCTTACCACAATAGGCGGCGAAATCGTTGATCCAACAGTCCGGCAGTTTCCCTCTGTGCATGGCACGTATCATGCACGACAACCGGAAGAGATGCCATACGGAAAATGTGCCAATTGTGGAGAGCTGTACTACACCCCATATGATGACACCGTCTGCAGTGAGGCATGCTCTAAGGCGTTCATCCGAAGCCTCTATGAGAGTTAGCGATAGTGGAGAGGAGTAGCTTATGAGAGACTATGTCAGTATCGGACCAGCCCCCTATGTGGAGGACTGTGCCCAAGTGGGTACCGACGGATATCGCCTACGAGCTAAAATTGAGTGCCAGATGCACATATTGTGCATTAGACAAAAACTCGGCTTAGAGCCAGAAGGGGCACGTCTGGCTATCAAGTCATTTCCCCATGACTTTGGCTCGTACCTCGAAGTTGTCTGTTACTATAACGATGACTTCTCACAAGCGGTAGCGTATGCCTTCGCCTGTGAAAGTCATTCACCAGCCACCTGGTATGAAGACACGCCGGTAGACTGGAGAGCAGCAGGGAAACCATGTTGATTTTGTTGCTCCTGTCAACCGGACGTTTTGGTCTACAAGAAGCCGTGCACGCTGCCAATGTGCTACGGTTTAATCTTTTGTACCTGAACCAAAATTAGGAGGGAAAAATGGCATACCTAAAGACTCACGGAACAATGGTGAAAAACCTAAAGAGACTCGCCAAACCCACAAAATAGGAAGTGGCACTATTTAGAAAATGTTACACTGTAAAGGAGAAAAGGAATGAGACTCAAAAATTTCCCTAAGATGTCGGAACGGTCTCTCTACCTCGCATGGAATTACGCAATCAACGTAGGGGAGATTCCTCTTGAAGACAGAGACGGGACGCAATTTCTAGGCATCGGACAGGGGCTCGTATTGCGTGTTGTACAGACAACATCAAGAGGGTTTGTCCTTGATATAAAGATGGAGGACATCATCAGAGCGGCCTACAGAAAAGACACAAAATACGACCTCTACGCATTACAGCCGGCGAAGAACCCCTTCCGGCTTGAATGAGAAAGGAGAGAGCTAATGTTAACAGTAGAAGAAGCGAAGTTCGTTCTTGAAGTCGCCGATGAGTTCCAAGATCCATATCATTGGGGCCACATTGACGATGCTGGCAGCGCACACTTATGACCAGTCGCAGCCCTGATGGTCTATCGGGGTCAAGAATTTGATATAGTACAGCTCATCAACGGGGCAGTTGAAATAATCGCTGTTATCGCGGCAAGCCGTGGCAATCATAATTTATGGCATGCTGGGCTAGTTGAGCTGTCTTTCGATCTTGGCTATCAGGAAGGTCAAGACTGCCAAGACTACCTTCAGCACTTGAATACGGGGGATGTACAGAAACGCCTCGCTGCGTTTATTACAAGAGCAGGCTCAGCAGAAAGCCTATCTGCCAGATACCCTACATGATCGTACTATCTTAGAGAAAGGAGCATCGTGATGAAAAACGTCAACATTGCGGTCACTGGGAAAACCATGACCATCACCGTAGATCTATCGCAAGATTTCGGTCCGTCCTCAACCGGAAAGACCAGAATCATAGCGAGCACTGAGGGGAATCAGAGTATAACAGGCCCAAGCGGACACGTTCAAGTCGGCTTGAATGTCTTCAAGAAGCCGTAGGGAAGGAAGATCATGAAATTTCGTGTTGAGGTCTATGACGATCCTATCTTCCTGAAAGTCTTTGACTCAGCAGACGGCTACAACTGGGACATTGAGGAGGGTACTCTCATTATCAGAGGCCCTCTGCCTAACAGTATCCCGGTAAGAGAGGGGCACTTATACATCTTCAGTCCTGGCTCTCACTATAGAGTCATCATCGTCCCTGACAAGGAATAAATCGCCTGCGCCGAAACCTATAGTGCCATTGCGGCTGTCGAGGGGAGTAGGCGCTGCCTGTCTTAAAAGGAGAGTCCTATGTCAAAGCCCGGTGAATGCCATGATCTGTGCTGCATAGGCTGCGGATCATCGTTGAATGACCAATGCCTTGACCCTGACTGTGCCTTCTCTATAGACCATATCCACCCAGAGGGGGTACTCTGCGGCCCCTGTACTGAAGAGCAGCAGGAAAAAGTTTACATTTTCCCTGTTGTGTTACGAGGAAGGGGAACGACACCGGAAGAAGCGTGGATAGATGCAACCGATGCCTTCGACTTAGACCAAGGACCGTGCCCTGACACCTATGAGGAGGTTTCCAATGAGTGACAAAAACATCGACTTCAACCTCTTCAATCACTTCTGCCCCCATTGTGGAGAGCCTTCCCTTCAGGGAGTCGTCACAGTCACCTACTCCCATGTTCCTCTCGATGCGGATGGCTATGACACCATCACTGGAGGGAGAATTGAAGAAGATGAGATTTTCTCTATCCAGTGTAGTGCATGTCACAAAGATGTCAGCCTGGATCACTATTTCAGGGCAGAGCGGGAAAGGAGAGACATATGAGCCGATGTGAACTGTGCAAATGTGAGGCTAATCATTCCCATCTGCATGGGAATTTCCATTATGCTGCTCAACGGAGAGCAATGGCAGAGAAACGCGGGCTGACACTGTATCCACACCATCCAAACGTGACGAAGAGACTTGTAAAGGAAGGGATAGGAGAGACAGTGCCGGATACAGTGTGGCATGCCGGAGGGATTGGCAGAACAGGATACTTTTCCAGCCAATACGGATTGAAGAAGACGATTAACTTTCCCTCATTACTCGCACGAAAGCGTAAGCAGTGGAATGGAGAAGCAGCGCGTATCAGACAGAAGTGGAAGTTAGAGGATAAGCGAGAAGCTGGGAAACATGCTGCACTGAATGAAAAAGCCCTGAAAGTACTGGAAAAGTTCAGCATCCCAGTGCCTGAGGATATACAGAAGGAAGTAGATTGCGCAGAAGGCGTACTTGTCCGTTCCCCAGAAGGAGAAGTGCAGCAAGCAGTGTGCATCAGAAAGCATACCTACCTCGTACGAGACGATAAGGGATACTTCTTACATGAGCTGAGAATATTTCGCAGAGACCTCCAAGATGGGCTCGATGCCCTTATTCCCAGAGAGAGGCGAACAAGTGCACCAGAGGTAAGACAACTTTGGAAGAGGCAGGGAGAATTTCACTTCTTCCCAGCAATTGTGTTACCAGAGGGTGGACAGTTGGTACGCCTCAGCAATGGGTACCCATTGGAGAGAGGCTCACGCCATATCGCCTGCGGGAACCTGTATCTTGATCAGTGGGGAACAGTGCTTGCAGTAGGGAATGTCACTATCACTGCACCAGACCACACAGCACTGCACTTCACAACTCCCCATCTTGTGTTTACTGCCGAGAACGCTGCAGATTAAGAAAGGAGAGACTATGAAATACTACGGAGTCGGATTCACAGTAGAATTCGGTGGGCCGCGATGGCACCGCTTTGCCATAGTGAAGCTCTACAGTGAGAGCGACCCACCCGCGATACCACTCACTTACCGAGGGCGCACTTGTCAAGATGTCATTGGTCAACTCCGAGAGCAGCCGTCAACCAGGTACGACTTCGTCTACCCGTGCTGGGACCGTGTCCAGTGGGGGGAAGGGGCAGACACTCTGTAACAAAGAAAGGAAGAAGAAGATGAGACCACTCGTTGCCTACAAAGTCTGCGCACTTATAAAAAAGGCAGCCTTCTCAAGCAATTGTCTGTTCGGTATGGAGACAACTGACAAGTACTGTATTCACTACAAACTCGGAAAGCAAACTCTCTGCGTAAAAAGATCAATGGGGATTTTCACATTCAGTAAGGACAGTCTAAATGAGGCGAAGAACTTTGCAGAGAATATAGGCGTTTCTTCTGTAATTTTTCAAGGAACAGGAAAGAAGAAACGGCGGTCAAAGAGGGCTATGGCCCTTTCCGCTAGCCTTTCCAGTCACCTTGATGAGTTCTACAGAGGGAAGAAGAGGCTCTCTAAGACAATGGTGTTGCCAGGGACGCTTTTCTTAGAAAGCTTCACTCCGCTGTCTGTCATTCAGTAACATGCCTGAGAAAGAAAGGAGACTGTAAGGAACTCGCTCATGATTTTCCCCCGCCCGAAGGCAGGATAGAATAACGATGCGAATCATGTTTTATCAACGCGGCCTTCTCAAGATACTTGCGTATCTTTCCGCGTGCCCACCTGGCGAGATTCCACGAGGCGACCGTGTCGGAATGCCCAACGAAACCGCAGCCGACGCAGTGAAACGCTTCCCCTCGCCTGTTCGTTTTGTCGCAGTGCTCGCACGCTGGGCAGGTCATGCTCGACCGTGCAGGCCACTGTTGATAAACGAAAGTCCCAACTTCCTCACCGATCTGGAGGCACCGAGTAGCAAAATGCTGCCGGGGCCAGCCGCCGATACTGCCGCGCGGTTTAAGGTTGCCGATGGATTTACAGGCTTCGATGACCAGGACTTTCCCAGTCCGAGCCGCCAGCGTGACGGCTTTTCTAGCTTCCCGATCCAACATTTGCTTGACCGTTGTTCTATTAGATTTCTTCCGATGTTTCTGGCGTTGCCGCTCCGCTTTCCGCGCCCATGCCTGATTCATCACCGGCCGGAGACTTTTACTCTCATACCCATCCGACCTGGCTACGCCGATATTCACGCCAACATCACAAGCCAAGACATCGGCAGAAAGGACTGGCTTTACATAGGGGAACTCGACAAAGACGCGGGCGACCAGTCCGCCGTTCTTGCCTTGTCTGACTTCGCACATAGGTCTGAGGGTAGCGCCGCGCCTCAGCGCATTCTTGAGCGCTCTGTGAGTTTGCGTTGGAACCCATCCGCACGTCGGCGGTTTAATCCAGTAGGTATAGCTCGTGCCCTTCGCTTCCTGGATCTGCGCGTCACAGAGCAGCGGAAAATCAGCCGGGCAGTGAAATGCTTCGCCCGTAGCTTTCTCGGCAGCGAAGCCCGCATTGATAATGCCGCGCGCCCGTTGCTGGGCTTGGTTCGCAATCCACCCAAGCCCCTCGGTACTCTCAGGCAGCCGCTTCTCTTCCACTCCCTGGGCAAAGTATTTCGCGCAGTAGTCAAGCGTATACTTTCTGTACCACCAGCAGGCATAGCGAGTCTCTTCAGCTTTGCCAGGGTTCGCTTCGATCTTCAACGTATAGGAACGAATGATACGAGCGGGCTTCATTTTTTGGGTACGTCCCATTTGGCGGACTTACACTTGGGGCAAATCCGCACATCGACTTGCCGAGGTCTCCAAGTATATCCGCACCGGCAGCAGGTCAACGGCTTGGGTAAGTGAATTTTCATTCATGTGAGTATACGTATGTATGCAGCAAAAGGCAAGCCCCCTCCCCACGAAAATCATGCGCTCACGACAACAGCGTCGAAGGACGGCTCCTCAGACTGCACTTCTCGGAGCCTACGAAAAACGGGCTCGCCCTCGCTCGCCAATCCGTTTTCATTTGTTATAGAGATAGAGCCGACGGTGTATTATGAGTATGCAAGTGTCATCCTCCAGGAGGATCAAGCACATGAGACAGAAACTGTTGCGTAAGCCTGCCGTCCTAACACTGCCACCGGACAACCCTCTGACCGACCTCATCCTCGCTCTCCTCTGTACTGAACGCTGGGGCATGCGAGAAGCTATTCTCAAAGCGACAGAAATCCAACTGAGTTTTCTCAAAAGATAGGAGAAAATTCCCAGTGGAAAAAATCATTCTAACACAATGGATACACACGAGAGACCGCCGCCATTACCGCCCTGGCATCACTGGAGAAATCCTGCACGTCAGACAAGATGAGACCGGGCGTATCTGCTACTTCGTCCTGCTCGAAGACAACAGTGAGCGGGTAATCTTTGAGGAGGAATTCACCATACTGGAAGAACTGGAAGAAAAGGAGCGCTATGACATTCCTTGAATATCTCTGTGTCCTTCAACAGAGAGAAGACGCAAAATGCTGGGCGCATATCCCTATAGAGCATCTCAGTGCCCTTGGCTGGAAAATGCACCTTCAGCAACAAGACGATGATCTATGGGTAGCCACAATGCAAAAGGGAGAGATAATATACGGCAGCGTAAGACAGGCAAATTTCCACAGTGCTGTGTTTGAAGTGGCAAAAGCAGTTCTTTCCTAACGTTAACCGCAACCTCCCACAAGAAAGGAGTCCGTCAATGAAAGCTGAAGCCGTACTACAGATCTTCCAGAAATTCCTAGGGGAAATAACGCTTGCGAAAGAAACAGCGGACACTCTGAAGCAGCAGCGCTATGACCTGACAGAAGAGGATGCAGAGATTTTTGAGAGATGCCGCCTTGATCTCGGCGGAACTGTCGATCACGCACGCACTGCCTTACACAAGGCATGGTATGACACTGATGCCTTCATTGACGCCCTCACAGAGACAGTGAATGAGCAGGATGAGCTCGCCTTAAATGCCTATGTAGAAGCAGTGGAGAAAGAGCTCGACCGCCTGTCCATTCCCTAGAAAGACAAATATGGAAAATGCAAGACCGCCAAACCCCAGGCAATGTCTTGGAAAACAGCGCTTTAAGACTGAATCTCAAGCGCTGCGCGAGGTCGGCCGCATGATTAAGTACAACAGCGCTGACCCTTTCCTCCTCAACGCATATCAGTGTGCTATTTGCCGCGCGTGGCACACGGGCAATCGTAACCCCAAAATGCTGAAAACACTTGGCATAAAAGTGAGAAAGACTTGAAGCTCACTCGACTTTACCCCCACCGGGACAAAGACTAAGAGAGCCACTGTGAGACGTACAAGAAGCATACGTAGCCCGATGACATACGATCCTAGACGCCACGAAGTCAGCGTTCTGGGTATACCAGCAATGCCAACAACGGAACGTTTCTTTATGTCTCTGTCGCCGCTCGACGAATCCGCATTTAGGACAAGTCGTGCTGGTGTAAGCCGGATTCACCACAGCCACAGGTACGCCCATCAGGGAAGCCAGCAGCGCCACACGTGTGCCGAAGTACCGCGCCGCGTGCGCCTTCCATCTGATCAGTCTACACGGGTCTTCAAGTGCGATGCCTCTTCCCGCTCGCAATGCCACGGACACTGTTTTACGGGCTTCTCTGGCCAGCACTTGCCTCTGGGGACCGGTTTCAACGCGCCGGTCAATGCCACGCTTTTGGTCCATTGCACGCCGGTTGCGTTGTCGTTGGAGTACGGGTCGCAGGTCTGGCCCTCGGTAGCCATCGGAGCGGGCAACACTCGTCCGCACTCCTACGTCTACACCGATAAACTCTTTGACTGGTATCTCTTCGGGCAGCGGCACCTTCACGCCTACCCGACAGTACCATTTGCCGTTCTTCCTAAAGATTTCTCCCTGCTCGCAGAGCGTCGCGTTAGGGTAAGCCAGGGCGCGGTTGATTGCCCGGTGTTTCTTGGCCGGGATATACAACTTTCCTACGCCCTGCACCATGACCCACAGGTCAAAACCTGTGGCGTGCCGGGGAGCCTGTACGTGGGCGGCGTCGATCAGTTCAGCTTGCAACGTTCCCGGCTGATGACCTGCTTTCCTGGTTCGTCGCCAATCAGTGAACGCACGGCGATAGGCCCGGCCAGCAAACTCGCCCATGCCCTTGGACGAGGGGCATCGGGACTCCTCACGAAGCGCAGTTGTGCACGCTGCGTGATGCCTCGCAAAGAGTCCCGTCAGGAGAGCGAGCGTATCAGCTTTGTTGGCAGTCGGGAAAAGTTTCAGTTTGTAACTGAGAACAGCGTGCACGAAAGCAATCGTAACACAAACCGCCCACCATGTAAAGTCTCGTTCGCCTCCGTCAATGGAGGGAAGAACGGCCCTCTGAGACTGCGCTTAGGGGGCCTGCCAAAACCGGCGTCTACTGACCATGCCGGTTTCGGTAGATGGGGCGGCGATTACCTAGGGGACGAAGTAGCTATCTTCATGGCAGAGCTGAACGATGAGGTTGCAGAGCTTTTTCAGTATCTCCAGCACCGGCACACAATTCGCAACTTCATCGGCTTCGAGTGTCATGTCAATGAGCAAGAAGCATTGGCTTGGCTAAAAGAGAAAGACTTATATGACAAGAATTCATCTCACTCTCCAGAGTTGGAATGAGAAGACCGGCCCGATGCCAGTGAGTACCTCATCTTCTGACACCTGCCCTCCATCATGCCCGTGGATAAAAAAAGGATGCTACGCCAAGCACGGGCCATTGGCATGGTGGTGGGAGAGAATAAATCAGGGGCAGAGAGGTAGCACATGGGCAGCTTTCTTAGAGCAAATCAGAAAGCTGCCAAAAGGCACCGTCTGGCGCCATAATCAGGCCGGGGACCTGCCTGGAAAAGGAGAAACACTAGACATCTCCCTCTTGAACGCGCTTGTCATTGCTAACCAGAAGAAGAGGGGATTCACCTTCACCCACAAGAGGCTAAAAAAGAAGACCGAAAAGGAAGCCGTCAAAGCCGCGAACGCCAACGGCTTCACGATAAACTTAAGTGCAGACACCATCGCCGAAGCCGATCAACAAGCAAATCTTGATATCGGTCCAGTTGCCGTTATCGTCTCCGACTTTGACACCATGCCAAAGTATACGCCAGAAGGGAGAAAACTTGTGCCGTGCCCGGAGCAGACTGTCGGACTGACTTGCCTCCAGTGCCAGCTCTGTGCAATTCCCTGGAGAAAGAGCATCATTGCCTTTGAAGCACACTCTTCGGGAAAAGGGTACATCAAACAATTTCTTAAAGAAGGAGAAGAACAGTGAACTATCCACAGTTCCTTTTCACACTGAGGAAGCTCAGCCGAACCGGGGCATATATACCCTATATTTCTCCCTACGAGGAGATACGGATAGATGTGCCAGGCCATCGGCACTGCCCCATCACTGCCGTCTGCTTGTATGCAAGGGAGATGTACTTTCCCATGGGAGACTATGAGCAAGCAGCTGAGCAGGTAGGGTACGAGTCCTCTTCTGTGAGTCCTTACTGGATCACCATTGCAGCAGATGAAGGAAAAGACAAAGCGCACCCAGGCGACCTCACACGAAGAGTAAATCGACACCTCCGATACTTTCTCGGCCTCCCTCAGCAACCGCAAACAGAATAGTAGTAAAATCGCCACAGAAAGGAGAACATATATGACTCAGTTGATTCAATGTCCAGAATGCAAAAATCCTGGCATTACCATTTCCGCCTGGGCTCCTGGCACCGTCACATTGGATAAAGAAGGACAGCTCGTCACCGTATCAGGCTTTGAAGATACACAGTGGGACGAGTGCGAAAGTGCATGGTGTGAAGAGTGTGGATGGGAAGGGCTTCTTTCTGAAGCAGAGGAGGATAAACATGATAAAAACCCTTAAACGTCGAGGATCTGGCTGGTCGTGGGTGCACATAAACACACGAGGAGAAGAGACCCTCATGCACTCAGACGAGCGCGGACAGTGGGTCGCTTCGAGTGGCGGTTATATTCGCCTCTCTACAACACCACTGCCACAAAGCAAAGCAGAAGCAAAGAGAATTCTTGAAGAACAATGGACGTAGAAAAGAAGAGAGGGCATATGAAGAGTACAAAAGCACTTATCGAAGCCGCTGAAGCGACGTTTGAACGTTTCATGAAAACAGACCCGGCAAAAGAAGTGACAACAGACGATATAAGAAGCGTAATGACGTTCATCATCGCTGCCTCTGTCCTTGCCATTGCAAAAACTCTTGTGGACAAAGATCAAACTGAAAAGAAGGATGGAGAATGAAAGTCACTGTCCTACAGATAGATCATAAGCATGGCACTGACATTTATGTATGTAAGAGCATGGACATTGCCATGAGGGAATTAGCAGAGTATTGCCGGCAGTGGTGGGGAGATCTCCGAGAGTTCCCGCCCTACGAAGGTAAGCCAGAGAAGGAGTAGTGTCATGAATACCTTATCAGAGTTCATTCAACATATTGGCTACGACTCAAGCTGGGGGATATGGGCAACACCGCCATTTACCCCTGACTCGGAAGCCAGGTACGGACAATGTCAGTTCGAGAATGGCGGCGTACTCGATGAGAAGGTGTTTGCCGTCGAAGGAGAACGCTGTGGAGATTTCATGGCAGAGTATTGTCCAGAAAATGAAGACGGCAATCTTATAAACACCGAAGAGGGAGCACGTGCGCTCATCGAAGAGATCGAGCAGGAGAGGCTCGAAGAAATCGACGCGAAAGAAGGTTAGCCATATGATGACAATTTATAAGTTCCTCATCACTCCAACTGACATGACTTTTGAACTCCCGGCAGGAGCGGAAATCTTAACGGTACAGATGCAAAGCGGAAGCCCGTACATTTGGGTGCTCCTTGACACAGATGTGCCAGGTATAGATCGACACTTCTTTGTGTATAGAACAGGGAAGGACCTGGGGAGGGAACGCAACGATTTAGCGTATATTGGCACCTTTCAAATTCCTGAAGACCAATCGGTATTTCACCTTTTTGAGGTCAAAGAGAAAGGATAATAGCAAGGGCAACATGAAAACAGCAACGCTGACTGTCACAATTCGGAAAGACTTTCCAGACGAAGAGAAGGGGAAAAACATAAAGCAATGGGCAGAAGACTTCTTTCTCCATCTCTGCAACAACTGCGGAGACGATGTGGAAATAGGACAACAAGGCCTACAGGTCATCTTCTATGAATAAGAAAGGAGCATAGCATGAAAAAGAAACGTCTTTATGAAAAGCAAGTCAAGGCCGGCATAGAGTTTCTTGATCAGATAAGGCCAGAGTGGGAGGACCTTATTGATATTGAAGTCTTAGATATGAAGAACTGTCACTGCTGTATTCTTGGACAACTCTATGATCACTATTGGAACGCCACAGCAGAATTATCATTTACGAACATACGAGCAGACGAACTCGGCTTTACACTCCTAATTCCATTCTCAAGCGCTATCACAATGTTTCCAGTCCTCACTGAAGAATGGAAACTCCAGATACAGAAAAAAAGAAAAGGAGGTGATGCCTAAAGCAGAAGCGTGAGAGTCATCTGAGAAAGACAAGGACTCTTCCAGAGAGAGTCCTTGAAGGAGAATAACTATGACAAAACAATCGAGACGAACGCGTGCCATCAATTTGATTGCCGCTCTAGAATCCGGACCAACATTTACGGATCTAACCGTTCAGGAATACCTGGAAGAGTACAAAATCTGGGTAAAGGGGAACATTATCCCAAAGCTCAAAGACCTCATCCCAGAATTGAAAGGAAAAGAAAAGTCATGACATTGACCGCGCTGAGACGTATGGAAC
>ERZ1292644.807-Hain-H14-01um-R2-807-length-18322-cov-13_pt1 | contig 18322 bp, 41 predicted proteins | sample MGYA00564402_ERZ1292644 | MGnify/ENA primary metagenome ERZ1292644 (study PRJEB36523, sample SAMEA6512644) | groundwater metagenome | collected 2019-01-09 | study: AquaDiva: Metagenomics assemblies of 32 groundwater samples
CAAGGAACCCTATCCATTAAAGAAGCGGTTGCAGCAGGGTTTACTTTTCAATAAATTGTTTAGCAACTCAGAAACTTCGTGGATTGGTTCGCGGGAATAGTAATACCCTGCACCGCAGAGAAGGCAGCATTGGAGGACCAGTCCACGGAACATTCTTCAACAAGATGTATCAAGATTTGCAGAGGTAAAGATGAGCATCACAAATTTCCCTCTATTTTGGCCGCCAAGCTGGCAGCGCACTCCGCCTGATAAGAGAATCCGGGCCAAGTTTAGTAAAGGTGAGCGGCAGTATCGTCAAGACGGGCAGTCCAGTTGGATGCGGAAGCGCGAGTTGTCCATAGCCGATGGGGTCCGGCGGGTGATCGAGGAGCTGGCTAGGCTTGGGGTGGACAGGGAGAATGTCATCGTGTCAACTAATGTCCAGGCGCGTAACGATGGTATGCCCTACTCGAATCGCTCTGAGCCGAAGGACCCCGGAGTAGCCGTTTATTGGAGGACCTATAAAAGCAAGCAGCAGAAGTGCATGGCCATTGACCGCTATGATCGCGTGGCCGATAACCTTGGGGCTGTGGCCGCGACCATCGCCGCCATGCGCATGATAGAGCGCCATGGGGGAGCAGAAATATTGGACCGAGTTTTCCGTGGCTTCATAGCCTTGCCGGCGCCGGAGCAATGGTGGCAGGCGCTCGGTTTCGAGGATGAGGATGAGGTGACACTGGAGGCGGCAGAGTTCAGATACCGGATCTTAGCCAAGAAGCACCACCCGGACGTAGGAGGCGACGCGGGAAGGTTCGCCTCCATAACGGACGCCATCAACACGGCACGGGAGAGATTGTAATCTTTTCCCTTGACACCGAAATGGGATAGGTGTAAGGAAAGTGCGTGATCCTGGAGAATCAGCAGAATTCAGAAATGGCCGTAGCAACGTGGCGACCCCACGGGAGACCCTCTTCTTCCAGGATCATGGTTTCTGCTACGGCTATTTGTGGGTTTTGGGGGATAGGGTAGAGATGCCAAGTCCTAAGCGTTGGTTTCCTAAATCCCGCGACTTCAATGATGATCCAGAGGGATGGGAATTAACTGATACTTTTGGAGATAGAACCATCAGGCTTTGGGATGAGATCTGTACTATGTTGGATAAGACCGACAACCATTGGCGACTGTCTGGAGAATGGTTGGCCAGTCTCTCGCGGAAGGTCCGCCAGTCATCCGCCACTGTCTCGCGGGCCATTGGCTGGATGGTGGCCAAGCAGTGGCTAGTTATTGACCAGCTATCCGCTGATGGTTCACCAATGGTTTATAGCTCTCCTAACTATTGGAAATATCACAAGAGACAGGAAACAAAAGGGGAAATACCCGACTCCACAGCGGGATCTAGTAAAGGTCCCTCCCTTCCCTATCCTATCCTATCCGAACCTCTTAAGAAGAATCTTAAGAAAGATTCTCTTGCGCTTGGGTTCAAAAAGTTTTGGGAAGCCTACCCCAGAAAGAAATCCAAGGGAGATGCGGAGAAGGCTTGGAAAGCCCTGAACCCGTCCCCTGACCTGCAGACTAAAATCTTCCAAGCCATAAAGGTTGCTCGGGGGGGGGCGGATTGGCTGAAGGAGCGTGGAAAGTTTATCCCGTACCCAGCGTCATGGCTCAGGGCGAAGGGGTGGGAGGACGAGGTTGACGGCGAAGACGATCAAGGGAGGGTTCCGACGCTAGAGGAGGTAATGAAAACCGATGCGGAAAGAAACGAAGAACTCTACGCAGAGGAAAATAAACACTAGTCTAAAATTCATTGAGGCCACGGACAAGCTGATTGCCGCAGGGTCTTGGGAAGAGACCCTACATCAAATTGCTCATCGCTTTGGTAAGGTCCGTTTTCTATCCTACTCGCGGCCGAAATCCGATAAAGAGTTCTACTTGGATGGTAGAAAGTGGAAGGCAACGTGGACACGGAATTTAAAAGAAGGGCAATACGCAAAAGAGATATACTCAAGTCAAGATGGATGGTTGCATCATGTCGAGATCCCACTGACGAGTTATCGACCCTACGGGGTAGGGCCGTTAGATTGGCCTGAATCGGAAAACGAAGACAAGGTGCCTTTTTAAAACCACGGAGGAGAGATCAGATGAAAAAGAAGGTAGTCAAGAAAGGGTCGTCGATAAAAACGCTCAAAGTGAGGAAGCCCAAAACCCCGACAAGCAGGACTGGGATATCTTCGGGTAATGGAGGTGTAAATATATACTGCTCTGACCGGCAGTTGGTCCTTTCGTTTCCGGGCACCGTTACGCCTACGGGTTTGATTCTGCGTCCGACCTTAGAAATCGGAGAGTGGGCACCGATTGGGATGCGGCTCAAGATGGCTAAGGAGTGGCTCCAGTTTGCGATTGGCGACTGGCTGAATCATGGAGAGACGCATTACGGGGAGACCTATGTACAAGCTGCTACTGCCACCGGCTTGCCCGAGGAAACCCTGATGATCTTCAAATACGTAGCATCTCGGGTTGATCCAGAAACCAGAATTATCAAGGACAATGTAACGTGGTCCCATCATCGAGAGATTGCCAAATTCCCGCCTGATGAGCAGGCTCGATGGCTCAAAAAGGCGCACAAGGAGGGTTGGAGTGTCCGGGATCTCAAGGATGCGCTCAAGAAGGCAGCCGGGAAGGACGAGGATGGCCAAGAGGAAGGGGGAGAGGGCAAGGAAGAAGGGCCTCCGACTGGGGAAGGGTGCGAGGCATGTGGCTCCTCACCAGCGGGTATGCGGGCCTGTGGCTCGTGTATGGTTCTGGTTGCCAAGGCATTGGAGACCATCGGTATCAAGGGGGCAATGGACCTTTTGAGGCGTAAGCCGTCCAATCCGCAGTTGGCCATGCTCAAGTGGGCGTATGACTACGTTCAACGGCCAGAAATACCCTTGGACGAGCAGGCGCAATTGGAATGGGAGGCGCGTTATGAGGCGCTTGGCAAAGTGGCTGCAAGGGCGACATAGGAGGATGCGCCAGTCTAAATCTTGATACGAATCAAAGAAAGGAGATAGGTATGGCTATCAAAAAAACTCTCATAGTGGATCTAAAACGGCAGGGACGTAAGCGGTGGGCGCTCACCTTACAGGGTACTGATTCCGGGGTACCGGAGGAGTTGAGGACAGCTATTTATACCTCAACTGAAAGACACGATGTTGTAGTGTTGAATGCAGCAGACCCGTTTGGCGAGGAGACCCCCGTGGCCAAGAAGATCCGTAAGCCGAGGTCGGATAAGGGTACTCGCCGGGCGGATACAGCTCAACGGCCCCTGAGTTGAACCATGACTGGCTTTGAACTTAAAAGGCTTCGGCAAAAGAAGCATCTCACCAGAGAGCAACTTGCTAAAAAGATTGGCGTAAGCGTGAGGACCGTCGAAGCGTGGGAACAGGGTTGTCGAAAACTGCGGAAACCGATAATTACCCTGCTCAAATACCACTTGACGCATACTACTACGTTGTAGTATATATGGTGAATCATGCCGACCGGCGTATATCTTAGAACCCTCCGGCTGTGCGAGGTAGATGGCTGCGATAGAAAGCATTGTTCAGGTGGATTTTGCGCCAGACACTATCAGCGTGTTAAGGCAAACGGCAGTCCAGATATCCGTAGAAGTTATAAGCATGGTGAAGCTGCTCGCACACCAGAATACTGGGCCTGGACAAACATGATAGCACGTTGCACCAATCCCGAACATAAAGAATGGCACAATTATGGAGCACGAGGAATCACGGTGTGCGGGGAATGGAGAAACAGCTTCGTCGCTTTTTTAGTGGCACTGGGACGGAAGACCAGTCCCGAACATTCTCTTGATCGTATTGATAATAATGGTAATTACGAGCCGGGCAATGTCAGGTGGGCAACGAAACGCGAACAATTGAGAAACACGCGAAGAAATAGGCTCGTTACATTCAACGGTAACACTCAGTGTATAAAGGACATGGCCAAGCAACTCGGAACTACCTATCAAACGCTTCAATATCGGCTAAAACGAGGTATCCCGTTGGGCAGACCATTTACGGGCAAAAAGATAGGACCTCATGCGTCACGATATTAAGATACAGTGCCCAAAATATTTACAATTCATCCGCGAAAAACCATGCGCGGTATGCGGAAAACCGCCGCCATCAGATGCGGACCATCTCCGTGCCCGCGGCTTCGGGTCTGGGAAACAGAACGACTTGACGGGGTTGCCCCTCTGCCGGCGCCATCATTCCGAGCGGGGCCAGATAGGAAACGTAACATTTGAGGTCAGGCACAACATCGACCTTTGGCAAATGGTGGCATTATATTTGATTGAGTTTTTTGTAGATACAGAGCGACGGAAAACAATAGAGGTCCATGTGAGCAAGAAGAGTAAAGAGGTTGAAACGCTACGCCTGTAAGGAGGGTTTTCCCATGAACAAAGATCCTTTTACTCTAACCGATGTCGTAACCCCCCGCCCTAAACCCTACCGAGATCTGATCGTGATTTGCAGCGCAGGGGTTCTTGTTGTGTTCGCCCTCATCTTTTACGGCGGGTTCAAGTTAGGAATTGACCGGAAAACCACCAGCTACATGCAGGCACATCTTTCTATAAGTCGCGCCTGCATTGAGCATGTCGGTTCTTTGAAGCCACGCGGTGTGACGGTGAAACCGGATGTGCCTTTGTGGATAGCACGGAACTGTGGGCAGATTGCGGACAGGAGCATGGAGAGGATCAGCGGGATCAGAACGGGGATGATCCGATGACCCGCTGTGCAGAAGAGAGAGAGGGGGAGTGGTTATGTTCGTCCTTATAGTCGTTAGCCTTTTGACCATGACGGGTCCCTGGGGCATGAAAGCAAGCGGGGGGATGAACGGTTTTTCTATTCGTGACCTTTCTGAGATATCCTGTAAAGAGGCTAAGAAGCAGATTATTGAAGAGGCGCAAAAAAGGCTTGAGGCGGAAAAGCTCATTGTGATCTGTATTAAACAGGCGAACCCATGACCCGGAAGCGCAAGGCGGGATATAGGTTGCAACGCAAGATATTTTGGGACTTCTTTATTCGCCGTTTGTCTGTTGTAGGGATGGCGAGAAAGTATGGGATTAAAACTAGCGGCATTGAAGGCATAGTCCGGCAAGTGGAGAAAAGAAAGTGGAAAGTCCAATGACCCGCAAGGAGGAGGCAGAAGATGGATAGAGCAGAACATTTGGCGTGGTGCAAAAAGCGAGCGCTGGAATATTGCGATAATGGCGATCTTCAAAATGCCTTTGCCTCAATGATTTCTGACTTTGGCAAACATCCCGATACTGCCAATCATGCCGGTATTCAACTTGGGATGATGATGCTGATAGCAGGACACTTGAACACCGTAGAGAAAATGCGAAAGTTCATTGAGGGATTTAATTGATGACCCGCAAAACCCTACGGCGCCTTGATGCCACGGAAGCGGACACTCTCAAGGCAATCTGTGACCTGCTGGATGTAATGCAGGTTCAAGGAAAATTACTCTGGCTAAGGCATTCCCCTAGTAACGTGATTATTAGCTGGAATCTGATAAAGGAAATTCTCTGGAGTCTTTTTTACCAGCGTATTGGAGTTGGAACAGCGTTCGACAAAATCAAATCTTCCTGTTTTCGTAGTCCGAGAGAGAGTCAGTTAGGAGCGGCGGACGTGATAGTGTTCCAGTTGATGAACGGACACCCTGATGTTCTCTGCATCGAGGTAAAGTCCCCCACTGGCACACAGGCTAAAGCTCAAAAGAAGTGGCAAAAGATGGCGGAGGCACAAGGGATGCGATATCTGATAGCCCGGTCCCTGGACGACGTGATGGAGGTATTGAGATGAGAGAATTAGCTGATTTTGCCCAAAAAGAAATTGAGGCGATCAACGAAAGGATTGACAATATGAGTCACGAAGATATGTGCTCTGCTTGGCGATTTTCTCCAAGTGGTGATCCTATATTCCGTAGTGACCTGCCCTTCTATGACCGGTTCAAAAAACGGTTTGATAAGCTTGGCGGCTTTACACCGGAAATTTCCAAAAAGATAGGATGGTAGATTAACCTATGATCCGGGTATCACATCGGGATGCCGTCATAAGCAACTGCGGAAAATACCGCTATGTGCTTTCGAGAAGCTGGGGCGTTGGCGAGGAGTTTGCCTGTTTTATTATGCTCAACCCAAGCACGGCGGATGCGAAAAAGGACGACCCTACTATCCGCCGCTGTATGTCCTTCGCTCAGACATGGGGATATTCTAATCTTGAGGTCGTGAATCTGTTCGCGTGGCGCACACCTTATCCGGGTGACTTCCGGGCCGTGGCCGATCCGGTCGGGTCAGACAACGATGGTTATATCCTCGCGGCCTTGGAGAGAGCCGCCGTTGTCATTGCGGCTTGGGGCAGCCTAGAGATGGCACGTTCCCGCGCACAATGGCTCCTGCAAATGGCCGAACAGATCCATAGATCGCTCAAGTGTCTAGGCGTTACCAAGAGCGGCGGCCCTCGTCACCCGCTTTATTTACCTAAAGATGCGGCATTGGAGCGTTATCCATGATCCGCCTATCCTCCCTAACCGGCGCTGAGATCAACGCGCTGGTAGCGGAGAAGGTGTTTGAATACAAAAAATGCCAAATCCACTTCAATTTTCTCTCATGGGAAGGCATCGGGATGATCGCGGAGAAGATGGGCAAACAATTTACTCTCTATCGTCATGTGAATGGAGATTTTACAGCGTCCTTCGGCAGTTTTTCCAATGATCCTAAGCAACCAGGGAAAAGAGTCAAAGCTAAGACCCCCTGGCTCGCCGTCATCCTGGCGGCTTTGAAGACGAAAGGGGTAGAGTGTGAGTGGTAAGTGTCCTAATTGCGGTTTTGATCTACCGAAGGTAGCCAAGGCGAAGTGTAGGGAAATAGTGCAGACACCTTGGAGCTCCCAATCCAAAAGCCGAAATTGTACCTTTAGTGCAGTTGAGCACGGGTACTGTAAGCGGCATAGCCTAACTACGAGACTAGCAATAATGAACCGCAAAATAAAACGGTTAAGGGAAATTATCGTAGAAGGCACAGCGTTGCTCGCTTATTTTCAAAAAGGCGAAAGGGGTGGAGTGTAGTGCCTAGACGAGGCCCATTAAGAACAACCAAGGAATATAGAGCTGCGCGGTCGCGGAAATGTAGGTATTACCTGTTGTTGGCTGGCAGTCTTCCTGCCGCACGGAAACTGGCGAACAAACGTGAAGGATTTCGAGCTAATACTTCCGCATGGATTACGGCTTTGGGGAGATTATTGACGCAGCTAACAGAAAGGAGTGGAGTGTGAGTTATGAGGCTGATCGATCGTATCAAGGATGATTTGAAGAAGATCAGTCCGTGGCCGTGGGAAGCGTTGAGCGACAATGAAACAACCATATCATCTGTGACTGGTGAGCTGTTGACCGTTACTGATACGGAATTTGCTCTACTCTCCCCCGAACGCATCGCGGCCCTTGTGGAATTCTATGAGGCGCACCAAGACTTGATTACATTTCGCCTCTTGCGGGCAGTATTTAGAAAAGAAGGAAAATCCCGTAAGGGCATTGAGAAATTGAGGAAAGCGCATAATCGTTTCCAAAAAGCCCGCGCCGAGTTGGAAAAGGAGATGCTGGGGTGACTGACAAGCAAAAAGTTGAGTGGGCTAAACGAACCTTTGCCGAGATCGCTGACGCTGGTCGCGGGATAGGTGAAGAATCTATGCGCCAAAGATTCTTAAAACCAGCCAAGCGGATCATGCGTATAGTGGAATTGGTAGAAGCCCGTTGCATGGCGGCGGACGGGCCAGTAACGCCGACGCTTCAAGAAATGACTGAGGGCGGGCTTAGGGAAATTTGGCTGGGATGCAAGGCTATCTGTCGTCTTGCGGAAAAAAAAAACGATGAATGCTAAGGCGTTGGATAAGGAGGAATCTTGACCCCCGAAAAACTCGTTCCGATTATAGTTGCCGAATTACGTAGTGGCGTATGGCCTAAGAGTACTAAATATGGAATTATTATCTCCGATGAAACCGATGCTTGTGGAGAATGGTATCATCCCATATTCCTCGCGCAGATGGTGGTAGAAATTATAATTTTACAGAAGAGGATAATCCGTTACCGCATGACTAAGGCAGGCTTTCCCGAATGGGATTTATCGTCACGTGAGAAAGACGTTGAAGCTGAAGTCCTCCGTGACTTCGGCCTCACAAATCAGGACTACGAGTGGCTGAAAGGGAAGGTGGGGGAATGGGGAAGTCAATTATAGACGCCGCTTTGGAATTGGTGCTTTATGTTAAAACACATGAATATCCAAAAGAAGGGACTGACAAGTTTTTTAGACTCACGCAGTTGTTGGATCAACTAGAAACATCGTTGAGGAAGGCTGGAATATTAAAGTAGAAGCAACCGTAGAAAGGATTCCCCATGACTGACAAAGGACGTGCGCGGGAGAGGGCAGAGGTAATCGTAAGGCATTCTCTAAGTCGGCCAATGACTTCTCTTGAGTGGGAAGATGTTATCGCTCAGGCCCTTCTCGACTTTCGCAAGGAGGTATTGGGGCCTTTAAAGAAATTGCCTCTTCTAGCTGATGCTCATTGGATTAACATTGTCATCCGTCGTAACGGTAAGGATGAAGTATACCAAGCAGATTGGCTGAAGGAGCTTGTAGATGAATAAACAAACAGCCCAAGCCATTCGCAAGCTAGAGGAGGAGATATGATAAAGAGTTGGACAGAACTTTTATTATCTCTGTTAAATGCTGCTGTTGCCATTGTAACATTCCTGTTTTTTCTAAAGTGGTACGTCAACAGTTAAAGGAGGATTGATGCCACCAAGGTGGTTTAAAGCGAACGAAGAGAAAGTAATGCGATGGTTAGCAATAGTACAACATCAAGATAAAAAACGCTCATGGCCTTGGTATGGCCGATTTCAACATTGGTTGTTTGTAAGCTGGCGTTGTCCTGCTTGCAAAGCGGAGGAGGAAAAATGAACCGACTAGAGGAGATCAAACAAAATTGGCCGCATCTAATGTCCACAAAGATAGGACATGAAAAGTGCTTCCTTGATATTCATAGGCTCATCTCCGAGGTCGAGTCCCTTCGCCAGCAGGTTGCCGCCAAGGATGTGATGATTTGTGGGATGAACGAAACAATAAACTTTGTCAATGAAGAGCTTGCCGCATTGTTTCCAGTCCCATCTAATCCGCTATTTCAAAATGCTCAGGCTGTGTGTGCGAACAAAAACGATGCCGATGCTGAGTGTATATTGAAGGCTTTCCAAGCAGTACATGAAGTTGCTCACTTCCGACATTCTCCCACCTGCCCGTACAAGGAGGAAAAGAAGAAGCTGAAAGTGGAGCTGGCAGTCGGTCAGGCAGGGGGACGGCTGTTAAGGGCGATTCAAAAAGAGACAGAAGCCCAACTGGAACAGATGAGGGCGCAGCTAAAGGAAGCCCCGCCCTTGGAAGATGTTAGACTCTCGCTTACTAATTATCGGCGATGGCTGGACAAGGCCAAGGCTCTCGCAGGAAAGGAGGAATAATGACAAAAGATAAGTTGCAAATGTGGGTTGCATGGAGACTCCCGAAGTGGCTGGTGAAATGGGCGGCGGTGCGGTTGATAGCCCATGCAACCACTGGCAAATATAGCTCGACAGTGGCTCCAGAAATAACGGCGATGGATGCGCTGAAGAGGTGGGATAACTAAAATTATCTGTTCCGGTTAGTGTAGGAGATGCGGGTAAGGAGGACGGATGGGACTTTTTGATCCGAATACTACGGGTTCTTGGTATAGAAAACGGCTCCTGGAAGATCTTTGTCAACGTTGCGGTTGGAGGCGAGCATCGTATGAAGTTTTTAATTCCGCGAATGCTTCCAACGGCTCCTATTGCGGAACGTGTAGCCGAGCTTTAATTGTGGCTTCAAGGGAAAAGCTGAAAGGGCATAGCAAACGGAGGCCGAAGTGAAGCTTGAAACAAATCGGTCTTGATCGGCTCTACGCTTGGAGGGAGATTCTTGATACGGATCCGGGGTATGTGGGTGCGAGGGAAAACCTCACGCGAGTTCGTCGTCAATTCCCACCGTAGCGTATCCTGGTAGTTTTGGGCAATTACACGGAGTCAGTGAGCGGATCGCCCCGATCTCTCCTCGGCTTTTACCATGCTGAACCCCATCGCACCACAAAGGGCGCCCAAGCTCCAGCCGTAGCAAGGTCCACGGTCGGGCCTGCGGCTCGTAGCTTTTTAGAATATCCACGGGTAGATCCACAGGACGATGGTATCCGTCAGCCAGTAGATTAAAAGGGCAAGCCCTGTCATGCCGATAGATAAGGCGATGTCAATTCTCATCCTACCCTCAACCTTTCTCGTTGCGTGCGCCTACGGAGCTCTGAGGGCCTAACTTTTTGAGATTACGCTCACGGTTTTGGGCTACGCGCCTTTTCTCCTCGATTAGCCGCGACATATTACGCTTTAGATCGAATAGCGTCCTGTTCCCGCTAGAATGAATCACCATGATCCTCCACCTGCCGACTCGTTTCATCAGATCGCCCTGAACCAGTCGAAAGATTTTTTTTGGCTTTTTCCCGCCACGACTTACAAATACGTTCCTGTTCACATCGACGCTTACTTTGACAATTCGGTGGCGCTCAGGGATAGAGGGCAGCTTTGCTAATCTGCCAGTCGATACAGGCTCGCGGCCTTGACCGCGCAGCATAGCCCGTTTAAGAGTTCTTAGAAAATTGCTCATTTGTTTATTTCTCCTCCCTTATGAGATTCCTCTTTTGCCCGTTTTATAAGGTCCGCGAAGATCCGGGACACTTTGACCAGATTGCCAGCGATCATCTCGTAGCAGATCCGCTGTTGGCCGTCAGGCCCGAGCCAAATTAATAGGATGCGTTCCATTAGGATTTCTCCCGATAAGGGTCGAGGATTTTCTTAACTTCTTCTGGCGTATCTTCCCTGACCCATTTTGCTAGTTCGGTAAGTGCCCACTTTTTATTGGCGTCCTCTAGCTTCAGAAAATGCTCCCAGCACCACTCGCGCATCAGCAAAATAAGCCCGGCAATTTTCAGTTTTCCAACATCATCACCAGCAGCACGTTTGAGGATTTCGGCAATAAGATCGTGAGAGGTAAACGATCCGAGGTTTGCCCCTTCGAGGTCTGCCCCTTTGAGGTATGCCCCTTTGAGGTATGCCCCTTTGAGGTCTGCCCCTTTGAGGTCTGCCCCTTTGAGGTTTGCCCCTTTGAGGTCTGCCTGCTCGACAGTTTTTTTGACTGTATTGTTTTCGCTTTCATACTCAAACAATACCGCCCCAAAAACGGTTTTGATCTGTATTTTAGTTTTCACTTTCTTCCTCCTTTTCCTTGTCCACGAGATTATCCTGTAGCGCGTCCTCTTCAATGGAAGCGCATAGGTCACATTGACACCCAGGGCCGCGACATGCGACGTGATTACCGACTTGGCAGGGGTAGCAGATCATGCTTCTCCCTTTCCCGCCTTGTTCCACGCGGTGAGGGCTTCTTCTGCAACATACGAACACTCCAGCTTTTTGCCTTTAAACCGCATCCCCGCAACTTTCGTCAATGCCTTCGCCATCTCCTCCGCTGCTTGAAGTTTGGTCTTGCAATCGTGGCAGGTTTGATAGTGGTTGACGGCCATAACAATCAGTCGGGCGCGGTCCTCCCCTTCCACCTTTTCAGCTACCATCTCCCAATTTTCCGGGTTCCCGTTGCCCTCCATAATATCGAAGGTAGGAATGTTAGCCCTTGATACTCGGTTGCGTGGCAAAATATGCCAAGCCGGTATTTTTGTTTCCATGTCAGCTCCTTTCCGCTTGTAACGGATAATCAAAATCTGTAGGTAAACATTCTTCCATTCTCCAGTGCCATTTTTCTCTATCCCTACGATTCCACTTCGATACTAGCTCACTTGCGCCCTCTTTGGTGTTTAAGGAAGAACAGAGATATTTCCAGCCAAATGCTCCCGGCTGACGATAATGGAATCTAAAAGCTTGAGGCTTTTCCATCTCACCCCTCCTTTATTTTGGCGAGCAGGGCGCGGGCTTCTTTACCGACCGCGGCAAACCACTCCCCGTCATAGTCGCGTAGCCCGTGCGGTGGAGCCTTTTCTATGACACTGTGTAAAAACTCCCGCATCTCCTCGAAGTGGTTGACGGCCTGGACGGCCTTTGAGTAGTCGCTCATTTCGAGAAAATAGCCCTCTCTCCCTGCATATTTAATAGGGAGTCCTAACGGTCTTAAGGGTTTTTTGATACTCCGGGCGGGTGTCCGGCTTTTAATGCGTTTCCAGTTGTCGATTAAATCTGTGCGCTGTTCCAATTCTAACAGCGCCTCTAGGTCAGGAGCATCCTCGACCTGTGGATGCCCGCGCAGAGCATTTTGATATTTCTCATAAAATGTCCGCGCTTTTTGATCTAGTGTCTTCATATTCCCCTCCCTGTTATTGGCCCGGTTAGCTCCGGGCGGGCCGATGGTCACAATTTCCGCAATATCCATAGGTAGCAAAAAAACCATCTGACAGGCACACAGCACCGCAGCCGCATAAACTATAGAGCCCGGACGCTAGGTACACGCCATCACATTCGGCTTTGGTGATGAGTCCGAGTCGGAGTCCGATACTCTCAATGCCGTCTCGGTAGTCGTAGCATCGCCCATCCGGGAACACTACTGTGCGGATCCCCTTACTCGATCCACCATAGCGCGGATCGGAGCCAGAGGTGATTTTGATGCCACGCGCATCAGCACGCGCATAGACCAACTTACGTACAGTGGTTTGTGGTTGTGCCATGCCAGTTTTAAAAGCAAAGGCCGGGCCAGCTAACAAAATCCCCAAAAACCACAATTAGTTGTGGTCGACCCTGGAGAAAACCACCAGACATACCGTTTGTGGCATAAAAAAGTGTCAAGCTGCGGCATTTTAGGGGGGTTTTGCCGTTTTTTGGCAGCCGAGGTGGAAACGGCTATAATGTAGTGCAAAATTCTCTGAGTCGTGGTATTGATTAGATCATCAAAGAAGAGGAGGTCTTATGTTATGATTCAACCTACAGTCGGCAGAATCGTATGGTATCACCCGACGCTGAGCGATCCGGGGGGCACTGTTCCTGGATCCGTTCAGGCAGCTATCATCACGTGCGTCTGGAGCGATACCTGCATTAATCTCTGCGTGTTCGATCCAGATGGCATACCATACGGTCGAACTTCGGTTTATCTCCTACAGGACCGCAACGAAGATCCTGGTGCGCCAGGATATGCCGAGTGGATGCCCTACCAGAAGGGCCAAGCCGCAAACGAACTAGCGGCCAAGCTTGGCCTATGAGGGGGAAGGTCGCGGACCTCGGATCCCAGCCAGCGCCAAAAAGAAAATGGTCTTGACAGCGAAGTGATTAGCTTATAGATTAGCAATGCTTTTCAATTTTGTTGAATAGTCGATGTACATTTTGTCTAGCCCCCTTCGGGGGGCTATTTTTTTATCTAGTCCTTCACATAACCTAATTCTTTGGCTTTAGTTATGTTGAGAACGGTTTCGGCGATGGTTCCTCCATGCCCCAGAGATCGTTCCTGTTTGACAAAAACTTCTTCCTTGAGAAGGATACCAATTGCGTCGCGTTTTTCCTTTGCCGTTCCCGGAATCGCCTGTCGATAATCCTGGCACCATTGATCTATGGTTTTTAGCGTCCAAGTGCGTGTTTTGTGAAACCTTCTGCACCGGTGTCGAAGTTAATCAGGGCAGGAATTTGGTCATTTTCTGCAGGGGCTAAGTCATCGGGGAGAAAGGGTTTTAGGGATTTTACCTTGATATATTCTGCAAGCTGACCACCCTCAGTCCCTATTAACCCAACAACAACTTTGAAAATGACCCACTACCCAGCGCCCTCCTCTTGCGTGATCTCTTGGGCGGTGCTACTCTATCTTGTCACTTTGCATTGGTAGTGTCATTTTGATCCACATTTGCCCTAACTGCGATTCACGATTCAACTGTCTGGCCATTTATACCATGCCAGAGTTGGCGGAGTTCTTCAAAGTGCAAGTAGAGTCCATCCGTAACTACATGGAGCGTCGCAAGCCGCCCCTACGATATCGCATCCGGTTGTGTCGCAGTGGAAACGGTATAGAGCGGATAGTCGATAGCTTTCAACTAGCTGATTTCCTTAAGGTAATCTGGCCTACCCCAGCGGAGCTAGATCCTGAGCTATCGCCACGCCACCACGAGATAAAGCGGCGGCTGGACCGGGTGAAGGGGCGGATGTCGGTTGCCCGTCGTAATTTGCGTCGGCGTGACTTAAGCCTACGCCCCATCCAAGAAGGGATTCAGCCGTGGAAAAAAAGGAGGAACGGAAAGACGAACCCTTCACCTCCGGGCCCGTCCGACATTGAGGCGGGGATAGGCCAGCCTGAGCCCCAGCCGGCGCCAGGCGAGTGCCAGGAGGTTGACCCATACCAGGGTGAGGGTCAGGGTCGTAGCGTGGCGCCACGAGGTAGGGAGGAAGGAAAAAGAGAGGAGTGATAACGGGAACGTCCTAGTTTGTACGTTTTGTCAACTTTGTTTATTATCATGCACTTACAAGTGGTTTTTACAGAATTACAAAGCACCTAATTTTCTTAAGCTGCAACTATTCGATATTGCTGAGATCATCATTGGCCATTGGGGTAAAACCTGATAATTTCATAACATGACTGAGGGGCGCAGTAGTTCACCACGGGATGGAGCAAGCCCGCGGTCAGATGGCTAGTATCAGGTCGGAGCCCCATCGCTCCCCGGCACCGAGGGGTAGATCCCAGGCCGACCGGCGCCGAGCCGAGGGGGTGGCATTTAAAGATTCAGAAATCTCTCTCTATATGTCTCTCGGAACCCACTCTCAAAATTTTTCAAATTTTATTTTTCAATTTTATGAGATATGAGCATCCGAAAGAAGGAACATGGGTGAGGCCGATAAAGCGTGGTTACAAGTTATGTTGTTGCGATTGTGGTCTTGTACACAGGATTGATTTTGAGCACATTCGATGGGGTAGAGGGAGGAAGATTATATTCCGTGCTTATCGTGACAAGAGAGCAACGGCGGCGGCAAGGAAGGCTAAAGATTTGAGGACGGGTAAATATCGTAGAGGGGATAACTAATGCGAAAATTAAAACAGGCAACGTTAAGACTATGGTTCGATGATTCGATTCCCTCTAAAGACCTGCCAGACGAAGAAGTTGGAATCGTAGTTGGCGGTCTAGCTGAGACTATCGAGTTTACTAGTAAAGTGATCGAGATTCATTGGAATGGCGAATGTGGTTGCCAGAAATCACCGGGATAATCCATGCAGCGCAATGCGCGATTATCGTGCCAGCCCGAGGCGTCGGGACGATCTGACGAAAGCCGCAGCGCCCTACCTCCATCCCAACCTTGAAGACGACCCCGATAAGGATTGACTCCACCGTTACGTTATGCGATACGTAACACATGGATAAGCCCCTATGCCGGTTCTGCGGCGCGAATCACTACACCACCGAGCCGCATACGTTCCGGGGCAAGTCCCCTGTTCAGAAGATGAAGCCCGTAACGAAACATAACAAAGCTCAGCCGTTTGTTACGCAGTCCGTAACTGGGCGGATGAAGCATTGTCCGACCTGCGCTTGCCAACGAGTTTACGCGAGCAACTCCGCGAGGCAGAAGGCGTACCGGGAGCGGCTGAAAAACCAATGAATCTTTTTAAGCGCAAGAAGAACCGTTACCGCCTGACTGTGGATCGGGCCTATGCTGAGGCTATCGAGATGGGCCTTTACTACGTTATGTCTGCTGCCGTTCTTGGCGATATAGCGGAGTTTGGCACCCACGGCACTACGGCTGTAGTCACAGCGGAGTTCCTTTCAAAACACCCCAAGTTTAAGCGCAATATGGCTCTATTTGATAGCTTTCAGGGTTTCCCGCCACCCATGGCGGCTCCCGACATAGAGTGCCCGCATGTCGTCTCTGGCGCCTGGGCCAAGGGAACCAGCCGGGGAGTCAGCATGGTGGTAGATGTTCACAGGATGGTTCTCAAGTGGATTCCAGCAGAGCGGTTTAGAATCTACGATGGCTGGTACGAAGATACCCTACCGCAAATCCCAAAGAACACCACTTTTTCATTGCTCATTATGGACTGTTGCTTTTACCTGTCCCACTATCAGGTTCTTAACTATCTGTTCTCAAATCGGATGCTCGCTGAGGGTTGCATGATCCTGTTTTCAGATTGGAACGCGAATAGGGCGTCATGGCAATACGGCTCGCGCAAAGCCTGGGGAGAAATGACGCAACGTCATGCTGTTAATTACGAATATGCGGGTAACTACGCTTGGGGTAGCCAGAAATTCATCGTCCATGGATACAGAGGCGACCAATGGAACCACAGAAAGGGGTAGATGCACACGTTAACTCAAGTGAGAGACATTGGGGCCGGCAACATCGTTGCGTTTTTTCTTGCCTCCCTTTCCGTCAAGGTCTGGCTGTTCGGCTTCGTTCTCTGTTTTCTTGTGGGTCTTTTTTGGCTCTGGTTTCCCGTGCGGTCATGGCGGGACTTTAAGAGACTTCAGGACGCCTGGCTATTCGCTTTTATCATGGGCTTTGCCGGGGGCTCAGGTATCTGGATTGTTTATAAAGTCGGAGTATGTGTGTTCGATAGGCATTGAAGATTCGAAAGGGGGAGTCCGATGAGACTGAATCTTAAACTGCATTTTTCTTTTGAGGTGACGGACAACGATGGTCAGATTCTGCGGCAAGATCATGTGAAAAGGGATTTGAATTTTGAAAATACAGAGCCGGTGGATAATTTTGTCGGGCGGCTCGAATCCTTCTTTCAGGAGCTTCTTTTTGCCTACGTTCCTGGATATCCGTTCCACAAAAAGTTCAAGGTTAACCGTCTTGAGGCGAAATCGGGCGACCTGCTTTTAGTCGAGTATCAAGCGGGCCTGTGCCCGCCGGAAGAGAAGGCAAGAATCGAAAAAAGCTTAAGTCAACTTGGTTTCACGAATTTGGAATTTATTGAGTTACACCCCGGTCGTGGTGAACTACAATTTACCACTATCGGAAAGGAGGGAAAAACTACATGAAGATAAAGATCGTTTATAACGACGGTGGAGTGTGTCCCGTCGTAAAAGAATTTGAAAACGGGGAGGCCTTGGACGTGCAGTTCACTAACGCATACGTGAAGATCCAGAACCCGGCAGCGGAAAAGTGCCTATTCATGGTTAAAGCAGAAAGGTTCATCTCCGCCGAGAGGATCGAATAGTGAGTAAGCAGCCAACCCAACGTCAGGCGGACGATATTGGGATAGCCTCGGGTATGCAGCGTAAACCGAACGAGTTTTCCTTGTCGTGGGCTCCCCCAAGACGGGTGCTGGTAAAGAAGAACAATGTTCTATTTGTATGTAGACCGGAGAATCCTATCGGTTGGCTATGCGGGAACTGCCACAGGGGGCGACTTGGCTTTGATCCTAAAGATGGTAAGCGGTGCGGAGTCTGTCATGCCACGGTCAAATATACCAGTAACGACCGAGTGCCCCGCAATCGGAGCTAGTCATCTCGTCACCCTCGCCCCAGTAAAAGCGATTTTCTGTTTCTGAATTTCCTTCAACTGCTCTACGGTCTTGTTTTTTAAGAGCTGGATCTCTTCCGGTTGGGATAGCCTCGGGGATGCAGAGAAAGCCGAACGAGTTCTCCGTGCCGGGAGGAGGTCCGAGGCGGGTACTGGTAAAGATGAACAACGTCTTGTTTGTGTGTAAGCCTGAACCTACCGGCTGGCGGTGCGGGTATTGCGGCAAGGGAAATCTTGGGATGAATCCCAAGGAAGGGAAGAAATGCAGGGCTTGCTGGGCGAGAGTGAAGAGGTAACTATTTTTGAGCCAGAGATCTTAGAACAGCTCGACAGATAGCAAGAGGGGCGGCCTCCGCGATAGCATAGTACCGACGTTTGTCGTTATCCGGCCCTTCCTCAAACAACAACTTGCACTCATATTTACCTTCAAATGGACCGCGCAGACACCGAAAGAGATAGAAGTAATCGTACTTCTCTGCCACTTCCCAGACATCGGAGATGGAAGTGGAATAGGGCGGGATCGTATCTCGCAACCCTTCTACATGTTGAAACTTCGGCGCACGTCCGTATCCTTCGGAACAGTTATCCCACCCCATCACCTTCTCAGCAATGAGTTGGTCCATCTCCGGTCCCGCATTCATCTTGTCAATTTCTTCGTTTGTCATCGTCGCACCCTAGTCCCTGGGAAAGCCAGCTTTACCTTGTGGATCTCCTTTAACTCCCGCGCTGTCTTGTCCCTAAGCAAGGGGATCTCCTCCGGGTAGTAGCA
>ERZ1292644.814-Hain-H14-01um-R2-814-length-18212-cov-5_pt1 | contig 18212 bp, 10 predicted proteins | sample MGYA00564402_ERZ1292644 | MGnify/ENA primary metagenome ERZ1292644 (study PRJEB36523, sample SAMEA6512644) | groundwater metagenome | collected 2019-01-09 | study: AquaDiva: Metagenomics assemblies of 32 groundwater samples
CAGCGCCGCGATGTCCCGGTACGCCCGCGGCCGGTCAGCCATCCGCCCCTGGTACACGTCCTCGAAGATGTCCTCCCACCGCGTGAAGCCCTTGTTCGTCAGCATGCGGCGGATGCGGGCGAGGAGATTGCGCAGGCGTTCAAAGAAGCGGGACAGGATCGGCGAGCCGGGGATGATTGCGCGGATGGCCTCACCAGCCTCCCGCCGGCGCGCGTACTCGGCGAAGGCGATCGCACGCGCCTCGTAACCCGGTAGCGCCGCCGCAGCACGCCCGCTGATCCCCAGCGCCTCGGCGGCCAACTCGCGCGCGCCGGCCATCTCGCTCGGCGCCTTGACGGCCGAAAGCTCGGCGTCCGTCATCAGCAGGCCCTCAACGCCGTGGTAGGCCTCGTGATAGGCGGAGTCGCGCGGGCTGAACGCGGGATCCTGCGTTGCGAGGCGGATCAGCACTGAGCCGTCGCGATACCACGAGATTTCGCCGCCCATCGTGCCAGTGGCCGCCGCCAATCCGCCAGCCGCACGGAAGCGATCCACTCCGGCTTGGTATTCCTCTCCCGTCTCCGTTTCCGACCATGCCATTCGTGGCTTCAGCACGATCTCGTCACCCTCTCGCTTGCCGAACACCTGATGCACGATGTTCGTCAGCGTGCGCTCGAGGTTGGCGACCTGGCGCGGGTCGAGTTTGACGCGGGGGGCAACGCGCTCACGCTGCGCCGTCTCGCCGGCCACGCGCCCACCCGTCGCGGCAGCCTTTGCCCGTAGCACCAGGATATCCTGATGCCGGCTCCAGATGGCCTTCAGCGCATCCGTGCGCGACTTAACGCGGCTGGCTGTACGCCCGCTGAACTCGACGGCAACCTTGGTCAGGTCGCCATGGCTGAGCGCCTTGTCCTCCTGCAGCGCCCTGAAGAGCGCCGCGAACTGCGCCTCGTCGAAACGGTTGGCCGTCAGATTCTCGACGTACCACTCGCGGGTGCCGCGCTGGGCCGTGGAGAATAGCGTCTGCCCCTGCAGCACACTTTCGCGCATCTCTGGGGTGATCGGCAGCGAGTGCACTGGAAATTTCCGGGCACTTCGCATCTGCTCGCCTGCGGCGCGCCCCATTGCATCTCGCCTTACGGCATCAATCTGCGCCTGCCCAACCTTCGCCCCGAACTTCTTCCCAAGCCTGTTCGCGGTGTTGACGAGGATGCGATCGTAAAAACCGCGCATCCCTTCGCCGCCGATCATCAGGCCTTCGCCTTCGACCTTGCCGCGCGGTTCATTGAGGATGCGGGTCGCGATCTCCTTCCCGACCAAGTCCTCTATCGTCTGACCGACCGCTTCGGGAGCCGCGTTGCCACCTCTGACCACGACACCGCGCTCGTTGAGCGTCAGGAAGATCGGTTCGCGGCTGCCCTTTGGTTCGACCGTGACTTCCTTCAGCGCCGTGTCTACGGCGGTTGGCGGTGTGGTCGACCATTCGATCGCGCGCACTTGCTGCCGGAGAGCGCTCTCGTAGCGAACGTTCTGCACGTCGCCGGGCGTCCATGCGACCTGATCGTAACCGTTCTCAGCAGCCCAGCGGATCATCCGCTTCAGCGCCAGTTCCGGCCATGTCGTCTTGAAAGGCGCGTCGGGAACTCCCTTGGTGCGCTCTTCTGTGCGGATGAGATAGTCGATAAAATCTTCAGCAGAATGGATATTAGCGTCTTCTTTGTTGAGCCAGCGAGTGGGGATGGAAAATTCATGCGCGTTGGTTGAGGAAGAACTGACGCGGAACCTCTGTCCTGGCTTTGGCTCAAGGACTGTGAAGTCCTCCTGAGTGAGAGGCCGAACATATCCCTTCTTCCTCCCTGCCTGATGCCAGTCGGATTGCACCTCCTCGATGAAGAGTGTGCGCTTGCCGGCGGCGTCCGTACGGTCGTTGAAGCGGATGTGGGCAACGATGTTCGCTTCATCGAAGTGCGAGGAGCGATAGGTCTGAGAGTTGTCCACGATGTCGGCGTTCTCGGACATCCACTGCCGGTATGCTGTCCGCGAGTCGGCGTTATCTTCACGCCCGGATGCGTCAGCCCATTCTTTGAACGTGCGCGGCCCATCGGGGCGCCGCTCCGGCAGCGTCAGAAGCAGTTCGCGGTAGTTCTCGCCGCCGGAGAGCTGCCAATCAGCGTGGCGGACGCCCTCGCCTTCATGGCCACTGCCAGGGCGTATATAGCCGCCAATCTCTTGCGCACGATCATCTGCGGCACCCTCACTTTCCATCTCAGCAACGGCGCGCCCGTTCTTCATCACCTCCCAAGTTCGACGTCCCTTCAAAACATCCTTTACCTCGATCTGGTTGGCTTGCACGAACTCGGCGACCTGCCCCTTGGTGACGGAGCCGGTCTGCACCTTCAGCCAATCGTCGAGACCGATCCAGTCCAACTCCTCTTGCTTGACGCCGGGCGTATTGCGGATCGTCGCCGCCCACTGCGCGGGCGTGCCCTTGGTGATCTTGGCAGTTTCGACGGCGCGGACCACGGCGGAGTAGAAGACCGGTGCGGCACGCTGCGCGGTCGAGGCGAGCGTCTGGCTCTCGACGGGCTTCCAACCACTCTCGGCGAGCGTTTCGACGAAGTCTCCGAGGTCGAGATACTGCTTGGAGATCAGGACGACCTTGCCGTCCTTCGTAAACGCACTGCGACCAGATGCGGGAGCGTAAAGCGGCCATCCGCCAGCCGACTCCTTCTTTGACGCCTCGCTCTTCTCGTCCCAATATTTCGCTGCCTCGGCAACCGTGTCGAACTGAATGTCCTTCGACGTGCGGTCCTCGACGGAACGGCGGAGTTGCTTTGCCGCATGCGCCCGTCGCTGCATCTCGCGATCAATGTCGCTTTGCTTGTAGTCTGGGAAGAGTTCAGTCGGATGCGCGATCTTGCCGTCCGGCATCCGCACGTAGTAGCGCACCATGGCGCCAGTGATGTCGGACTTTACGAAGAGATCAGGCGAGTGCGGATACCGCCAAATCTCGTTCCCGTCGCGACCGACACCGACCACTTCCTTCTGCAAGTGATTGGCCTTGTAGACGTCGACCAGCGTGCCGAGAACCTGCTTTCTCTGCTCCTTGGTCAGCGCCTTTCCTGCCTCAAAGCGCTCTGCCGTGGCGCCGAGTGTCTGACCCCGCACGAGGTCGAGAAGGTCGGTCTGCTTCGACTCGTCGCCGAAGAGACCTTCGTCCATGGGCTTCTGAGCGGCGCGCGGCCGGAGAGGCTGGTCGGCTCGGCGCTGCGCTAGGGCAGCGTCGCTGATACGCTCGGCTCCCGGCAGCACGGTCTGCGGACGGTTGTCGGCGCCGCGCTCCATGGTCGCTTCGCTGACGGCCCTCGCGACGGCCTCGTCGAGCGTCCAGAAACTACCCTTCGTCGGACGGAAGTAGACCGGCGGCTCGCCCGACAGGCTGCCAGCCGGCGGCATGCGCATCGCGATGTAGCCGTCGAGTTCCCGCTTGACGCGGTAGGCGCGACCGTCCGGACCGACAACCGCCGGCGTGCCGACGATGCGCGTTTCCTTCAGGTCTTGGGCGAATCGACTGGCTTCGGTTGCCTCGACTTCAGGCGGGCGGCGCTCCGGTGCAGCCGGGCGAGCCTCTTCAACTGCTCGCCGTTCTGCCGGTTCGCCGGCTCCTTCGACATCTTCAGGAGTACGTTCGCGGCCTTCAAGTGGTTCAGCCGGTTCGGCAAGATCGTCATCCCATCCTGGAGGGAGTTCCGCGGCGAGTCGCTTGATCTGTGCCGGCGTCAACTCCTCGCGCTCGATCTCGCCGATGGCGCGGTCAATCGCAACTTCGGGGTCAACACCAGTCGCAAGATATATCCGCAATACGCGGTCAATGAAATCCGGATCGCTGGGAACATCGCCGTCGGCGAAGGCCGATTCGATCTCGTGACGAGCCTGCTCTTCTCGCTTGGTCGCCTTCTTCGCGGACTCGGTTTCGGCGCGGCGGTCGACGTCTACGGCGGTTTGCGGGAAGCGGTTTCGACCGTCACGAAGCGCGTCCAAGAGATCGTTGATGGTCGTGTTCGCCATTGCGTCGGCGGTATTGCCGCCGAGATAGCCAGCCTCAGCCGCGATCAGCCGCGCGTCATCGAGCGGTCGGCCGGTGCGGTCGTTGACGAGGTCCGGATAGAGCGCCCGGAGATCGTCTCTGGAACTCTTGATGCCGCCATTCGCCTTGAGGAACTGGATGAGGTTCTGCGTACGCCGTCCTGGGGCGCGCTTGGGCGCCTGCGCTGCGGGCGCCGCTGGCTGGGCTGGTGGAGCGGCCGGAGCCTCGGGCGCGCTGGCGCGCTTCATGGCGTGCGAAGTGCGGATGCCCTGCAGCACCTTCTCGCGCCACGTCTCGGCATCCTTCGGGCGGCCGTCGGCGCGGGTCTCCTTGGCGCCGGCCGACAGGATCGCGCGGTAGGCCGAATCCGGCTCGCCGCGCTGGTCGATGTCCTCGATCTTGGCAATCCAGTCGGTGTACGGGCGCCCCATCTCGGTCGCCATCGCCTTCTCGGCGGCGATCGAGGGGAGATTCGGAGCGCGCTTCTTCGCTGCCTCGGCCTCCAACTCGGCAATCCTGGCCTTTGCCTTCTCCGCCAGCCTCTCGCCCTCGGCGCCGGGAAGACGTGTCGGCTGCCGAAGTTTCGATTTGGCCGGTTCCTGCGGTTTTTGCCCCGTAACTTTTGGCGGTGTCGTTTGCGTCACAGGTGGCGATGGCTTCTCTGCAACCGCAGGAGCGCCGCTCATGGGCTTCGTATGGTCGCCAGTCTCGAGCCACCGCTCGAACTCCGGGATGGTCATCTCGGTGATGCCGCCGAAGCGCTTCTCACCCTTCTCGTCCGAGAATGCCCGCTTGTAGATCGCCTTAACCGCAATAGCGTTCGGGATGGCGAGAGCCACCTTCAATTCGTCGAAGGCTCCCGTCTCGGCATTCAACTGATCGATGACGTAGGCCTTGCGCACCTGCGGGAAGTCACCGACGTAGACATCAAGCTTGTCGCCATCGGCCCCGATGACCGGCTTCAGAGAACCGTCCTTCTGGCGCACGCCGCGAATCGCACCATAGGACGCCGGCATTTTCGGCACGGTCCAGATGATCTTACCGGAGGCATCCCTCTTCTTGCGGACGGCCCCCTTCGGCGTCTCGATCTCAACGTCGATGCCCTGAACCTCAACGTGCGCCTTCTTGTACTCGCCAGCATCAGCCGCCGCCTGGCTGCGTGGCTCCTCGACGCGGGCCTCGGCCGCCCGCAGGTCGTCGGCCGTCTTGACTTTGACCGGGGCTTCCGGACTGCCCGGCTCGGGAGCGCGTGCCACCTTCGCAGATTTCGCGACCTCAGTCGGGACGGTGAACTCGGCGCCTGTCGCAGCGCCTGCCTTGTTCTCATACTTTGAAAGGTCGGCAGTTGGCACGTCCACGTAGGAGACATCGCCGCCGTAGGCCTTGCGGAAGGGGAGCGCGATTCCGGGAAGATCATTGGTGAACTGTGGGTTCGCTCCAACCTCGCCCGGTCGGTTTCCTCGCCATAGGCGGGTCTGCCCCTCGGCCACAGGCGGCAAGGTCGCAGTCAGCGCCGCGGCATCCTTGCGGAACTGGACTATCGGCGCCTGCTTCGCTGGCTTGGCCTCCGCCACCGGCGGGATTGCCTCGGCCGCTCCTGGCGGGACGGCTGGGCTTGGCGCTACCGGCGCCGGCGGCGGAGTTTTGGCGGCACCTTCGGGCGAAGGCGCGAGAGGCGCAGGCTGAACCGGCGGAGGTAGCGGTCCTTGCGGAGGCCCCGTAGGCACCGCAGCGATCGGTTCTTCGGGCGGCGGAGTTGGCTCCCCAGCCACCGGAGGTGCTGATTGTGGAGCGGGCACACCGACTGGCGCATTGGGAACCTCCGGTTCTGGATAGAGGACATCGGCGGAGACCGCGCCCTCGGGGACACCTTCCGGCGCGGGAGGTGCAGGCGGCGCACCAGCGGCGGGCGGAGGTGCGGCGGCGCCACGGCGGCGCCCCATCATGCCGCTGCCAACCTCGGCGACACCCTGGACGAGGCCGCCGATCCCCGATCCGGCCGCCACGTTCGGGACGATGCCCTCACCGAGATCCTGCTCGGGATTGTAGACCTCGCGCTCGATCAGGTTCTGCAGGAACTGCTGGCCGCCTTCCTGCGTGCCCTCGACGAAGGCTTGGATACCCATGCGCTTGATGGCTTGCATCAGTGTGCGTCGCGCTGCCGGCGGCACCCTGAGTGATCGCAACAGAATCTCGACGGGGATGATGTCGGTCGCACCTGGTGCAACTCCCATCAGCGCCGCGCGCTGTTGCTGGTCAGGCGTTGCCCCCTGCTCCTCGGCGCGCCTTTGCGCCTCGCCGCTGCCAGATGCCGTGAATAGTCCAGCGGCGACGACGGGATTGGCTATCGCTGCCGCCACTCCGCCGAGAACTGAACCAAGGCCCTCGCCGACGATCCGGCCTGGAGAGTCCTCGTACCCGGGCGCCGGCGGCAAGATGGACTCGCCGATCGCCTCGATGTCCTTGCCGCCCTTGGCGAGGAAGCGCTCGCCGATGGGAGTCGGCGGCGGCGCGTTCAGTATCTCTTCTGGGGCGACCTTGCCGGAAAGCACCATGTCGAGCGCGGTTCTCACCATGTGGCGCGAGATCGTCGGCACTTCGGTGTCGATCCGCTGGCGGAAGGCCGCGAGTTCGTCTGGCGTCATTCTCGGCGCCCGCGCTATCCACCCGCGCATGTCGTAGAGGGTCGAGTACGCCATCTCCTCGGGGTCGTAAGCGGCGAGACCGCGGACACCACTCCCGATGAGCGACACGGCCCCGCCAGGGATGCCCTTCGCAGCCTCGATGATGTTTCCGCCGATGGTCTGTTCGATCGGCTCCGATTGATCGGAGAAGTCCGGCAGGCGGCTGCGCGCCGTCGACAGTGGCTCAGACTGATCCGAGAAGTCGGGGAGGTCCGGCCGCTTCACCTGCGGAGCGGCGGCCTCCAACGGCTCCGACTGGTCGGAGAAATCAGGAAGGTCAGGCCGCGGTCGCTGGCGCGGCAGAGGAACCGTCGCCGCCGGCTGCGGGCGCAACCTCGAGAGCGGAACCGGGCCGTCGTCGGGAAAGTCGAGGAGCGCCATTAGCCAACACCGACACCACGAGGCGGCATCCGTCCTGGTAGCGGTCGACGATAGCGCGGGTCAACCGGAAGCTCGTAATTGTCCATCCCCATCGGGTAGCCGCGGGCGCCCTGGTCCTCCGGGTAGTCCATGATCTGCGACTCGCGGGGCGTTGGCGCGACGCGGTTGGCCACCTGCATCGGCCTCCCACTCCCGGTCAGCGTCTCCTCGGGCTGGAACCCGTTCTTGCTGGCGACCACCATGCGGGCGCGGTCGAGGCTGCTCATCGGGATTTCGCGCGTCTTGCTGCCGTCCCAGTTCTCCAACTGTTCGCGGATGTATTGATCAGCCTTTGGCGCGCCGCTATGCGGCAATTCCATGAACTGCTCGATTTGGTCGCGGGTGTAGTAGCCCGGTTCATCGGGCCACTTCTCCGAGCGCGGGGAGAACCAAAACTTCGGCGCATTCGGATCGGCGGCCTCCGGGAGAAGATGGTTCGGGTTAACCGCCCTCTTCGCGGCCATCTCGATCTGAGCGGCTGACGCTTCGGGATGCTGGCTCTTAAAATATTCCTTGTATGTTTCGACCATGCGGGCCTTTTGCTCAGGCGTCATGGCGCGCTCGGGATCGTCGATGCCGAAATCGGGTACGGCACCTGCCGGAATAGCACCGCTCGCGTCCGCCACCTGCACACCCTTGGCCTGCTCCAACACCCCCTGCTGCCTGGGTATCGGCGGCATCGCGCGCCCGCCAGCCTGCGGAGACCCGGCGCCGCCCATGTCTCTCTGCAGCCGCTCGATCACGTCGTTCATCATCGATGCGCGCTCGATCGCCTTGTTGTCGACCTTGCCCCGCATCTCCTTCGCCTTATCGGGCGAGAGAATCCCTGCCGCCGCCAGCCGGTCAATCTGCGCATCCCACGCCGCGATCCGCTGCGGTCCATCTGGCACCTTCAGCACCGCGTCCGCCGCCTCGCCGATCGCCGTGAAGCCCGCCGACAGCCGCGCCTGCATCTCCGGCGGCTGCTGCATGAACTGCGGCGCGACCTCGTCATAGACCGTCTCGAAAACCCTCTGCTTCGCCTCCGTCATGGCCGGCGGCGCAAACCGGCCCGTCGGATTCTCAGCCGCCTCGGTCGCCCACGGAACGCCCGCGCCCTGTCCTTCCGGCCCGGTCGCATAGGGTTGACCGGTCCCCTTCGGCCGCGTCTCGCCGAGCAACAGGTTCTCCGCCGCTGAAGCCGCGTCGTACTGCGCCGCGCCGCCGGCCGGGATGCCAGGCACGACTGCCTTCGCTCCCATCGGCGGCGGGTGGCCTACGTTTGTCTTGATGCCAGGGAACAGTGCAATGCCCGGGAGCGGACCAGTGCGAGCCGGGGCTTCGGCAGCGACTCCAGGCTCCACGCCCATGAGCTGACGCAACTGGCCCATGGCTCCGCTCGGCGGCGGCACACTCCGCTTGTACAACTCCTCGCCAGAAATGACCGGCTGGTCGGTGAAGGCGCGCACCGGCGCGGCTGGGACAGCACCTCCCGGCATTTCCTCCATGCCCGCCGTCATTGCCCGAGCGTCTCCGAGGCCCTGCACGATGCCAGCCTGACGGAGCGATTGAGATGGCAGCGGCGGCGCACCTGTTCCTCGGCGCGCGATCTCCTCCTGGATACCCGGGCTGAGCCCGTCAACCCCGACACTGGCGGGCCGCGGCGAAGGAGGCGGCTCTGCGCCCTTCACGATGCGCGGCGTGATGGTCGAGATCGTTGCGTTGCCCGCATCGGCATTCGGGTCTGGCGGCAGAGCGATCGTCTCGATCTGCGGACTGCGGTTCCCTCCCGACAGGCGAATCGTATCTTCGATGCCGGCGCTCAGCGGCTCGAAAATCTTCTCCATCGCGGCAGCGTGGTTGACGGGCTTCGTGGCCGTCACACCCTTGCCGCCGGCCAGCGCCATGCCCGCCTTCGGATCCATGTTCGTGGTGATGTCGGCCGGCGTCGGGACGTAGCCGGCTGGCATACCCTTCGCGATGTCGAGAGCACCGGACGGCGGTGTGCCGGTCTTTCCGCCACCGGACAGGACTTGCGCCCGTGCAGCATCAAGGGCGGCGTCGGGAGTTCCGTCATCCACGACCGAGCCTGCGGACGTAAACGGCTCTACGCGGGCAGGAATGTCGGCCTCAGGAACCGCAGCGATCACGCCGGGACCTGATGGCGAGCGACCTGGGCCTCTCCCGGCATAGGGCAATGAGGCCGCCTGCGAGAGGGCACCCTTCGGCTGCGCAGCCGCGCCAGCCCCGACGTAACCGGAGCGGTTTGCCAGCGCCATGCGTCCGCTTAGTTCAAGCCGCGGCCGTGTCTCCGCGCGACCGGCTTCGAGCACGCCTACTTTACCGTTCGGGTTCCACCCGAGAACGCCGTCTTCCTTAATCCTGTCCTTGGGGTTTTTCGCGTTCCAATACTCTTGGAAAGCCAGTGTGGCAGCCCTGGTCTTGGGGCCGTTAAGCCCGTCGATGCGGCCATGGTAGAGGTTCATGGCCGCCAAATTTATTTGGGCGTTCCTGACTTCTTCTCGCGTTTGAGCCGGACGCGCAGATGACCTGCCGCTCTTGCCGATCATTGTGTCGCTAGACTCGCCACCGCTGATCGTATCCGAGGAGCCGCTCGAACCGCTGCTCCCCGTCTCGTTCGACGAACGGTCGCTGTCCGTCACCATCGGATTGGAGATGGAAACCGGCGCGTTGGAGGACGCCGCCGATCCGCCGCTGCTCAGCGCTGAGTAGGGCGAGGATACCGTCTGTTCGTCGTCGCGCTCAAAACCGGGCATCGCCGCTATTCCTTTTTCTTCTTCGTCGCCTTGCGCCGCGGCTCGCCCAGCCGCTCATCGTAGTATTCGGCGCCGTCCGGCAGCGACTCGAACCACTTCTTATAAGCCTCGATGTTGTCGAGATCGCCAGAGAAGCGCTTGACTGGCGGGAGTTCTTTCTCCTTCGCGGACTTGTCGGCGGCGATCGAGCCAGCGCCAGCGGCGGCCTTTTGGGCGCCTTCGGCAATGGGAGGAATCCGGTAAGCACTCCCCGGCATGCCAGCGGGGAGGACGTCGACACCATGGCGTGCGTAGACCTCGGCCCGCTTCTCGGCGAGCACCCTCTGGTAATTCTCCTGGTACTTCGTTACCTGCTCATCGCTGGCGTATTGGTCCGGTGGCTTGCCAACGACAGCCTCGGCTTCTATGCGAGCCTGATTGTCGAGCGCGATTTGCGTCTGGATGGGCTGATCGCCGTAGGCGCTTCTGCCCCCGCCCACATCCTTCAGCGCCTGCTTGATCGTGGCGTCCAGGTCGAGCGCCTGCCGCGCGATCCGCTTGTCGGGACCATGCTTCCGCCAGATCGCTGCCTGCTCCGGCCGAAAGACGCCAGCCGCCTCCCCTGTTTGGATGAAGGTATCCCACGCCGCCGCCTGCTCGGCCGAGCCGTCTGGCAGAGAAAACACGTAGCGAATGCCCTCGCCCACCACGGCTGCGCGCTTGATCTCGGCGTCGCCGATCTCACCGCTCTGGATCCGTCGTGTCAGGTCCGCCTTTCGCGCCTCGGTCTCCAGCGGGCGCATCTCGTCAGCGGTCGCCGCCTCGGAGCGCGCTTGGCCGAGGCGAAGGTCTTCCATCTCGTCGCCGACGCCCATCCGGCCGACGTCGTGCTGCGCCCGCACCAACTGCGCCTGCTTCATTGCCAGGCTGATCGGCGCCTCAGCCTTCGCGGACTCAAGCGCCTGCTGGTCGGCGAGATACTTCTGCGCTGCCTGCATCGCGCCCGGAATGTTGGCGCGCGGCCGCTCCCATGTCGGCGCTACCGGCGTCATCGTCTGTGGCGACGGCAGAAGCCGCGCCCAGCCCATGTCGACCTGGCTCATGACGTAGCCCCGCCCTGCAGCATCTTTATGAAGGACGCCTGGTTGAAGGCGTCGCTAACCCCGCCGGCGATGTCGCCCCACAGGCCCGACGTGCCGGCGGCGTTGACGCCAGCGGCCTGCTGCAGCGCGTTGGTGAAGGCATTCGTGCCGCCGGCGATGCCCGCCGCCCGCGCGCCCGCCGCCCCGGTGATACCTCCCGCCAGCGCCGCCCGCTGCCCAAGGATGCCGCGCGCTCGAGCGTCGCCCTGCGCGAGTTGCGTCGTCGCCACGCCGCGGCCGGTGTTCTGTTGGATATCGGCGATGTCCCGCCCCGTCGTCAGCCGCGCGTTGCCGACGTACTCCTCGCCCCGCTGCCCCATCTCCGACAACTGCTTCAGCCGGTCGAAGTAGTTGCCGAAGTTCTGTGTCGCGAGGCCGCTCGCCAACCGCGCCACGCCAGCCTGCTGACCGCCTGAGATCAGCCCGCCGCGCGCCGCGGCCGAACGGTCGGCGCCCTTAATCGCCTCGTCCATCGCGAACTGGTAGTCCGGCGAGCGCCGGAAAGCGTCGAGCGCCTCGTCCGACAGCGGCTGCCCGCCCTGCGGGTTGGACGCCGTCGGCAAGCCGTAGAGGTCCGCTAGGGAGTAGGTCGCCCCACGGCCCGCATCCGTGTACGGCTTCATGCTCCCGACGATCTCGTCGAGCTGCCCGCGCTGCTCGCCGATCGCGCGTCCTTCAGCGTCGCGCTGCGTGGCGATCGCCGTGTCGCCGGACGCCACCTGCTGCTGCGCGGCTAGCGGATAACCCTTCGCCGCCAACTGCGCGGCCTTCATCGCCGCTGTCGCGGAGATGGCGCCAGCCTTCGTGTAGCCCTGCTGTTGGATCTTCGCGGCGGCGAGGTACGCCTTGGCGGCGCTGCTCGCGGCTGACTTCTTGCCGAGGCCGGAGATGAGGCCGCCGACGCCGCTGATGACTGCACCAGGCAAGGGAGAGGCCTCCGACGCTGCGCGCCGAAGCGCGAAGGGACGAGTTTGAAGGCCTAGCGGCGAGGTGTACGCGATTTACGCGCTGGCGTCTACCGAACCAGCGGGCACCAGAAGTCACCATCCGGCCGGATCAAAACCTGCGCCGTCTCGATGTCGACCACCAGAGGCTCCCGTGAGACTATCGTGAAAGGAACGTACCCGGCGATGAGGGCCCAACGCAAATAAAAGAGCGCCGCCTTGTCCGGCTGCCCGCCGAGGGCCATCTCGTAGGCCAAGCCGACGTAGCGGTCGTGCTCCTCGTCGTCGGGGTGATTCGGTTCCGTCTTGCCGGCCTTCGCGAACTCCGCCTCAAGTTTTACGTGGAACCAGTGCCCGCGCTCGACGAGGCCCGGCGCCCGCACCATCCAATCCTGGATCGTCAGACTAAACACCCGCGCCGGCACCGGGTCGCGGTCGATCACCCAGCCCTTCGCCGCGGTGAAGTGGTGCGTGAAGCCGAGCATCTTGGTCAGCGCCGCCACGCGGTAGTTCCCCTTCGGCACGCGCGCGAGGATTTCCACGGCGGTCGTGTGGGTGAAGAGCCAGTGGACGGCGCTTCGGCAGAACATCTCCATCGGCTCGCCGCGGAAGATGTTTTTTGCCTGAGTATGTCCTTCCCACACTCCGGGCGTCATCTGCTGAAAGATGACGGCGGCGAGATCGTCGTGGGCGAGGACCACCACGTTATCAGGATCGGCGAAGAGCGGTGAAGCGTCGAGCGGGCCGATCGCGTACCCCTTGAGCCAGGGGTACACCTCAGGCGCGTTCTGGATGCGGTTCAGCCGGTGCGGTGTCGTCTCGCGGCTGACGTAGCGGAGCGCCGCGTGGAGTTCGGAGAGCAGGACGGGGGATGCTGAGGGTTGCGCCCCGCTCTCCTCGGCCGGCGGATGGCGTGTCCGTTGGTCCGGCCGCAGATCGTTCATGTCGAGACGACCGGCAATGTGAGGTGATCGTCCTCGGTAGCCTCGCGTAGGTATTCGACATCGGTCGAATCGCAAGAGCAACTCGCGCCGATGCTGGTGCAGGCTTCCTCCGCTCCGCGCGCCTCTGCCCACTTGCCGAGCGCTTGGAGGAGATTGTCGGCGCACCACGAGCCTTCGTTGTAATGGAAGTCGACGGTTTCCACCGTCCAATTCCGCGGCACCGAGAGCACGACGTCGATGGTGACTTTCACCACGATCGACCTTCCCACGATCACACAATTCGGCTTGTGCTTCCCGCCGATCGGCTCCTCGCAGTAAAAGCACGTTCCGTCGCGGCGGTTGGGACGCTCGTCGTCGGGCCGAACGGTGTCGGTCTCGATCAAATCCATCGCTCGGCCCGGGTCTCGTTAGCCCTTCGGGCGCTTCGACGTGCTGGCCGAGGACTTCGTCTTCGCGGGCGTCGTGGTGGCCTCTGCGGGCTTCGCGAGCGCGATGGCGTCGACCTTGGCTGAAAGAGCGTCGATCGCATCTGCCATGCCATCCGGCACTGGTGCCTTCTCCGTCATCGCGTCGTGGAGGGCGTCGACCTTCGTGGTGAGCGCGCCGAGGGCGTCCTGTACGGTCGTCATGGCGTCCATCATCTCAGTGCTCGACCAATTGTCGGCCGAGGTTGCGGTCGCGGTGTAGCCCTCATGGCCCTTGAGGGCGTCCAGCTTGTCGCGAACCTCGTTGAGCAACTTCTCAACCCGCTCCATGCGGTCTCTGTCGCCATTATCGAACTGGATCATCGCGGTTCTCCTTCGATGCCCGTCAAGCCTAGCGAGACTTGCGCCGAGTGGCAAGGGAGATTATAGGTGGCGGTGATACCGGCACCAACAGGAGACATTATCTTGATTCATACCCTGACCATCGATCAGACCGAACGATACTTTTTCGCCGATGTGGAAACTTGGGTCTGGCTCGCCTACGGCACGGTCGATGACGGGACCTGCCTCATGGGAATGGCCGACACTCGCGAAAACGCTATTACCGACATGGGCGCGAACGCCGCTATTGCCTTCGGAGAGGCCGTGACCATCATCGATCCGGAAACTCCCGCGTTCATGGGCAATGAATTAGACCTGCCGGAACTTTCTGCCTTCGAGTTCATCGCCAACCTTGGCGACGGACCACTCTCTACGGATCACGACTTTTTGCTCTAGAGCAGGCCATAAACCGCGTAGTTTCCTGCCGCAATATTCCCTGTAGAGAAAAGAATCCGCACTGCATCCGTATTTTGTGCAGCCTCTCGCGCTCCTCCGCCAACAAGAGAAGTTCCAAGAGGAGTAGCGCTATTGTCGATCGCAAACGAAGAAAAGGTTATTCTAGACCAAATGGCAGTCGACGTCTGATTAAGTAGCGTTATTTCAGCATTGACCCCTTCGGTCGACGCGCTACCTACGAGCTGACTAAGAACAATCGATGTAGTAGACCCGCTTGTAACCGCAGCCGTAGTGCCGTCGTCGTAGACTACCGTAGCTGCCACATTGTAACCTGATGCATCATACGAAGACCCGCCGTCAGTTGAAAAACGTGACAAAAGAATCGCGCCGTCCGTGGCCGGTAAGAAGCCACTCAATACGAATTTCAATCCACGATAAGCCGTATAACCGGTAAGATCGAGATCGAGAGTTGCTGCAGCGGAAACAGTCCCGGACGTAAGCAGTACCATTCCAGTCCGGAAGCCGGTGTCATACACGCCGTTGGCATTCAAAGTGTTGGCGCCCTTGTCCCCGCCCGTCGGCGTTCCAATCTGCACGCCCGGGCCAGCGGTAATTATGTCCGTCAGGGTGCCAGCGATTACCGCCCGCAGCAGGATCGCCGCATCCTCGGTCGCGGTGGTCGGGTCGAGAATCTTGGCGACGATGTCGGCGTAGTCCTGGGTGTTGCCGGCACTATCCTCGCCCTGGAAGAGGTGCTGCCCGAGAAGATCGCTCGCCGCTGGCGTGGCTGAATTGCGGTAAAGGGTGACGGTCGGCCCGACGGCGGCACCGGCGTCGGTCGACGTAAGAGTGAGAGCCGTACCAGAAATGGTTCCTGCGGTAGCGTCGTATTTCGCAAGAATGCGCCAAGTCGAACCGTTGCAGTAGAGGATGAGTCCCTGGTTGATGGTGAGGTCGACCGTCGCTGCCCCGTCGATCGTCTCCGCTCCCGACGGATCGAGCGTCAGCGTGCCGGCGCCAATGTTCTTCACAGGCAGCAGGAAGCCGGCGCCAATTGTTGCAACGGCCGTCAGAGTGAACGTGATCGCTGATGCCTTGTTGGCGACCTGAACCCGCCCATCATCGGCCGCGACGACCGTGTAATCGTTGGTCTTGATGTCCTCGGCACCGGTGAAGGTGTTCGAGAGGGCCGTCCAGACGGCCGTGGTCGCAGTGCCCGTCGTCGTGCAGATGTAGAGGACACCGTTCGTGGTGTCGTACACCATGCTCGCGCCGGCGCCGCCCGGCGTGCCGTCGTCACCAGCGACGTTGCCGTTCGGGTTGCCCGCGTAGACCTGGACCTTGGCGTTGATGTTCGCCCCGAGGTCGACAACCGGGTCGGCGGTCCAGATGGTCGAGCCGCCAGAGTCCTTCAGTACGAGCTTGTACGTGATTGTGCTGTCGAGGAAGACGCTGGTATCCGAGCGCCCGGCCGAATTGAGCGTGATCGGGTTGGTGTTCGGCGTTGTCAGCGCCGCGTCGCTGTACGTGCTCGTCGGCGTCGTGGTGCCGGTCACGTAGAATTGGAGCGTGCCCCCGGCAAGAACCCCGCCAGTGTTGTTGAGGAACTGGATGTAAGGATTGGTGAGGCGGTTGCTCATGTCTTCGTCCCCGTCGGCGAGGTCGTCGTTTTCACCGCAGTCATAGCATCTATCCGCGCGTTGAGCGCGTCGACCTCGGCGAGCGGGTTGCGGCGCGCGGCGCGGGCAGCGTCTATAGCGGCCTTGCGCACCGGGTCGACGCCGATGGCCCTGCCGTCGTCCGCCCACGCATCGCGGTCGGCGCGGCTTTGCGGGAGGTCGTCCAGAGAGATGCGGCGCCACTTCGCCGCCTTGATGCCCGCCTTGACGATGAACGCTGAGATCGCCTCATCGGTGGCTGGTTGCTCTTCCGTGACAACGATTTGTCCAGCGTGAAGAAACCCGCTCTCATCGGTTATCGCGAGATGCTGAACCATCGGTCTCATTGGTCCCCGTACCCCACGAAATTCCAGTTGACCGGATCGACGCTGCCAACGCCGTCCGTGATAACCACTGCGTTAAGCAGGACAGCGCCCGCCGTCTTCGCGGTTGTGGTGCTTACCTGCCCAACGACGCCCGCGCCGTTCGGCTCTTCCACAGTGACCAGCGAAGCCCAATTCGCGGTCGAGAAGTCGGTCGCGATCGTAACGGTGAGCAGCCCGACGCCGCTATCGACAATGCCGCTGACATTGTACGAAGCCTGCAGCGTCGGCGCACCAGCGGCGACAGTGACGTACGCCCACGCCTTCGCCGCCGACGGATGAAATTGCTGCACGCCCGGCGTGACGGGGTTGGTCAGATTGGTGCCGGTCTCCTGGTTGGACTGCGATGCGGCAGCGTATTTGGTGAAGGCGTCGGCGCCCGTCTGGTAGAGATAGCCAACCGACGCGTCGAGCGCAGCGAGCGCAATCAGCGTGGCGTCCGTGCCGCCGATGAGCACGAAGCCGCCAAGCCCGCCGTCGAGCGCAGCGTTGTAGACGAGCAGGTAGAGGCTATCATCGACGAGGTCGCCGCTGCCCGCCTGCGTCGCGCCAGCGTCCTTGTAGACCTTCTTCGCCAACTGCGCGCCAACGGCCGCCGTCACCGCTCCGGTCGAGGTGTTCACCGCCACGAACGACCATGCCATGCCGGTGCCGTAGTTCGCCCCGCCCTCCTTGTGAAGCCGCGGCGTCAGCGCCAGCGCATTCGTCCCGGTGGCCACGCACGGCACGATGACGAAGCCGGCGACGACCTGGCGCCACATCTCCTCGATGACGGTGTGGGCGTCGCGGGTTGGGTTGCCGTCGCGGTCGGTGATGCGCTGGGTGGCGCGGAGCGCGTTCGGTGCCCGGTCGAGCGCCAAGGGCTACTCCTCGCTGAAGTAGAGGCCTGGCGCTCGAGCGCCGAGGATGACGCGCTTTACCGGGTCCGAGATCCGGACCTTGATGATGCGCTGGTGGAAACTGCCAAGCTCGGTCCATCGCACCCGGATCCCGTAGCGGCCGATCGCCCCCATGGTCCGCCAGCGCTCCGACGACCACGTATGGCCGCCGTCGTCGCTGTAGCTCATCATGATCTGCGGGTCGGAACCTTGCCCCGTCGCGATCCCGACGCCGCCCTCCAGGTCGATCTGGAACTCCGGCATGAAGCCGACGAGGCCCTTGCCGTCAATGATTGGCGAGATGAGTTCGGTGATGATCGGGTCGCCGAACTCCGTGTAGACCGACGTATCGACGTAGCCGATCTTGCCGGAACTGTTGTCGCCGAGGAGCACCTTGTTGAACATCTTGAGGGCGCAGTTGATGCGCCAGCGTACCTCGGCACCGGTCGCGTCCCAACTGGTGCGCTCATGGAAGAGCGGGTTCGAAATATCAAACACCCACGTCTTTTGCATCGTCGGAAAGGTGATGTGGATGAATTTGTGCCCGCCATAGGGCACCGAGAAGCAAAAGGCGTCCGAGACAGTCGTGTATCGCTCCCACTCCTTCTCGATCGCGTGCGTGGAGACGCGCTGCAGCGACGACCCCGCCAGGCGGTAAAAGATGCGGTCGTCGCCGAGGAAGAAGTACGAGTTGTCGTCCTCACAGATGGCGAGCGCCCCCGCGATGCCGCGCTTGATCGTGGCGCCGTTGATGCGCTGGAAGGGGAAGTCGATTGCGCCGGTGTCCTGCCAGAACTCGGTGGTGCGCTCGCCGAAGAGGCCAGCGTTGCCGTAGACGTTGCGCACCGCGATCACGAAGTCGGAACTGGACTCGGCGCTGGCGAAGAGGATCGGATCGTAGGACTGACCGTCGAGGAGATCGGACAGAAACCACTTGTTCGTACCCGCCCAATCGAAGGCGAAGTAGCTGTCGATCGAGGTGATCGTGCTCGCCGCGTTGAAGTCGGCGTCCGTGATCTGCGCGAAGGTGGCCGTGTTGACGGTGTAGGTCCACCCGCTCGTTCCGTTGACGATGCCGACCTGGATGCCGTTCTCGGCCATCGACACGTTGGCCGAACCGGCGATGCCGGCGCCGATGCCCGCCGCCGTGCCGGCC
>ERZ1292644.541-Hain-H14-01um-R2-541-length-25081-cov-5_pt2 | contig 18209 bp, 19 predicted proteins | sample MGYA00564402_ERZ1292644 | MGnify/ENA primary metagenome ERZ1292644 (study PRJEB36523, sample SAMEA6512644) | groundwater metagenome | collected 2019-01-09 | study: AquaDiva: Metagenomics assemblies of 32 groundwater samples
TAACAGAGCCGGACTTCAAAAATTCAGACGAAGTAATTGAATGGCTCAAGCAGCTTACAGCGACGCTGAAATACCTTAAGTTAATAGACAAAAATCTCGGAATAAAGGCGGATGTAAATGTTTCACTGCCGGAACTAAACGGCGTGCGTGTTGAAATAAAAAATGTAAATTCATTAAGAAACATAAAAAAGGCGATTGATTATGAAATTGAAAGGCAGAAAAAATCCGGCGAACTTGCGAAGGAACAAGAAACAAGAATGTTTAATGAAAGCAAAAACATTACAATAAGAATGCGAACTAAAGAAAAGGCGCAGGATTACAGATTTATTTCCGACCCGGATTTACCGGTTATTAAACTTGAGAAAAAGCGCGTTGAAAAAATAAAAAAAGAGCTTCCGGAAACTCCGCAGGAAAAAATAGGGAAACTTATTAAAAAATATAAAATAGAAAAAAAATATGCGGAAGTCCTTGCCAAAAATCTGGACATTGCCGAATTCTTTGAAAAAATCGTCCAAAAAATAAATTCAAACCTCGCCGCACAGTGGGTAACAGGAGAATTGCTAAGCGTTTTAAACCACAACAAAAAAGAATTAGACGAGGTGGACATAAATCCTGAACATTTCATAGAACTTCTCAAACTCCTCGGAAAAAATGAAATCACAGAACTCAATGCAAAGGAAATTTTAAGAAAATTCATTCCGGAATCTTTTTCTCCAAAACAATATGCAGAAAAACATTCAAAAATTTCATCAGATAGTGAAATTGAAAAAGCGGTGGACTTTGTCATAAGGGAAAATCCAAAGGCAGTTTCGGATTTCAAAGAAGGGCAGGAAAACGCGCTGAATTTTCTGATTGGAAAAGTCATGGCAAAAACGGAAAAAAGAGCAGATTACAAGACGGCAAGAGAAATTCTGGAAAGAAAACTCAGATAATTGTCAGTTTGAACGTGTAGACTTGTCGCCCATAATTCTTTTAAATAGAGACAAATAAAAGTAATAATTAAAAAAGGTAAAATGAAAATTTTGGTTACAGGCGGAGCCGGTTATGTCGGAAGTCATGCAGTAAGGGAACTGCTGAAGAATAATTACGAAGTGATTGTTTATGATAATTTAAGCCGCGGTTTCAGGGAATCATTGCCTCAAGATGTTAATTTTATCAACGGAGACTTGAATAACTGCGAATTGCTTGAGCAAATTTTCAGAATGCATCAGTTTGACGCGGTTATAGATTTCGCCGGACACCTTGAAGTTGAAGAGTCAATGAAAAACCCGATTAAGTTCTACACAAATAATGTTTTATCGTTGCTGAATTTGTTGAATGTAATGCAAAAGCATAATGTCAAGACAATAGTTTATTCCTCGTCAGCGTCGGTTTACGGACAGCCGGAGAAAATTCCTGTTCCTGAATCGCACAGCAATAACACTAATAATGTTTACGGGGAAACCAAGGCAATCGCGGAGAGAATATTAAAATTCTTCGACAATATTTATGGAATAAAATCAATTTCTCTAAGATATTTTAATGCCGCCGGCGCAGATACAGACGGCGAAATCGGCGAAGCCCATAAACCGGAAACCCACTTAATCCCGCTTGTATATCACGTTGCATTAGGAAAAAGACAGCACATCGCAATATATGGCAATGATTATCAAACGAAAGACGGAACGTGCATAAGGGATTATGTTCATGTAACAGACCTCGCGCAAGTGCATATTCTCGCAATGGAGAGATTAATGACAGAAGGAAAAAGCAATGTGTACAACGTCGGCACGGGTTATGGATATAGCGTTGAAGAGATTATTGAATTTGCAAGAAAAATCACAGGGCACGAAATTCCGACTGTTAGAAGCATACGGAGATTCGGCGACCCGGCGGAACTTGTTGCCGACGTAACTAAAATAAAAAAAGAGCTCGGATGGCAGCCAAGATTCAGCGATTTAAAAACAATAATGGAAACATCATGGAACTGGCATAAATACCACCACGATGGATTTAACGGGAATTAATCATAAAATCATTTTCTCACAAATGGAACAAACAAAAATCCGGGAAATTCTTTTATCTCATTTTTATTTTTATATTTTTTAAGATAAATGATAGAATTCTTAACAGGAACAACAAGAATTCCACCAATTTTAAGCTGATTTACAAGTTCCTGCGGAATTTCCGACGCTGCCGCGCTTATAATTATCCGGTCAAAAGGCGCTTCGCTTAATAAACCAATTGAACCGTCGCCGTGGATAATTTGTACATTTTTCCTGTCTTTCAAAACATTTCTTGATTTCTCCGCCAGTTCTTCAATTATTTCAATTCCATAGAAGTTTGAATGCTTAGAAATTTTAGACATTAGCGCAAGAACATATCCGCTCCCGCTTCCGACTTCCAGAATTTTTTGTTTGTCTCTTAAATCAAGTAATGAAAGCATAAACGCGATTGTATATGGCTGTGAAATTGTCTGTCTGTTTCCGATAGGAAGAGGAATATTCTCATAAGCGCTTGTTTTTAATTTTTCCGAAATAAAATTTTCTCTCATAATATTTTTGAAAGCATTTAAAATTTTTTCAGAAAAACCCTGTTTCCTTAAATCATCTATCAAGAATTTTTTGTCCATATTTTAGATTAAACAAACTTCTATAAAAATATATCTTATCAAAAGATAAAAAATTAATTAAAAAACAATTCTGCAATAATTCCCAGAATAAAAATTAAGCTCAAAAGTCCGAGAACAAACCAATTTAACGGAATTGAGAATTCAGGTTTCCTGTTTCCTTTTTTCTTGGCTTTGATATTCATCAGTAAAATCAATATTCCGACAAGTCCTCCGGAAATAACTCCACCGACGCCAAGAACTTTCACAAAATCGGCGAGTTTAAGAAAATTAATTGCAAAATACAGGAACAATGGAATCGCGGAAACAAAAACAAATGACATTTTTTTCTTTTTCAGGTCGTAAATAAAAATATCTCTCAAAGAAAAACTCAAAACAAGATAGCATGTAAACATTGTGAAAATTCCGAGAAGAGGTAGGATATTCCCGAATGAAAGCGTTGCAACTTCTTTCACGCCTTTTCCCAAAACACCGACAAAAACAAAGCTGAAAATAAAATAAAGAAAAATAGGGATTAAAGAGCCCGTAAGAATCGCTTTTCTGAATAATTTCTCCTCGCCTTTTATTTCCATTCTCAACTCAGGTATTGAGCTAAATCCGAGCAGTGCAAAAAACACTACGCCGAGAGGCAGGAGCAAATTTGAAAAGTCAAGATATAAAAGATTGTCAAAATTAACTTTGGGAATGTAATAAAAAAATATTGAAAATATCAGGATAATAATCCCAAGAACGCCCCACAATTCAATTTTTTTCAACCCTTTCAATCCTTCGTGCAAAAGAAGAGTCATAACAACCCAAAAGCCGACGGCAAAATAAATTGAATAATCAAAATTCCCAAAAAATAATTTTGAAAAACTCTGCCCCTCGCCGATTAAATATGCAATCAACGCAGAGTAAATTCCAAAAAACATCGCGAAAAACATAATTTTCTCTCCTGTTTTTCCAAGATATTTTCTGGCATAACCTGGAATTTGATGAACCCCTTTTGTTCTTAAAGAAACTTCTCCTAAACACAAATTAAGAAAAGTCATAATTATCCCAAGAAAAACAAGCCAAAACAAACCTATTAAAAATCCCGACTGTGAAAAAACATACGGCAATCCAAGAATTCCCGCGCCGATTATCGTTCCCGAAAGCGTGAATGTCGTCGCCCAGAATTTTACATTGAGTTTCATTTTCCTCTTTTGACAATAATAAATAAATTGTGTATAAAAAGGTTTCATGGACCCAGGAGGAATCGAACCCCCATCTTCGGGGTTTTTCAGTGTTTTTTCCACTTTTCCAAAAGGAAGGTAGTGGGTTAGGAAACCTTGGTTTCCTGCACTCCGAAACCCGAAATTCTGTCCATTAAACTATGGGTCCAAATTTTATTTTAATTAGAAATACGCCCTTATCAATTTTTCCATTTAATGTTATGCTAGCTCATCGTTATATATTTTAGTATTTTATAAAAATTTATCGCATTAATATTATCTTGGCGAAAAATCGTGCGGAACGCCGATTTGAAGCAATTAATATCAGAACAAAATGTAGCGAAGCAAAACAATTAATTCTTTCCAAACTTTTTCTTGTAAAGTTCAACAGCCCGTTTAATAGCTTTGTAAGCATCCTCGCTACCTTTAATATCCGAAACCTTTACCTCTTTTTGTTCAAGTTCTTTGTAAGTCTCAAAAAAATGTTTTAATTCTTGAAGAAAATGTTCCGGAAGATCTTTTATAGACTGAACTTTCTTATACCTTGGGTCTTTCTCATAAACAGCAACTATCTTGTCGTCGCTTTCGCCCTGATCAATCATGTGAACAATGCCTATAACTCTTGTTTCCGCTAACATGCCAGGATAAAGAGGATGTCCTGTAATAACAATGATATCAAGAGGGTCGCCGTCGTCCCATAATGTCTGCGGAATAAATCCGTAATCTCCGGGATAATGCATTGCGGAAAACAAAAACCTGTCAAGTTTCATCAGTCCTGTCTTTTTGTCAAGTTCAAACTTTATTTTTGAATCTTTCGGAATTTCAATAATTGCATTTACAATTTTCGGAGAATCTTTGCCAGGTTCAATATCACGCCACGAATTCATAAAAAAATCCAGCAAAGGAAGTTTATAAATTTTGTTTTCAAAAATGCCTTGTTTAGAAGATATCTGTTTTTACTGACTTATTAAGTATGTGCGTTCACTTAGTTCACGATTGATATAAAACTAATAGAAAATTTTACATTAACAACTTAAATTAACTCCAAGCGAAGCGAGGCAATTTAAACAATAATTACTTTTCAAATAAATCTTTTCAAAAACTTAATAAACAACATGTTCTTAAAATAAAAATGGCATTGCAGAGGCATCACAAAATTCTCATCGGCAGTTTCACTTCAATAATTATAATTTTTATGATAACAAGCAGTGTAATGCTTTATTTTATCTTCGTAAAACAAACAACGGATTTCAATAATTTAAATAAAAAAATAACCGAATTGCAGACGGAGACAAACACAAAAATAAACGACATCAGCGAGAGTTTATTGCAGACAAATCAGTTGATAAGCAGCGAAGTTGGTTCTTTAACCCAGCAACTTACTTTGCTAAAAGCATCTGTCGGCGAAGATTTTTCAGGGATAATTGATTATTCAATTCCCGCAGTCGTCACGATAAAAACAGACTACGGGCAGGGAACAGGATTCATAATTGACGAAGAAGGATATGTTGTAACAAATGCTCATGTTCTCGCAGACAATCAAGGTTATCTCGCAACGTCGATAATAGCAATAACGTCTGAAAGAGAAACAAAAAATGCGCAGTTTGTCGGCTTCGACAGCACACTGGACATTGCGGTTTTAAAAATTCAGGGAACTTACGAAAAACTTGAACTTGGAAATTCAAATGATGTTCAAATAGGCGAAAAAGTTATCACAATTGGAAACCCCCTCGGCTTGCAGTTTTCAGTTACGCAGGGAATTGTCTCCGCAGTTCACAGGCAGGGAGGCAACGGATTAAATGCTTACATACAAATAGATGCCGCACTAAATCCGGGAAACTCCGGCGGTCCGTTAATAGACACCGACGGAAAAGTCATAGGAATAAATAATTTCAAAATCGGCGGCGGAGAAAACCTTGGCTTTGCTTTGGAATCAAACTACATAAAGCAAGCAGTCAACGAAATCGCACAGAAAAATCTGAATCAAACGCTGATAAATTAGGATTTAAGATGGAATTTAAAGATTAAGAAAGATATGATTTCTGAAGAATTTTATAGGGTGATTTTAACTTATTCAAAGACGGACAACTTCACGATAAAATTAAAATTTGGATTATTAGTTAATTCTTAAGGGGCAGGCGAGCGATTTCGCGAGTTAGTTGGAGGATTGGAGAGATTAGAAGTGAGTTTATAATTTAAGGTTCAAGAAATAATTTTTAAACAACATTTCATTATCTAATTTATGTCAAAAAACGAAGAAGGAATCACGGTTAAGAAAAATGAAAATTTCTCAGAATGGTTCACACAAGTTGTGCAAAAATGCGAGCTTGCTGATTTGAGATACAACGTCAAGGGATTTCTCGTTTTTCAGCCATGGTCTGTTCTCTCAATGGAAAAAATGTACAAATATCTGGAAAAAACTTTGCAGAAAAAAGGGCACAAGCCATACTGGTTTCCGACGGTAATTCCAGAAAGCAATTTCAAAAAAGAAAGCGAACATGTAAAAGGTTTCACTCCTGAAGTTTTTTGGGTTACTCATGGCGGAACAAAAAAGTTGGAAGAGCCTTTGGCTTTGCGCCCGACGAGCGAAACGGCGTTTTATCAAATGTTCGCATTATGGATAAGGAGTTACAAAGACTTGCCGTTCAAAACATACCAAAGAGCGCAGGTTTTCAGATATGAAACAAAAGCAACGCGCCCATTTTTAAGAAGCAGGGAATTTCATTGGATTGAAACGCACTGCGTTCACGCAACAGAAGAAGACGCCATGAATCAAGTTAAGGAAGATATGGAAACAAACAAAGAAGTTTTGCACGACATTTACGGTTTGCCTTTTATTTTCTTCCAAAGGCCGGAGTGGGACAAGTTCGCCGGCGCATACAAGACATTTGCGTCAGATGTATTAAACCCCGACGGAAAAGTGATACAACAGCCGTCAACCCACATAATCTCGCCGAAATTCGCAGCATCATTCAACATAAAATACAGAGATAAAGACGGAAAAGAAAAACCCGCTTACACAACCTGCTACGGTCCGGCGGTATCAAGAATTTTCGCAAGCGTGATAATTGTTCACGGAGACGACAAAGGATTAAAATTCCCGTGGGAAATCGCACCGATAAATGTAATGATTGTTCCAATAGAACCTGAAAATGAAAAACTAAAAAGAAAAGCAGAGTCATTAAAAAAAGAAATAGAAAAATTTACCGACGTGGAAATAGATTACTCTGAAAAACGCCCAGGAGAAAAATTTAATTACTGGGAAATGAAAGGAATTCCGATAAGAATTGATTTGGGCATGAAGGATTTGCAAAAAGGCACGGTAACATTATTCAGAAGAGACTTGGACAAAAAAGAAATTGTAGAGGATAAAAATGTAACATCAAGGATAAAAGAAATTTCAGGTGAATTTACAAAAAACCTGATAAAAAAAGCAGATATTATTTTTGAAGGAAGAATAAAAAATGCGGGAAGTCTTAAGGAAATTAAAAAATCTGTTGAAGATGGTTTTATTGTAAAATGCGGTTTTTGTTCTGTTGAAAAAGTGGGAATTGAATGCGCTGAAACAATACAAAAAGAAACCGGCGCAGAAGTCAGGGGAACAAGACTTGATGAAAAATCTAAAATTTCAGGAAAGTGTGTAATCTGCGGAAAGCTGGCAAAAGAAATTGTTTATATTGCCCGAAGTTACTGATTTTATTATTTATTAACATCATACCGACAAAGAAGAAAACGCTAATTTCTAATGGCGGGATAAAAAATAAATCAAAATTAATTCAACTCATCCTTTAAATCATAACGCCGTGAAGTTCGTCTTCAAGTTCCAACGTCGTTTCCATTAACAAAATTAATTCCCGTTCTAATTCTTCCTTTTCTCTTAACTCATCTTTTTTTAGATGCATAAATTAAACTCCCGTATGGCTTTTTCATAAAATTCAGAAGAAATGCGTTTTATAAAGTTTCTCTTTAGATTTTTATTGAAAAAACATAAGATAATTTTTGTAAGAAAATATTGTGCTGATACAAAATCTCAAAATTTGATTGGTTATTAATCTTTATCTTGGTTGGGGATGCTTACAAAGGATAAAAAATTTAAATTAATCTTTCAAGTTTCTCTCTGAACAAATCTATATCAGAGGTTTTTACCTGCGCACCGACGGCATCTTCATGTCCGCCGCCAGTCGCATTTTCCAGTTCTCCAATGACATTCAAAACACTTCCTCTGATATTTTTCCCGCGGACAGAAATATTTGCTTTTAAGCCGGAAACATAACACACAACAACAACCTTATCAGGAAATAAATAAGTCAGTTCATTTGACAAATCGCTGCTTATGCTCAAATCTCCAGAATATTTAAAGAACAAAAATTTGCCGGATTTACCCCCGACTTTTCTTGCCCTTTCAAGAAACTTTTGGTATTTCACATTAATCTGATTAAATCTTTTGTACATTGTGTAATTTTGTTGGTTCTCCTCTAAAACATCATAAGGGCTCTTGGCTTTCACCAGAAATTTTAACATATTAATCACATTGGTAGTCCTGTCCTTCAATGCAAAACTGAACATCTTTACAATTTTTCCCGCCTGCGATTTGTAGAAAATCTCAAATGCATCATTTGAATCAATCGACAAGTCGGGATATTCCTTAGCAAAAGTCTTGTAAAAATCCGGGCAAAATCTGTCTGAAATGCTTCCAATAACTGCTATCCACAAATCGTCTTTTTTCTGCGAAACTTGATAGCAAAGAAATGTCGTCGGTTCATTTTTCTCATCAGGATTAAAAATCGGATTGTAATAATTGACAAATTCAGGAATTTCCTTCCGATTAATCATGTGATGGTCAATCCACACTATCGGAATGTTAAGTTTGAAAACTTCATCAAGAAAATCCTTTGAAACAATCGGCTTGTCTAGTATAAAAACATAATCTGCATTTAACTCGTTTATTTTTCTTATATAATCAGAATTTAAATCTGGAAAACTTCTCACAGGAACTCCCTTGCCTTTTCCTGAAAATCTTTGCAGCAAAAGAAAAGCGCACAATCCGTCGGAGTCGTTGTCAAAAAAGAACAGCGGGTTTTGCGCCCTGTCAAGATGTTCTCTAATTTGGCTAATTTGTTCTTCAGTCAGCATAAAATCAATATCAAGAAGAGGTATTTTAAGGTTTGCCAAATGCAGTTATTCTAAATAAAATTATCTATGTCTTTCCGTGCCATTATTTTTTCCCTAAGATTATTCATCTCTTTGTCAAATGAATTAAGTGTCTCGGAATTTTCAAAAACTTCAAGGAGTTCAGCGTCGCTGGCGGATAAAATTTTATTAAGCGATTTAAACCTGTCTGTCAATGAACTTCTATATCTTTCAAGAATATTCGTCTTGCTAAGCAATCTCAATCCTCTCGGGGAAATTTGATTGTCGTGCAGTTCCGGGAATAGCATTCTTGATACATTAGGAATTTCAAGAAGAAAATCAAAATTCATGTTGTCCAGCATCCCGACGACAGAAAGATGATTTGATAAAAAATAATCTTTTAAAATTACGTCCTCGTCTTTCTGGATATTTCCCACAAGTTCTTTTAACCTTATGCTGACGACAATCCCCTCTTTACCCAATTCAACTAAATATCTCTTGACGATGCTGGAGATTCTTTTTATAATTTCAATTCTCTGCAAAATCGCGGAAACATCATTTATTGTAACAAGATTATTTATCTCCAGCAGATTAAAATCAGACATCAAATCATTATAAATTTCCCTTTGCTTTTCCAGAATTTGCAGTGTCTCTGCGGCTCTTCGCAATATCTCTGAACTTTCCTTGAGTTCATATTTTAAATCGCAATAATAAATAGTTATCTTGTTCTTTCTTTCAGACACTGCAATAACAAGAGTCCTTGCCTGCTTTGCCGTCCTCTCCCCCGCCTTGTGCCTTGTTCCTGTTTCTTTTGTAAAAATATTAACATCGGGAGCAAGCAAAGTGTTTGCATAAAGAATTTTTTTTCCGTCCGCCGATAAAATTATGGCTCCGTCCATTTTTGCCAGTTCAACCAGTCTCTGGGGGCTGAATTTTGCATTGATTCTAAAACCTTTTTCAATAATCTCCAAAACTTTCTCATTCTCAAAAACGACAAGCGCGCCCATATGCGCATTAAGCAAATCATCCAAGGCGGATCTTATTGAAGTTCCGGGAGCAAACATTCTCAGCACATCCATAAAATCTTTTTCTTTTTCAGGAGGTTGCTTCGAAATGTTTTGAGGTTCAGAAATAATTATCTCTTTTATATCAAGAGTGTTGTCTTCCATCAAAAAATAAAAATGAACAAATATATAAATTTAGTGATTCGCAAAAGTCTCTGCAACCAAAATAGGAAAAATGATTGTAGCGTCGCCAAAAATTTTTATTCTCTGGCTTTCTCCCGTGAGTTTTCCCCATGAAACCGCTTCTTCCGGCGTCGCTCCCGCATCACTTCCGTCGAATTCCTGCGCATTGTTTATGAAAACAGCGTAATCTGCGCCGTTCCTGTAAAGATGCGCGTTCAAAATGCTGTGCTTTACAACGCCCGCGCCGAGCACAATCACTCCCGACTTTTTCAGCCCGATTGTTGAATCATTAAGTTCTTTTGTGTCTTCAGTAATATCAACCGCAAAATCGCTTCTTCCTTTTTTGTACTTGAAAAAATAAATCATGTCTCCAAGGCTTCCGTCCATTATCGATGGACAATAAATTTTTATCTTGTTCTTCCACGCCCAATAGCAAATGCTTTTCTCATTATTTATCCTCTCGCCGAATTTCCACACAACCTCATAAGTCATAAGCGGCTTGTTTCTTTTTTTCTGTTCATTGTAAAGTTCCTCCAAAACAGGCATTGCAAATTCCTCAAATTTTATGTATCTTGAATTCGGAACGAAAATATTTCCAATCCTGTTTATTCCCTTGCTTCTTAATTCTGCTCCGTTTGAATTGAAACTCCCGAGTACAAAATCTCCGAGACATTTTATTATATCCTCCTCAACTCCGCCGCCGGAAGTAACGCAAACATCAACTTTTTTATTTTCAACAAGATATCTGACGATTTCCCTCAATCCAGATGAGACAATGTTAGAAGTATAACCTAAAAAAATAGTTGCTTTTTCTTCAATCATCTTATTAACAATTTCTATTGCTTTGTGCAAATGACTCGCCTGAAAACCTGTCGAGGAAAAACTCTTTACAATTTCTTCGTAATTAACGCCTTCGTTAAAATCATAACCTTTTATTAAAACTCCTTTTACTTCATCGCTTTTTTTCAAGATATGTTTTCTTGCGATATCTTCCTTCTTCATATAACTAACAAAAATAATTGATTTTTAAGTTTAACTAAAACTGCGATTTTGTTTAAAAAACAATTAATGTCTAACTTCGTTTCTAAATAAAATTGGTTCACTTCGTTCACTTTTTACAGAGAATATTATTTCAGGATTTTCTAAACAAAGCCTAAAACTGCAGAATAAAAATGTTTTTAAATGGTGATTTTATTAGAAACTGATGAATAAATGGACAGAACTTATGACTGGACTTGTCATCGTAATCGGTGCTATACTGGTTGCATTAGCGTCTTCAGCATATGGATGGAGCGTTTTCGGAAAAGACCTAAACTTCCTGAATGCCGCATGGCTGTTTTTCAAAGGCGGTCTGTTTTGGCTTGCATTCATGATAGGACTTCTTTTCGTAATGCTCGGAATAAGTGATTTGAAGGGATAATTATTTTTTCTTGTTTATGCCCCATAAAAGCACAATCAACAAGCCAACAGCAATCATTAGCAAAACCCACCAATATTTTGATAAAATATTAATTACATCTTCTTTTGTATTGATATTTGCCGTAAATCTTTTTCCTTTAACATCATCCCATAAAAACAATCAAGCTTCCTTCTATAATCGCCGCGACAATCAGCAGGGGAATAACAATAAGGACAAAAACTTTCAGCGAACTCTTAAATCTGTATGAAAAATTCTTGAGCTGATGCTTTCTCAAATCGTTGTTGAATATCAAAGTAAATATTATTGCAGGAACTAAAAATAAGACGCCTGAAATCAATGCTAAAACATTTTCTTTTTTGGAATAATATGAGAAGTATCTGTAAATAAAGGGCAAACCGATTCTCAACCCCATGCCGAGGGAAATAAAAACAGCAGGAAGTTCAAAAATCCCGTGCGGAAATAAGCGCCACAAAACTAAAATTCCGTCTGAATTCACGCTTGCAAGGACGACAAAACCAAGTATGTAACCGTTCGCGATAATCGAAATCATGGGGAATATTCCGAGGAAAACTCCCAATGCCATGCCTGAAAGAGAACTCTTAAAATTGTTTATAAAAATAAATCTGATTAATTCAAACACGCTCATGTCTTGCGTCTGTCTCAAAAGTTCTTCTATAAACTTTGATATTTGCTCGGCAACATATGCCGGAGCTGGGACAAAAAAGCCGATTAACGACGAAAAAATGAAAACGCCGATAACTGCATAAATAAAATTCCTTGACTCCCTTATATACCTAAAACTAAGTTGATAATTTTTCTTTAGGAAATTTTCCTTATTTTTTTTCTTTACCATATTTCTGCTTTGCAAAATTTATTTTATTGTTAATATAAAAATTATTTTTAATTAAAATATTTATTTATTCTCTCTGTTTTTCTCGGAAACTTTCTTCTTAAATAAAAACCATAAAACAGTCCCGCAATCAAACCGCCAAGGTGCGCGGTGTTTCCTATTGGAACATTGCCTGCGGCAGAAATCAGCCACAAAACCGCCAAAATTCCGGGCGCGGCATATTTCATTTTTATCGGGATTGGAATAAACATGACATAAACAGATAGGTTAGGAGTAATAATCATCAAAAAACCAATCAAACCAAACAACGCCCCCGAAGCACCGACGGCATAAGTGTTAAAATCAGCTGTAAAAAACTGTGAAAGAAGCACGAAAAACAACCCTGCAAACAAACCGGAGATTAAATAGAGATAAATATATCTCTTGGCTCCGAGAATTCTCTCTGCAAGAGTTCCAAGAAAAAATAACGAAAACATATTTGCAAGAATATGGAAGAAACCTCCATGCATGAGCATGCTTGTTAAAAATGTCCAAAGATACAACCCCTGAAAAATATTCGATGGTTTTAAAGCGATATAATCCAAAAATTTCTGGTTTACAAAAATCAAGATTGTAAAAACAAAAAACAAAATAATATTCGCCAAAATCAAATTCGTATTAACGCTGAAATTCCCATGAAAACTGCCTCTTTTATGAAAACGAATCATCTTTTCTTTTTCTTCAAAATCTTTTTCTTTGCTGATTTGCCCGACTTCTTGGACTTTTTTGAATGAATTTTCTTTTTTGCATTCTTTGGTTTAACTTTGATTTCTTTAGGTTTCATTTTAATATTCCTGCTAATTTTTTGTTTAGCTCGGATTTCCTTCTTTATTTTCTGTTCTTTTTTAAATTCCTTTTCCCTCTTCTTTCCAATTTTTTCTTTTTCTTTGTTGATTTCAGAATCAATAAGTTCAATTTCTTTTTTGTACCTCTCAAGATTTTTTTTGAGTTCCCTTAGAAATTTGGAATTATCCTTGACTAAAAAAACATTTCCGCATTCACCGCACGTAAAATCCCTCAAAAGCGCGTTTTCCTCGTTAAACTCTATATCGCAATTTGCACATACATAAAAAATTTTCGTTTCCCTGCTGGCTATTTGCTGATTTGTCTGTTCCACTTTCTTCTCCGTGCCGTTTTTCAAAAACTCAAGTGATTTAAGTATTTCAAATTTCCAGAAATAAGTGAACCATCCTTTTCTTTTGTCCTTTTTTCTTATTGAAGATACAAGCCCGGAATCAGAAAGTTTGTACAATATATTTCTTGTCTGATTTATCGTTAAATTAAGTCTCTTTGCTATCAGAAATTCATTAACATATTTCTCTCCGTCAAGAATGTCAACTATGTCCTCCGCCTGTTTGCCGACGATAATACCGATGATTTCCTTGAGAAGATTTTTCAGCATTTTATGATAATGGAAAATTTAGATGAATATGATATAAAAATAAAGTTTTTAAACTTGTGTTCTGTTCATTATATAACAAAATATATATTGGAGTATAATATGTCTTGGTTTGGAAAAAAAGAGAAACAAAAATTCATGGAAGATGCTATTCCTTCTCTGCCAGAACTCCCTAAGTTGCCTGAATTTCCCGGGAGAAATTTCAGAGAATTTGAAAATCGGAATCAACAACAGCTTCAGCTTCCTCATCTTCCTTCATATCCTTCAAATCAGTTTGGAGAAAAATTTTCTCAAAACGTCATCAAAGATGCCGTAACTGGGGAAGAAAAAGGTGATGAAGAGGTCTCTGACGGGGAAGAACCTTCGGAGGAATTTTCCCCAAGACCTCTTGTAAAAAGACCGATGACGAGGGAAATATCTAATTTCAAAGAAATGCCCGTACATCATGAAAGAAGAATGCCAGGAATTTCGCCGAGAGTGCAAAAATCAGAACCTGTATTCATAAGAATGGATCAGTTTGAAGAAAGTCTGCAAATTTTTGAAAAAGCAAGAAATAAAATAGAAGACATGGAAAAAATGCTAAGGGACATAAAAAGAATAAGATTGGAAGAAGAAAAGGAACTTCATGAATGGGAAAATGAAATTCAGAATATAAAGGGGCAGTTTGAAAGAATAGACCGCGATATTTTCTCAAAATTATACTGATATGAAAAATGAAAATCTGATTCATCTAAAATTTGAATACACCGAGGCGCTTGAATCAAAAAAAGACATACTTCTTGTGGAAAAAAGTTTGATGATTTTAAGTGGTACAATAAAAGATTATTCTTCCCTGAAAGTTAAGGAAATAAATGTCAAGCAAAAATTATACGGGAAAATAAGGGAATCAATTGTTGAAATTAAAAAACTGCAAAAATCCGTCCCGCAGGTGGAAATGCCCGCCTTAAAAAATGAGGACAACATTTCAAAAAAAGAAATTGTTCAAAAAAATGCAAAAATGAAAAATAAGGATAACAGCATAGAATCGCAATTGAACGAAATTCAAAGAAAACTTAGGGCATTAAATCAGGAATAAAATTATTCTGTTAACAATTCATCAAGAGATCTATTCCCTTCCCTTTCAATAGCATCCCATTCTTCTGTATTATAAACCCTAAGTTCTCTTGGGGGTCTAAATCATCACCCTCATGATAAACCAAAGGTCTTTGATTAGCGGCATCAATTAAATCTCTATCCCTTATTATTAAATCTCTATCCATTCTATGCTGCATCTCCTCTGCAGAGGGAGGGAAAAATCTTTCATAAAGACTATTAACATACATCCTTAAATCCATAATCTAAAAAATAATTAATAATATTTAAATATTTGTATAATAACTAAATTTTTAAAATCCTTTTTCTATCTCCTTATATGGACAGAAAAGAACTCATAAAAAAATATCTTGAATTTTTCAAATCAAAAGGGCATAAAATAATTCCTTCTGCTTCTTTGGTTCCTGAAAATGATCCTACAGTTCTTTTCACGACGGCGGGCATGCATCCGCTTGTCCCATATCTTCTTGGAGAAAAACATCCTTTAGGAAAGCGGCTTGTAAATGTGCAGAAATGTGTCAGAACAGGAGATATAGATGAAGTCGGAGATTCAACACACCACACTTTTTTTGAAATGCTCGGCAATTGGAGTCTTGGAGACTACTGGAAAAAAGAAGCAATTCAATGGAGTTTTGAATTTCTAACAAAAGTTTTGAAAATCCCGACGGAAAAACTTGCAGTTACAGTATTTATAGGAGATGAAAACGCACCTCGCGACGATGAATCTGCAAAACTCTGGATTTCCCTCGGAATTCCAAAAGAAAGAATTGCTTATCTTGGAAAAGAAGATAATTGGTGGGGTCCTGCAGGAAAAACAGGTCCTTGTGGGTCCGACACAGAAATGTTTTACTGGAAGCCAGAAAAAATTAAACCGCCAAAAATTTACAATCCTCAAGACAAGAACTGGGTTGAAATTGGAAATGATGTTTTCATGCAGTATGTGAAAGACAAGAGAGTTATACTAGTTGATGGAATGTATTGTCTTTATGATGAAAATTTTAAACTGAAGATAGAATTATTAGATATAATAAACAATCTTAATAGCCATTATGTATTAGTCGTTAACAAATTTAGGGAAAAAGGACGCGAGTTAGTAAAAAATTATGACCAAACCAAGGACACAAATTGGGAGACATTTTCATTAGAAGAGAAAGGAATAAAAAAAGATAATCCTGAATATTTCAAGAATTTATTAAAGAAATTTAATCTTATACCAGAAGAAGTTATTTATTTTGATCATGATAAGAATAATGTTGAAACTGCAAAAAAACTAGGTATTCTCTCAAAACATTATACTGATATCAAAACAATAAAAAAGTTTATTGAAGATAACTTACTAGCATTTCTTCCTGCAAAACAAAAAAATGTGGACACAGGCATGGGTGTTGAAAGATCCGTCGCTGTACTGAATGGCTTTGACGATAATTATCTTACAGACCTATGGATTCCTATAATAAAAGAAATTGAGAGATTATCAAAAAAGAAATACGGAGAAAACAAAGAACAGACAAAAGTAATGAGAATAATTGCAGACCATATTAAAGCTGCTGTTTTTTTATTCGATGCAGGAGTATCACCAGGACATAAAGAAAGAGGGTATGTTTTAAAGAGATTGATAAGAAGGACAATAGTTTACGGAAAAAAATTAGGGTTAAGAAATTTTACATCAAAAGTAGCGCAATCAGTTTTTGAAATATACCCCGATTATTTCCCTAAGAAAGGAGAAAAGATAAGATTTGTTAATAGGGGCAATAGACAATTTATCTTAAATGAGATAGATAGGGAAGAAGCAGAATTTAATTACACTATAGAAAAAGGATTAAAAGTATTAAGAAATATGATTGCTCATAATAAAACAATTTCACCCACTGATGCTTTTCTATTATTTCAAAGTTATGGTTTCCCCGTAGAACTAACTCAAGAAATTGCAAAAGATGAAGGGCTAAAAATAGACGTAATAAAATTTGTAAGAGATTTCGAACAAGAGCTCAAAAAACACCAACAACTCTCGCGAACAGCGTCAAAGGGAAAATTCATGGCAGGGCTTGCAGATACTTCGGAGCAATCAACAAAATACCACACAGCCACGCACCTTCTCCATGCATCATTAAAAAAAATTCTCGGCAATGAAGTTCAGCAAATGGGAAGCAACATAACACAGGAGAGATTAAGATTTGATTTCAATTTCCAGAGAAAATTAACAGAAAATGAAATAAAAAAAGTTGAATCCATTGTAAATGAACAAATAAAAAAATGTCTTCCTGTTTCTTACAAAGAAATGCCTTATGAAAAAGCAGTCAAGGAAGGAGCATTGTCGTATTTCAAGGAACGCTATCCTGAGATTGTAAAAGTTTACAGCGTCGGTAATTTCTCAAAAGAAATCTGCACAGGCCCGCATGTAAAAAATACAAAGGAACTTGGAAGATTTAAAATCATAAAAGAAGAATCTGTCGCGCAGGGAGTTAGAAGAATAAAGGCGGTGCTTGAGTGAAGAACTATGGTAAAAGCGTACAAAAATTTTTGGAGTTTAAATACCGATGAAGCGGTTGTTACAGGAATATTAAGGGATTATTTTAAGAAAAAAACAGAAGTTTTTATGCCCTTGAATGCTCAAATGAAGGATATTGATTTAATCTTAATGAATATTAAAAATAGAAAAACAATAACAATACAAATTAAGGGTAGTAGAGCATATCAACCTAAACTAAAAGAGACTGAAGAATATGGGGAAGGAAATTTTGGATGGTTTAATTTTCATAAGAACAAAATAGAAAATTCTACTGCAGATTATTTTATTTTCTTAGTTTATGTATTAAATAAAGATGCTGGAAGAATAAATATAGAACCACATACAATTACTATTCCTACAAAAGAATTGTCTAGATTAGCTAAAGATAAGAAAAAACCAAACAAGAATGGATTCTATCATTTTGATTTTTGGATTAACCCCAAGGAAAAAAGGGCTTGGGAAACCCGTGATAAAAAATTGTATGGTTCAATTAATGTTAGTGAATATCTTGATAAAAAAGGTTTTGAGAGATTAAAAGCAATTCTTGAATAATTATCCAATGTTATAACTCTCCGCAAGTCCGTACTTTTTCTTCAAATCATCAAGCTTCCAGAATTTAAGAGTCCCAATGATATTTCTTTCTCTTATGTTCATCATATCTCTGGCGTCTTTATACTCCTGCAGATTTTCTCCGAGCGATTTTCCGTTGGAAATCAAAAGCACTTCGGGTTCTGAATTAAGTTTTTTGGCGCCGACATATTCTATTGAAGTGTCTGAAAGAA
>ERZ1292644.624-Hain-H14-01um-R2-624-length-22362-cov-5_pt2 | contig 18206 bp, 30 predicted proteins | sample MGYA00564402_ERZ1292644 | MGnify/ENA primary metagenome ERZ1292644 (study PRJEB36523, sample SAMEA6512644) | groundwater metagenome | collected 2019-01-09 | study: AquaDiva: Metagenomics assemblies of 32 groundwater samples
CCGAAACCTTCCAAGGAGTACCACGCTACCCCCTTAGAGCGCCCAAAGTCAGTCGGGATCTTTGCTCGGATCTCCTCAGGGATTGCCACACCCTCGGCTACAGTATCCTCGCCGAAGAAGAATGCCCAATCACTCAGAGCGTTCCCCCAGGCAGTTCCACTTGCACCTGTCGCTGTGACTCCTTTTGAGCAGTTCGTCTGCTCGACGAAGCGTGTAGACTCATACCGGCCAGCCTCACCATTGAAGATCATCTTGAGGCCAGTCTCGGTATACTGATGCAAGCTCTCCAGATTATCCTTCAACGTACGGAAGGTTGTCGGCCATGCCAGGCATATATAGTCATCATTGATATAAGCCGGGATGTTCCTTTCCTTCATCCGGTCAACAATGGTTTTTACGTGCCCACTTCCAAGCGCGATGGAGTTCGTGGCTGTCGAAGTTCCGTCAGTCGTGAAGGTACCAGCACCACTTGCACCACCCACAACTCGCTGTGCCGTAAGGTAGAACTGTGCATAAGCTGCACGGTCCAGCACCTTATTAGCATCATTCCGCAAGGCCTGCATCACAGGCTTGCGAACCTGGAACATCGACAAGGCTTCCAGCTTGCCCGAGTAGGGCACACTGTTACCGTACTCCGTGATGGTCAACGTCGCCTGGTTGATCGTGAAGTTCGTCTCAGGCATCGTGTTGGTCTCAACCAACGCTCCGCCTGCTGTTGCAACGTCCTGTACGATATCCCAGGTAAAGGTATTACCCTTCTGCTTCCCGGCTGCGTCCTTCACATCGCAGAACTGCCTAAACCTCATCATCGGCTGCAGTGCATCTCGCAGCTCATCTGATAGGTTGAGCGAATAGAAGAACCCACCGAGGCTACTGGTGGCCCAAATCTGACCAGCCATAATACACCTCTACTGCATAGTAGGTTGATGCCTCCCACGGCGCATTTTGTTAAGAATCTCCTCGTGCGTCAGTGGCTTCGGAGCACCCTTCTCCTCCTCTCGCACAGACGCAGAACGCGGAACAATAGCCGCTTTGGACTTAGCCTCTTTACGCTGCTCCATCGTCTTTTCCTCCGACTTCACAGCTGGCTTAGCCTTTGGCATGTTGAACGCCTTTCGGAGATCCTCTCCAATGCTCTGGTACAGTTCTTTATAAGAACGTTGATCACCTTCCCCGCCGCGCTCTTTCGGTGTGCGCCTACGGTCCTCCTCAGCGCGCCACAGTCTAGCAAGGTAGGGGTTGGTAAGTAGGTCCTTATACTCGTCCTGTGCCCAGGTCTCCGCAGTACGGAAGGATAACTCATCAGCTACCGCTCGGCGAGTATTCTGCTGAACAAAGCCAAGGAGCGCTTCCGGACTTGCACCTCTGCCCGATTCCCGCAACTTCCGGAGGGCTTCAGTTGCCTGCTCTTTTGTCCCGAATTGGATAGCTTCGGCTAGTGCTGCATCATCCAAAGCGTCCTCTTTCGGCCCAACTTTCTTCTCACCCTCAACTACGTCCTTACCCAAGGATAGTTGCTGAGCGCGAGTTTTGGCCTCTTCGAGCAGCCTCGAGGCCATATCCAGTCGCAGGTCAGCCGCAGCTTCCTTCTGGAAGGTGCGAATACCTGCATTAATGATCTTACTCCCGGGTACTTGAACCTTTACCCCATCTACAGTGACCTCATACTCCTGGGTAGGGTCAAAAGTTGGTGCTTCTGAAGATTTTACAACCTTCTCTAGAGCTGCTGCTTCCTTATCGGAGATCTTATCTTTATCAGGTTCAGACTCTTCCTCCGTAGCAGTAGCTCCCTCCTCAACCACATTCCCATCATCATCAGTGACAGGGAACCTCTCCTTGCTCTCCTGCTCAATCTCCCGCCTCCGACGAGCAGCAATCTCCTGCATCGCCTGATAGCGAGGGTTCTTCGTTGGGTCAGCTTTGACGAAGTCCTCACCCTTTTGATCAGGCTCCTGATCGAGGACTTCACCCTTTTCCTGCTCGAGCTTCTCTTCAGCCATTCCTAGGACTCCTCTGCATCTGCAAGAGCACTCTTGGCATGACGGCCCCGGAGGATTAACTCTTGCAAGTAGCTTGGGAACATTTTAACCCGTCTGATGCGATTTTGCAAATCCATCAGCCGCCCGAACTGCCACCACCTTACCTCTTGCAGCTGTATTACAAGCTCTGCGTACTCCTGCATAGCCATCCCCAGGACAGTCCGCCCCAAGTTGGTATGGAGAAACTCATCTCCTTCGTCTCCAAGGTCAGCTTCAGATAGGAGTATCCGAGACTGAATATCGAGAGCAGCGAGTTGCTCCTGGAGCTCAATATCCTCAGACATTAGTTGATTCCTAGTCCAGATAACATACTAATAATACTCATCTACGTAGATATATCCAGTCCCACCAGTAGCACCAGCGTTACCGCTCGTGCCTGCAGAGCCCGCAGTGCCCGCCGCGCCGATAGTATAGACATAAGTTGCGGCGGGCGTTGTAATCAAAATTTCCACATATTCTCCCTCACCCCCGCCAGCACCGAGATAGTCGGTATTGAGGGTTGCCCAGAGGGTCGATCCGATACCGCCGCCTGACCCACCGCCACCAGAATTTGCGATGCCAGCGACTCCCCCGCCGACACCGGCTTGTCCGCTGCCCTGCCCACCACCTTCGCCGCCGAACACGCGCGCGTTCGTTGCGCTGACAGGTTGGACCGATGCTGTTTTGCCAGCCGCTCCCGCGATGCGAAGTGACGCCGTGCCTGTCCCGCTGGCCCCGCCCATACCGCCCTTCGGATCATTCGAGGTATTGATACCAGGGCTTCCTCCATTTGCGTTGATCGAATTAAAAGTCGTTGTCCCACCGGTCCCGCCGTTGTTAGGTCCAGTCGAACCACTACCGCTGCCCCCACCACCGGCCCCTTTCATACGTACAATCAGCAGACGTGCGTTAGCAGGAGTTGTATAGGTAGCCGCCGTACCTGTGAGAAAAACCTGACGCGTCGGGGCTGCTAGTGTTGACCCATTAGCCGTGGTGAATGTCGCTGCAGCCGCAGTTGTTCCACCTATCGCCCCCGGAGCTGCAAGACGCGCAGTCAGATTAGCTGGAGTAATAGCCCTGTTAGTATCTGTGCCTGTGACTGCTTCAGCATTTGTAGATAGCTCAACAATTCCAGATACTGTCTCTGTAGCTGCTACCACACCAGCCGACTGCTTCACGGCTCCATCTGCGTTTAGAACTCGCCACCCACTACCGTGCGTGTAGTTTAGGCTCTCATCTGTAAGAAGCGCCGCCGCGACCATCGGATACAGCGTGCCACCTCGGCTGAACTGAACAGTAACCGTATGGGAACCGGCGTAAGTATTCTTGATGTTAATCTGATCCACGTCACGGATCGTGGATGCTGCGGGTGCGGCAACTATCGTGGTAGTTGTAGCCGATACAATACTAGTGGGCGTGGTCCCACCAGAGTATGCAGTCGCTGTTGCATCGCTCCAACTGGCAAGAACATGCACGCCGTTCTGCGCAGTGATAAGCGAGATCAGATCAGTGCTCGCATTAGTTACTCGTATCACAGGATTATCCTTGTGCTGCGGCGAATGCCAGGAAAGCCGGGCTTGCTTTCGCAAATGTCACTGCATTCGCTGCTATTGTAGTCGCGTTCGATCCCTGCGAGGCTGTTACATCCCCAGTTAGGGCAGCTCGAGTCAGCAGTGGCGTCGCATCAACATATACTAGACTAGCATCAATCATTCCTCCGACCGCATCCTGTGCGCGCTCGTCGGTGAAGTATAGATTGGTGCCCTCGGCTAGGTTAGATGTACTAAAGGATGCCAGCGATACATCCCCTGTGAGAGTATTCCCAATATCACTGTATGTCCACGTAAGCCCCGTTCCATTTTGGATCAATACTGATACGCGGTCATCTACCATCTCATCAGTATACTGTGTAACTGTAACCGTGGGAGTAAGAGTTCCGTTAATATCATCATAGGACCAAGTTATTCCAGTCCCGTTCTGAATAAGACTTACTACTCGATCATCCACTGCCTCATTGAAATCACTTACAGCACCTGAAGTAACTGAGATAGTAGCATTTGCCGCGGCAGTTATCCGGCCCTTTCCATCAACTGTGAATGTTGCTACAGCACTCGCGGAGCCAAAGCTCCCCACGTTTGCGTTAACTGTTGCAAGGGTAACTGTAATAGCACCTGTTCCACTCCCCGACACATCACCACTTAGCGTGATAGTCTGGTCCCCAGTGTTCGTTCCGCTGAGGTTGGAGCCGCTCACCGCGCCTGTTGCAACCACACTCGAGGGAGTGATAGCTCCAAGAGTCAGGGTAATTGCTGGAGTTGTAGTCGGAGTAGCTACACTCCCCGAGACACCATTTGCTGATACTATGGATACTGTAGTAACAGTTCCCCCACTTCCAGTGGAGGAGAGTACCCCTGCCCCACTCATCGCTAGGCCTGATCCGAGAGTGATCTCCTCCCCATTGCCAAGGCCCACAGAGTAGCGCCCCACTAGAGTACTCTGATTAACATCTCGGAGGTCAGTTATCCGAGCAGCAGTCCGAACCAGTGTCCGTACGATCTCCCCACGGTCGCCCTTCTCCCCCTGCGGACCTCGAAGCCCGGCAGGTCCCTGCATGCCCTCCTTACCGCGATCACCCTTCAGTCCCTGAGGTCCCTCCGATCCAGGTGGCCCCAGAGGGCCCTCAGGCCCCAGATCACCCTTGAGGCCCTTCCGGCCACGTTGACCCTCAGGGCCACGTAGGCCATCAGAGCCACGTAAGCCCCGCGGTCCCCTCGCGCCGATAAAGCGATCCTTGTTATCACGGAAGAACCCCGCAACAATCAACGAGAGGGCAGCGAGAATCCGCTCAGGTGTTAGATTCATTCTGCCGACTTGAGGAGGCTACCTGTGAGGCAAGCTGGAGGAGAGCTTTGGACACTTTATCCTCACCTTCGTTCAGACGGTCCTCAGTTTCAATCTCGAGGGTCCGAACATCCTGATCCATTTCTCGCTTATCAAGTCCACGCTCGCGCTGGAGCATTTGCTCACGCTTCTGCTTCACAGCCTGCTCGGCCATTTGGCTAGCCTGCTGGAGCATTTGCTGAGCCTGCTGCCACCGGACATCCACATCTGTGAAGAAGCGCTTCGCATCCTGCCACCCGGCGAGTCCGAAAAGAACCTTCCTCAGTTCGGGGAGGTTCAGATCAGGTGGGCCCTCTGCCGCCAGATTGGAGTATGCCCCGAAGGCCTGGATCAACCGCTGAAATCGTGTGTCAGGATCAGTAGCGCCCATACCTACGTTCACGGTAAGTATGAGTTCCTGCCGCAGCAGTTTATCGGTAACCTCATTCATTCCCGCACGCTTCCATAGCTGCGCACGCTGAGCAGCCATTGTTAGGAGCTTCTCATCTGTCTCGTAGTACTGCTCCAATAGCATCAGCTGTCGGAGGACCGGCTCCATCCAAGTCTCGACGAAGAGCCTCAATGTGTACTCGGTAATCGCATTAGCGCCCTGAGCCATTAGGCGCATACCGCCGACAGTCTCATTGAGCTTCCGGTTGGTCATCACCGATGATTGAGCGAAGTTCCCAAGGAGCTCATCGTAGTCTACGTTGACACGGTCTTGCTCAGCATATGCCGAGCTGGTAACATCCTGCCAGTCAACCGGCTTTACATCGGTCTCTATGTTGTTGACCATCGTAGCCCCACCAGGGGCATTCCGGACAAGGCTCTCGGCATCCACGTTAGCACCACGGCGGATCAGCCAGCGCTTGTTCAGTATGTAGAGGACATTATCCATCCTCGTGTTGGCAATAGCATTCGCCTCGCTTTGAAGGTCCTTCCCGAGGATTACACCACTAGTTGGGATAGGCTTATGCGTTTCCAGCACAGCGAAGCCTACCACAACCGGGATCTTCCCATGGAGGAAGGCCTCCTCAAGGGGCACTGGCTCCGATAGGATATGGGTGTCCTTCAACGTGTAGTAGAAGAACGTCTGCCCTCCGGACGTGATGAAGTTCATATGAACCATCACCACGTTGAATTCATTCACTTCTCCAGAGACCTTCTTATCATCCTCCTTCCCGTCGATCCGAGCCTGTCGGACTGAATCATCCTCGAGGGTAGCGGTTAGGAGGATACTCTTGCTGATCTTATTCCAGACAGTACCATTGCGATCTGGTATCTCCATTCGGTCAAGGATATAGGAGATATACATCGGCATCTGGATGATTAGGTAAGGTGATGTATTCACAGGATCGTACCACTTCGCCGCAGGATCAAACCGGATGTTCTCAATCGGGATCAGCTCGCAGGAGGGTTGATCCTTTACTACCACATCCACCTCTTGCTCGAAGGTTACCTCACCCAGCATAGGATGAAATCCCGTCTGCGTTTGGGTCTCCTTCCTAGTCTGGTATTCCCAGGTCTGCAGGCTCGCCACAAGCCCTGTTACCAGAGCATCTTGCAGACCTCCAATCACAGTGAGATACCAGGGGATAGACTTTTTTAGGTGGTGCTGCAACAGGTCCTTCATTATGACAGAGCTTGCAACCTGTGCCTCATCTTCAGTTATTACAGGTTCAACACTCACGATATCCGGCGAACTGAAGAAGGCCATGTTAGCTGTGGCCTCATGCCGTCTGATCATCGAGCGAGTCTTTGGCCGGAACAACCGGGAGCGGGCCTGGTACGCAGGGCTACTATATTTCGAGTCTTTCGGATGCTTCGACTGAAACATCCGCAGGCCATCCTCGAACTGCTTTCGGAAGTTATTATCGAAGTATGTCGTGCTCCTCTCAAAGGCATCCTTGGCCAGCTTGAGCCAGATCCCACCTTCGGGGCTCTTATTACTCTTATCAGGAACTTCACCATAGCTTGGCATCAGACTTCCTTAGATTAGGGGAGGCTTCCAGTCGGCTATCTCTCCACCTTCGAAGACCTTAGGCTTCTCCCCGCTGCTCTGGCCTCGCCGAAGGTGGGCGCGCTCGAGCAGCTCGCCTGCCGCCATCAGCACAACGCGCTTCCGGTACTCTGCATCATGTGCTATCTGAGAGTACTGCCGAACCATCCGCAGCGATGTCTGCTTCCCCAGAGTCCCGTTGATGTCCACTGTGGAGATCATCAGAAGCCCATCATCAATGCGAATGAACCAGCTATAGCCAGGATAGGCCCGGGCTAAGGTCTCACCGATCTCCTTCATTAAGGGAAGATTAAGGGGGTCTTGGGACTCAGTCTGGATGATTGGCATGACAGTTGCACTCCTGCAGGACAATGTGAGGCTTCTGCCCGTATGTGATCTGCCAGTAGGCAATCCTATGCCGAGCCTCAAGGAAGTCTACATACTGGAGAAAATGCACGAAGGGTTCTCCGAGCTCAGGGGGTATAGATCCCACTATTGGGGCCGCTGTCCTCAAACTTTCGCTTGTTCTGGAATTCATAGACTACCTCCTTCTTATGCCACTCATCACCCCAGATTTTGCGCACCAGCGCAGCCCAGTCCAGACTACGAGTCTTGGGAGGATCAGTTGGGATTCCGTTAGGCATTTTCTATCTCCTTCCCCTCCCAAAAGAGGCGGTTTGAAGTTTCCCTATCAATTGAAGTTTTGGTCATTACTTTTATTAGGGTCTCAAACACTGTAAGTTTTCCCTGCTCATGTGGAGTCGTTTGGATGTGGTAGCTTCCATCCCAAGTCTTGAATGGTAATCCTTGTGCAGAGACAATCGTCCTAAAAAATCCTTTTGGGATAATAACTATAAATCCAAACGAAATACTAGGCATCTTTACACTCCTTGTGTTCCATAATGGAACATAACTTACACACCATCCTCAAAGACCTGTGGATCATAGGCCTGCTTACCTTTATGCTCACTGGCATCTGCCATGGTTAGGCAGAACGCATCAGCCACATCGGGGCTTCTCGGGAAGCGCTTACGGAGCTCATCCTTTGACTCTACCTTGAGCTTTCCATTCGAGGCATAGGCATAGCGTGGGAGGCATAGCTCCGATACCAAAGTCTGGTCATCGAAAAGTTTGCAGTTCTTCGCCTCGAGGAACTTCCGTGCCTTAAACCACAGCTCATCTCGCAGGCGGGAGTACTTATCATCAGCACTCGCGGACTCTGCTACATTCACACCTACCACTGGGAGGTCAAGCTCCGAGAGGCGGTCACAGACTCCAGCACCCACTCCGATTACGTCCACGAAGATAGTATGTGGTCTGAGCTCGGGAGGCGTATCTAACCACTTGGCATAGACCTTTCCTGCAGTCTGCATGAGGTCAATGCCACTCCATGACAGGTGCTTCCCGTCAGTTCCATTAGTCCTTCGCGAGATAAGAACATTACGGTCGGAGCCGAATCTTGCACAATCAAGTCCCCAGACCTTGGGACCGAAGACATCCACATCTCGATTAACTGCACTGGTAGCAAGGTGCAGCGGTATCACAACATCATCCTCGCCCGAGGGGAACTCCCCCATTACCTCGACCAAGTATGGCGTGCTTTCCTTTCCATACTGCGCGATGATCTCATCTCGGAGGATCTGAGACTGAAGGGGTACATCTTCGCCGTTGACTACCAGTGTGCCCCAGCGATCGCGAAGGTTATTATGTGTATCGTAGAAGTAGCCGCTATTGCGTGTGGGGTTGGAGCAGAGGAGAACATAGGCATCATCCGAGGCTAGAACCCCGCGGCCGGCCACGAAGATAGGATCCTCCACGCCCGAAGCCTCGTCTACAACTACCAAAACGTTGATACTATGGAGCCCCTGGAGGGCCTCGGGCTTCTCCACGCGGGCAGTCCGTGCTACCGCGAAGCTCATCCGTGGAGACTCTGCCAGCCTAAAGGAGTCCGTGAGCCACTCGAAGCGATTCCCCAAATCAGGAACATGCTCCTTGAGCCGCTCATGCCAGAGGCTGAGCTCTGCCCAGAGCACATCGGAGAGCTGCGTTGCAGTTGGGGCTGTGCAGCCAGTCTTACACGGGAAGAAGCAAGCATGGAACCAGAGGATAGTCCAGCTCATAAAGGCGGACTTACCTACACCCTTCCCAGCGCGGATTGAGAGGCGCCTGCGCTCGACCAGAAGGCGGCTAGCTTCCCATTGCCAGGGCAGAACGCCCTCACGAGTTTCGGGATTCCACTCGGCAGATACTCCCAGAGCCTCAGTCGCGAAGAGTGCAGGGCCACCCTCCCGCCAGCGGATAATCTGGCTACGGGCAGCCTCGAGTTCGCCTGGCTGAAGCTGCGCGTTTAGCACCTAGGGAGTACCTCGTAGCCATGAGATGAGCAGTACAAATGGGAAGCCAATGATGAACCCACCTATCACTATGAACAAGAAGTGCACTATATCTGGGTGCATATCCCCAAAACGTCCGTTTCTCATATCACTACTCTGCCTTTCCAAGTTGGAGCCGTTTACTCTCCGGCGGGATTCCCGCGAGGATCTGCACTAGACTTCCCTGTGCGTTGATATTGATACTCTGCGCTCGGCCCAGTTTCCCTGTGACTTCCAGCTGCAGTCGGGCAGCTTTGAGCTTCTCCTCTGCCCCTCCGTTCTTCATTGTGTCTGCAATCACGTCAGCACTCTGCTCACTCATCGCAACCAGGCGGGCATCGACATACTCTTGCATATCGCGCAAGTACTGCTGACAAACATGCTGCTTGGCAAGCCATGTCACGTACTCGGGAGTAATCCCGCAGACCTCAGCAATGACCTGCCGCCCTTCGCCCTGCGCTAGCAGGGAGAGCACCTGCTTATGCTTCTGGCCTAGCTTCTTGAGCTGAATCGGCTCCGGCTCGGCAGCCTCCGGCAGGTCCCGCTCCAGCACTGTCAGTTCCTGTTCCATCCTTGCTATCTCCATCAACGAGCAGCTCCCGAGCCCGCGCAAGCAGCTCCAGTTGCCTCTCCGAGAGTAACCCAAGCAGAATATCTCGCATAGCCCCGAGTCTGCCCCATTTGTGGCCACATGTCAAGGCCGCGCCAAATGTTGCCGCCGCTAGGGGCGCAGCCCCCATAGGGAAAAGGGTTTGAAACTTTGGTGGGGGTGGAGAAGGGGGTACCCACATCGATACCCACCCAGGAGTCGTGGTGGGGTAGGGGGTCGAAACTGTTGGAACGATTATCATCTGCATTGGGAGATGATATCTGTTTGCATATCGAGATGATTCACACCTTCATTCGCATATGCAGATGATTTGCATTCACTGTTTGGAACGAACGTATGATTCATACGCAGGGCTGGCATGGTTCCTGCCAGGCATGGATCATGCCAGCGCCCGTTACAATTTGTTACATCTGTTACAATTTGGTTACACCTCTGGCCACAAAAACCGGGCATGATGATTCCACGGTTAGACCGTTATCCGACAACCTCTTCGGGGGTGGCCAGTCGGACGGGCGAAGCCAACCTCCGCATGGGAACCCTGACCCGGACGCCGGGCGAAGGGTCGCATGCACCTCTCACAAAACCCAGGAGAAAACATCATGGCAAAGTACGTATTGATGGTCAAAACCGCAAAGGACGATGAGAGCCCGCAAAAGGACACCGAGCTCACCATCGACTTTGATGGCTGCACGGAGGTAATGCTCCACGCAATCGCCATTCCCGCCCTGCGCATCGGGCGTCAAGGGGTGTGGCGGAGAAAGGGTATCCCGGATAAGGAAGCGGTATTCGCACGGGACCATATCCCCGGCATGCCAGCTCCGGCCGAAACGCCTGAGCAGACCGTTCGGCGCCTGTTCCCGGACATGCCCGCGGCCGAGCAGGCGGCCTTGCTCAAGAAGTACCAACAGAAGTAGGCACGTGGCCCTCGAAAGGGGGCCATTTTTTTGCCTCCCGCAGGGGCCATTTGCAGTAAGGTAGGCCCTCACATGAGCCTGGGAGGGGGGCCTAGGATATAGGGGGGAGCATATAGTATATATGATATCTATATACCCTTGGCCTGATATGTTGGTATGTTTGATGTTGTAATGTGGTGATGTTGTCATGTTTGGGGTGTTGTGGGGTGGCATGAGACACTTCTTTATTTCTAAAAAAAAAAAAAAAAAAAAAAAAAAAAAAATATAATAATGTATGTGCCACCCTACAACACTCCCCACACCACCACATCCCCACATCCCCACATCCATCCAACCAACATAGATCCCAGTAGATCAACATAACGGAGGCCACATGCTCGACCAGATTGAAGCGAAAGCACAACTCGCGGCAGCGGCGACAGATGCTATTCGTAGCACCCAGAGGCTTTATAATAAGCTCGGGAAGCTCCAAGATGCCCTTGCCGCGATGCAAGCGCCGGGCGCGAGCTTCGCTAGCACCAAGCAGATGCAAGAGCATCTTGTGGAAATGCAGCAGAAGATCAAAGGGATGATCTTGTGATACCAGTTGTTGACAACTGGGATAAGTTGTGGTAAAATGAAATTACCCTGGGCAATGTGCTCTGGGACGCACACCACACAGGAGTCTGAAATGACCCACAAGCGTGAGTATCATACCGAGCATTCGCAGTCTGCTGCCTTCGATGTGATATTTCTGAACCCAAGGATCGATCAGGCAACGGGATTCCTCATCCTCGATCTTCCAACCTTTGAGATGCCGCTGATGCAGGAAGTGGCAATGCATGAGTTAGAGCAGCAGATGGGACTTGAACGCCGAGAGATTGAGGATGGAATATACAAGATGATGCAGGGCTTCCAAGCGATCTCGCTTGGGAAGATGTTCATCAAGGCCCGCCGGTAAAGATAACCCACAAGGGAGTCTGAAATGACCCAACGAGTACCAAAGCACACCCAGCGCCCCCCGCGCGGGAACCGAGAGGCGCAAATAGGCGGAGACATCCGCGCCGAAACTGTTGCGCTCCTGCACGAACTCGGGGAGGATGTATGAGCGCCCTCATCTGCCACACCGCCGGCAAACTCGTCGGCATCCTCCTGCTGCTCTGCCTGGCCTGTGTCGGGGCCGGGTTCGAGATCGGACGGCGCAACCGCCGCGAGGTGAGCCGATGATGTACTTCACCATTAAGCCCCTCCCAGGGCCTATCCGCACGTTGGATGATCTCACGATCTGGTCGCAGACCGGCCTGCTCCCACCGCGCTGTGCTGTGGCCTTCCCACCGCGAGGCAACAAGCCTGGAACCTGGAAGACCTTCGAGACCGCTGAGGAAGCGATCAGCCAGGTCTACCCAGGGTGCAAGCTGTTCAAAGTGCCCGAACTGGCCTGCCGCGAGGCCGCGGCTTTGCTCGAGTTCTGCCGGGCAGTGGTTGAGAGAGGAGAACAGATAGATGTCTAAACCACTTAACCTAGCAGACATTGCTAACAACAGCAGCGACCGTATAGTTGAGTTTGAGGTCTCTGAGGATCATGAAACATTGATTGTAACAGAGTGTTGTGACTACTATTTTTCTGCTGACCTAACTAAAACTGAGGTCAGTGAGTTGATTCAAGAGCTCACTGCTCTGTATGCAAGCATGCTGCCGGCAGGCGCTGCGCTCACAGCCACGCGGGTAAAGTAATAGGAAAGGAGAAAAGACATGCCCACGAGTATAGAAGAGAGAAAGGTAATTCTGCAAGAGTTTGCTTCTATACTATCAGAGCTAGGCAATGCAATACAAGAGTCTATCAGTATAGAGGAGCCAGGAGCTTTTGAGGCTAACGAGATAGCAGAACTGCTTGGAATGAGTATATCCCTGATAGTTTCTGCTACCCTGCGAACTGCTATGGGCTGCGGGGTTAACCCGAAGCACTTTATAAAAAACTGCATTCATGATCCTGAATAAGTCGGTGTGTAGAACTTGTTGACATCTCCCGCGAGTTGTGTTACAATAGGGATGTTCCATTGTGGAACATTCACTAAATCGAAAAAGGAGTATAACGTGGAACCTACCAGTCTCATCGTAGCTTGTATCGAGTTCTTCGGACTTCGCTCCGGGCAGTCTCGCATGGACTTCATGCGGGATGAGTACAGGAAGCTCACACCTGAGGATCAGCAGGAGATCAAAGCTGGCCTTGAGGCGCAGGGCTACAGTATCAAGCCCATCGCATGAGATCCCGCCTCTTCCGCCGCAGCCTTCGCAGGCTCCGGTACCCAGCGCCCTTCCAGGAATCCGAGGAGCTCCCAGGCGGGCGCTGGGCTCACACCCCCTGGACACTGCAAGGCGTTAAGGACATAATCAAGGCCCGGGGCTGGTTCTCTGCTACCCGACACGGAGATGGAGAGCTGGCCCTTTCGGGGCGCTACAGCTTCGCTGACCCTGAGGCCAAGCAGCTTGCCATGACTGTAATGCGCGTGGCAGGGCAGCCAGAGGAGAAAGAGGCGCCATGACTGCCCGTGCTGGCGGCCGAGTTGTATCTCTTCGTATCAGCCCGGCTGACTGCATTGCTATAGCTAGCGTGTGCCAGAAGCTGGGCCTCGGCTCTCAACAGATCACTTTCGCTCAAGGAGCACGAATTGCTCTAAGCGCGCTCATTGAGAGTGCCCGTACTGGCCATCTCATCCCTGCATCGGACGGATTTGACTTCCTTGAGCAGATGAGCTGGTTCAAGCCCACGGAGCAGTCCCTCAGGCTATCTGTGGGCAGCATAACAGAACTTCCCCAGCCGCATACTGCCAACATCGAGAAGCAGCGCCGCAGACTACGCTTCCAGGAGCTTAGGCTCCAAAAGGAGCAAGACCACGAGAACTGGACTCCTGCCCTACAAGAGGAGTTCAGGCCTCTGGTAGAGGAGTTCTTCGAGGCAACCTAACATAGAGGGGAAAAAGATGAATAATGAGTGTTGCATCTGCATTCATAAAGGCAAGAATTGCCAAGAGAAATCTGAAGATGAGTACTATTGTACTATATCCAAAGGGCATACTGGAGATCACGTAGCTTGCGGAACTATAAGTCACTATATACAAACGTGGAAAAATCACAAAGAGGAGAAAGAAAGTGCTCAAGATAGTACTCATGTTCAAAAGTGAGAAGAAGTATAGCATCCGATACGATGCTTCCGTGCCGATAGGCGCACCGATCACAGCTATCTATGTGAGCAAGAAGAGCCTGCCGCAGCCTTGGCCCAAGGCGATCTCTGTCACCGTGGAGGTTGCAGGTGAGTAAGCGCACACAGATAATTGCCACATTCCAGGTCAGGCTACAGGTACCTAAAGGAAGCAACATTGCAGAACTAGCTGAACATGTTAGGGTAGCAATTGCTGAATACATTCCAGGAACTGCATCAGGTCCTACCCCCGTAAAACTCGTCAAAAAGGAAACTACCTATGTCTGACCCCGTTAGCAACTCCGAGTATGCCCAAGGCCTCCGCGAGATTGCCCAGTGGCTTGAGGATCACCCGGAGTGTGCACATCCATCAGTAAATATAATAGAGAACTATTCTATCAACACAAAGGAAGAGGCTGCTACAGTGATTCGAGCCTTTGGTGAGTGCCAGAAGGACTACTCGGATAACTGCCTCTATATAAGAAAAAAATTCGGCCCCATCACCTTCTCCTATGCGATCCTGCGCTATCAGGTCTGCACTGCTCGAGTGGTAGGCAAACGCCGTGTCGAGGCATACTTCGCCCCTGCTCGGGAAGAGGACATCCTCGAGTGGGACTGCGATCCGATCCTGCAGCCCGAGGATACTCCGAAGGAGGAAAATGCCTAAACCCCTGATGCCAGCGAAAAGAACTGGCCGCCCACCTACTCCAAGAGGTCCAGAGGCTCTCACAGAGGAGGCCCTCTTCGAACTGCTACTAGCAGATGGTCACTACTGCTTAAGTAGGAATCAATACTATGATGACTATCGATGTCGGCCGGTTGGTATAGGGCATCTCCTACAATCATGTAGGCGCAATTTCGATGGGCATCGCTGCACAGTACCAAAGATCCGAGCAGCCCTCCAACAGGCAGGCTATCCCAACAGGGAAGTCCGTGGCTGGATACGCAACGCGCAGCTTGCCCACGAGGATGCTCTTAGGTTTGCTCCAGCCGGGCTCTGGTATGAGACGCTATCCCGAGCTTGGAAGACCCATGGACTAAGAAGGAGAGCAGGAAATGACAAATAGCACCGACCTTCGCGTTGACCAGAGGAGAAGAACGATGGCTGACCCCGGCAAGATGTTGCGTGACAAAATAGGCGGCGTCCTGATGGACGATGGCCCATGTGCCGACAATCTCGCCATTGCGCTGTGCTGTTATTTCGAGCGGCACCATGCCCGCCCGCAGGATGATCCAGAACGCGAAAGTGGCTGGGGTGAATGGGTGGAACGAATGGCTAATGCCGCACTTGACCGTGTCGCCGCCGCCCTCGCCGAACAGAATGCTGCCGGGCAGGGTACGGGCCAAGTAATGGGCGGAGTCGCTACGAGCGAGCCTGTCCCGGCAGCGTCTCTTCATGCAGTCCAGCCCGGGGAGATCGAAGATGCAGAACCAACACTGGAAATGACAAAGGCTGGAGCTGATGTTCTCTCATATAAGCATACTGGTGGCACAGAAGGATCATATGCTAATGCTGTCTATCGTGCCATGCGCACTGCCGCACTGAACGCTGCCGGACAGGATCAGGCCGCCCCAAAGGGTCAGGCTAACTATCAGGAGGAAACGGGAAGTCACGCTCCCGGTCCTGTCCCGGTGGCACCCGAGATCCCGATGCTGGACGCGGCGCTGCGTGCGAGGCAGGGAGAGCTGATCGAGCGCGTTGCCCAATTGACAGCACATCGCGTGTGCTGCGGCGTTGAACACGATCCATCCAAAGGCAAGTTGCATGGCTTTTGCGTCGTGTGCGGCGTACCGTGGCCGTGCAAATACGCAGGCTGCCGGGCAGAGTGAGGGCACGTTGGAGAAGGATTCGATGCCTGTTTCCGGGCCAATAGTCGCCGAATCTCCAGACTGACCCGCTGCCCCGGCGGCGCCCGATGCAGGAGTAATTGACAACTCTCATAACTCTCGATAAAATATACAAAATGGCTTGACTTCACGAAACAGCCAAGGCAAAATACAGGCTGTTCCTGGAAGGGAACAAACCCCCACCAACCAAAGAGGAAACTATGAAAGTCTCAGCAAGTACCACAAAAGTAGTAGATGGAAAAAAGGTAAAGGACAAGACCTACAACTTCAACGTGGACATTCCTGCAACCCTGAAGGCAAAGGTCACCAAGTTCGGTGAGGATGTCGTGGATGCCAGTGCTGAGGACAGCCTGGTAATCGCTGCCCAGGCCCTGGCTCGGCGCCTGATGGTCCCTACGCTCAGTAAGGATGGTAAGGTAACAAGAGCTGCAAAGACCGAGGTGGAGATTCAGGCTGTACTGAACACCTGGAATCCCGATGTGAAGAGTGTAGTCCGCCAGACTGCATTCGAGAAGGCCTCAAGTGCCCTCGATAGGCTCACCCCGGAGGATCGCAAGAAGCTTCTGGCCACACTACAGGCGCAGAAGTAAATCCCGGGATATCGCCGAGCTGAGCCTCTGATCTAGTACGAAGACTTTGAGTAGTTTACTACTTGGGGCAAGTCCAGAAAGGGTTCAGTCTCGGCAATTCCCCTGATGTTCCATTATGGAACAATCCTGACAAATGAAAGGATAAAGAGTGAAACTCATTGAAGCAATGAAGAAGGTAAAGGACCTCCAGCGGAAGGCCGAGGACATCAGGAAAAAGATATCAGTGCACTGCGCTGATCTCTCATTCGAGACTCCCCTCTATCCAGACCAGCGAGTTCAGGTTCGTGACTGGCTCCAGGCCCATCGAGATCTTCTGAAGGAGATTCTACACCTGCGCCTATCAATTCAACGGACAAACCTCCAGACAAATGTAGTAATCGAACTTGGAGGAGTTGGTGTTACAAAGACAATCGCTGAGTGGATTCACCGTCGCCGCGATCTTGCCAAGCTCGATGAGTCCGCTTGGAATGCTCTAACCGATCGGAATCTCAAGGAGGGAGTCCTCCAAACATCTCAAGGAGAGAAGATCGAAGCCAAGATCCGACGACACTTTGATCCTGCCGAGCGTGATAAGATGATTGACCTGTTTCGATCCGAACCAACAACTGTTGATGCCACCCTCGAGGTGACTAACGCTATTACCGATCTGATTGAATAACTTGGAGAGGCAACACGCGGAGATTAAAACCTAAATCAGCGCGACACCATCCTGTGTATGGGTAACATGTTATACTATGACCTCTTGGTAGAGTCATCGAACGTTGGGTTCGATTCCCTATTGCACTCAAGGCTAAAGCCTCAAGAGACTAAGGTAGAACAGGTTCAATTTCAGCAAGGTAGTATGGTGGAAGTACGAAAGGATGTAACCTTGGCCTATATGGTCGAGGAATGTCCTGAGAAAAGTTGTGTTCTCTCGCTGACACTTGGAACTCCTCGGGCTTCCCGCTTGGGTGCCCTCTCTAACCTTGAAAAACGTCGTGAAATCTGGAGAAAGCGTGCCGAAAGTCTACGTAGTGAATGACTCTGCGCTGGACTTCTCTCCCGCGGAGAAGTTCGGCACTCTCGTAATGTGCTCCAAGGGGCGCTTCGATCGCTTCGATCTGAACCAGATGCATCGGGAGCTCTCCGATGCAATGAAGGACTCAGCCCCAGAGGACTTCATACTTCTCACATCACTAACCGCAATGTGCTGCGTTGCCTGCGCTATCTTCGCTTCACAGCATGGACAGATTAACCTACTCCTCTACCTTAGCCAGGAGCAGGACTACCTCCCACGGACAATTATATTACACAAGGACGAACATGGAAAAAACTCCCCTCCCCGAGCTGTCAGCAGGAAATAGGTACTATGACAACACCATGCTGTCAGCCTACAAGGATTGCCCCCGGAAGTACTTGATCCGACACATCCTTGGCTGGCGCGGTACTGGCGTTAGCCATGCCCTCGCCTTCGGGCTCAGCTGGCATAGTGCAATGGATACTCTGTGGCAGCATAGCCGTGGCCTGCCTACTGGCGCTCGTAAGGATGTAATCCACCTGTCAATGGATTCCTTCCTTAAGACCTGGCAGGCTGAGGGCCTCCCATCTGAGCCCACCATTGAGCAGATGGACGTTCTAGGGGCTCGTACCCCTGGCGTAGCCCAAGCCATGCTTGATGGTTACCTCCAGGAGCGCTGGAAGATCATCCAGGAAGCGGAACTCCTCGCATGTGAGCAGCCGATAGCAGTACCACTCCCCGGTGTGACTGACGTCTGGTACATTGGGCGCTTGGATAAGGTCATCAGCTTGAATGGAGAC
>ERZ1292644.815-Hain-H14-01um-R2-815-length-18193-cov-7_pt1 | contig 18193 bp, 38 predicted proteins | sample MGYA00564402_ERZ1292644 | MGnify/ENA primary metagenome ERZ1292644 (study PRJEB36523, sample SAMEA6512644) | groundwater metagenome | collected 2019-01-09 | study: AquaDiva: Metagenomics assemblies of 32 groundwater samples
GCCGCAATGTGTGGACGGTGATGCGTTTGCTGAGGCGCGAATTCACAGCAGCGCGCTTCAAGGACTTAGCCAAGGTGTCCTCATGCAAGTGATGCCGGCGCGTGATGCCGCTCCGCTTGTCGAACGACAGCCCTTTGGCTGGGAATACCCACTGCCAAGGCCAGTCCATGCCGTATCGTGGAAACTTGCGCCCCACATCGTCGGGTAGATGGACTCCGGGCACATCGGCTGCCCGGTCACTGAGCCACAAGTCATGCAGTCGCGAGAGGCGATCACGCAACACCGGTTTGAGCATTTCCGGGAACTTCGTGGGTCGGTCCTTGTCGCCTTTCCCGCTTCTCACGAGAATAAGGCCGGCGTCAAAGTCCAGATCCTTCACGCGGAGCCGCAAGCCCTCGTTGAGCCGAAGACCGCAACCGAACATGAGTTGCGCCAGTTCGAGGCATGGGCCATCCAGATGCCTCTCCAGCGCTGTGAACTCAGCGGTGGAGAGCCACACGGGCAGACGCTTTCGCTCCGGTGGCTTCACCCATGCGGGCATTTCTCCGAGTGGCATTCCTCGGCCTTTGCCATAAGCGAAGACGAGCGCGCAGAGGGCTTGATGCTGCGTCTTGCAGGCGCAGCCCTTGGGGCGTGTGGCGAGCCACGAGAGGAAGGAACTCACTTTGATCTCGGACGTGGACGCGTGCAACTCTGTGCGACCTTGCAGCCATCGCCCGAAGCGGCGGGTCCATCGTGAGTAATCCTCCTCCGTCTTCGGCGACTTATGATCCCGCCGACAGGCAAGAATGACCTGCTCTTCGAATTCTGAGGTTTTCATGTTAGTTCAGAATGGAGGTGGGTATAATTCAACTGTTCTGTGAGGCATACCAATCGCTCTCGCAAAAGCTAGCGCCGCATTTGCAGACCCAAAGCAGTGCCCCATCTTCCACGACGAATGGATTAGGCATTGGGGCGGAGCAGAGCTTGCACGATTTTCCCCACGGTTCCACAGAACAAACGGATGCAGCGGACGGGCGTTCACTAGGTGTCGGGTTGCCGGTGATTTTCATGTCGGTTCCTCCGTTGATGTCTCACGCCCGCCCGCCCGCTGACCCTTGACGTTAGACGACTTAGCCGTGAGTGCTCGAAGCTCATCAACCTGGCGACGGAAGCAATCCCTGACATCAGCCATCCATTTGATGCGTTCGGCCAGTGAGTATTCCGTGTGCTCGTTTCCGACTGCCACCCCGGCGGAGTCGAGCACCTTTTTGGCATCGCGCAGTATGTCCGCGATGTCGCCGAAGATGCGTTTCCCGTGGATGATTTGCCGCTGCATTTCATCCAGTCTTTCGATTGCTTGTTTTGTTGTCATAGGTCGTCGTCCAACCACGCGCTTCAGCGAACCGGGCCATCGCCCCTCACTTGCAATCCCGGCGTCTTGTGTGGCCCGGTCGTTGAGCTTGGTCGTTAGGCCCATACTCACGCACGATGTCTGCACCGCAGCCACCGCATGAGATCAGGACGTGTTTGTATTGGCGCGCTCGCTTCTCCGCTTCGGCTAGTGGCAGGCGACGATGGCGAGCATAGGGACGCCAGTATTTCGGCTCACCAACCCACTCGAAGAGGATGTATCCCCAGTCACTTTTCTTTTGGAACTCACAACGACATGGCCTAACCAGTCGCTGCACCGAATGCCGGGATTGCGTCTCAGGCGAGTTCATTGCGTTTTTGTCCCGGCATCGGTGAGCTTGGCGTTCAGCCACGGGAAAGGATCGTCCCCCATGACTTCCTGCTCGGTGAGATAAACCACCGCGCCCCCATGGCGTCTCCACGAATTGAGCATCATCTCTCGTTCGCCCTGCCTCCAATTCCTGAAACCGTCTGGGAGCACATAAATCGCCCCTGCCAGCCGTGGGCTCATTCCCAGCACATGAAGTCCAGGCCGGTGGACGCGAGTGAATATCCGCCCGTAACGGCGCGTGAGGGCGGCCAGTTGCGGCTCACACAGCGCCACCACCAAGGCTGAACCCGGCGTGGCTGTGAACGGCTCTATGGCATCAGTGGCGGTCATCGTGGTATTGGGTTCGCCGTTCACAGCACTTGATCGTTCGGCCAAGGGCGATCACAGCGGTTGCAACGAGGCTTTGGTTTATCCTCTCCAGCTCGATATCCACCCCATGTTGGCGAGGAGTAGCGCCCCTGTGAAGGTATCCACCAAACGAAATATTCACAGCCACATGAGCAGCGAGTCACGGCCGCATCAGCATCGGCCACAACAGGTCGAACAACGGCACTGCACGCAACCTCAGGAGGCGGAGCTGCATTGGGTGTTTGCATTGTTAAATCGCGCCTCCTTCGGTCGCGTGAGTTTGGACGTTCTGTGATTCCAGCGTGGCGGTGTAGCGAACTGCGGCTTCGGCGAGGCCACGCCAGTTCCGCAAGTGCAAGTCCAGCCAATACATTTTCGGATGCACCGTCTGGTCCCGTCCCCATTGATAGGCAAACTCCGTCGCCGCTTTCATCAGTGCCGCTTCTGCGTCCATCACAGAACCAGCCACGGCAGGCAACCCTGCGGGTTGCGCTGCATCGTCTTGAGTTGTTCGAGTGTCTTCCATTTCAGCTTTCCTCCTTGTCCGCAGGTTGCCTGCGTTCATCGTTCAGTGCTTCGCGTTTGGCGGCGGCTTCACTGAACCTTGACGTTCTGGCGAGGCAGTGCGCGCAGCACTATCGCGCGCGTCTGATCCTGATCGTTCCATCGTATGCCTACCTACATCTTTATGCAAGCACAATCTGCATGTATTGCAGTTGAATAGCCGGTCGTTGCCAGCGTAGAGCGGCGTCTCCTGGATCTTCGTGCCCACTCAAAAACAAAGCGGGCCACGGGAAACGACACCCATGACCCGCCTTGAACTATGAAACACACTGGAAACGACGCCAATGCACTGGCATTATGCTGCATCCATCGAGGGATGGCAAGAAGTGTTTGGCGCGGCCCTGTGTCAGTTTCAGCCTGTCCGGCTTCTCGCCGCCTGCTGTCGGATGACCAGCCGATGCTGTGCGCCAGGACCGCGCCTTCATGCACTTGCCAGACCATTAGCACAAACGCAGGTTGTTTGCAAGTGGATACTTTTTGTTCATTGCGGGGTTGAAACTTCCGTCACGCCGTGATACAGTGACGGCGTGGCTTTTGTGAAACTCGACTGCGGGATGCTGGACTCGACCATCTGGTTCGACAAGGACGCCCGCGACATCTTCATCACCGCTCTGCTCATGGCGCAGCCGCATGAGATCAGAGAGCCTGCGCCGCAGCTTGAAGTGAACTCCCTCAAGGAAACGGGCTTCATTGTTCCTGTGGGCTGGTATGGCTTTGTGCCAGCCTCCGGCCCAGGAATCGTCACGCGCGCAGGCATGGACATGGAGCGGGGAATGGCAGCCATCGTTCGATGTGGTGGACCGGAAGACCATACACGCACCTCTGACCACGACGGGCGCAGGATGGTCAGGATAGATGGCGGCTACATCATCCTGAACTACGACCGTTACCGGCAGAAGGACTACACAACCGCCGAACGCTCAGCACGTTACAGGGCCAGAAAGCAGGCGGAAGGCAAGTCAAAACCCACCAAGCCAAAGCCGTCACGCGTGACAACCCGTGGCGTCACACAAGCAGAAGCATACTCAGAAGCACGGCATGGAGCAAAACCTACACGCCCAAAGCACAGCCAAATGTTTCCGCCGCCAGACCATCCTCTAGCTCAACAATAGCCCCCATGGGAAAGCACAGAAAAGACTGGCCCCTGGACGGAATCGCAGCCTCCATCAAGGAGCACGCCGCGCGCAAGGGATTCAGCTACCTGAAGACAAGCATCCTGGTCAAAACCGGAAGGCTTACCAAAACATGGGCTGAAAGATATCCACCAAAACCTCCCAACCCTCTGGACGCGCCAAGATTATGCCTTCGGTGCGGCGTCTCCTACAGGGCTAGGTGCAAGCAACAGAAATGGTGCAGTGCGAAGTGCCGCCATCCTAAAGCAGCCGCAAGACCAGTCAAAATCAAACCGGCCAAGCCGCGCCCCAAATGCCTCGTCTGCGGAACGAGGACTCCCCCATTTTGCAGAAAATTTTGTAGCCGGAAATGCAGAAAAAAATCTAAGCGAATCAAGGAAAGAAAAAATCCACCCCTTGGCTGGGACGTGACCCATGAACCAGCCAACTGCAATGGCTGTGCCTCCGACGGCAAAACCACCCCGCTGCCAATCCCGAGAAATTACATGACCCTGAACTGCGACCGATGCCGGAAATACGGTCCTCCTGCACGTCGCAGAAAGGCGAAAAACGCCTACTGCGCCAAAAGACGCACCAAAGACCCGGCCTTCCTCATGCGCCAGCGCCTCTCCTGCCGGTTGCGCGAATTGTGCTCCAAACTTGGCATCCAGAAGTCCAACTCCATCACGGCATATCTCGGATGCTCTCCAACTGAACTCATCGCCCATCTTGAATCCAAGTTTCTTCCAGGTATGACTTGGGAGAACTACGGCGTCCACGGCTGGCATGTTGACCACCACGTTCCCTGCGCTGCCTTCAACTTGCTCCGCGAAGACCATCGCCAAGTCTGCTTCCACCACTCCAATCTGCGTCCTCTCTGGGCCATGGACAACTCATCCAAGGGCGACACCATCCACGCCGATACACCGCAACAACTGAAGGATATGGCTTTCAGCGTGGGCGTGCTTATCTTGTGATGGGGTATGGTATAGACAAAATTATATTTTGGAGGCTGCTACCAGAGAGGGGGTGAGATAGGTAAGGATGGCCCCCGATCTGGCCACTGCCACCTCCACCCGCGTCGTGCCTGCCATGGCTTGCCCGCGCACAGAGCAAGGACAGGGACAGCACTGCACTGAGTCACGCCACACCACGGATGGACAGAAACCGTTCATGCTACGCAGACATTAACTATACCGGATTGATCGACAATCCAGCTTTTGTCCATCTTACTCCTAACCCGTTGAGCGTCAACGATTCGAGCTTTTCATTAGCCCGATTGGATCAGGTTATGGAACAGTCTAGGGCTCACCCCTACTCTGACCAGTCCGTGGCCTGACTCTCGGCCTGGGCTGCGGCTCCCCAAGCTGGTGTCACAGCCACCGCGATCTGTGTCACAGCTCGATCCATGCCTGCGGCTGTTCTGGCTATGCCCATTGCAGTTTTCACATCTGTTAGATTCTCCATGGGCATAATCGTGCCTTTTGCGGACTTAAGGGCTGTCACAGCGAGCCGCGAGGCGAGGTGCGAGGCCTCGATTCCCTGCTCCAGCAGCGTCTCAGCAGCCAGTTCAAGCGGTTTTGTGACAGACAATGCCTGATTTTGACCATTTTTAGCCCCTTGTGACTGTTTTGTGACTGCCTCCACGTCATCGCCTAGCCTGCTCTCGTTCTTGCTCATTTCCCGCGATTCTGAGGCGATTTGCGCGGCTCTGGCTCTAACCCTTGCTGGAATGGGAAGATCAAGCCTAGACACCCTCTTGCGCAAAGCGACGGTATCAGGCGATCCGTCGTCACTTAGTAGTCCGTGAGCGCGTGCAACGTCTTGGTATGACACACCGGCAATCAGTGCGGCATCTATGGATTTCCAATCGAGATCAAAGGCGGCGGGCATGTTCTATGAACGCTAGAACAATGGGCACAATATGTCCATGCAGAAAGCTGCATGTTTCGTTTGCAAATCTCTCTCTGTGTGTTACTGTGTCCTCAGTTGTGAGGCCGTGCGCGGGCTGGAGTTGCGCAGTCTGCCGGTTCGATCCTGGCGGGCCGTTCTGAACTCTCAGGAGCCGCTTAGGTGGCCGATGAGCCGGAGCCCCTCTAAGCCCATCGCGGGACAGCAGGCCGGGAACGTAGCAAGTGAGTCATGGGGGCAACTGGACTCTGCGCGGACAGCTACGGCTAACCCCGCGCAGAACACAGACTAACGATGAAAACGACATACAAATCAGACGAAATCGCGCACGCATGGTTCCATGGGCTTTCTCCCGTGGGCACATGCAGTGCGAACATGTCATTCGACGGCCCGCTTTTCCTGTCATACTCGACAGGATTGGCGCGCAAGATCGAGCACAAGGGGAAGCGCGCGGTTGTCATCAACGACCGTTCGTTTTCCATCACCACGAGCAAGCACCAGTCGATGCTGCGTCGTGCAATCCCATCAGATGCAATCGTCATCCATGTGAACGGCGAGCAGGGCACAAGCCTCAATGCGTCCCCCGGTGAAATCTTCGCCTATCAGGTGGAGAAATCAGCGGAATGCCTCAAGCTGGCTGCGAGCGCGACAAAGCGCAAGGCGGAGCGTGAGGGACAAGCGGCGATGTGGCTGCATCGAGCGCAGGAGGTTTCCGACTTCTTCGGGCTTCGCCGCAAGGTGGACATGAAGACGGCGGAAAGGCTCGCGGCATCGAGCGCGCGTGAGGAGAAGCGGCAAGCGGCGGAGCGCGCGAAGCGTGAAGACGCGGAACGTGCAAAGCAGGCGGAAGCCTATGAGGCATGGAAACAAGGCGAGGGGGATGAATACTTCAACCCGTCCCTGTTTCCTGTCGCCTTCCGCGTGGAGGGTGACGAGCTGGTGTCAACGCTTGGCGCACGGGTGCCAGTGAAGGATGCCAAGGTGGCGCTTCGCTTCATCCAATCCCGAAAGGGTGCGGAATGGCGCGAAAACGGTGAAACCTGCCATGTGGGAGGCTACAAGGTGAACTCCATCACACCTGCCGGAATTGTGGCCGGATGCCACCGCATCACATGGGCCGAAGTGGAACATGTCGCGGCCATCTTGCCCGCCTGAAATCAACAGGCACGGCAAAGGCTCGACGCAAGCAACCGACAACCTGGCAACCGTGCCCGTGATCCGCTCCACGCGAGAGCGGAGTCTAAGCTCCATCGCTGGCTCCCAAGGCCAGCACGCGCAATCCCGCGCGGAGAGTGAGGGGACAAACCAAACGACTAAGACCATGACTAAAGAACTGATGAAATTGTATGCCAAGTGCAGGGCTTCAAAACCCTTCATGCTGGTGGGCAGCGATGCGAAGTGCAGCCTTCAAACTGCGCGGACAATCCTAGCCTTCCGGCAGGCTGAAGCAGACGGACTTGTGCGGATGCGCATGGAGCCTGAAAACGAAAACTACTTCGATGTTTACGGGTGCGAGGACGACCCGAAACACCAAAAGGAAATGGAAGACATCATTGAGCGGCTGGGCTGCTGGTGGACGTGCAGCGAATTCTTCGATGGCGATGAATGGCAGGAGGCGGACTCATGCGGGATGCACACGGGCTACCGTGACCCACTGGACCCGTTCCAAAACTGCTACGTCGTGGATGAAATGCGGGCGGCACTGGACGCGCTGGAACAACACCAGACCGAAGATCGAGAAACGGAACTCGCGATTGCGTGGCCGTGAACAGCAAGTCGAAACGGGGCAGTTCAACCCTCCCCGTCTTCCGGTAGTGCCGGAACTGAAGAGACTAGAACCAACAAACGAAAGGACAAACGACATGACTAAACCATATCAACCAAAGACGGGCCGCGCGTGCTCCTGCAAGCCGGGCATCCAGCGCGACAACTGCCCTGCCTGCGAGGGGACGGGGATGATGATCGACTTCGCGGCCATCCGCGCAAGGGCGCGGCTCCACGACCACGTGGATGTCATCGGCCCCCACGCGGACGCGGTGATGGCGCGGCTGGAAAAGGAGGCGGCACCATGAGACTCGCCATCATCGCCATCGCCGTGATCCTCGGACATATGGCATACGCGGCACTCGTGCTGCTGATCCGGGCCGTGTTCGGCAACGGAGACTGAGACGGTTCAAAACTGGATGGTGACAGCATCCAGACTTGAGCTTTCTACGGAGAAAGCATAGAGAAACAAACCAAACAACTAAAACGAACATGACTAGAACATTCCAAATAATTGTGACGGTGGCCGATTCATGGATGGATGACGGGTTCAATCTCACGACTGATAACCTTGAAGACATCTTCAATGAAGGCTTGAGGACCGCCCTTCCATACGCCTACGAAGGCGAGACAAACGTGGAGGTGTCCGCCATGAAGAAGCGGCCCGCCATCGCCAAAGCCACGACCTAAAAACGAAAGCCCCGCACCGGATCAATCCGATGCGGGGATTCTTTGCGGCTCGATGTGGCGGCGAACCTGGGCTTTCAGCATCCCGCCAAGCCCCATAAATCTGCCGCAGTTTTTGGAATTTCACCCTCTGCTGCCGCAAATTCTAAAATCTCTCCACCTCGATCATCAAACCCCAATCCCATACCACCATTATGTCAGCTAAAATTGGCAACACTTACGCCACCAAGCCAGTCAAAACCACCACCATGTCCTTTCGACTCCCTGAGGCATTGGCAACTCAGGCACGCGGGAAAGCGAAGGCGCAAAACCTGAAAATCTCACACTTTTTGGCGAAACTCGTCCAGCGGGAGTGTGAATCTGATGCCAGAACCCCGTAAATCGCACATGCGCGGGTTCTGGCGCGTCTTTGGGGATTTCGAGGGGAAGCCCCGCCAAAACTGGCTTGGGAGGCTCAGAATGGCTGGATGGACGATTGATGCCGCTTCATCAACCGCTCATGCTTCTCCCATTCCGCCCTGAGCCTCGCGATCTCCGCCCGTGACTCGGCGGCTTCGGCGAGCATGACTGCCCTGTGATCCTTCACGGACAGCGGGCCAAGCTCATCTTTGGCCTTCTCGTCCACCTTCTCGCGCGAAACCAGGCGGCGCGCGTGTGAGGAGCCAGCGTTTTTGTGATGCTGCTTTTTGGCTGATGTCATACTATGGACTCCCTGACCGCTACTCGCGGGCTTGGATTTGCGCTTCGGCGCTGGTAGTTTGGTCTTCATAAGTTCTGCGCCTAATCCTCATGCGTGTGTGATATTGCTTTGTTCGCCGTTTTCATTCTCCGTGGAGGTAGAACGTGTCTTCTCGAAGGCCGATTACTTCGTCTCCAGTCAGTCGTATCACGACGCGTTTTCCACGCTTGATGACGTAGTTACGTTTGTCCAGGCGCTCTGCATCGAAGCTCATCCTCAACGGCGAACCATGCGCTGCACGAGACGGCACCCTAGCTTTCAGTTTGCGGTTTTTTGTAGTCATAGAGTGTGGATTTCAGGCGGCGTTTTCTCCCGTGCCGCTCGTGAGCTTTTCGTTAGCGCGAGCAAGTGCCCGCCAGAGTTTGTGCGCGTAAAAGCATGGCATTCCGATGAAGACACCAGCAGCGATGGCGAAGCCTTCACAGAATATCCAGCACCACACGGAATGGCTGTCCCACAAAAGCAGACAGAAGCCACACCATGCCCACATTATCAGCCTCAGCGCGTGCTCAACGACCACGCTAACAATTGGATGCAGCGCAACCTCAGTCGCGGCGGTGTCTGTCGTGTGATCGGTCATCATGGGCGCTCCTTCGGTTGCTGATCCAAATCGTTAGCGTGCTTCGCCGTGGCGAGTTCAAGCATGACTTCCCACGCCTCTTTCCAAGTCAGCGGGGTGCCATCCGACCTTCTGATTCGGCAGCACGAAAGATTGGTCAGTCCGGGGTGTTTTTCGCAGCCACAAAGCGACAATGCTCCGAACCGCACGCTAACAAGGGCGTCGCAGCCAAGCTCTGGTAGATCGGTGGTGTTACTCATAGCTGTTGGTTCGCTGGCTGGACTCTTTCGCTATGCCTCACTCCACGGAAGATGATCCGTGCGTGGCCGTAGGCTTGTTTGCATTCTGGGCAGACCTTGCACTCCACGATTCCATCCTCCTGCCAGCCGTGCCCGCAGCCATCGCACAGTAGGCGAGACCACCGTTCGGCATAGCCAGTCATCGCAGCGCAACCAGCATTCGCAGGTTGCTCAGGGGCGGGGTTGATCTCAGGAGTGCTCATGCTGGTTGCTGGATTCGGTGTTCGACTTACCGCGCCCAACGAACACGCAGTCGAGAGGGCCGACTACGCACACGGGATGAGCATAATCTTCACCGAGGAAGAACAGCTTGCGGTGCTTACCTTTGGCCTCAGCGGCGCGGGTGTCTGGATGAAGTAGTGTAAACCATTCCATGCCGGGCTTTGTCCACGGGATCGTTTGCTCTGCTCTCCGCACTCGCGTTTCGAGTTCTTCGATGTGCTTCTGCGCCCACTTGGGAAGCCGAACAAGGCGCGGCACTTCAACAGAAGGGGCCGCTGTGTTTGATTTGCGTTTTGCCATAGATTTAGTCTTGAGTGTTGCCGGGGCTGCGCTCCCGCCCCTTCTGTGAGTGCGCTAAATCGTTAGGCGTTTCGAGCGCGTCTGCTGCAATGTCGTGCGAGTTTGTATCTCCGCAGCACACGACGCTTTCGATAGCGTCGCGAAGCCTGCTTACCTCGCGCTCGATTTCCTCCTGCTGGCCGATGGTGATGCGTATATCACCAGCGCCAATGTGGTGCGCTGGATTGAATCTCAGTTCTTTGAAGTATTTTTTGATGTCCATAGTTAGAGAGGGGCGCGATGATCTCGGATTCTTGTTCAGCAGTCATACAGGTATAAATTCACAGAGATCCCTCAGCCTCTCTACGATGGCTGCGGCGCGGTCGGAACGGTCCCGTCCTAGCGCCGCGAACTCATCTCCAGTGAGGTTGAGAGTGCAAAGCACGGGGAGTTGCCAGTTTCGTCGGCGCTCAAGCATCCCGTAGTATTCGGACTCCACGCCGGCAGTCAGGTTGAGCTTGTCTGCGTCGTCAATGATGAGCACTTCGGAGCGCTCGCACTCGCGCAGGTAGCCCCTCCACTCCTGCCGCTCATCGCCAAAAGCACGGTGATATTCGCGCTGAAACTCAATGCCGCTAGTTGGAAAAACATCGACTCCCGACACGTAGAGTGACTGCCCCAGCGCGTAGAGCAACGGAGATTTACCGGTGCGGGGCGGCCCGACAAGCCCGATGCCTTTGGTTTCAGGCTTCCAGTTCAGCACCATATCGGCGTGCTTCTGGATCACCTTCGGCAACTCTTCGCGCCGAAACTGCGAGTAGCGGATGCCGGTCATCTGCACCCATCGGAAGCGCCGTTTCTGTTCTGGCGTTTCAGCGTCGCGCGTGACCACCACACACTCGTTTTCTTTCGCCGCGCAGGCATCGCATACCGTCTGGAAGATTGTCTTTTCGCGCACCCGCGCGTCGCCCTTGAACACTGTGGTCTCCGCAATGAAGTCCGTGCCGCACACTCGGCATGGCACTGTCACGGGCTCGCCTGGCGTGGGCACGAGGGATGCCAGCGGCTTCGCGCGGTCGTAGGATGCTCGGAAGTCTGCCGCGTCTCGCGCGAGTGCATCATGTTCACAGGACGGGCACAGCTTGGTCACAAGCTCGATGCCTTTCCCGCCCGGCAGCGCCAGCGTGAATGGCCGAGGCTCGAACGGAGTTCCGCAGTGTGGGCAGGGCGTTTCCATGGTTAGAATGCTGGCTTTGGCTTGGTCGGATCAGGGGGCGAAAGCCGGGACGGTTGCGAAGTTCTGCCGTTGCCGCGCGCCTTCTTGTCCCGCTCATTCTCGACAAAAATGCGATGGAATCCGCGCAGGTCCGCGCGCCAGTCCTCGAACTCGTAGTGATGGCCGTTTTTGAGAATCTTCCAGCCGTCCCTCTCCCGCACGTCCATCCATGCGAGGCAGACATCGGTGCGAAGTTCACTGGCAGCGTTGCCCTTAGCGTAACCAAGCACGTCGTCCACGGAAGGCGGAGAATCCGAAACTGGACCGTTGCCCTCCCGCGCTGGAGGGAGAGAAGAAAGGGGTGGGTGGTGGGTGGTGGGTGGTGGGCATTGCGCCCGTAATGCGGTCGCATCTTCTCCGCATTTCGGGCGTAACCTCTCCGCAGCCCATCTCGCATCTGCGGCAGCCTTGCGTTGATCGCTCTTACGTTTGATGCGTTCACGCTGTTCTGCTCGTATTTGTTCGAGCCGTGCATTGCGCCTCTTGCCGTCTGAGCACTCAGGAAACTTCACAAGGACCACTTGAGGAATCTGCGCGGACTTGGTGTAGCCGATAATCCTAGCGACGGCTTCCAAATCACCCGGCAACCCGTCCTCAGTCCACTGGAAACTGAGAAGGTCGAGGTAATCGCACCGCTGGATTTTACTCATGTGACGTGTTCCTTGTGTCCACCTTTCCGGGTAGAAATCGAATGCAGGGGCGTCGGTTGCCATGGGTTACGCCTCCGACAAGAGTTGTCTGCGCATCTTCGCAATGAAGTCTGCGCATTCGTCTGCCGCCAAGTGTCTGCAAATGATAGTTAGTGGTGAGTTCATGGCACAAAAAAACCTCGAAACTGCTTCGAGTGAGTCCACCGGCAAGCCAGCGGCACGAAGCAGATTCGAGGATGTTTGTTTGAGGATCATTGGGCTTGTCGTTGCCGGGACTCATTCGGCATCCATTGCTGGATGATCCGATTTTACCCCACCCCGTCACTCGCCGCAAGTGGTTTCTTCGGATGCTTGTTTCGGTAGATGCTAAGCGCCCTGGTGATCGGGTTTGGCTTTGTGCATTTGCCGATTTCCATGTCCGCCCATTCCAATGCTGCCACCAGCGCCTCCGTCAGCCTATCGTTCTCGCGCCTGAGCACACAAGCCGGGCGCTGGCAGTCCTCGCCGTGGGTGTGGACGGAGAGTCCGCCGAGGTGGTCGTTGGCGGCGGCAAGCTCGCGCTCAAGTTTGGCGGAGCAATCAAACAGACTCTCGGCGGTCTTCTGCCAGTCGTTGCATGGAAGCCCTGCGGCTTCACTTGTTCTTGGGGTGTCGGCGTTCATGGCTTTGTCGAGTTCGTTGATGATGAAAACCTCGATCAGCGTGCGCTCTTCCTCACCCTTTTTGGCCTTGCGCTGCCTTGTTTCAATGTGCGTTTTGTTCGGAGAGTCGTCAGGTATGATTCCAGCGTAGCGGAGGCAGTCGCAATGATACTTTCCCGCAAGGTTGTCCTCATCAAGCAGTCGTTTTCGGATGCTTGTAATGCGGACAAGAAACCTCGCTGAATCTGTGATTTCAACTTGCTTCGATTCCAGTGCTGCATCCCTAGAAGCTCGTTCCAGCTTGGAACCCTCCCTGGAATTTCGATCGAAAAAATCAGAACCGGCGTTTTGGAATAGGGATTTGAGTTCATGTGATGTTTTCATGCGGAGTTCCCACTTTCCACATCGCGCGCGGTTGATCTCGCGAGCAATGACTCCAATTCGTTGAGCCGAACCTTAAGGTCATGGATCTCGGCCTGAATGGCAGCCGCGCGCCGGGCCATTAAGTCAAGACCGTATTCCAGGATGCTCGCGCGAGTGGGGCCGTGGGATGGTTGCAATGGTGGCGTCATGGTGATGTGAGGATGTGCTTGCGGATGGATCGTAGAAGCCTGTCATAGCCGCATTGAACCGTCTTGCCCTTGGCACACACGGCTATTCCATTGCGCCTCTTGCCGGGGCGGATGACCCAGCGATGGACCGCGCCATCCACGCCCGTCCACTGGAGCACCCTGCGCAGGAGCGGCTTCGGCGGGTCGGGCTGGCGAGGCGCTCCCTCCATGCGCTTACGCGCCTTCGCGGCGTGAGCCTTGGCGGAACTCTCAGGAGTCCATGATCCATAAGTTCTGCGTCTAATGCTCATGCGTGTGTGATATTGCTTTGTTCGGCAACACCCCTTCACCGCCACATTTCCCGCAGCCAATGTTGATTGGTTCATCCCACGGCGTGAAGCCACCTGAGTCCTGCGCACCTGAACCGTTGCATTCGTCGCAGAGATCCAGGTGGAGTGCGTCCGCCATCTCCTTTCGCATCCAGTCCCACTGCGGATTCCACGGCAAGGACTTCAACCAATGCCGAACAAGGGCACTGCACACAACGCCTATGGCGTTGGTGTCCTGTGTATTTTCAATGTCTGTTTTCGCCATAGTCGTGTGTTAGTTTAAACATTCGGAGACTTTCCTTTCTCCGCTCGACGTTTCAGAAACGCCTGTGCTGCCGCTCCCACATCTTGCGGGACGGTGGCATACCATTCGATCACGCGCACGGCCTCGGCTATCTCCGCGCGAAGCTCTCCCTCAGCCTCCGAACCAGCGAGTGCAGTCGAACTCGCCTCCTGGGTGCTGCTGTCGTTTTTCTTTTCCATAGAGTCAGTGTTTCAAGTTGAGGTTTCTCCCGGCGAGTCGCTGACCCGCACGTTCGTCCAACAAATGAGCACCCCCTCGAACGGTAGCCCGTGCTGATCCTGAAACCACGCCTCCATCGCATCCCATGACTCGAAGCCATCGGCCATTGCAAAGCTATCGAGCGTCTGGTCGCCGCTGCTCCGCTGTGGATATTTAGTGATATGACTTTGCCCCGCCACCCAGATTCTTCCCTTCTCGATGCGGATCTTGAACACCTCCGAGATAACGGCTTCCCGGAGGATGCGTTGAGGGCTGCGATATGGCTTGTCGCTCCAGGCTCGCAGGCTGATTCTGTCGCCGCGCAAAGGCATACGCTTCGGCGTCGGCCTCACAGTCTGACGCTTCATTCCCAGTTCGACGAGTCGCGCAAACTGCGGCTTGAACATGCGCACGAACATACGGGGACGAACAATAGGCTGCTGGCAACGTGCCGGGCCTTCTGGAGTATCAATGTTTGTTTTCATCTTGGGTATCAGTCGCTTCGTTTGAGGTTTCCGCCCCGGCCCGTGCCAGAGCCAAAGCGTTAGCGCATCACGATCACGCCCGGCAGGTTTTCGAGCTTTGCGTTGTATTCAGCCTGCATCGCGGACATGCGTTCGCGCTTTTCGGGCGTGTGCTGGATTCCTCTCGATGCCTCGGCGTTGAAGGTCGCCAGTTCATCGAATCGGGATTCCCAGAATCCGCGCATTGGGTCATGGCGACGAAATGCGCTAACAAGACGGTCGAGCCAACGGCGGGCCGCTGGTAGTTTGGATGTTGTTTTTGCTTTCATAGATTATTTGTGGTTCGCGCCGTGGCTCACCTCTGCGTTCAGGGCACTCAGGCAGATCACTTGGCCTGCGTGAGTGCCCCGATGCGCTTATGCGAGCGCGGCGACGACCGCCTTGAAGAGCGCGTCCTTGCGTTGTTGCTCCAAGGGAAGTTGATCGTATGGCACACAGCACGGGTGCTCCTTCTTCTCCGGGTCTTTCACTGGCCCATACTTCCAGCCATCCGCCTCTTTCACGGCGAGCCATGAGTCATGGTTCGCGCTCGGCGGGGCGGTGGGGTTTTCGAGCGTGAACTCCACGCCCTTGATTGCGCTGTCTCTCTGCCACTCAGGAGATTCCTCCCATGCGCGTTGTGAGGTGTCGCCGATGGATTCACAGTAGCCGCGATTTGCCTCGTGGCAGACGCGGGCGATTTGTTCGTTTTGCAGTTTCATGTGTGTTTTGCGTTTTGGTTTCTACTTCGGCAGTCTGGGGTGCCGTGCCCTGAACCATGTGGCTGCTGCCAACGGCTCGAAGTTAGTCTGTCATGTATTCGGTGCGTCATCGCTCGCCGTCGGCAGAGCCACGGCGTTCTGGACACTCGCGCTCGGCATCACTGGCTTATCAGTCGCCAGCAGTTGCGGTTGGAGCGGATGATTGAAGGTCAGCACTTGATGCCAGACTACGCCACGCCACAGCACGGCCAGCCGTTCGCGCCATGTCAGTTGCCAGCAGAAGGCGATGCGCCCTTGCTCCGGTGCGTCCGCGAATCTGTGAGCCGGGAGCGGCAGATATTCCGGCTGGTCTTTTGCGATGACCACGGTTTGCTCTGGAAATTCGATGAGTTTCATTTGATGTGTTTCATCCATTCTTCCTCGCCGCTGGCTTTGATGAGCCATTCTTTGAGGACGTTAATTGCATCGGCACGGTTCATTGACGAGATGTAGGTGAGCCGATTGTTTTCACCTTCACCGAAGGGCGCTACCAGAAGTATGAAGCCGTGGTTGTCCGGCAGTTTTGCTCCCACGGCGCGAGCCGCTTCTTTCAGATATTCTTTGTCCATATTTGTTTTCGAGTTCGACGTGTCCAGAACCACTTGCTGCTGCGAAAGTGGCGGGCGCACGTCATCGGTTAATTCGGTCGCGCCTTGTCCGCCACTTCGCAGAGCGCGGCGTTCGCCTCATGCCTGCGCCTGAGCTTGATGTGCGCTCGATACCATTGGAGATCATGGTATGCCGGACCCGTGAGGTAGATGCCAGTGCGCCGGACCACAAAGCCCCGTTTCATTCGTCCATCCGGTTCACAGAACTTGTTGATGGTGCTCAGTGGCACCGCCCTCCATGTCCAGATGATCGTCAGCTTATCGGCCCACCACGGCGTTGGAATGGTGCGGCCACGCCACCAGTATCGCAAAAGGCGAACAAACCGGATGCAGGCAACGGCTCGATTGAAGTCTGTCGTGTTTGCGTTCATCTTGTGCTCGCCGTCGCCTGATCCGGGACGTGCGCTGTAACTCCCCGAATCAGCGCGTGGAGTTGTTCGATTGTGATTGTGGCGATTCTGAGCGTAGAGACGTGCCCCTCTTGGGTGGACAGGAATACGCTTCCGTCATCTTCCAGCCTCACTTGGACGCTGATGTTTTTGTGCCAGAAGTCCCGGCCTTTCCACGCGCAGAAGCGATTGTGAGGCTTCCGCACACGAAACTCTTGCACGTCTTCCGTGCAGTCCACCAACAGCGAACAAGACGCTGCTCCCAATTCGTCGAGCGGTGTAGTTTTCTCTGTCATAGTTGATCCTTTCCGCCCTCCTCATGGGAGAGCTTTGCGTTCAGCCAACCCCCCGACGTAATGCCAGAAGGAAAGGAAACCGAGCTTGAGACATTTCTTCGGATGTATCGAGGATACACCGATGAGCAGATCATCGAGAACTCCGCCGGGTGCCGCGAGGGGACAACGCGAAGACTTGCAGCGGAGTATGTTATCCGCGCCCGCGCTGATGCAGCAGCCAGATCAGAGCTGTTGGCGATACGCCAAGATGTCGGAGACATTCGCGCCCGCCTCCGCTCATCCGAATGGCGGACGTTCACGCTTTGGTTTGCACTCATCGCTCTCATTGTGGCAGCCTTGTCGTTGGCACGAGATTATTTGAGGGTTGAGCGGGCGTCGGTGGCGCCAGCAGCTCCAGCCGTCGCACCCGCGAGTGCAGACTCCAAGGCCCGAACAGATGAAACAGTTGTATCGCCAGCAACGCCGCCACCGCAATGAACAGGGCTTTATCAGTTTTCATTTTATGAGCAGCCAGAGCCAGCCATCTCACCACTCAGAGGCAGGTGACGCCCTGAAAGGATCACCCGCCGCCAACCCCAAGGCAGAACAAGGAGGATGCAGGCAACGGCTCATTGACGTTTTGCTTTGTATTCATAGTCTTTACTTCGCCGTCGCCTGATCCTCGGCGTTCGCCAAAGCATCTTCGACGAGTCGGCGGCATGGATCGGGTATCCAGTGCCCGAGATGGTCAATGTCGCCGAGCAACACCTTGAGCGCGTTTCGGAGTTTGTCCGAGCCAGCCTTGTCGCGCATCCGAGCGTCAGCTTCGGCGCGATACCACGCATACACCTCCTCCATTGTTGGAGGCGGCATAGAGGCTGTTGGCTCATCGAATGGCGAACAAGTGGCTGCACACCGACAGCCGGGACTTGGTGGGGTATCGAGATCAGTTTCCATTTTGTGAGTCGGCTGCTTCGTTGTTGGTTTGCGCCCCCGGCTGCCGGTGAGCCAAGACGTTCAGTGTTTGCATGGCGGCGGCTTCGGAATTGCTAACCAATGGGTTCGATCATCGTCTATCCACGGTGCCCAGCCACGCGCTGAGATACTGCTCGTTGACCATTCCCTAGAGCGCCACGAGCCAGCGATGATCCACTGTGATTTTCTAGGCATTCGCTTCGATTTCGACACCCACACTGAACCCGGCGCGGCACCCCGACAGACGGGGCTTGGTGGTTTCGCTTTGGCGTTTTTCTTCATAGGGTGTCCTTCGCTTCGGTTGAGTCTTCCGCCCCCGTCTGCCGGTGCGCTTTATCGTTCGGCATTTCTTCGAGTTCACGTTCTTGGAACGCGCACCGCATTCCGTTTTCCATGTTTGCCCAATAATCAAATCCGCACTGATCTGGTTGCTTCACCGAGACGATCACACATTCCTCGCCAATTTTTATCGCAGGATACTCAAACGAGGCGGCGCGGAAACCGATGAATCGCGCCCGTTGTCCTA
>ERZ1292644.816-Hain-H14-01um-R2-816-length-18173-cov-6_pt1 | contig 18173 bp, 22 predicted proteins | sample MGYA00564402_ERZ1292644 | MGnify/ENA primary metagenome ERZ1292644 (study PRJEB36523, sample SAMEA6512644) | groundwater metagenome | collected 2019-01-09 | study: AquaDiva: Metagenomics assemblies of 32 groundwater samples
GCGATAGTCTTATGGCTGGATATCGAGATGGAAAGCTTGTAGTAAGAACCAAATCATCCGAAGCCGCAGAAGCGATTATTGACGATGACGGCAATGTAATCCCGATTTCAGATCTTACCATTAGGTATGTAAAAGAAACTGGCAAGAGAGACGATACAGGTGCCCCTTACAAACATGAAGTTGAATTCATGGAGAGAATCAATGGGATGTTGTATTTGACAGCAGATCTGGAAACCATTCGTGATATGAGCAATATGCAGGGCGTGTTCTTCCATGAAATTCCATTCAATGGAAACCCTAGCGATATGAAAGCGTTCACGAGATGTGTTCCTAGCTTGTCTGAACTTCTAATGAGGCGATGCTAATGAAATTTAGCGAATGGATTTTACAACGTGAAATGCTGAGTCCAATAGTGTTCCCTGCTGGCTCAGCAGATCGTAACCCATACATTAATGGGAAATGGTCCACTTCGGCATTCGTTACTGGTAAGGCTAAAGTAAAAAAGAATGCAGTGAGAGATCGTGAAGAAGAACGAAAAGGTAATCTCAGACAAGATGGCTTTCATCTTTAACAGTGGAGTGATCAATGCGTAGTTTTAGAGACTTTTATGAAAACAAAGTTAGGCTTGCAATTAAACAACTAAACATTGTTGCTCAAGTTGTAGAAAAAGCTGGCTTTAAAGTAGATCACTACTTGGACGAACAGTTCACTGATCCATATGTGTACGTCCACAACCCGAATAAAAACACAAGCTTTGAAGGTGTAAGGTTGTACAGAATTGGCGACAAACTAGCTTATCGTGTGCAGCGAGAAAATAAAACACATCCCTATGGCAATGCTTATAGTCTCGATGTTGAGCTAATGTTTGATGATCTTATGGAAGAAGGCAAGCATAAGCCAGAACAAATTGGTCATAAGGTAATGGAAATGGTTGCCAAAGAGCTTCGTGCCTTCTTTGAAGAAAGCGCCGAAGCTGAAAAAGAAAGCAATGCTAAAGAAATAGGAGCGGAAGAAAACGGTTTGGGTGCAGTTCATGTGCGTAATCCCCAAGGTGGAGATTATTCGTCCATGACCAATGGTCTAGACAAGCTTTAATAGCTTGTTCTAGTTGCCGCAGCCACTATCCCAATCGCAATGGCAGCGCAAGCTGCACCGGACAGTGCATCATTCAGTTGTTTTTGACGATTGTACTCTTCTTGCCGCATTTGAGTTCTCAGATCAATTTCGGCAAATCTTTCTCGTTCACGTAAGCTAAAAACGATGTTACCATGACGATCATACCGTGGCAAACCATCTTCATTTAGCTTAATTTCTTCCTCTTCATCAACAATTACTGAAGGAATGGGCTTCGATACTGAAAGCCCACCGTAAACGTGACGAAGCAAAGTATAGCGGTCCACTTATATTCTCCTTATTGAAGATTATAGCTTTGTCGCATAAGCCAAACAAGACATTTGTCAAAATTCTTCTTGATTTTTGAAAATTTCTTGTTTGGCTTAAATTGAACTATTACGGCTATATAAGAGTAATGGCAAACGAGTTACCACAGCCCGGCATACCCGGCGCAACTCCCGGTAATCAGCAGCAAGCCCCTTCTTCGCCAAACCAACCACAACCGAGACAACAATACAGCACGCCTTTTCGGAGGGTTGGAGCGAATCAACAAGGCATTACATATAAGCCGCTGGGTAAAGGGACTTTAGTTATCGCGAAGTATGATTTTTGGAAACATGATCCATACCCGCTCATACTTGTAAGCGCTCTATATGGAGATCAAAGACTCGCTGGAATTAATCTTCATTATTTAACGTTCAAATACGTTAAGTCTTTAGTGAAAGCATACTGTAATAATAAAGGATTTAGTTATCAACTTATTAAGGGAGATAAATACATAGTACAAGCGTTTCGTACATATAAAAAAGCTGGCTTAAAGCAAGGCAAAATTATTGACAGCGATTTTTTACTGAATGTGTTAGGAACAGCAAGGTCTTATAGTCCTAATGAAGTTGAAAAAATTAGACAGCATATTCAACAACAATTAAGACAACAGGTTAATCCAAGATCGGATCAAATGAGCAATCGGCACACTAATCAATTACTTGATGCGTTGAAACAACAACAATCAGGAAGAGACACAATGGCAGATGGCAGACGTAATCCAAATCTTCCACCACAAGGGAATCCAGCAAGTATTCCTGGCAATCCAGCATCACAACCACCAATGGGTAATAGCTAATGCGAATTGAAGATAGTACCGGAAAATTTATTGAAGCCGCTAATGATGCAGCAGATGTCCTTAAAGGTCTTATCTCTTCGTTGAAAGGCGCTACTACGAACAAATCCAAAATGGGTGGTGCCGACTCAACTGCTGCCAAGATAGATGAACTAACTAAGATGAACAAAAAAAGTTCTGAACAGTTGCACAAAGCCATTGAAGATTTACCTAAAGAATTTGCCGAAGCATTCACAAAAGAAGTAGGAGATATCGGTGATTGGATAAAAGAAATACGCGATTTCATGAAGGATATAACGAAAAAGCGTGAAGGCAAAATGACGAATGGTGGCGCAAGAGCGGTTAGTGATAAGAATAACAATTTGGGAAGAAAAGATCTTACTACTATAGAAAAATTAATGGAAGGAGTTAAAATTGCCACCGAAAAAACCGAAAGGATATTCGGCAAGAAGGGATCGGGTTACACCCACGATATTTATTGTCAAACTGAATTGATAAAAACGAACGAATTGCTTTCTGAAATACTTAGAAAACTTGGTGGACATCCAGGCAGAACTCGCGGCAGAGCTTCTGGCAAGCCAGCTACACCACCAAGCGCGGGAGGTAGTCCTACGGAAAATTTGCTAGAAGCAGGGAGAAAATCTGGCTTAGATGCTTCTCCTGGTGGAGATTTATTAGGAATTGATGTCGGTTCTAGAAAAACTTTTTCAAATCTTTCAGAAGAAGCTGAACTGTTGGTTTACGGCATTAACAGAATATCAAAAGGCACCAGAGATTGGGCTACCGATCTTAATGTGATTGCCACTGCTGGATCAGAATTAGCATTTCAAATGGACTTTATAGAAAAAGGTATTAAAGATGGATCTAAAGAACATGACAAATTAATTGTAAAACACGAAAAAGAAGCTGCAATTTTACAGCATGTCTCATCAATATGGAAAGATCTCGGTCCATTACAAAGATCTCAATTGAAAGATATGGTTAAACAGCTTGACAAATTAAAAGAACAAGGAATATCAGCCAAAGCTGTTCGTGTAGAATATGAAAAGATACTTGACAAGTCTAAGAAAATCGCTAGAAACCACAAATTAATAAATGGCAGTTGGGAATTTCTTGACAAACGTGCCAAAGATCTTGTTGGTCATGTCGCAGCTATTTCCACTGGATTTATGGGAATGAAATTCCTCGGCGGTATGTTCGATGGGTTCAAAGAAGGTGTCTCGCAACTTGCCCAAGATTCTGGGGCAATGAGAAGCTTACTTGTTGATAAGTCTTGGGCAAAACCAGGAGAGTATTTCAACGAATTACTTCAAGTCAGTACAGAAGTGGTTGATCAAATTGGACAAGCACCACTTACGATTCGTAAAGCTTGGGTTTCAAACATCAAAAAGGGTGTTAATAACCTTGAAGATATGAAAGAATCGTTGAATAGTGGTTTAGCACTTTCTACAGCGATTGGATCTAACGCTGAATCCACAGCAAATGAATTTCAGAAATGGAATATGCATCTTGGCATGGGCAGTAAGCAAACAGCTAATTTAGCACGCAATATTCGTATGGCGTCCACGGCTACTGGTGTCATGGGAGATGAAATGTTAAAGGCAGCAAGTGCTGCTAGAGAACTCGCGCAAGAGATGAACAATGCTGGTTTAGATGCTGATAAAATTGCAGATGGTTTGATGAGAATGACTGCCGCTTCACAGAAATTTGGCGTCGATAAACAAGTAAACGAATTGATGCGTGCTGCTTCTAGTTTAGATCAATTCATGAGTTCTTCTTCGGAAATGAAGAATTTGATTGCTCAATCTGGTCAAGGAGCTAGAGTGTTGGGCGGCGAAGGAATGAATAATCTCACCAATCAGAAACAAACCATGATGGCTGTGTCTGATATGATGAAAAATGAATTCAGACGTATGGGTGCTGTCAACGCTGAAGGCAATGTTGATACAAGCAAACTTTCACCACAACAGTTGACTCAAATGGACTTAGTTTTCCGTCGTCGCTTTGGTAAGAATATTGGTGTTGGCGAATCACAACGTATGATTAAAGCCATTGAAGACGCCAATATGACCACAGAAGAAAAGATGAATAAGTTGACTGACCAAATGGCAACCAACAACAATCTAACTTCTGCTGAAAAGAAATCAATGGAAGAGCAGTTAAAGATATTGAAAGAACAAAAGAAATTAGAGAAGAATGTTGCAGTTGTAAATGCATTGTCGAGTCTTAGCGAAGAAGCAAAGAAAAAGGATAGTTCTTTTGATTCTATGCAGAAGACCCTTGAAGATCAAGCAAAACAAGCTCAAGCAAGAGGTATCACACTCAACACAGATATGAGCAAAATAACTGAAGAGGGTATCCAAGGAGTAAACGAAAGATTAAAGAAAGCAGGACAAAAAGAACTAAATCAAGACAAGTTAATGATGAAATTCAATACTGCCAAATCCAAGGGCGACAAGGCTGGTATGAGAGATGTATTGAATGAAATTAGTGACGCCGATACAAAAGCCACTACATTAACAAAAAAGAATAGCAACATTATTGACAAGGCACAACAAGCACAATTTAAAATGCAAGCTAGACTCCAAAAATGGGCTGGTCAAGCGGTGCAATTATTAGGCTTCCTGCCAGTTTCTGTCATGTATCTTAGTGCTATTGCATCTTCTATGGTTGGCACAAAAATGACCCTTAGAGATATTGCTAGATTTACACGTCCTTTGTCAAAAAGAGGATCTGCCTATACGCACGATATTCACTCTGAATCTTGGTTGAAAAGAATATTTATTAAATTAGGGGGAAATGCTAAAGGTCCACCACCATTATGGATGAACCACCAAAACAAAAAAGGACCACCACCACTTCCACAGCAAAAAGAGGGATGGCGTAAAAAAATAACAGGAGGAATACAAGATAAAATTCAAGGTTTAGGTGGCTTAGGAAAAGTTACAGCAGCTTTTGGTGCTGCCGGAATTGCAATTGGTGCTATTTCTGGATTGTTTGCATTGTTCACACAACATAGCGAAAAATTACAAAAGGCTCTTGAACCTTTAACTGGATTGTTCAACAAATTTATGGGCGCTATTGGTGATTTGTTTGCGCCGTTAGTTGATCGATTAGTTCCTTTATTCGAGCAACACATTGCCAGAGCTATGCCGATGGCTCAAATGATGGTAGATCTCTTAGGAGAAGTGTTTACTGTATTTGTTGATTTATATAAAGTCATTGCACCATTAGGACAAGCATTAAATTCACTTAGCTTTAGCATAATAAAAGTGTTATTCAAAATGTTGAAGCCAGTTCTTATGCTGTTGGCGCTTGTATTGAAAGTAGCAATATTTCCTCTACAAATGCTTGCTAAAGCGTTAGAAGTTGTTGCTATTGCAATAGAATACATGATGAAGCCAATGGAGTGGATGGGAGATGCCATTGGCTGGGTAAGCGATCAATTTACTAGCTTAACAGATGGTGGATTAAGTGATATTAGCGATTTCTTTAAAGGTGTTTTCGCCCCTGTAATCACTAAAGTGTCTGATTACCTCTCTAGACTTAAAGCTAAATTCCAGTTTTTGTTTGCTATCTTAAAAGAAAAGCTTTTGCCAATTATAGCAAAAATAACATCAGTTTTCAGATACTTGCAAGCTAGGTTTAGGGAGGTTTATAACCTTATTAAAATGAAGTTCACACCGATCTTTGAAAGACTTCAAAGAATTTTCAATAAGGTCCAAGATCGCCTTAAAACCTTCATATCTGCGATTGAAGCTGGATTTGAAAGACTAAAAAAATTAGCAGCGCCGATATTGTTTGTGCTTGGCGTGTTGTATGAAATAGGAAGTGCTATAGCAGAGTTTATTTGGGATTACTTGGTTCCATCAATGGATTTGTTATCTACAGCCCTTGATGTAGTGCTTACCCCTTTAAATCTCTTTACTCAAGGTATTGAATCATTGTCTGATATGTTAGACAGTGTTAATCCATTTTCTGAATCTAAACCGGGAGGTGGTGGTACAAGTACAGGAAGGAAGATTCTTAACACTGTAGTTCCAATAGCTGGCATTGGTAGTATGTTAGGCTTTGCTGATGGTGGATTAATCACAAAAGCTGGCGAAGTAGGATCAGAGCCAGTTCCTATTGTGGCGCACGCAGGCGAAGCTATTCTAAATGCGAAACAACAGAATGTTGTCTCGGATGCATTAATGGCAGGTTCTGTTGTAAATGCGAAACAGAATGTTGTTGCGGATGCATTGATGACAGGTTCTGCGTCTGCGGCTAATACGGAATCTACCGTTAGTTCAAATGTAAAAGCAGCTAATACGGAATCTACTGCTAGCAGTTCAAACGCAAGTGGAATGTCTGATTTGGATGAGCGTATTGAAAGACGTGTTCAAAATTCTCGTCCACCAGCAGCGATGACGGCAGCAAATGAAGAACTAATTAAGATCGCTATTAATAGCGAATCGTTAGTTCAAATCGCTACTGATAGTGTAGAAATTTTAGAGAAAATTTTAAGTGAGTTGAAAACCAATACGTCGTCAAACGACACAGAACTTAATGTTAAACCTAGAATGAAATCTAACTATTATACATGGAAGCAAGCAAGATATAATGACGGACCACAAAAACAATACGTTAATGGGACATAAGGAGACTGATGCCTTTAAATGATGCTAGAGCTACAATGCCAGATGGCGACTTGAAACCAATTCCAGATTGTGAATTAATCATTCCTGGAGTGCCTCATACTTTAAACGGCACGCAAGTTGGACAAATCGTATTTAATAATTTGCCAGAATATAGTGATCAAAAAGGTGCAGCATACAATGATGAAACTGTTCCAGGTCGCTCGTTCCCAATTAAAACCTTTTCTCAAGGCGAAAATAGAACCATTACTCTTTCAATAAGCTTATATGTTTTGAAAAGAGGCGATGAAGATACTAACTTAAAAATTCTAAGAGCTATACAAAGTGCAGTATACCCAAGAGAAGCTTCCGGAGCTTTGCCCTATTATCCACCACCAATATGCAAATTGAAATGCGGTAAAATGCTTTCAAAAAATCATTTGTGCGTTGTTATGAAAGACTATGCGTTGAAAGTGCCGACAGATGTTCCGTGGAATCAAAATACGTTAGTTCCATTGAAAATGGATATTAGCATGAATTTTGATGTTGTTTTTTCAAGCAAAAATCTTCCCGGACAAGAGCTTATTGTTTCTGATTTTTGAAAGGCAAAATGGCAAATAAAGCTGAGATAACAAACATTCCAGTTAGTAAATACACCGATGTGACAAGCAGATATGCTAATTCTGATGTGATATATTACAACGGTCCAAATAACAAAAAAGTGCTAACTTTTAGCACTTATAAAAGAAATCCACCACAGATTTCGGTTGAAGACAAGTTCACAATCGTAACTGCGGCTAGCCAATATAGACCAGATATCGTTTCCAATGCTCAATATGGCGTCCCGCATTTTTGGTGGAAGATTATGGAATTCAATAACATTCATGATATTATGGATTTCAAAATTGGTGTAACCATTCGCTTGCCAACAGCAATTTAATTGGGAGTTGTAGCCTAAATAATCACATGAAGGTAATCAAGGAACGAACTATGAATTTTTCCAACTACATCGGTGATCCTGAATTCGTTTTAACAGAAAAAGAAGAGGTATATCCTCAACTTAATCCTGTTACTATGGAAGACGTGACTCTTCATGTGCCACCAGAAATCAATAAGCTGCAAAAAGCATTTGAAAATAAAGACCTAAAAGATTTACAGCATGAACTTAAATCTCCCGGCAGACCAAATGAGAAAAAAATTGGCAAACGTCTTGCTGATTTTTCCGCTGACGCTCGTAAGGACATGATTAGTAAGGGCTTGCTTAAAATTGATGGTAATAACATCTATGTCACTGGTGGACAAGTTAGAAACTTTGTTTTGCATCATTATCATCAAATCGCACACGAATCAACAGGATGGGATCTTGCCACAGATGCTTCGCCAGAAACACTTAAGTTAATTATTGCACAAGGCAAGAAGAGTGGAATTCTTCCAGAAGACGTTCATGTTCGTGAAGCAAAAGACAAGTTTAACAACTTGGAGATTGTATTCGGTAAACATGTTTTCCCATTGTCTACTTTCCCATTTGTTAATTATCAAAATGCACCTAGAATGTATTTGCATTCAACGAAGCAAAACATGACGGCAAATGCGTTGTATTACTCTCCTAAAGAGAAGAAAATTTATGATTTTCATGGAGGTTTAGCAGACATTCGCCGTCAGCAAGCAAGACCAGTTGGTAATGCGAAGAAAAAACTACGAGAAAATCCATTGTATCCTTTGATGGCAGTGCGACTTCATGCTATGATGAATCGTAGCGGTTCTGAAGCAATTGAAGATGAATTGAAGCAAGAGATCAGTAGTTTTGATCTGGGTCGAGATGTTGATCCAAATTCAATACGTGAAGAGTTTATGAAAGGCATAAAAAGTGCCTTGGATAAACAGAAATATATTCATATTCTTGCGGATCTAGGTTTGCTCAGACAGGTGTTTCGTGGATTGAAAGTAGATCCTCGCCCTAAAGTTTTGGATGCTAAAGTACCAGTTGTTGTATTGGCACAAATTTTAGAACCAAACGTTCCAAACTTTGTTGGTGTACGAGAACAATTGATTCAATTGTCCTATCCACAAACTGAAGCGAATAGTGTTGCATTTCTTTTGAGATTGCCATACTATGGCGAGCATACTGCTCAAGAATTTCAAGACGATAGATTGAAAAGTGGGATTTCAATTAAAACCATTGAGCAATTCATTCGCAATAATGGAATGAAAAATGAAAAATGGTTAAAGTCTAAGTTACTTAAGGACAATTTCCCACGCCCGGTTAATAAACCTACAGAGGTAGCTCCTGAACAAGGTCAAGGTCAATTTCAAAAATTGACTAATCAAATGCAAAGCGATAGGATGAATCCTCCGCAAACTTTTGGCAATAGAGATAACAATGAAAGCCGAATTAGATAAGTCGAAGATCAAAAGAATTTTCATCTTCGACTTCGATGGTACGTTAGGTCGTACCCCATTAAAACCAAGTAATTGGCACGGTGGATGGTGGGGTCGCAAAGAATCAATGCTACCGCCACATTTGCCGCCAGTTAGTCGAATCAAGGAAGAAATGCCTGACTTCCTTGAACCAAAGGTATTAGATGAATACCTAAAGGCTGTAGAAGATCCACATACCTTAGCAGTTTTAATGACTGGAAGGCATGAAGGTCTAAAATGGTTAGTATGCCAATTGCTAGATGCATTTGGCATCGATCCAGAAGGATGCGATAAACGTCGAGCAATCTTCATCAATGGTGGTGCTGGTGGCAAGACGCTAAGAATGAAGTTGGAAAATATCGAGAAGATGGTTCTTGAATTTCCCAACACAAATGAAATCGAAATGTGGGAGGATCGTCCCGAACACACCGTCGAATTCAGAAAGTATGAAGAATATTTAAAGAAAATTCGATCTGATATCTCTCTATTAGTGCATGAACCGCCTAATTGGATCTAAAAAGGATATATAAAAGCCTCAGCTTGAATTTTTTGTTGTTGATGTGGGCAAATGCCATAAGTTCTTTTGCCCCATTGACAATTATGACACAAAATTTGATAACCAGAAGGGAATCCGTGTTTAATGAGCCACGGATAAATACTAGCGCCACGCTGCCCATTACGTCGTTGTTCTGCACCATCATTATTGATGTGATCGATACTTAGAAATGCTTCTTCAGTTTCTCCACAACAACTACAATTAAAACCGCCATATGCATTATAGACAATCGCTTTTCTTTTTTTCCATCCTTGATCAACTTTAATTTTACAATTTATACATCTTGTTTTAGTCGCTAACGAAGCAACTCCACAATCTTGACATTTCCCATTAGAAATCTGCCTGTCTCTATTAGCTCTTTTTTTAAATTGGCAAGTTTCACAAACAACTAGACCTGTCACAATTGGATTTTTGCCACATCTTCCGCATAAACCATTATCTAATCGATTTTGCCTTAATTGTTTATAATATTGTTTTTGATTTTTTCTCATACATAACTATAAATCAATTTAATGAGAATATCAAACTAAGGAGTTCATATGGCACACGATGAAAGGACTCTTCAACAGCGAGTGTCAGATGGTGTAACACATTTTGTCGGTTCCTGGCGGTTCATATTCCTGTTTTCAGCAGTGTTAATGACTTGGGTAGTCATCAACACTGCTGTTTTATTTGGTACACAATTCGATCCATATCCGTTCATTTTAATGAACCTAATGCTCAGCTTTGTCGCTGCATTCCAAGCTCCATTTATTATGATGAGCCAGAATCGTAGTGAAGTTAAACAAGATGCTGCCTATAGAGGATTATTTCAAGAGATAAAGGAACTGGTGCATCGTTCAATCGATATTGAAGAAAAAATGATGGAAATGATTCAAATTGATCACGAAGATGAAGTGAAATATCGCACTGAGTTGGCTGGATTAACTCTTGCCATCAAAGAAATGGTAGAGATAGATCATTCAGATGAAGTGCAATACAAGCGTGAAATCAGCCAACTCACAAAAGAAATGAGTGAAGTCAAAGCGATCCTACTTAAGCTTTCGGACCAACAAAGCACTCGGTAGCACGACTATTGTTTAGGTCGTCCCCACCAAAAGTATGTTTTTCCAAAACTTTCAGCTACATCGTAATCACAGCCAACACCATGTACCGAATATGGATTGTTCTTATATTGTCTAGAAGAATAATATAAGTGACTCCCTCCTGTATTGATCATGCCGTTGTTATCTATCCAGCTTTCTAAGATACGACCATTATCTAAATGCATTGTTAATGTGTCAGATCTATAAGAATTGATGCTCTGATGTCCTAAATGTATTGTGTGAAGTTTATCTTTTTCTAAAGACCAACGCACAACTATTGGATCACTTTTAATATTAGACATACCAGTTACACAGGTCAACGGTAGTGATCCCAACGCTAATAAACATTCTCTACGATTCATTGTTCTCCTTCGGGTTCATCGGTTTCGTCTTCTAGATTAGATACTATAGATTTATCAACTTCGCCACATTGTGTGCAAACACGCACAGAAATATAAACTTTCCTAAACATCCACGGTTCTAGTTTTTTCTGATCTAGCTCTGGAGTTTTACTATCTTTCTTCCACTGACCATTTCCGCCTTTTACTTTAGACATTTGCTCATATGCGCTATCAAGCGTAACGTTCTTCTCTTTCTCCCAACGATGACGACATTCGCAACGTGGCAACGGCGGAACGGGAGGCGGTGGTGGTGGTTTTGGTGGAGCAGAAGTTACACTCATTGTTTTATCAACTAAACCACACTTATTGCATTTCATTATAACAACAAGACGAGTCTCATGCTCTACCTCAAGCACTTGCTCAGTTACAATTTCCCAATCATGAGAACAAGCTTGTGAAGCAAATGGCGCAGGACTCACCGTTGTGACTGGAGAATTAGGATCAAATTGACTTATGGCTGGAACAATACGTTCTTTAACTTCAGGAGCGATTACCGTAACTGATTTTTCTCTAAGAGATAAGGCTATTAAAATTAACAATAAAAGCGTTATAGTGCCTAAAAATGCTTCAATCATATTTTGACTCCTTATATAAATTATAGCTGTAAATCCTCAAAAGAGCAACGAAAATTATCGAAATTTGTAGCTAAATAGGCTATGGGACTGGATTTTAAACACTGGCTAAACGAACGTGAGCAAAACGAAGGAATTGCTGATGCGTTGTCATGGGCAGATGACAAAATGCATCAAGCTAAAGAATTTGGTAAAAAAACAAAAGATAGACTTCATTTAATTGTTCGTAATCCAAATCGTCCCCAAATTGGACCACCAAATTCATATAATCGTACCGAATTGATTGAAAAAACCTATGATGATATCATAGAATCTCTTGGTAAACTACAAAGAAAAGCCATTCAAGGTGCAAAAGAAGTAGCAGACGCATTAGCATCAACACATCCAATAGCCCAAGTAAATAAAGTTGTTGAATTGCCAATATTAAAGCAAGTCAAATGGATCATAAAAGCTTTGTGGACAATAATTGGTGGTTCTAAAGTCGTTCACGCATTGTTAGACGCAACACCAAGAACAATGTGGCGTCCAATTAGAACTTTTTTCGATTGGATATTTAAACCAGATGTGAAAAGTAAAGATATTGGGATAGCCATGATCAATATGGCGAAACTAGTGCCTGCTCTTTCATTCACCGGCGCACTTAAAATGACATTGCCTTGGCAAATGCAATGGTTTGGCTGGAGTCTTGAAGAAGGACTGAAATATAATATGGTACTCGCCTGGGGCATGTACTTCATTTACCTAGCAGCTTGCTTGGTAAAAGGCAATAAATGGTTCGATTGGTACTACAAGATTGTTATGATCATGTTCCCCGATGAATTCAAAGACAAGAAAGATATATAAAGCATGCTCTCATTTACAAACTACATTCTCTTCAATGAGATTGACCGAAAACTTAATTTGATTCTCAATGAAGATGTAGATTGTTCATTGCTAGAAAGAATGCTTCCCCCACCGCTACCACAACAGAAATTACCACCGCAAAAATATTCAAACCAAGAGTTAGACCATTATCAAAAAGGGGCAAGTAAAGCTTATCGCATTCTTTCTGCAATTAGAAACTCAGTTACTAGCACAATACAACAACTCACTGATCAGCATGGAGCCGATAATCCTAAAGTAACAGCCTTTATGAACTCCATTCATAAGTCTATCGATGACTTTATCATGAATAACTTAAGGCAACGTATCAAAATAGGAAACATTCAAAACGGCAATGTTGATGCCAACACAGATCTACTGAACAGAGCAGTATCTCGAAAAGTTGGCATGGTTCCAAACAGACCAGATGCGTCAATTTCTTAAGTCAAGCTCGGCAATCCATTCGCCAACTATGTGCATAAAGCTAGCACTTATTGGCGATACGCTTTCTGGGGAGGAAGCGCCATGTCTCGCTTTGTTGTAGACATTAATAATGTCTGATGCACAAATGCAACGATAAATTTCTGGACACTCTGGCTCAGCAAAGCGATGCTTTTCGCTCTTACGCTCCCAGCGTTTGTGTTTGGCAATAAGATGCAAACCCTGCCAATATGCCTTCTGAATGCGTTTAAGTCGCTTAAAGCCTTCATAATCGCACGGATGATAGCCCCATTTGCTCTGGTACATGTTAATTCTCCCTAAAGAAGGTTTTGAAAATTTGCTTACTGCGACGATCCCAATTCTTCCACTTGCTTTTGAAACTCACAGACTCAATACCACCAAAAAGTCTTGCATTACTGTGAATCTCAGCCAGTGCAGCGATGATTAAAGTCATAGCATCCTTAATATCCCATTCCGCACACAGCTTATCGATTTGTTCAGCGTTAGCTGTATGGATCGACATGTCATAACCAATAAGGTTAGACACTACCGTATCTTCAGTTGCGCTGATATAAGTGTGAGCAGATACTTCCGCATGTTTTGGGAAGTGAACTTTGCCCTCACTGTCAACTTCGCGACAATATGGCTTGCCACAATCGTGATAAACTGTGTAATCATGAATTACTTGTGTAGAATGTAAGTTTGCAATGATTTTATCCCGGTTTTGGATGAACCAATCAGGGATTCTCATTCCTTCTGTATCGCCATTAATAATGCGATTGAAATATTGGTGAACACTAACGCCGTGGTCCCATACAGACTGTCCGGCAGTTTGTTCGCAGTTCTTCATATCCTTCTCGATTTGGTCGAGACTCTAGGTAAACGGTGTCATACTATCTCCTGGTAAGTGACTTTAATTTTAACTGGTGTGCCACTGTTATCTGCTGCCCAAAACTTTAGACTAGCAACGTCATCATATAATGTAGCATCTTTCAGATAGCCACACTTATGATTCCTAGAACAATCTCCACCATTCCTTAAATAACTTCCGTCATCAAACTTGTAAGTGTACTTGTACACCACTTCTTCCTCTTCTTCTTCATTCATTATTTTCCCCTCAATTGTGAGACACGAGTTTTTATTTTTCCTTCAATACTGCTTGGAATCTTACCGTAATCAGACAAACTGCAATTGTTACTAAGTTCGTCTTGAGTAATGATCCAGTGATCATAAGTTGTGTCTAATTGATCTAAAGACGCATCCAATTTGGCGCAATGTTCAATAACGTCTTCCTCTTTATGGAAGATTGCCATTTCATGCTTGCTGCTAAATGACTCCATACGACAACTACGCACATAATTGCAATGATCAGACTTGTAACTCACTACAAGATACATTGTGGGATAAGCAACAATGCTCCCATCATCCTGTAAGATTACAGGAATAATCTTGCCATTCGTAAACAATGCATTGTTGCTTTGCTCCCATTCTGCATCGGATCTGTCTTCAAAGCATAACGCTTCTTGAAGGTCCAAAGAAGGAGTCTCATTGTCAAAGCGGTAATAAGTACCGTCAACAGCTTGCAGGATGCAACGAAACATTAGCGAATCTCCATTTCTTGAAGTTCGGGCGAAGAAGGTTTAAGTAATTGAAAGTTGCGAAAATTGCGCCGTTGAGCATCGTAGATTGGCTCAGTAGCGAATGCAGTCATTTGATTGTTGATATCGGCTTCAAGAAAAGCGCGGCATCGAATGCCTTGCTCTTGAACCTTGCAATGTGCTTTTCGCAGCGCAGCTTCACTCTTGGCACCGCATACAACAAAATGCGGATGCTCCATGTCGGAGGGAATGAAAAAACGTGCGGATTCGGCGACAGCGTGACAGGATTGGACTAGCTGTTGCCCAGGAGAAAGGTCTGTGCGAACGAGAATGTAAACGTAAGGTGTACCCTAGTGAGTCATGGCATAATCTCCGGTTAATGTCGGATGTGTAGTAGAACGCCTACTACACATCCCCAAATAAAGGTGAGTTACGAGCTTACCTACACATATGATAGCATGGTTTTTTGAAAAATCAATCATCAATTATGATTCTTTTGTTCGGAATTGTCTTATCAGGCGTTCTTGAGGGTGCTAATCCTTGGTTTTCGCCTGCCACTACCATGCGGTAATAATTAATTACAGATCCGCTGCTGGTCTTGACGCTTCGATCCAGTCTAAATTGACTGATATTAAGATCAGCTTTGCCTAATGCCTTAGCCACCTGTGACTTAGCGTTCATCTCGGCTTTATCAATGTCCTTGCCAGCGAAGACACCAACTTCAATGTGATTTGGACCAATTTCTTTAACGCTCATATCGATTTTCTTGCCCAAATCATCATAGGCATGAGATGCCAATACAATTTGTTCGCCCGGCTTATAAAGTTTTGGCACTTGAGGCATTTCTTGACCCATTGCACCACTCATGCCAGCCATCATCGTGCCAGCAGCTAAAGCACGTTTCATCCAGTTCTCATTCATTTCAAAATCAGGATGTGTCTGTTCTAACCAGACAAAAAAGTTTTTATGTCCCATGAAATATGTATCATGGGACATAAAAACTTTCACCAGACCCTAGATGTATTCTTTCTGGAATTGGCGTACTTAATCATCTTTGTAATGTACCTATTCCTTTGTGCATCGGTGCGATAATCGCCATTAAATCCTTCCTGTAGCGGAAAATCATCAACGACGAAATCGCGTTTTAATTTGTTGCGAAGACAAAACAAACACAGTTGTTCGCACTTGCCTGCTTTCTTCCATACTTTATGTGTTACATAATAATGGAAAGATCGGCAACAAGCAATTTTGTTCTTGCCGTATCCCATATAATGGATTGGTGCTTTTTTGTTACAACAACCACATCTAGCATTTTCTCTTTCCATTATAAATTTTTCAGCCATGCGGTTCGATCAGCATCACTCGGCATACGCCAATCCCCTCGTGGAGAAAGACTTACAGATCCTACTTTAGGACCGTCTGGAACACAAGATCGCTTAAATTGACTAACGAAAAATCGATTAATGAAAGTTTTTAATGTCTTGTGAATTTCATCAGTAGTATACCATCGCTCGCCGAAATCTGCTTGACTTGCAAGATATAAAATCTTTTCAGGACTATAACCATAACGAACAAAGTTGACTAAGAAGAAATCATGCAGTTCGTATGGACCCAAAATGTCTTCTGTACATTGATCAATCTCTCCATTCTTATTGGGAGGGAGCAATTCTGGAGAAATCTTAGTTCCTACAATATCCAAAAGGGTTTTACGAATCTCTCCATCAAATTCATTGATAGCAACCCAATTCACCAAAAACTTCACCAAAGTCTTGGGAATACTGCAATTCACATTGTACATGCTCATATGGTCGCCATTATAGGTACACCATCCAAGAGCAGCCTCGCTTAGATCACCAGTCCCAATGACAAACCCCTTGCTCATCAAAAAGAAAGTTCGCAATCGCGCTTGAACATTCTCGAATACCAAATCGCCTTTCGCCAATACATCAGGATGTAGATGTTTCAAAGTATCTTCAAAACATTCTAAATCATATTTGCTGCCATCGACACTATCGTGAAATAGACCCATTCCAAAAGGATCATGTTTCATATCTTTGAATGCTTGTAAAGCAGAACTGCGAATATCAACAATTTGAGAACTAATGCCCAAAGCATTCATCAAGTTAAGAGCATTATTCTTTGTTCTTTTGGTGGTTCCAAATCCTGGCATTGTTAAGCCCAAGATATCAGATACCGAAAGACCCAATGCCTGATAAGTTTTAACAGCCACCAATAGAGCTAAAGTGCTATCTAAACCACCAGACACGCCAATAGTAGTATTCTTGATTTTGGACGATTTCAGACGCTGTGCAAGTCCAGCAACCTGAATACCAAAGATCTCTGCACAACGATTGTTTAATTCATCCGCATCTTTAGGTATAAAAGGTGTACCATTAATGAAGCGAAATAGTTCTTTAGCATCACTCTCTTTATTGATGCAAACCGAAACCTTACGATAATTTCTAGGAATTGGGTGTTGATCAAAACTGGTTGTACCACGACGATCACCAAGAAGACGATCAATGTCAATGTCTGCAATGATACTGCGATTGCCTAGATTGATATCTCCTGGGGTGCCAATGCGATTACTTTCTTGAAGTAATGTGCCATTCTCGGAGATTAAGCAATGACCACCAAACACCACATCGGTAGTAGACTCTGTTGGTCCACAAGATGAATATGCATAAGCTGCCATACATCGTGCAGACTGACCTACAACCAAGTCGCGACGATAACTTGCCTTTGCAACTATTTCATTGCTAGCAGAACAGTTAAGCAAAACAGTGGCACCAGCTAATGCTTGATAGCTGCTAGGAGGAATAGGCATCCAAAGATCTTCGCAAATCTCAATACCTATTTTGACATCGCCATTTTCAAACAACAAATCAGTACCGAAAGGCACATCATAATCCTGCCAACGAAATGATTTTTGTTCTGTACCATCGGCTGGACGGAACCAGCGTAATTCGTAGAACTCACGATAGTTAGGAAGAAATTGTTTAGGGACAATTCCCAAGATCTTGTTAGACTGCATAACAACAGCACAATTGTAAAGGCTGTCGTTCATAGCAATTGGTGCGCCAATGACCACTAATGGTTTGTAACCATCCTTTTCTCGATATAGTTCGACAAGACATTTTGAAAGTTTGGCAATTGCAAGATAAGTTTCTTCTAACAATTTGGCTTGTTGAAAGAGATTGGCACAAGTGTAGCCAGTAACAGCAAGTTCGGGCAATAAAATAACATCAGGTTTTTTTGGGACTTGTTCTTTAATCATGTCCCAAATTACATCAATGTTGGCGTCCGGATTGCCCACTTTAACAATGGGCGAAAGAACGGCAACGCGAAGATACCCAAACTTGTTCATTTCATGTCCAGTAATAAATGAAAAC
>ERZ1292644.819-Hain-H14-01um-R2-819-length-18166-cov-6_pt1 | contig 18166 bp, 23 predicted proteins | sample MGYA00564402_ERZ1292644 | MGnify/ENA primary metagenome ERZ1292644 (study PRJEB36523, sample SAMEA6512644) | groundwater metagenome | collected 2019-01-09 | study: AquaDiva: Metagenomics assemblies of 32 groundwater samples
GGATGTGAGGTATTATTTTCGGCATTGTACGATATATGACAATACGATGTTGCCGATAGAGGAGATAGAGGAGATAAGGGGGAGTGTGCCGACGTATATATGGGATTTAGAGTATATGGCGAAGGAGAGCGAAATAGCTGGACAGTTGTATAGTGAATTTAATTTTGACAGGGACATAATGGAGATGAAGGTAGAGAAGGGGATGAGGAGGTTTAGGTTTTTAGATCACGGGTTAGAGCATCCGATGGCGTGTTTATGGTCGGTGATAGATGAAGAGCGGATGTGGATATACGTATATGACGAGTATGTTCGGGCTGGGTGCACGATATCGCAGAATTGCAGTATGGTAAAAGAGAAGACTGGGGAGGATGTTGTGGAGTGGAGTGTAATGGATCCGTCTACGGCGAGGCGTGATCCTATAACTAAGAAGTCGTATATGTTTGAGTATAGTTTGAACGGAGTGCCGTGTATAGCTGGGGAGAGGACGCAGAGGGGAGTAGATTTATTAAAGATGTGTATAGAGAGGGGTAGAATAAAGGTTCATCCGAAGTGCAAGACGTTGATATACCAATTACAGAACGTTGAGTATGGTGACAAAGAGGGGGATGATGCGGTAGACGCGTTGAAGTATGGGGTAGCGATGATATGTGATATGATACCGGAGTTTAGGTTATTGTCGAAGGGAGTGATAGGGGAGAGGGTGGTAGGGTTGAAGAAGGGGACGCACGAGGTAAGTTTATTTGACGACAGGTTATTTAACGATGGTATGCAAGGGCAGAGTGGATTAAATTGGTTAATGGAAGAGGTAGCATGAAGGCGGTAGAGATGGTAGCCAATGGTGGGATATTTTCTATTATTATCAAGAAGCCGTTTAATTTATCGAGGCAATCTCCGGAGGAATTGAAGAAGGTGAGGGACGAGGTAATGGACAAAGAGCGGAGTTGGGAACGAGCGATGTCGGTATTTTTTTCTGAATATCAGGAATTTTGCAATTCATGGGCGATGAGACCTAGTGCGAGGAGATCGAAGAAACCGAGGGGGCTATTTAATTCGCGGAGTGGAGAGACGAACAGGAGCACGAACACGTTAGCGAGTTTATGGTTTAGCATGTTGACGGCCAACGATCCATTTTTTGAGGTAGTGCGTACGGGTTTGAGGGAAGACTACCAAGAGATATCGGAGGAAGAGTTATATGGGACGGAGCAGGTATTGTTGAGGCAATTATTATTTAGCAAGTTCAAGAAGAAGTTAATAAAGAGTTTAAGGTCGGTGGCATTGATGGGAACGATAATTATTGAAGAGCCGTTTGTTTCTATTCCGTTAGGCGATTATCGAAAGCGGTTTGAGTATACGGATTTTTTATTTAGGAGTTTATTACAGACGGGTTTTGATCCGCACGTATTTGATTTAGATTACAGTGATTATATTTTTACTATAGATTATTTAACGAAGTATCAGTTGCGTAATTTAGCAAATTCTAACGAAGATATATGGGACAGGGAGTTTATAGAAAAGAGTATATTTGACGGTGAGAATCCGGGAGTGGCAGATGGCAACTTTGAGAGTGAAGTATTTCACCGTATACAAGAGCGTAAGAGCAGGGCTGGATATTCGCAAGTAGATTTTGAGTTATACGAGAACATAAATTATCATGGTCGGATAGACGTTACGAACAGGGTAATACAGAACTATTGGGAAAGTTTGAACATAGATTCTGATATACGGTTTAACGATTTTAGTATTGGATTGATAAATGGGAATCAAGTAATTCGGTTACACAGGACAGCGTTTGGCACGTGGAAACATTTATTTAAGACTGCGACGTATAACGAATTTGAGTTAGAGCCGTTAGGTTATGGAGTTGGCAGGTTAGGTCAGAAGATACAGAGGGAATTAGATTCTACGCAGAGTCGGGCGCATGACGCTTTAATGTTGGGCGTGTATATGATGATGAAGGTTGGCAAATATGCGGGGATAAAGAAGGAGCAATTGACAATAAACCCGTTTGGTTTTATTGAGATAGACGATGTTGAGCAGTTGCAGCAGTTGAAGGTAGACTTAAATGCGGTAGTTCAGTCGTTGGCGGTGCAAGGATTATTGAAAGAAGATTTTAGGGCGATAACGAATGCGACGGCGAATTTGCAGGCAATAGCTACGAAGGCGACTGCGACGGAAGCGACGTTAACGCAGAGTGAGGCTATGCGTGGCGGTTCTGTAGTTGCGCAGATATTGGCGGAAACTTTTATCAGGGAACATTTAGAGACCATGCACATTAACAATTTATATTTTTTAGATAATCCGATAAAAGTTTTAATGGGCGGACAGTCGTTTAACGATGTTGGCGAATTTGACAGGAACAATTTACCGATTAACGTTGGCGTATTAGTTAAAGTGGTTACAGACAGGGATTATCGTCCTGAACGGTTGGCGGCGATATTGCGCGAGATAGAATTGACTACGAACATAAGGCAGACGATTCCTCCTGAGATTGCGTTAAATGTGATTGCGCATTTATACAAAGAAACTTTTAGGGCATTAGGTTTAGATCCTCGGATAATTACGAAAAAAGTTCCGATGGCGCAGCAGTTAGTTGCAGCCATTCAGCAATCATCGAAACAGAACGGAGTCGGGTTAGAGAACGAATTGGCCGGCGAGTTAGAGGGAGCGCAATCTTCCGGAACAGACATTGGCGAAAACTTAGAGGGCAGAGTTCCTACAAGTCCGGTTAGTTTAACAGGATTATGAAGATAGCGTTTAATGAAAAAACTCAGTCTATAGAGTTTAAGTTAGAAGACGATGACAAGATTCGGTATTACCGGATAAAGGAGACTTTAGACACGAACGGATGGAAAGATATTTGTGACATACATGCAGTTGCCAGGGAGGAGATAATTAGTTCTATAAAGAAATACTCTCGGTTAAGATCGAAGCGGGATTTATGCGGGAATCTCGGTTCGATGTTAGATGGATTAGATCAATGGAAAAACACAATAGCAAGTTTCATGGCAAAAATTGAAACTGCGATAGAAAGAGAACATGAGGAGGTAGTAGATCATGGAACATTCAATGACGGAGACTAAAGATAAAGAAAAAGAAGGAACGCCGTTTGACGAAATACTTGATCGTGTAAGAAGTTATATTGAGAATCTTGAATTGGTTACGAAGGAGACTTTACAGGAATTGTTAAGCGAGTTGGAAGATTTGCAGTCGGTAATGGACAATGAAGAAGACGAAGGCGACGAAGAAGAAGACAAGGGCAATTCCCATGAACGTCCGTCGTTAGGTATGCTGATCGGCAAGAGATCAAAGAACGGAGGGAAACACGAATGAAATTTTTAGTTATTAGTTTTTTTTGTATTTTAGGGGCAACAGGTTATTGTCATGCGGGATGGTTCGACACTAAAGCCTTGCCTGTTGTTAATGAGCATGTTTCAAATTCTGTTGGAATTGCAAGCAACACTGCGGCAGTGACTTCTTCTATGTCAGTAGTGATTTCTTCATATAGCGCTGAATTCTATAGAGTTGTTATCAATAAACCCGGATTCGGTTCAAAGTTGGAACTTTTTAATAGTAACATTACTACAATCGGTATATCTGGTAGATTGATAGCTACGATAGACACGACTACGGCTACATGGTACGGCGCTCCGCCACCGTTTGAGTATAATGTTTGGTGTGATTCCGGATTGACGCATAACAATTCAGGTTTGCTTGCTGCGGACGTAACTTTGGTTTATCGTATTGGCAAATAATGTCCGACATATTCGCAGGCAGCGATTGGGACGTTATAAATACGAGTTTAACGGGAACGTATGTTGAAGTGACTTACACGAAAAACATACGCGGGTTCAGAGTTCAGGCAAGAGGAGAAAAAGACGTGAGACACAAGCGAAAAAATGCTGATACGAAGTATGTAACGATTAAAGCTGGTTCGGCGGCGCCATATTCGGTGATGCTGAGTCCAAGCGATCCCGCGACGACTTCGTTAGGGTTTTTTGCTGTTGCGTCTGGTAGCGAAACATTAGAGTCTTTAGTATTTTTTTAATTTTAGTTTGTATAGGAGTTGGCTTACTGTATGCTGATGGCGTTATGGGTATTAGCGCGCCGCGTCCGATAAACGAGGAATTAGATGGAAGTCCGAGTCAGAGGTATGGATTGATAAAGTGGCCGAACGGTTCTTTGCAAGATAATGATACGTTTTACATTGTTCTTAGCACGGGATTTGCGATTGATTTAGGCGTTTATTTTTCCACGTTGAGTGTTACGACGTTGAACGTATTGAATTTTGCTAATGCGATAGCGCGATGAAAAAAGGTTTAATTATTATTTTTACGTGTATGGGGTTATCGGCGCAACTATATTGTGCGGATGGTCAAGTAGAAACATTGACAGTGCTTAAGAATGTGAATTGGGACAATGCGCAGATACAGGCATCAACGTTTGGCGGGGTATTTTCAATGTGGTTTAGGAGCGGGGGGACACAGACAGTTGTTTTTAAGGGTTATGGTTCAACGGACACATGGACAGGCAGTCCTACGGTTGTATCCAGCGTTACTTTTTCTTCTGATACTCATTCTATTGGCGGGGTTCTTTACAAGTTTCCGCCAGATGACGGAACTGCTAACCAAGTTTTAGAAACTAACGGTTCGGGGGTTTTAGTGTGGGGGGATGATGCGGGTGGGAGCGGAGCGAGTTTATCATCTACCCAAACATGGACAGCTCCACAGACATTTCAATCGTCTATGACATTTTCAAGCGACACTATTTCTCTTGGCGGAGTTCAATACAAATTTCCGCCAGATGACGGAACGTCAGGCCAAGTAATGGAAACTAACGGATCTGGAGTTTTGACATGGGGAACGGATGATACCGGAGCGGGTGGCGGAGACAATCTCGGCAGCCATATCGCAACGCAGACTTTAGATGTCGGAGGATTCAATCTTATTGGTGTTGCAAGTTCAACACATAGTGGAGATATTACTTCAACGAATACTATCAGAACTGGGCTACTGGCTGCTGGCACTATTCAATTTACGCAAAATGGAACTTCCATGACAGCTACCTCCGGAACAGGATGGCTGGCTTCAACTGTTCCATTGACAGCCGTTAGCACAATGTCAGTCACATTTTCTTCACGGACAAATCTGTATGTTACATTCTTTGCGTCAGGAACTGGAATTGCGGTTGATCTTGTGCTTGTATTTAATGACGATTTAAGTAATGTTTACTCAGGCAGAGGAGAGAGAAATTCTGTATCGGCCAGCGCTTTGAATGTATCAAGTGGAATCATATTCAATATTGCTACTGCGCATTCAAGACAAGGAGAATTTAGAATTACTAACAATGTAATTGGAGCGTATAAAAATATGAATGGCAGTGGTTCAATAAATTATTGGAGCGCTACAGTTCCAGATAACATGGTGTATTCAGTTACTTATAAGGGAACAACTGCTCAGATAACTAAGATTTCTATTGCGGCAAGATCAGTAGCTGGGTCTGGTGTTGATGTAGGCGGGACGGCAATTTCGGCAGGAAGCTACATTAAAGTTTACGAGCAAAAGCCATGAATACAATGACAATGAAGGTTGCGATATTTGAAGTCTGGACAATTCCGTCATTTAGACAGGAAAAGTTGGTTGTTTTGGAAGTAGAAAATAAGAGGGAAATTTTTGAATCTGTTTTGAGGTGGTTGAAACGCAATCGGCCGGAGCTTGACTTTTTTACGATTATAAATGGACATGGAATACATTATGAGCAGATTGATTGATGCGATAATATGCCATACAAACTAAAAAAAAGTGGAAGCGGATATGACATTGTTAAGAAGTCAACAGGCAAGAAGGTTGCGCATGCTACGAGTAAAAGGAACGCCGGGATATATATGTGGAAAGCGGAAGGCGGGGGCAAAAGAAAAAGTTTAGTAGAACGTATACAGGAGGATTAAATGAGCATAATTGAAAAATTGTCAGATTTAGTTCAAGAGGCGATGCACGAAGTCAGATTTCTTGAAATTAAGCTCGGAGACATAAAGAATGAAATAGGTTTGAACGAAAAGAAGAAGGAAAAAATACTTGCCGAGGTTAAAGAATGTGAGACTACTTTTGAAGGAGTATCTTTGAAAGTGTTAAAAGAAAAAGAACAGGTTATTAAAAATTTAGAGGAAAAGGAGCAAAGGTTGTCTAAATTAGAAGCGCAATTAGATCAACGTGGTTTAGAATTACAAAAGAAATTTTCCGAACTAAAGAATTTAGAGACCGATTCTAAATTGAGGTTAAACGAAGCCATGAATTTAAAATTGGAAGCTGAAAAAATAAAAGCTGATTACACAATCAAAATGGATAAGTTGCATGCGGTAGCTGCGGAATAAAATGATACGATTATCATTTCCAAAAGCGGTTAATTCAAACTTGTTAGACCGCATGAACATTTTTGAACAGAAGCAAGTATTTGTATCTTATTCTGTTTACGATAAAATTTCTCCAAGAGTATATAAACTAATGAAGATATTGGAAGTTTCAAGGAATCCTAAATTCCACGTGAACATGTTAGATGGAGACGCTTTAATTGATAGGTCAAGAAGCAGGTTAGCAACAAATTTTTTAGAATTGAAGGGTCATGATATTATCTTATTTCTTGATGAAGATATAATTTTTGATCCTGTTGACATGGTTCAAATTGTCAGACTGATTCGAGAAAAAAATCTTGATATTGTCGGAGCTGCCTATGTAACTAAAACTGACAAGAATCCAAAATTTACATTTAAGGCGTTAGACGGAGAAAACGAAAATGAATTTATATTTGGGAAAGAGGGAATTGTTAAGGAAGTAGAGTATGTGTCTACCGGTTGCATGGCAGTTCGTAAGTGCGTATTTGAGGAAATAGTTAAAAGAGAGATGGTTCATAAGTGTCATCCGAATACTTACAATTTTTATCCATTTTTTATGCCTATGGAAAAGAAAATGTCTGATGGCAGTTATTTTTATTTAAGTGAAGATTGGTCTTTTCTTGAAAGGGCGAGACACTGCGGATTTAAGGTTATGCTTGATTGCACGATAAAGTTAGGCCATGTAGGCAAAAAGATTTACGATTGGGAAATTTTAGGGTATAAATAACTTTAACAGATTTCCGTTATGGCTGTTACCATAACGAGGCCATGAACAGATGGCTAATGGAGGAACAAAAGATGGAAGAAGATACAAAAGTTACTACCACTCCAATCGATGGTAGCCCCGAAGGAACGGGGTCGCAGGCGGCTAATAAGGCTGGGCAACCGGACAATCAGTCGCAAACGATTGGCACGTCTAAGGTCGAGGGCGGTGAACAACATACTTCAAGTTCGTCATCGGAGAGGCCAAAGGCATCGGAATTCTATAAAGCGCGTGAACATGACAAAAAATGGAAACAATCTTTAGAGGGTAAGGTGCAGCAGTTGTCGGGTCAACTGACAGAAATTGGCTCTGTCTTAAAAGAGTTAAGACAAAAACCTCCTGATGAACCGAAATTTCTAACTGAATCTGAAATGCAGGAACTTTTAGTTTCCGATCCTATTCAATGGGCTCAAGAGAAGGAACGTAAAATGAAGCACGATCTCGAAAAGACTGTTAAACAGGTAAAAGAAGTAGAAGTTCCGAACATTTTGAAAGCGCATGACGAGAAGAAAGAGAAACAGCAAGAAGAGAAACAGTTTGAAATTAAAGGACAAGAAGCGTTGGAACTATTGTTTCCTAAAACCGGTTCTGACGATACCAGTAAAATTGACGAACGTAAGAAAAGAAGTCCTGAACGAACTAAGCGGATAATTGAGATTCTCGAAGACACTGGATTAACAGAAATTAGTTTAGTTGATCCTATAAAGGCAGCTAAAAGTGTGTTAATGATTCTTGATCTTGAAGCTAAAGTTCAGAGACCGAATTCTGGCGTTACTACAAAAAGTCAATTAGGAGCGGTTATTCCTACTGGCACGATTGCAGGTAATGGAGGTTCTAAAACTATGACTCTTGAAGAAATCAAGTCTGAAAACGATAAGATGTATAAAGAGTTAGACAACAATCCTGATCTTCGTTATGACGAGAAGTGGGTTGCTCGCAGGGACTCTATTAAAAAAGAATTGGGGAAAATTATAGAAGAAGGGCAAAAGTCTATAAGGTAAAAAGGATCGATAGTAACAATAAGGTGATTTATAATGGCTGTATTTAGCACTACAGAACTTAACGCAACGATTGACGAGCGTTGGGATATGGAAGTGGATGACGCCAGATACGCTGAGGGGTTAATGTTGCCCTTGGTATTTAACAAGAGTGAGATTATCAAGAAACATGGAGATAAGGTCAATATGACTTATAAGTCTAAATTGACTACTGTAAATGTTACTGCCGGGACAGGCGCATTTACGTCTCAAAATTATACTCCTACAAGCGTACAAATCACAGTAAATCAATGGAAGGCTGTGCCAATCGAAACTGTTGACAATGCTGAAGCTCAATCTTTTTGGAAACCGGAATCGTCTTTTCCAAAAGATGCGGCATTGGCGTTAAATGAGGATTACGATAATTCGCTTATTGACTTGGACACTGAGTTTACGTCCAATGTCATTAACAATGTTGATAGTCCGACGACATTTGACGAAGTTGCGATGTTGGCCGCTATACTTAAATTAAGGGATTTGAATATACCCTTAAAAAGTTTAGCGTTCGTATTGCCTCCTATTGCATTTTACAAAGGTATTGCCACTAAACCGCAGTTTGTTGATGCGGATAAAACTGGATTGCCTAAAAGTGTGTTGTTGACTTCCTTTAGGTTTCAGTTGGCTGGTATTCCTTCCTACGAGACTACGTTGATTAACACTGCCGGCTCAACTAACCAGTCTCGGACAGGATTACTTTTGCATAAATCTGCATTAGCAATTGCTGTTCAAAGGCGTAACGAAGTTCGGAGAGGAGATGCCGTATCTGCTGGAAGGCTTGCTCGGATCATTGTGATGCACACAATGTGGGGAGTTAAGACTTTTAGAGAAGATCACGGTTGCAGGATTCATATTAGCGCATCGTAAACGGAGGTATAACATGAAGCGATTATTGTTATGTGCCGCCGTTATGATGGCTTTTGCTACCTTTGCGAAAGCTGACACACGTGGCGTTCCGCAAGGTTCTGGGAATCCTTTAGCAACTGCCGATTACGGTGGAGTTGAGATAACCACGATTAGCTTCTCTTCTGCCAACTACTTGTTATTTGGTCAAGCGGGAGGAGTTTTTCATGGTTTCCATGTAAGTTCTCGTTCCATTTCTACGGACTACTTGATTGTTCGTGCAACGCATACTGTAACTGCTACTCCTGACGCAGGAGCGGGCGCGGATTATCTCACGACACAAGAAGTCTTTAGAGTGTATATGAGTACTATGGTGATAAGTAATGATGGTGATTTTGCCGTTGGTAATGCTACTATAAGCATTAGCCCTGAAACTGTTCAGGGCTTTACCTTCTGGCTAAAAAAACCAATCAGGTTAAAAAATGGCGCTACTGTCAAGTTTAATAATACACGTATTAACCTTGCCACTATTTTCTATACCAAGTTCGATTAACAAAAAGTCTATGAGGGTTATGTTAGTAGCGTAATCCTCATAGCACAATTTTATGACAAAATGTGTTTATTGCGGAAAAGAATCAGAATTTCCAATAGGATATAAACGGAAATTTTGCGATAATTGTGTAAAAGAAAAAGAGGTCGCGACACCCACATTTCATCAAACTATAAATTTTACGAAACACGGATTAGGTTTTCAATTAAAATCTCGGATAGATGAAGTGTTGCGAAGGAAAATTTTACCGATAAAACCGAAATTAGGTGAGAATTACTATGTAGGTAGAAAATGCGAAAACGGTAAAATTGCAGAAAAAGAACCAAGTTATTAAAGGAGAATTGAAATGTCAACACAAGAAGAAATTACAGAGTCAATAAGGAAATTGGCTGAAGTTAGTTCAATAGTCGCCGATTACTTAAAAGATGAAAATATGAGTGTTAGAACAATTCGTATGGACGTTCAGGTGTTACAGAAAAAATTATTTGAGTTAAGGCAAGAATCTGACGACATTAAAAAACATAACGACGAATCTCGATTGGAATATGACAAGATCGTTTCATTGGCCAAAGAAGAAGCGGATAGGATTATTGGGAAAGCTAAGGAACGGTTGATCGAGGCATCTAAAAAAGAAGCCGAAGCTAAACAGTTGCTGGAAGATAACAAAGACAAGAAATACATGAAACAGAAAGAGTTATCTGGTAAAGTATAAAATGGCTACAAGAGCGGCTATACGAGACAATATACGTAAAAATATAATCAATCAGCCTGATTCGGCTAATTCGGATTATACAGATGCTGATCTAAATATTCTTATTGATATTGGAATAAGACGTATAGCCGCTCTTTCTCAATATCCAAGAACGTTTCAAGAAGATCAAGCTGTATTGAATCAACAGGCATACAGTTTTGCGTCTGACGCTATGATTATTCGATATGCTTACTTTGGAGATAAAACTAAACAAAACGATCTAAAGAAATTAAGGATATTGAATGAAAATGAATTGAGAGAATTAAGGCCGTCATGGTTATCAAGTAATGTAAATGATAGCGGAGAACCGGACACGTTACTTCTTTACAGTAGAACTCAGTATTATTTAAGTCCGGCAACAGATTCCACAAACAGCGCTTCCGGTAAAAAGGTTTATATAAGTTATGTAAACTATCCTGCCGACTTATCCGGTGATTCCAGTTCTCCTGTAATTGCTACTGTATATCACGATTTAGTTCCTTACAAGGTAGGCGAATTTTGTTTTCTTGGCAAACTTAATAATCCTGATCGCGCAAAACTGTTAAAAGAAATGTTTATGGAAGAATATAAAAGATTAGAGATATCCGCAACGCAAGAGGTTCAAGATTTACATTTGAGTTGGGGTTCGTATGACGACATGGATAACGAATTTGCGTCCGAGGTCATACCTACTTGAAAAAGTTATTTTTTCTTTTTCTTTTCTTTTGTAATTTTAGTTATGCCGGAGAATTGCCTGAAAATGTTGATGTAGAGGTATTTGACGATTGGTCTGGCGGCTTAAACACAGAAGTTGTTAGTCATAAGTTGCCTAAAAATCAAACGCCTTCTTTACAGAATATGTTTATTGACGAAAAAGAAGGGAGCTTAGTTACTGTTCGTGGTTTTACTCAATCTGTTGCTACTGTTACTCTTGGCAAGATAAATTTTCAATTTGAATATAATAAAGATGATGGAAGCAGTGAATTTATCGTATCAGATTCAAGTATTCTTTTAACTACTTCTGATCTCGTTAGTTTTACTCTTTTGAAAACTGGATTAACAGCAACTTCGAGATTAAGGGCTGTCCAAATTAGAAAAAAAGTATGGTTTGTAGATGGAGTAAATAGGCCATTTACGTATGATGGTTCAACGGTTGTTGTTTTAGACGGTGGGACTTACGGAGGAATTAAAACTCCTATTGTTCCCAAAGGATTACATATTGCATATTGGCTTAATAGGGTATGGATAGGCAACACAACAGACGATGTAACAGAGTTAGCGTTTAGCGCTATTTCAACTACAGATTCGATTCCAATAGCAATAGTTCCCGACAGCGAATGGGCATGGAGAGATACGCATAAACTTTACATTGGTCGCGGAAATGGTCAATCAATTACGGCTTTGTTTTTAGATAAAAGTCAATTAAAAGTAGGGAAAACTAAAAGTATATACACAATTTTTGGAACTGATGTTAGTAATTTTAGAGAGCTTATTACAAATTCTCATACTGGCATAGTATCGAATTTTTCTATTAGCGGATTAGAAGATTACACATATTTTGTCGGTCAAAACAATGCTGATTTTGCTGTCTATGCTTTTGACGGTCAAGACACGTTGCCTGTATCGGAAAACATACGAAATAGAATTGAAAATGCGTCGAACGATCAAAATAGGGTCATTTCAAACATTTGGGAAACAAAGACTGATTTTAATAGAGGAACATATTACAACAGTACAAGCACGTTATTAAATTCAGATATTCTTACAATAGAGACAAGCGGATATGCTAATGCTATTACAGTCGGAACATTAGACAATGCGAATTCTATTTCTTTTACTAATACCGGTTCATCTTCAACTGAATTTATAACTGTTATAGCAAATCAGTTACCTTCAAATTTTTCCGGCAATTTTTCCACTATAACGTTTAGAGCGATCGCTACCGGTGGGGATGGAGCTTGTGGATCTGGTGTTCAAACGCCAAAAGTTGAAATTGTTTTTAGAAATACCGCCACATTGAATACGGTTACTTTTATAAGTCCTATGCCAAATATACGTGATCCTATCAACATCACAACAGGAACAATGGGAGTTAAGGTTTCAAGTAAAACAGATTTTGATAATAATAATTGGACTTATAAAATAACTCTCGATACTTCTCCTTGTGTAAATTCTGGAATTATTCGTATATCTTCGGTAGGTGAAAATGGTAATTCCAATATTTTATTATCTACAAATACATCTCAATTTGTTTCAGAAATAACTACGATTACTACATTGACTTTATGGGATACATTTGACGCTGACCATCAGACTAATGCAGGCACGGTAAAGTATTATGTAAGAACAGCTACATCAATAGTAAACATGTCTACTCCAATATGGACAGAAATTGCGTTAGGAAACGTTATAAATGCCGGTTCGTCTAACAAATACGTGCAATGGAGCGCTACTATATCGGCTCTGAATATAAATTTACCTCCGACAATTGATAATGTTAAGATCAAACATAACGAGGGCACATCTTCTTTAGGGTTGCCTTTTTCTTATTCTTGGAAAGGAAGATACTTGCTTTTTGTTTCAACCTTGACTGACGGTAGTTATTTTGTAGGATATTGGAAATCTAAATTTTCAGTAACTAATAAAAATTCATGGACTTATGTGAATGGTTATCCGATATTTTCTATTGCTGAATTCAAAGAAAATCTATATGGCGGCGGGGATGGTAAAATTTACAGGTTAGATAACGGAACTAATTTTAACGGAACTCCTATAATTTCATTTTATCAAATTCCTGACACGTCCATGAAAAATCCATTTTTTGATAAGACGTTAGATAGTTATGTGATAGATTTGGAAAAAAAGTCAGGTGGCAATCTTAAATTGGGGTTTTCGTTAAATAAAAGTAGTTTTACTGATACGTCTATCAGTATTGACGGAACAGGCAGATTAATTAAAACTTTATTTTATCCTAACGAAACAGGCAACCTATTTTCTTGGCGATTTATGAATGACGAATTAGATAAAGGATTGGAATTTCATAGATTTGCCGTGATTTATAATCCTACAAGAAGGAGAAGCGGAGATTGAAAATTGCGCTTTTAGCGTGTTGTTTTTTTCTTTTAGGGGCTTCTCCTGTAAGAGAAGTATACAATAAACCGGTTGATATAAAAGCAGAGTTTACTAATGCTTACTACGCTTTGCAAGATAAACAGTTTACGATTATAAATAGCACTCCAAACGTAACTGAAATGAGAGAAGGAGAGATAATTTTGTTTAGTTCAAATTCGGTTAAATTTTTAATAAGAATTAGCACAACTATTTATCAAATAGAATTGACTAAAAATCCGTTATTCAATTGAGGTGAAATATGATAGCTAATTTGAGTGAATTGATAGGGAATACTACAAATTCGTTGCAAAGAGATCGGCTTTCGTTGTTAGGAAAAGTAAGAGGTCGTGAAGAAGATTTGAGGTCTCCTTACGAATCTATTTTTAGACGAGCCGGAGAGGAAGAGGGTATAAAGTTTGAAGGTGTAGGGAATATGGAAAAACAGGCATATTCCACTACGTCTGATTTAGCTGCACGGTTCATTGACGAATTTATACGTAAAACAGGAGAATTGCCGGATGAAGAACAAGTTACTAACTTTCTTGGAAGCACGATTGACGCCGGCTATGCGGTGAAGTCGTTTACAGGAGAGTTGCCTCCGCAGACAGTTCAATCACAATTTGTCGTTCCGGCTGTAAATACATTAGTTTCGGATAGAGAGGAGGGAAGGAAAAGTGAACTCCAAAGATTTGCAGACGAAAAGGGTCAATCGGATTTTGAACAATTGTCCAGACAAACTATTGCCGAACGTAGAGGGTTATCTGACGTTATAGCTCAATTACAAATTGAAGAAGGAACAAAAAGTTTAGAACAACAGTTCGGAGAGGAACGCAGAAGGGCAATCAGTGAGGAAGCCGCTCTTGGACGATTGAATCAACCTGTTTCTGCTGATGTGAGCGCGCCTATTAGTCGCGTTGACGAGGCGAGGCGGCGCTCTTTATCTGATCTAATTAGATCGGTAAGAACCGGTCAAATTCAAGAGCAATCCAATATCGCTGGTCAGGCATTAGGTGAGTTAAGTCAAGCACGTCAATTTGGGGCGCAATTAGGGTTACAAAAAGAAGGATTAGGATTCCAAAGGCAAGGATTAGCTGAACAAATTAGGCAATATAACCAGAATTTAGCTTTAGAAAAAGATCGGTTAAGAAAAGAATTCTTAAGTAAAAGACAAGAAAATGAAACTGCGTCAAGGTTAGGAAAATTGCAGGCTGAAGCGCAAGAACCGGGCACGTTAGATTATTTGAATACGGCATTTCAAGGATTGAGCTCTGCTGCTCAAGCTGGTGTTGGAATTAAAAAAATACTTGAATAAGAGGTAACTTATGGCAACTTTATCTGAACTCATACAGCAAGAATCATTTTATAGGGCAGGTGGTAAACCTGAAGGTGGTAGAGACATAGATAAGATACAAGGGATATTTAACACGATCAAGGAAACTGGCGGTTTATTGCAAACCATAGCCAAGCAACATTTAGAAGATAGGGTTAAGAAAATGCAATTACAGAGAGCAGAAAAAGAATCTATGCCTATAAGTCAAAGATTTCCTGTAAAACCAAAAGGAGAAGTTTTGACATCGCCGACAGGAGACATGCTTACTTCGCCGGCTGGTGACATTCAAACTGCAACAGGAGAAGATATGTTTGCAGGTATTCCTAGATCTGCTACTTTAGGAGAAGCAAAAGATATAGCTGACATTCAGAAAACACAACGTGAAAAGACAGCATTAGATCAGACTCCTATGATAGTTGATGCAACATGGTCTAAAATAACTGGTTTACCAGTTGGAACGCCTGGTACGTACGGACAATTTAAGCAAGCTGCATCTCTTAAACGGTCAGAAACTCTTGCTACGGGGATCGGTACAAGACAGGAAAAAGCGCAAACCTTCAGGAGCGAATTAGAGATCAAGAAAGAGTTGATGCGTATCGGATCAGAAGAACGGAGTGTTAAAAGACAAGAGGTTAAGGAAATTCGGCCTAAAGTAAATGATCTGAAGAAACAATTAAAATTAGGAGAACAAATTAAAAATGATCTTCGGGTAGCGATAGATAGTGGCGTAGATGTTACAGGTCTTTTATCAGCTCCGCTTAATACAGTAAAAGAAATACTTGGAGTATTGCCAGAAGATCAACAGAGATTGCTTACAAGATTAAGACTGAACTTTGCTGATTTTGTTAGGGAACGTGGTGGCACAGCTTTTACTGCAACAGAAAAGGAAGTATTTTCTCCTATTGTTCCTGAGGAGAAAGTGGATGAATTGACTAACTACAATCGCATCAACGGTATGTTGGATATTATGAATGATCGTTTGGGAATATATCAGACTGATTATCCGCAAGCATTTGAAAATAATTTTTTACAACCTACATCTAAAGGTAATTTAGGAGGTTCTTCCAACATCAATAAATCAACCACTGCGTTTACAACAAAGTTAGGTAACACATTTGAGATAAAGGAAATACCTTAATGCCATTTGAAGTCAAGTCTAAGCTAACGGGTCATGTTGCTGTATTTCAAAACAGGCCGACAGAATCTGATATGGAGGAATTTGAATCAACAATACAGAAACTTACGCCACAACTTAAAACAGGTGAACTTACGCAACCAACATTTACACAAAGAGCAGGTTCTATTATTCAGCCAAAGTCATTAAAGACTCTTATCCCAAAGAAGGAAGATATACCTGAACTGTTAGGATCAATGGCTGGAACATTCGCAAAGCGAACGCTTCCCGGCATGGCGTTGTCGGGGGTGTTTGCAGGTGCAGGAGAGGCGAGTAAACAGCTTGCACAAAGAGCACGTATTTTTGCCGGCCAACCACCTGAAACTGCTTCTGAAGCGGCTACAAAGATAGGTGGTGCAGCTTTAACAGGAGCGGGCGGAGAGATACTTGGCAGGGGTGTTAGTAAACTATTTGCGCCTTTTGCTAAATCGTTTACGCCTGCTATTCAAGAAGGATTGTCGCTAGCAGAAAGAGAAGGTATCACGCCGCCATTAAAATCAATTACAGAGAGTAAAATTCTGCAAACAACTGAACGAATTGCCGAATCTTCCATCAATCTATACACAAGGAAAGTAAACGAAATTGCCATGAATGCAGTAAGGCAATTTGGTGAATTTGCAGAAAGAACAGTAAATATGGTTGGAGTTAAAAGACCGCCGGAGGTTCAAGGTAATTTTATTAAAGAAACTGTAAAAGGATTTTTTGAGAACTTTATAGAAACAAAGAATAAACTTTACAATTCTGTATTCCCGAAGGTCAAGGATTTGGCAGTAACTTCACAAAATACTATTTCTACATTGCAAGAAATCATTGAAAGAGAGTCCGTGCCGGAACTTGGCAGAGCGGATTTCTTTCAGAGTATTTTAGACATATTACAGCCAAGTGCGATTGAAACACGGCTTGCTGGTGGCGCTGTGGTTGGAAGAAAAGCCGTTCCTGCAAAACCTATTTCCGGTGGCGCTACCGATGTTGTAATGACAGCACAAGAAAAAGCAATTACTTTGATTAAAGAATTGAGAGGAGCTTTGTCTCCCTCTGGTGGACTTAAAGTAGTTACAGGAATACCATCACTTTTGACAGAACCTTCAAAAGCTGCTGTAAACACATTTGGCAAATTAAAGAAATTACAGGAAATAATCAATAAACGTATCAAATTTGACGATCCTTCAATTCGAGGATTAAATGCAGAATTGCAGAACGTGAGTTTAGCGATAAGCAAAGACTTGGACGAAGTGGTAACTAAATTTTCACCGGATCTATCAATTAATCTACAAAAGGCAAATGAATATTTTGGTAACGGCATTGAGTTATTGAAAACAAAGGTATTCAAAGGTCTGAAAGCTACAAGCCCCGGTAACGAATATAAAGTTGTAATAACGCCTAATGCTCCCGGAAATGTAAGGATTGGGCGTGAGATTCTTGGTGATAATTTCAAAGAAGTTGCAAGACAGTGGTTGGATGATATTTTAGAAAAATCAGTTGTTACTAGTGAAGGAGAACGGTTTATAAGTCCTAAGAAGTTTTCACAAAATCTTGACAAATATGGTTCTACCGTAGATGAAGTTTTTGCAGATTCACCCCAAATACTTCAATTAGTTAAAGAGGTTCAAAAAGTTGGACTTCTGCTTACGAGAGGTGAAAAAATAACTCAAGGTTCACAAACAGCTTTTGTTCAATCCCTTTTAGTTCCGTTATTTACAGGTCTAATTGACCCTATGTTAGCCGCAAAACAGATTGCTGCATTATCCGGTGTCGGATTGCTAATCACATCAAAAGCTGGTCGAAAATATCTTACTAGTGGTTTTCCAAAAGTTGGTGGTATTGTTGGACGAACAGCGCAGGTTGTAGGTCAAAGAGTCGGACAGGAGATGAGATAAAAGGAGAATATGATAATAAAATTGTTATTAGTTCTATTTGCAGTTAGTTTTTGTATAGGTTGTGCGCCTCGAAGTGGATATCTTATTGAATTTGAAGGTAAATCGCCGACAACAGAAGGTTATGAACGTGGAATTAAAGGAAAAGTCAATTCTGAAAGTTATTCTTCTAAAGTTTTAATTAGCGGATTCAAGCGTGATTTCATTTTAATTTTAGATGAATTTTTCAAACTTGGTAACAATAAAATTATAAAATGATATTTGAAGTTTTGATTACGGTAAGCGCTTGTTCTTATGGAATTTACTTGTTTTCTAAACTTGTAGACAGGAGCTTAAAATGAGCGATGAAGGCGAACGGTTAGCCAGACTTGA
>ERZ1292644.775-Hain-H14-01um-R2-775-length-18855-cov-4_pt2 | contig 18128 bp, 25 predicted proteins | sample MGYA00564402_ERZ1292644 | MGnify/ENA primary metagenome ERZ1292644 (study PRJEB36523, sample SAMEA6512644) | groundwater metagenome | collected 2019-01-09 | study: AquaDiva: Metagenomics assemblies of 32 groundwater samples
GGAGAGATCAGGGGACAGGGCGAAGCGTTAAGGATGAGTTTCTAAGGTGCGGGCTGGGGTGCGTAGATGGCGACCGTCGCGGTGCGGATAATAAGGGTGGGCGCGGAACAGACATTGTGAAAATGATGCTTCTTAAAGACATGATCCGCATAAATCCGCGTTGCAAAAATTTGATTCTTGAATTACGCAATTTGCAATGGGGCGACACCCTAAAAGATGATGCAACCGACGCCCTCCGCTATCTCTTAGTCCGTCTCCACGATCTAGTCTTTAATGGCGTCCTCCCAGACAAGAGCATTCCCGAGGAACCTTTTAAGCCCAAGCAAATTTACAACGTAAATGACACCACGCTTTTCCCTAAGCGCGAAATGGAATACGCATCGAGCATACGGGCGCAGCTCAATGATTATTAAGGAGCCCCATGGCATTTAATTTTAACGTAATCACCCCTCGTCCATTCGTTCTGTCCGAGCAACCCGCAGATCAGCTCGATAAAATCCGCAGCGAGGTCATGGACAAGGTGTCCACCTGGGAGCGCAGGATGGAAAAGTTCTTCCAGGCATATTTCCGAGGCACCGACTCTTGGCGCATTAGGCCATCAGCCAAAACCAATCAGCGCCCCAAGCAGCTCTTTAATAGCAAGAGCGGCGAAACCCACCGCGGAGCTGAAACCTTAGCTACCGTTTGGCAGCGAATGTTGACCGCCGCAGATCCCTATTTCGAAGCGCTCAAGATGGGCCTAAATCCATTGGGCATGGAAGTCTCCGAAGAGGATATCTACGCGACCGAAGGCGTCCTTAACGAGCAGCAGAAAATAGCCCAGACAAAGCGCAAGCTTCTCCGCATTTTACGCTCCCTGGCGAATGTCGGTACCGTTATCGTCGAGCAGCCCTTAACGTCTCGTCCTTTCGGTAATGGCCGCAAATATATCGAGTACACCGACTTGCAATTCCGCCCCATGACGCGAGTTGGCTTTGACACCGCGGTCTCCGACATTCGCGATTCGGATTATGTCTTCACCATTGACTTTCTCTCTAAATGGATGCTCCGAAATATCGCTTCGCTCGACACCGAATATTGGGACAAAGGGAAAGTTGAAAACCATATTCGAGATTTCGCCTCTGGAGTTCCGGCTTCCTTTACCGGGCTCTACAATCGCATTAAAGAGAGCCGTTCACGCGCCGGCTACACCGAAATGGACACAGCGATGTTTGAGTCAATCAATTATCACGGCCGCCTAGAGGTAAATCCTGTCATTGAGGCACTTGCCGCCTCCCTTGGTCCCGATATTGACCCCAAATTCGTGGACTGGTCTTGCGGCATCCTGGACGGGCAGGACGTGTGCAAGCTCCACCTCACCCAATATGGCGATTGGCGCACTCGCTTCCTTAATAGCACTTATAAGGACTTCGAGGACGAGCCTTTGGGCTACGGTATTTTTCAAATCGGCCGCAAGCTCCAGCGCGAAATGGACATTAATGAGTCCTTGACGAACGACTTACTCACCGCTTTCACCTTAATGATGTTTAAGATCGGGAAGTATTCGGGTTACACCGAAAAGCAGATGGTGTGGGAGCCATTAAAAACCATTGAGTTGGAGGATATCAACCAACTGGCGCCCCTCACTCCCGATCCCAACGCTTTTAAGGTTGCCCTGGAGATGATAAATCTCAGGCGCGAAGATTTCCGCAACATTATTGGCGCCCAGACTAACCTCCAGGCCCAATATAGCAAAGGGATTTCGGCCACCGAGGCTGGCTTGTCTCAGACGGAGGCTATCCGGGCTGCGTCTGTACATGCCGAGATTATAGGTGAGGCGCTTGTTAGAGAACATCTCGAAATAAGCCACCTAAATAATCTTAATTACCTCGATGAACCCATTTGGGTTGGTCTTACGGGCACGAAAAAGCCCATATTAGTCAATAAAGACCGCCTTCCCATTAATGTTGGTTTCAAGGTAAAAATTGTCACCGACAAGGACTTCCGTCCAGAGGGAATTCAGAAACTTCTCGAAACTCTCCAAATTTGCACGTCAATCCGCAACGATGTGCCTGCATCCATCAACGCAATCCCACACATTTTTGAAGAATTGTTCCGCCGCTTAGGAATGAACCCTCGCCTCTTGCGCGAGCCTGTTCCAATGGCGGATCAGATGGCGACAATGATAAACCGTGCCATTAAATCGGGAGCCATGCCCACCCAGGGCCAGCAGCCGCCTAATGAGGTCGCTGGCGAGATGGCTGGCGCCGGAGGCGGAGTGAACATGCAAGATACGCCAATTGGACCGATCCCCACGTCGCCGTTAGGAGCTAATCAACCGCAATTGGAGGCTAGTGCTTGAAGATCGACACAAATAAGCGAAACAATCTGCCCGTTTTCAATATCGAGGACAAGGATTCCGAGGGGATATTGCATCTTCGCCAACTTATCGCTGGAAAATTCACCTGTAGTGCCTGTGGCCGGGAGTCCGACAATTTTTCTTGGCAGTCTCTCCAGGGATATTTCTCTTCGCTTCGCAAATGGATTGAGGAGATGGGGAAGTCTCACGCGCAGAGTCGCGTGAAGCGCGATATTTGCAGCAATGATTTTTCAATACTAACCGGCATTGATTTAGCCATCGGGCTTCCCGAGAAGCTAATTACGCAGTCGGAACTAATAGATCGAATCAGGAAAGATAAGGAGACTCAAAATGATGGAACAACCGACGATGACGCCGGAGAGTGAAGCAGTACCCGAAGCTCAGGGCATTGACGGAGTAATTGCGATGGTGGATGGCTTTCTCCAGAATCCAACGTCCGCTACTCCCGAGACCCTGGCCGTTTTGAAAGCAGATTTAGAGGATCTTAAGATGGTCCTAGATGGCGAGGAACCGCAGGCTGCCCCTGCGACCGAAGGCGGACTCGCCGGAATGATTGGGGGCTAACATGAAAAAGACATTGCTCGCAATTCTGGGACTTCTCTCGTTAGGCGGCGGAGCTCATGCGGCCTCGCCTGTTGATTGGAACTATATTCCCATTAGCTCCTATACCGACGTTGCCACCGCTGGAACCATTATGTTTTCCTCCTCTCCGATTCAATTCGTGGGAATAACCATTTCGTCTCCGGCGCCGAATAGCTACGTAGCGTTCTATCGCTCAACGACTCCCGTATTTACCGCAGAAATCGCCACGCAAACCCTGGTGGTGACAAACTGGGCTTCCTTTAATAACTCTCCGGTCTTCATCCCTATGTTTGAGATGAAAAATACGAGCTACACCTTTATTAGCAAGGTTGGCAACGCCCAGGTAACTTATTGGTTCCGCTGCTTGCCCAACTCTAAGGGGCTTCGCGTCGGCATCTGCCCTGGCCTTCCATGGGACGGCGACCGCGGCTCGAAGATTGAGTTTCCCGACTAAAGAATGCCGACATTCCAAAGCACTGGCCGCGCAGGTTTAACGAAGGCGTTTACGGCAACCGCTTATCCCGGAACCACTATCTCCTTCGACGTGCCGGTCAAGTCTTTCATCATCATGCCAAAGGGCGGCGATATTACCTTTAGATTTAATACAGCCGACCTGGAAGCTGATGCTTTTCCGATATCCGACGGGCAGTCGTTCCAGTTCGACATGTCATTGCCCTATCCCATTGCCTCTAATTCCTCGACGATTGGCTTTATTAGCGGCGGGGCAACAACTTACGTGGCTATAGCATTCTAACGTGAAACGATGGTTACTTGCGATCTTATTTTTGCCGAGCGTAGCTGGCGCGACGGGGGCTGGAATTAAATTGACTCCTGATCCCAAGGCAATCACTCGCTCGACGAATACGTGGACAGGCTCGCAGACGTTTGTGGCCTCGACTACGTTTATTGGTCCGATTACTGCCGATGGTGGCTGCGTTGGGTGTGGCGGCGGATCGGCCCCATCGCTTCAAAGTCCAGCCACCGGTCCATATAACTTGGCGGATATTGGTTCCGTCATAAACTCTACTGGATTCTATGCCAATAGTGGCTCAATTGCATTTGCCACCACGGTTCCGCAGGCGCTTTTACATATCAATGGCCCCGCAGGCGGCGGTGGCAGGCTGATGTTAATTTCTACAAACACTCAGAATCTTTTTGAGGTGTGGCCATCTTCTGTGGTTGTTTCGAGCGTCAGCGTTTTAATCCAGTCAACCGTGTCTTATGGAATCCCGCTTGCAGTTGGGTTAAATGGACGAGCCATGCCAAATTTAACCAGAATAGTCGCCGCTTTCTCAGCCGGCGATGTCCTTAATGCAACCGGCAGAATCTTGTTCCGAAATGGTGCTGCCTCCGCACAGCTTGGTGTTGATGGCGTAGGAGATTCATTTGTTGGCTCCGTTGGGAACACATCATTGCACATAAGAGTTAATGATACGGCCAGGTTTTCGTTTGATAGTGCTGGTAATTTTTATGCGACTACGGCAGGAAGAAGTCTAGTGGTTGGAGGAAATACTGTCAATGGTGATGCCCTTGCCGTTATCGGCGGATCTGGAACCATCCGTGGCGCAGGCGCAGGGCTGTCTGTGGGGACAACTGGTTTTCTAGTTCATCGAGAAGGCGGGGTTAGTATTGGCACCGGAACAAGGACTGGTGCCAATCTACGAATAGAAAGTGGAAATAATAATGGCGCGTCCCTGATTATTACAAGCGGCACGGCCAGGATAATGGAAGTACGAAGAGCCTCGACAACCATTGGTAACTACTTGGTTGTCACGGATTCTGCCGGAACTGGTGCGGGCGGCGGCATTTCTGTCTCAACTTACACAGTCATGGGATCGGCCTTAATAAAATCAACATTTTCTGTTAATGCATCTGCCTTTGACGGTACGGTAATTCGTTTAACAACTGGCTCCGTCGCGGCAAACATTTCACTAACAGTCGTAGCCGCAGATTTAGGGCTAAGTTCAATTCTGTGGGTCATGTGCTCCGAAGTTGAAAATATAAATACCGCCGGAACTTCAGTTCGCCCAAAGGCTCTGGCAAATCTTCCTGCAAGTTTTGAGGTTTACAACGCAGACGTAATTAATACTAAAGGATTTTCTTGTATTGCCGTTGGGAAGCCCTAGCTAGGAGAAGATGAGATGAAAAAATACGCATTAACTATTGTCCTTGCCCTTGCGGTAACGGTTGCTTCCGCAGTTGGCGTCAATGATATTGTTGATATTTATAACGTCTCGCAAGATATTCATGCCAGCGCCGCGCGCCTGCTTTATTTCGCAAATGAGCTTAAAAACGCCAAAGAGAATAATTGGATAGTTGAGATTGCCGGTTCAACGGAAACCTACACAATTACAAACGCAGACAAGCAAAACCTAATTGTTAGATACAACAATTTGAAAGCGAAGTTGCAGGAAGATTTTAACAGATTGCCGTAACAGGAGGAACATATGGAGTCCATTAAGAAATTAGCCGAAGTCGCAAAGGAGTGCCTTTCCGATTTAAAGACCATCGAGTCAAGAATCTCAATCACCGAAGGCAATCTGGAGATGTTGCAAGCGAAAAAGAGCGAATTGGCCGCGGAGGTTTCCGAGCTGGAGAATAAGCGCTCCGTCGTCATGGCCTCTATCGGTACATTAGAGCGCGAAGCTCGTAGCAAGATTGACAGCGCCATGGCCGAGCTCCGCACCAAAGAAGATCAGATTACCGCCATGAGGGCCGAACTTAAAACCAAGCTCTTCCAGGCGGAGAGTGTTCGCGCAGACATGGAGCAGGCCCGCGATAATTACGGCAAGCTTTATGCCGAATATGAAGGAAAGTTGGCTGAATTAAACGAGAAAAAGCTTGCGGTGGCGAACCTCTTAAAATGAGTAGCTTCGCAGCCACCGTTGCCGTCTGCGCTCACCGCGACATTAAGGCCGAGGTATGGGAGCGCCTTTGGGCATTAGGCGCCTGCCCAGACCCCAAGATAACGGTTCGCATCCTAGATGGCGACGCTCTTATCTCACGCTCTCGCTCACGCGCAGCTACTTATTTTTTAGAGAAGACGGAAGACGATCTCCTAATGTTTATCGACGATGACGTGGTGATCTCTCCTTTCGATGCAACTAAGCTCCTCCAGGAAGCGCACCAGCTTAACTTGCCAATCGTAGGCGCGGCCTACGTTACCAAGTCCAAGGTGAAGCCAGGGTTTGCCGTGCGGCCGCTAGGCACAGAGAAAATAGAATTTGGAGTGAATGGCAAGATTCATGAAATGCGCTCAATCTCCACCGGCTGCATGGTTATACGTCGAGAAGTCTTAAAGAAGTTTATCAACGAGAAGGTTGCTCCTCTTTGCACCCATGGGAGCGCCAAGTATTACCCGTTTTTCCAACATGAAAAGATGGTCATTGACGGAGTTTGGGAGGACATTTCAGAGGATTGGTATTTCTGTGAGAAGGCCCGCAAGCTCGGCTACTCCGTCTGGTGCGATACCGCAATCAAACTCGGCCACATTGGCCCCTATGAATATACCTGGGATGACATTATTGAAGTTAAGAACGGGGCTCGCAAGACCTATGACAATCACACTTTTAACGTAGTGGCTCCAAACACAGATTCCGCGCTCAAAGAGTGCGAGGCCGCAAAAGCTTAACTAAGGAGACACAATGGAACCAACCGAAACAATTACCACTCCCGCAGCCCCGAGTGAGACGACTGAACCCGTCTCGACGGAGACCCAGCAACCCGCGCAAGCGGCTCCTGAGTCTCAATCGGCTGCCCCTGGCCAGGTCGAAGCCAGTAGCAACCAGCCTCAAGTACCGGCAGCGCCAAGACCAAGACCATCGGATTATTACCGAGAACGACAATCAATCCGAGAGCTTAAGGAAACTGTAGCTCGTCTTCAGCAAACACTGAATGAAAAGGCTTCGTTAAAAAAAGAAGAACCTGGCCTGCCTGAAGTTCCCGACTTCGATCCGCAACACTTTTCGCCGGAACATAAACGCATCTTGCTCGCCAGAGAACAGGCGCGAGAAGCCGCACTCAGAAATGAGATCGCCGCTCTCAAGCAAGAGGTTTATGGCTGGAAGGAAAGCAAGCAGGCCGAAGAAGGCGAACGGAAAAATCAAGAGGCGTTGGAAAAATTATTCCCAAAAACAAGCCCAGACTCAAAAGAATCCCTGCAAGAACGAATCCGAAAGGACCCCGAACGCGCAGCTCGCATTAGGGAGTTTCTTGTCGAATCCGGCCTGAATGAATTCTCCAAAGTTAATCCTGACTTGGCGGTGGAAATCGCCTTGCAGAAACTTGGCGAAACCCGGCCATCGAACCCTACGGTCTTGAAAAAGGCCCTCATGGGCGGAAATGGCAGCGGCAATCCAGGCATGGGCGACAAGCGAACCGTTACCGAGCAGGATCTTATGGCTGAAAAAAACAAGCTCAGTGCACAGCTAGAAGCAGAACCGTCTCTGCGCTTCGATGAGAAATTCATGGAACGCAGAAGGCAGGTATTGGGCGAGTTAGAAAGGCTTGTAACTAAGAAATAGAGAATAATTTGAAGTTACTTTTGAGGTAAACAAAAGTGGCTAATGACTTTGATAATACAGCATTAAACGCAACCGTAAAAGAGTTGTGGGACGAGAAGATTGAGGACGCCCGTTACGCTAAGGGTGTAATCATGAACCGCGTGTCGAATAAATCCGGCATTGCGAGTAAGAAGGGCGACGTTATCCATGTGACCATTGACCAGCGCTACACCGTTGGCACTGTGGGCGCAGATGGAAGCTTCACCCCTCAGAACTATACTCCGACGACCTCTGACGTGTCCTTAAACCAGTGGGAACAAATTGCTATCAGAATCCTGGATCGCGCAGCCGCGCAATCTTTCTGGACTCCTGATTCCAAGTTCCCGTCTGCCGCGGGCGCTGCCTTTGCTGCCAGATACGATGCCCAGATTGCCGCGCTCCATTCGAGCGTTGGCGCTGGAAATTCTATCGGTAGCACTAGCTCCCCTGCCGCATTCGACAAAACCCTGGCCCAAGAGGCCATGTTGCGGCTTGCGTCAACCAACATTCCGTTAGAAGAGCTGTCGTGGTGCTTGCATCCGACGGCCTATTACAATGGCTTGCTGAACGAGCTTCAGTTGACCGCTGCCGACCAGTCTGGACAGAGCAAAAACGTCCTGACGACCGGCTTCGTCTTCAACTTGCTTGGTTCGCCTGTGTATCTCTCCACCAACATCGTCGAGACCGGCACCCCTGCGGTCAAGAAAAACCTTCTTCTCCACAAGTCCGCAATTGCGGTCGCGTGGCAGAAGAATGTTGATATTGATAGAGCGAGCACGGTTGGAAGTGGTATCGCTGGGCAGATGATTCTTGCTCAGAGCTTGTACGGTCAGAACGTAATTCGTTCGGACCATTTCGTCGTAATTAACAGCGCAGCTTAACTATAAGGAGGTTTTCACCAACATGAAGATGTTAAAAATGTTTGTGGCAACTGCCGTGGTTATGCTGTCTGCCTGGAGCCTTGCAAATGCCAAAGATGGTCCCCAAGTTGGGACCATGCGCGGCGGTCCGCAAGCTCTTGCAACGGCTGATTACGGCGGGTACTACGTTTCCACCGGTGCCTTTACTTCGGATGCTGTCACGGCTTGCATTAAAAGTGCGAGTTTTGCGGGCAGTGGCGTCGTAACGGACGTGGTGTTTTCAACTGGGCATTTTTTTAACGTCGATTTCGTTGAGGTGTTTGATTCAACCTCTACGGATCTAGCTACCGCATCTACTCGCATCGGCCGGTTCTACAATACCGGCGGTGGGAACTACAATGTGACTGGCTCGACGATTATATCTGGCCCTACTGGACTCCGCCAACCCATTCGATTCTCGAAGGGGTTGATCTGGAAAGCGAGTGCGTCAGTTTACAACCTTATCACCGTCCTGTTTTATCAGGAAGGCGGTTTGGACTAAATCAGCAAAAGCGGCCGGGAGAGATGTCTGGTGATCCAGCACCTCTCCCGCCACAATTTCTAGGGAGAGATGATATGGGCATAAAGAATAGATGCGTCAAATGTATGCAGGAGTTTTACGACTCCTGCACGACCAATGTATGCCGCTTCTGCGAGCAGGAGAAGCCTTTCGGCTTTCCAGTTCTTAAGGAGACTACATCTCTGCACACCATGAAAAATGTCTCCAGGGCTCGCCTTCGAGAGCTGGACAAGCGCGTAATGTTGCCCGACACCGTAATCGGCAAAGATTACGTCTGCGGAAGCCGCCAGAATGGCAAGATCACGGATCGTCAAATAGATATCACTTAAAAAAAGGAGAAATCATGAACAAGCCGTTAGATCAAGAACTAAAGAAATTAACAGAAGTGCTCGGGCGCCTCATGCCGATGATGCAGCAGGATTTACTCAATTACAGGACGCTGGAGACCCAGCATTCGCAGCTCCAGGAGCGCAACATGGAATTGAGCCGCCAGAACTTGGAAGCGGAAGAGAAGATTCGTAAGGCGGTAGAAGCCGCAGACGCCATTGTTGCGGAAGCTCGGGCCGAAGCCCAGACCACCAAGGCGTCCATTTCCACGCTCCACGCCCGCGCTCAGGTGAAATATAAGGAGCTGGAAAAGAATCTGGAAGATGCTGACCGCAAGGTTATTAAAAAGAGCCTTAAAGAATTAGAGGAAGTGGCGGCCTAAGTCATGGCTACGCTCCTAGACACCAGGACCATCGTTCGGCAGGCGATAAGCCAGCCCGACGCCAGCACGTCCGACTTCTCGGACTCGGAGCTTAATGGTTTTATAGATCAGGGCGTGAGGTATCTGGGCGCCTTGGTGAAGAAGCCATTGAAAAGAACCTCATTCCAGGTGACCGTAGACACCGCGACCTACGCTATCGCTACGGTTGCCTCAGATCTTATCATTCCCACGAAGGCATACTTTGGGGACCCGTCCATTAATGGCGACATTCGCCCCATGCGTGTTATCCCGGAAGAAGAGTTGGCCGAAATCTCTCCAGCCTGGCTGGACACCTCCAGCTCAAGCCAAGGACGCCCAGCCTTCCTTATAAGAGATGGCGCAAACCTTTTACTCCACCCGCGGCCGGATGCTGCCGAGTCCGCCACTGGCAAGAAAGTCTATCTGAGTTATGTTTATCAGCCGGCCGCCTTAACCGCCGACGGAAGCTCTCTCGACCTCCCGGCCCTCTACCATGACCACGTAGCCCGCTTCGCCATCCATCTCTGTTATATGGGCAAACTTAATAATAAGGAGCAGGGCTTGGCAGTTAAAGACCAGGTGGTCCGCGACGCCAAGAAATTGGAGACCATGATTGTAAAAGAATCTGAAAGCCCCGGCTTCCATTGGGGATCTGCCATTGAACCAGATGATGAATATGGGACTTTAAGAAACCTGTGAAACGCTTCCTACTCCTGATCGGTATTCTTGGCTCTGTTTCCGGCCTATTCGGGGCAAATCTTCCCGAACGGGCTCAGCAGGAAACTATTAACGACTTCTCGGGCGGCCTAAACACTCTTTATCCAGCCCAGAAGATCGCCAACAACTATTCTCCTTTTATAAGGAATGTCTTTATTGATGAGGGGATTGCGGAAACCGTCAATGGTTACACGGTCTTGGGAAGCTCTCGTGTTCTAAACAAGATTACGGGCGTCTTCCCCTACAATTTAGAAGATGGCACCGTTTATTTTCTTGTCACTGACTCAAGCGTTACCCTAGAAACTAGGGACTTTGCAAGCTGGACATTCGTTAGCTCCAATTCAAATTCTGGTGCTCTCCTCACATGGTTTCAGGTGCGAAACAAGATGTGGGGGGTTAATGGCGTCGATTTTCCTATTACGTGGGATCATACGACCAAAACTATCCTCAATGGGACTGGCGGGACTCCTAATGTGCCCAAGTTCAAATATGGCGAGTATTATGATGACCGCGTGTGGGGGTTCGGCATCCCAGGGGCGGCATCCGACCTTTATTTTACGTCGGTCATTACAACGGACAGCGTTGTTATCGCCCCGGATGATTCGCGGGCATGGCCAGCCATTAACGCTGTTTACGCTGGTCGCGGGGACGGAACCAATGGAACGTCTTTGTTTGTTTATGACGGCAGACTTCGTGCTGGTAAAGAGAAATCCATCTACACCATCACTGGCGATGACCCCTCAAATTATAGGGCAGTTAAGGAAGAGTCTGGCGTCGGCATAGCCTCGGACGAGAGCATTGTTATCTTGGACCAAAACTTCAACTCCGTTGGCCCCGATGGCATCTATTCAAACGCGGAGCGAATCAGCGATTTAATCACGCCGGACGTAGATACTTTTGTTAAGTCGCAATCAAATATCCTGTCAAACACATGGGAGAGCCAGGCCGATTTTGCTAAGGGGCAATTCTTTGGCAGCACGGCCACTGCCGACGGGATTCTAACCCAAAATGGAAGCAGCGTAAGCATAAACAATATCTCGGCTGTCGCCCCGGCCGGTAGCTTCCTTCAAATTAACTCCTCAACGACAGTCCAGACCGACTACGGAGTGATGACTCCGACATTCACAGTCAATAGCACCTTCTTCGTCCAGCCACGTACCGTAACCTTATGGATGAGGCATAACGGAACCTGTACTGGAAACCAGTGGTATGCCATGATCCGAAATTCCGTAACGAGGAACCAGGTTTCCGCCGGATTTGCGTCGAACAATCTTACGACAAGCTTTTCCAAGGTGTCGCTCAGTTGGAACCGTGACGACTTTTTAATGTTTGACGGCACTCAATTGAATACGGGCAAATTCGAAATCAACATTGCCACCGTTACTGATGGCGACAATATGTGCGTCCTGGACGTTTATGCGGCCACAGACGCGGCCAACGCAACTATTTTTCTTGTTCCAGGGATCAACGCTCAGTTCATGTCTGAAGTTTCAACATTGGCTTCTGTCACAAGCTGGGGAATCTTTGATTCTCTTAGGGAGACCAATGGCGGAACCATTAACTTTTTCACCAGAACCTCAACCAGCGCAGTCAATATCACAACGAAGACGTGGGAGCCAACAAATGCCGGAGTGACGTTAAGTGCACCGCTTATAAACAACTACATCCAATGGGCCGCCACCATGACCGGAACGCGATCTGGGAATGACATCCCAACTTTCAACACCATTGATAACGTGACAATAGACCATGTACAGGGTGTCGGAGCTATTGCTAGGGCCATCGGCATAGATTGGAAGAATCGTTACTGGCTTTCAGTTTCCACCATCGGAGACACTTCCAAGCGCCAAATCTATGTGAAATCAAGGATCACCAATAAGGTGCCAGACGCCTGGATGCCAATAGATGGTATGGATATGTGCGCTTTCGCTAAGTCTGGAGATGTCTTCTACGGCGGCTCTTGCTCCACCGGCATTGTTTACAGGCTGGACTATGGAACCAATTTCGATGGGCGAGCTATTAGCTCTATCTATAAGACACCTTCGCTTACATTCGGTAGCACTTTCTTTGATAAGGAAATCATGAAGTATCTCGTTCATGGTGAGAAGAATACTGGCGGAGTTCTCACTGTCGGCACCTCTATTAATGGCGGGTCCGTCACAAATAGCACATTCTCCGTAAGCGGTACCGGCCTGTTTAATCGTATCGTCGAGGGCGTCCGCAATAAGGGCAAGACCCTGGATCTTACATTCACGGAAAGTGATCTCGACCAGAAGATGCGGCTCCACGAAATATTTGTCATTTGGGAGCCTACGCAGGTTTTATCGAACAAATGAGGCAATTTATCCTGATATTGTGCAACATGAGAAAGGTAGCATTTTTGCTACTTTGCTGCATTGGCTTAATGGCCATGACGCCAGTGCATTCCGATTACGAGAATGAGGACAAGATCGACGATGAATTCAGCAATCTCTACGAACAGGCTCAACCCGTACAATTTATTGTACGAAATTCTACACCAATTTTAGGGGAGCTACAGGACGGTCAGGTGATAATTGTAAGTTCGCATACTTACGTCAAATTTATGTTTAGAGTGAACCAGGAGATTTACGCGGTCAACGCGTCGTGCGTGACCATTAGGAGATAATTATGGCAGAAACAGGTGCAGATTTTAAAAGCAGATTAAATAAGCCTTTCCCGCATAACGAGTTCTACGCTACGCTCGATTCTGCTGCGGAAGGGCTTGGTCAGCAGGAGAATCGGGGTTATCCATCTGTTTCGAGGCGGCGAGACAGGGACGATTCCGTCAATTCCCTCATTAATGCCTACGTTGACCGCGTTTATGAGAAGACGGGGCAGCTTCCAACAGAGGCGGAGGTTGGTGGCTTCGTCAACGAAAGTTATTCACCCACCTACGCAACAGACTTCACTCTTCGCAGGGTGACGCCGGCCACTCTTGGCGCAATGGTGGATTCGTATGTCGCCCAAAAGAGTCCCCCGGCCGGACAGACTACCCAGACTCCAGAGGACAGAATCCTTGGCCTCGTCGGGCAGCTTAATAAAGTTTACGATACCGGCAAAGAAAGTCTTACCTCTGGCATTGAAGACGTTTACGGCAAGCAGAAGCGGATTACTGCGGATGACTTGGCTGGCCAAGGAATGCTCACAAATCCAAATTCCAGATACAACCTAAACGAAGTTGACGCAAGCAAAAATAAAGCCATCGCTTCTGGCCTCAACACGCTAGAGGGTGCCAGGGCCAGTGGGAATATTGACCTATCTACGGCCATAGAAAATATTCTCGCAAACGAGCGCAGGGCCGGTGAAGAAACTTCTCGGTTTAATAAGAATTACAGACTCGCCAGCGAGAGTGCGGCTTTCGACCAGGGCTATAAAAATAGGGCTCTAGGGATGGCGGACAGGCTTGGAAGGCTACAGGCTGGGGCACAGTCAAATAGCGGCCTGGCTGGTTTGTTGGGTGGCGGACTTAGCGGTGCTGGTACAGGCTTCACCATCGGTGGCCCATGGGGCGCTGCAATAGGCGGCATAGCCGGCTCCGCAATGGGTTATGCCTCAACAAAGAAGGGGTAATTAAAATGGCCGACATTAACGATCTCGCAACACAAATTGCATTCTTAGAGGCCGGCGGAAAGCCTGCTGGAACGAGTGGCTACGAAAGGTTTACTCAGGGCTTTGATGCTGTTAAAAATATCGGGGACACCTATCTTGGAACAATTAAGAAGGTGCTGGAGAATAAGAAGACAAAAATTGAGACGGATAAAATTGCCCAGGAGAGCCGTCCTGCTGGACATTACGAGCAGATTCCTTCGGTTCAAGAGGAAGAGGCGCAGAAGCAAAATGCCTCCCAGTTGCTTGGAAATTATAACCAGCAGGTCTCGGACTTTAAGACGCAGCCGGGCGTTCCTCCTAATCTTTCCGCAGAAGAGCTGCATATGAAAACAGGTCTTACGCAGCCTGCTCCATTTGCAAGCAAGCGGAAGGAATTTACAGAAAGAACCGGCATGGACCCAGATATCAGCATCCCAATGAACGTGCAAAAATCTTTGTACGGGCTGAGAGGGGCACAGACGGAAAAGATAACTGGTGATCCGTCCAGAAAGAGCATGGGAGAATTGTTCCCCGCCATGGACGACGCCATGCTTCAAGGAAGATTCGGTGCTGGCATTACCCGCGAGACGCCATACGTTGTGGCCCTTGGCCTTGGGAAGCTAAACATTCAAAAATCTCGGGCAGAGAGAATGTTCCCGGTGTCGTCTCTTTCCCCAGAAGGGCAAGCGGCGGCCAGGGCATCTGGATTGCCGGATTACATCCCAGAGTCCACGGCGCGAATTATTAACGGCGCAAATACAATTAAGCTACCGTCGATGGAAGAATCTTTACAAGTAACTACTGCCCAGACAATTCAAGATAAAATCAATCAGCTATAAACCGCCTTCCCCAACGTGAAAGATAGCGCTCTTGGCTTTGGGAAATACCAAATAAATAAATGGGGCCAGTATGTACCGTTTATCTCTAGCGATCCAGCGACAACGGCCTTCTATACAAACATCAACTCCATCAATAACGCCATGATTTACTACATGTCTGGAAAGCAAATAAACGAGCAAGAAATGGCGAGAATTAAGGCGGAGCTCTTAGAGCCAGAAATGAACCCAGACGCCTTCAGTCAGAGGCTTGCGACTGTCATGCACAACTTCTCCTACTTAAGAAACCTGAAAGACAAAGCGATCACTGGTGTTGGGAAAAGAGATCCACTTGGCGGAGGCAGTGGGACTGGTGGCAAAAAGAGCACGACAATTACCCTCCCCGACGGCTCTGCTGCGGAGGTTTTAGACTAATGGCTATCGTTATTATCGATGGGAAAAGAGTAAACATAGCCAATCCAACGCCAGAGAATATTATGGCTGTTAAGAATGCCATGAATGGCACGGCTCCTCAAAAAGAGGCGACAGATACTCCTCCTGAAAAATCTGGAATCCTTAACGCTGTATGGGAAGACCTGAAAACTCCAGAAAAGATGTCGCGGGAAGGGCTTACCATGCTTACTGATAAGCTCACGCCGTCAAGAGAAGATATTGAGGCTGGCAAGGTTGGGCTTGGTGGGATAGCTGCGAGAACTGCGGGGGAAACATTATCCGAGGTTGCCCCAAGCTTCGTTTCGAGAGGATCTATAGTTGCCGGCGGACTACTTAGGGCTGCCCCTGCCGTGGCCAAGGCTGTTAAGCCCGGTGCTAAATGGTTGGCGAGGCAGGCCGAGGGGCAATCTGGCTTAGTAAATAAGGGTAAGGAACTTCTCACGGAAGCATACGAAGATCCAACCCTAATGTTTGGACCGGGAATTAAGGCAGCGAACAAAATGTATGACGATATCCAGGGTGGTGCCCAGCAAATAAGACCAGACTTTAAATATACGGCGGAACCGATTAAGTTTATAAAGAAAGCGATGAAAGCCGCAAATAATGGCTCACTTTCCACCGACGAGGCATTAGAGGCAAGGCACTATCTCGACAATATTAAAGACAGCGTTACGGGCGCATTCTATCGCAACGCCCGCGGCGTCTTGGACTATATCGCCAAGGCCGATTATAGCGGTGCCGACAAAGCATATCAAAGAGCCGTCCAATCGGAGGCCCTTCGAAGCCTGTCCTCGTTTAATAAAAGCGGAACCCCGTCAATCGGGCGTGATATTGCAATGTTTTTTAAGCCAGCAACAGCTGTGGCCTTTTCTCCGGCCGTACAGGCTGGAGTTGCCTCTACTGCTGGAGCCGCCGCCAAGGGCGTTAAGGCTCTCGCCAGAAACCACACGGCCACCACTGGGGCAGTCGGAATCGCAGACAATATCGCAAAATTAATGACCAGAAAAGAGCGCCCAGACCCAGAATTTAAAAAGCTCAATGGAAAAATATTAGAGAGAAAGGGGAAAGATAATGGCCGAAAGTAGCGGAGACAAATCCAAGCTAATCTACTTCCTCCTAGCCATTCTCCAAGCCATTATCCTCGCCTGGAGCTGGCGCATAGAGGCGGCAGTAGCTAAGGGGCAAATCAGCATTGCCACGCTAGAGGCCAATTATGGCAGCATCATGCGGGAGCTGACCGAGATTAAGGAGCTTGTTAAATGAGCGCAAAATATTCTCCGCAACAAATAGATAATCTCCGCAAGGGACTGGCCGAAGACGCCGAGAAGCTTCTCGGTATTCCATATAAACTTGGCGCTGAGTGGACCGATCTCTCAAAAGCTCCACCATTTATAGATTGTTCCGAGATGGTTGAGGGGCTATTCCGCAAGAGAGCGCTAGAGATGCCGGACGGAGCAGTCAATCAGTGGCTATTCCTTAAAGCTTACCCCGCCAGTCAGCCAACCACTGGAGACATTGGCTTCTTCATCGAAAGAGATGGCCAGCCAGATCGGCCCAAGGGAACCGTTTACCATTCGGGCATGATCTTTGATGCTTCGCGCGTAATTGAGGCGAGGGGGAAGCCTTATGACAAGGTGCTTTTCCGCCCAGTCATAGCCTGGAGAGAATTTAAAAATTTTGGTGGATGGGTTTCACATCCAGATTTAATTGCGTGAGTTTAGTTTTATACCCACCAACACACCGTAGCTATCTCTAGTCGCATAAAAATAAACCATTGGAGGAACCATGGAAACATCATTAGCGTCATTGGATGGGATGGAAGAGTCTGGATGCCATTGCGGAGCTAGATTTACGGTTATGTTCACTGGTTGCGGCCAGGTGACTTGTCCAGAGTGTGGATCTATGGTTAAGGTTGGGGCTTGCGGTGGCTAAGTTCGGCAGCGACCTCGTAGTTAAGGCTCTAACGGATGAGCGCTGGATGCTTACGGAGGACCTGCTTTACGATAGCGATATCTTGGGGCTTGTCACGGTCCCAAAATGGTTTATCACCGATTTTGCTTCAGTGCCAAGGCTTCCATTGGCCTACTTGCTTGCCGGCGGAACCGCCAATGCAGCCGCAGTGGTCCATGATTGGCTCTATAACACCCAGCCCTGCACCAAGCTCCAGGCAGACAGAGTATTCCGCGAGGCCATGGAAGTAACTGGCATCGCCGGCTGGAGAAAGAACCTTATGTTCACGGCCGTAGTCTCAGGCGGTTGGTTTACTTGGTGGGGCTACGCCAGTCGGAAGAAGAGAAAGAATTAACTACTTCTTCCCTCCCAATTTAACAATCTTTCCAAACTGGACATCAGCAATAGCGATCACTCGCTTACTCTCATTGACGTCCATACAGTTTAAGCACACCTTGGCCAAGTCCTTATGCCAACCGTAGCGGTGCCCCTCATTCCTTCCAGTCCATTGCTCAATTAGGTTCCTCCGAAAATACTTCCTACCGCATTGGCTACACATGCGCTTGCGCGGGACTCTTGCGGTATTAATCCGAAGGTCTTTCTCGATATCCGTGAGAGTGACGTTAAGTTTACTTGCCATTTCTTGCCACCGCCTTCAATGGTCGCCCATTTCCATTAGCAATAAACCACCCGCCATTTTTATCTTTGGCAATCTTCCCATCTTTTCTGAGCTTATATATGTAGTCATAGATTGCTATTGGTTTTTTGCCAAGTATAGGAGCGAGTTGTTTTGGAGTTAGCCCCGGATTCTCTCCTATTGTTTCCAGAAGCGCCTGTCCGTGAGTTGCGAACCCACCGCGGAAGGCGTCCGCATCTTGTCTTGGCCTTCTTATTAATTCAAACATAAGCTGAATTGTCTGCCCTCCAACCGTAAGCCTTAGCGGTTCACCTCTTTT
>ERZ1292644.821-Hain-H14-01um-R2-821-length-18123-cov-20_pt1 | contig 18123 bp, 32 predicted proteins | sample MGYA00564402_ERZ1292644 | MGnify/ENA primary metagenome ERZ1292644 (study PRJEB36523, sample SAMEA6512644) | groundwater metagenome | collected 2019-01-09 | study: AquaDiva: Metagenomics assemblies of 32 groundwater samples
GATCTAAAGAGCGTTAGGCGGAAGCTCGATCACGCCACCGAAAGCGGCCGGGCTAACATCGCCCGGCGCGATGACCTTGTGCCCGGCCCCCTCGACTAGTTCGTAGTTCTCGTCATTGTCCTCCATGTCGGAGTCACCCCGGCAGGAGTGGGCCTCACAGAAGGCCCGCCGATTCTCAGCGACTCCCTCATCTGGAAGAGGCCCGTGGCCGTGCTCGTAGAGCTTCTTGATGCGGTAGTGGTTCACGGCGGGCTTGTCGCACCCAGGTTGGGCGCATTCGGTGGCGTAGTGCCCGTAGAGCCCCCTGTGCTTGGTTTCCTCTTGGCACTCGACTTCAAGGAACCACGAGAGATAGGCCGCCGCTTCTCGCATTCGATGGGTCGGCCGTTCGTGGACTACTTGGCCTTTTCGCTTGAGCGTGATGACTGCGGACACGCGCCATTCATCGCCGGAAAGGCCCGAGGTCTTGAACCTGGGCACCTGCCGGATCGTGATTTCATCGACGCCTTCCCAGTCCTCTAGGGGCCTGTACCAGACGGTTTTCGGTTCGCTCATATGTCCTCCGTCAAAGGTGCGATCAGACCGTCGCCTTTCCTTCGGCTCTGGCAATGGCATCACGGGCCATCTCGTAGGCTTTCCTCTGAGGTGTGGAGTTCACTCGGCCGAGAGTCGGCTCCAAGAAGTCGATGGCTTCCTTGAGCGCCTCCAGCAGCTCCGGCGCGGCGGCCATCAGATCGTAGTCTGCCTCCACTTGTCGTGCTTGGAGATCCGTCTCTGGCTCGCCTCTCCTTGGAAGTTCCACGAGCCAACCATGACCGGATGCGATCACCTGTCTCTTCCCGATTGCGATTCTCTTCCAGGGCCCCGGCGTATGATTCATGGTCCCTCCACTCGCTTTTCGACGGTTCGCCCTTCTGCCTTGGTGATGGCTTCGTAGAGCATCTCAGCCGTCTGGGACTCCCAGTTGCCGGGCGAATTCTTCATGAGCCGGTACGCTTCTAGGCACGCCGCGAGCAGCTCGGGCGCGGCGGCGATGAGGCGAGCATCGGCCTCACCTTCGATCCCGCCCATTTCCCAGACCACCGGATCACCCCCTGCGTACACGCCCCAACTGATGCGGTTGCCGTGCTGCTCTGCAATCCACGGCCCCGGCGTATGATTCATCGAGGTTCCTTTCGCTTTTCGATGAACGTCTTCACGGCGGCGTCGAGCTTCTCGCCCGCTTCCTGGTGTCGCACCTTGTACTTCTCGAATGACTTGTTGACGCCTTGCTGGGACCAGACCACCGCCTCCGACCTCACCGAGTAGACCTCCTTTGCGGCCTCGACGACGGGCCGCATTGCATCGACTTGAAGAAGTGCGTCTTGCAGAGCCTTCCAATGCTTGTCTCTGGCTGCTGATGCGTCTCGGTAGAGAGATTCTTGGAACCCTACCTCTGCGCGGAGCTTGGCGTTCTCCTTTCGCCCCGCCTCGTTGTGGGCTATTCCCTCAGAAAGCTCACGCTGAATCTGAGAGAATTGTTCATTTGCGAGCGCCCTGGCTTCGTCCCGCTCCTTCTGGAGCCGATGAATCTCTTGGGCGCATTCGCCGTGAGGATCACGCTCGGGTTCTTCGTCGAACATTCGTCACCTTCGTGCTATCGGCTTTCTACGACTTCGGCCACGTCCCCTCGTACCTGATCTTCCCGAGCACGTTCATCGTCGCGTGCCCTTGGTCGCTCATGAAGGTGAAGACGTCCGTCTTCCCATCAGCGGCCTTCCCGCGAGTCATCGGGGCGATCTCGCTGCCCAGGGTGGCGAAGGAGCAGAATTGATCCGCCGTCCTCGCCTGGACGTGGTACATGAGCCCGGCCGCGCCCCTCTTCAGGTCGTGCTTGCTGGCGAGGCTCCGACTCACGATCCACTCGATCATCTGTGGTCCCTCGACTTTTCAATCCATCACCCATCGACCTGGGCATCCGTGACTATTTCGCGTGCGTCCCCTCGACCTGCCGCGCCTCGCGGTCCATCGTGCGCTTATCTGCCCTTCCAGCGCGGCGGATCCTTCTTATCGCGCTGGCAATATCGCGTCTACCGGTGCCGAAGCAAAAGCGGCAGGATTTTGGATGGAGGCGCGTTCCTCCGTGGGCCATGCCCAGCCTGCACCGACGGCACCGGTTGACGAGGGCCTCGTTCAGGATGGCAAGAGCGACCTGGGAGACGGGCATGCCGCGGGCCGAGGCGAGCTCCCTCAGTTCGTCGAGAAGACCGACGCGCATGCGGAGGTTCCACTGGCGCTTCGGGCCCGCCAGCAGGCTCTCGGCCTTCCGGGTCATGTCGCCTTCCCCACAAAGGGCACGCGGAAGCTTATGCTCTTCCCGATGAGAATCTAGTTCATGCATCCGCTTCATTGAGGGCCTTCCTGAACTTCGCAAGAAGATTTGCGGCATGGGCCTTTAGATAGGAGCGGATGGAGGAGCGATCCGCTCCAGAACGAATGATGTCCACGACATCGCCGATATCCTTCGATCGGCCGGCTTCGAGTTTCATGTACACCAGAGCTTCGACCGGCAGAATAGGAATCCCCTCAATGAACACGGGGTTTCGTAGAGCTTCCAATAGGTGGCCCTCTTTCTCCTTCGGAAGGATTGGATCCACAGCGATGCCTCTGACCTGGAGAGGGATGCCGGGCTTAAACGATACGATACCGGATGGAGAGATGTCGAAAGCCGAGACATCCACAACGAAATCGACATCTTTGGTCCACCGTGGCCGTCCCCATGCGCTTACAGCAAGTCCACCGGCAAGAGCATGCGGGATATTCAAGGCTCTCAATTGTTGAGAAGCCTCTATCATGGCCTGGATGACTTCAGGACTGACCACACCAAGAAGTTGATTGAGGTTTGGCATATCAAAGGACCTTAATCCTCTAGGATAAATCTCAAAATGGCGACCGAGTACACGGATAGTCACAACTCTCCTCGTAACGCGGCTATCAGACCCTTCGCTAGTTTCGATCCCATGGACTTGCCCTTACTCATGCATGCGTAATCTACTATGCAGCGGGCGGCCGCCCGAAGACCGTTCTTATAGCCGATGAGTACTGGCACTTGGTACCAAACGTTGCCGATGCGCAGATTCTTTACAGCAACGTATGGCCTATTTTTCTCAATCGCCAGCCACAGGACGTGATCAGCAGAGAACGCATTACCAATCTCGTCGAGGACCGTGTGCATCGCGTCCGACAAGATGCGCTCTGATCGTATACGAGCCCCACTGCGCATCAATGCCAACACAAATAGCTTGGCATTTGGTCTTTTCAAATTCACCGAGTCCTCCGCGATGCGTTCCCGCCGTTCTCCAGCCGCGGATAGTTAGTGAGACCGTCCGTACGGACATGAGGAAGGCGGGAACGAGTCGCGAAGGACGTCGAGTACGGAGCAGGTCTCACTTGCTTGGATTGTACCGTAAGTTACGGCCCCAGTCAAGCAGCACCTTCTCGTGCTAAGGTACACCCTCCCTGCGGGGCGAGCCGACCCGGCTGGCTGCGTGCCGACTATTCGTCCGCTTCCTTGATAAGTCCGTTAAGCTTCCCGGCCCGCGGTCGCCCCGTCGGGCCCGTCCTCTAGCCCGCGCGCCCTTGACAGGACCGGCCCGGGCCGGTATCATGCCGTCGTGCTGGCCGACGTCATCCTTCGGCGCCCCCGGTCCTCGCACGGGATCACAGTGATCGGCCAGCACCCCCGGCCCCAGGCCGGCCGTGCGAGGGCCAGGCGCGCTTGTGAGAGGCGGAGGATACGGAGGCCATGAAGCCAGGACTCCTGTGGAAGACGGACGTCGAAGGCAAGATCTATACGGTCTGGCTCACGGGACATTTCGTCGAGCGCTTCGAAGTCGATCTGCCCGACCGTCCGGCCGCGAAGCGCGCGATCTCGGAAGACGCCGTCCGAACCGCTATCGAGCAGGCCCTCTCAAGCATCGCCGAGATCTCCTTCGGCGATCCCGACGCCTCTGGAGTCATCTACGCGCAGGCACGGCGCTTCATCATGACTTGGAGCCTCCGGCCGAGGGCCGACGGATTCCAGGTGAACATGACCACGATCAAGCCCGGCCTCGACTTCAAGGCCAGGAGCACCAAGGACTACGAGATCAAGGTCAATCCGGTGTACCGGATCCGTTTCGCCTCGGAAGGATCCCCCGCGCTCAAGGCGGCCGTGATCGAGGATCTGGCCCGGTCCATCCCGACGCTCGAGGACGGCGCTCTTTATCACGAAGCCGATCCCGAAGGTCTCGTGGATTACTGGGTCGAGAAGGCCGGGAACCTGGTCGAGATCCTCGACGCTCACTGGACGTCCGACGTCTATGAGGTGTACGTGCCGTGATTGATCCGAAACACTGGCGCCAAGAGGTCGTCCTTTCCGGTGAGCGACAATCCTGTCCCTGGCCCTACCTTTCTCTTTAGCTAGAAACATCAGCACCTTTTGTGCGGAAGGTGCAGCAGGCTACTAGCTAGTTTTTGGACCAATGACTCGCGAGGGAACCTTAATCCAATCCTCTCCCAACTCCGAGCCCAAGCGCTCGGCTTCTTTTCGGGTGTCGCAAAGAAGTATTCTGGTATTGGCCAGTATAGCATGGTCGAAATCCACGTGCTGTTCTGTACGCAAAAGGTGGATGAAGTAGTGCCGATCAGGATAGATTGCCATCAGCATCCAAATCGATCGGCCATCTATGTTCCAGACAGTCGTGACGTCCATGTTAGCCTATGCGTTCCGACACGCAGATAGATTTTCAAAACGCGTATATTCCTTGAGAAAGGCCAGCTTGACGACACCGGTAGGCCCGGTTCGGTTTTTCGCCAAGGTCACCTCGGCGATCCCTTTGTCGGGAGTATCCTGGTCGTAATATTCCTGTCGGAAAAGAAGCAGGACGACATCCGCATCTTGTTCGATCGATCCCGATTCCCGAAGATCGGAGAGAAGCGGTTTACGATTCTCTCGGCCTTCCGGTGCGCGATTGAGCTGCGCCATGGCGATGACCGGCAAATCGAGTTCCTTGGCCATGGCTTTCAAATGCTGGGAAATCGTTGAGATTTCTACCTGCCGTGACTCAGGTTGCCTGCCGCCTTCCCTGGCATTGAGACGTTGGAGGTAGTCCACGACCACCAGCTCGATCTTGTCGGCCAGTTTGCATCTGCGGCTTCGTGTTCTGAGATCAAGAGCCGTCAGATCTGCAGAGTCGTCGACTAATAGCTTGCTTTCGGTGAACGTGCCAGCCGAGAGCACCAGCCTCTGGAACTGCTCTTCGCTCACTTTTCCGGATCTCAATGCGTGGAGATCGACCCGCGCGCGAGAACACAGCATCTGCTGGGCTATCTGGTCTGCCGTCATTTCGAGCGAGTAGAAGAGCACCGCCTTTCCATGATCCAGCGCCACGTGTTCCGCGATATTCATCCCAAGCGATGTCTTTCCCATGCTGGGTCGGCCGGCCACGATATAGAGCTGCCCCTTCTGCAGACCCGAGAGAAGGTCATCGATCTCGTAGTAGCCGGTCTCAAGGCCTATCAGCCGTTGCTTGCGATCATGGATATCCTGGATCTGGTTAAAAGCATTGCGCATGAGCTCCAGCATCGCGCGCGCCTTCGCCTTCTGGGATTTCTGGAGTGCCGTGAACAGGGTCTCCTCCGCGGCCATCCGGATTGCTTCCAAATTCTCTCCGCCATCGAGACTTTTCCGGACGACTTTCATGCATGCCTGAACGATCTGCCGTATCATGAATTTTTCGCGGACGATCGATGCGTATTGAAGACCGTTCCCCGTAGATGGGCAGGTTTCGACCAGCGAAACCAGATATCCGAGCGCCCCATCACGGTCTAGCGCGATCTTCTCGAACTCACCCGTGCGGACGAGTTCCGCTTTCAACGTAACGAGCTCGATTTCCTTCCCGGCGAGATCGAGTCTTACGATCGCGTCGAAGATAAAACGGTGCTGCGGGAGTGCGAACATCTGACCCGTGTCCACTAAATCCAGGATCCGGCTGATCTGAGAGTTGTCATAGATGATAGAGCCAAGGAGAGCCATTTCGGCTTCCAGGTCCTGGATTGGACGTAGCGAGGGTGCTTGAGCGATAGCTTGGCTTGTGATCTCGGTTTGGCCGCCCATCTCTCCTCCCGGTTATCGCGACTTGCTCAGGAAGCGCCCAGAACCGCGCCGACACTCCAAGGACGTGTAGTTGTGGGCCACGGCGTCAGGAGGTTGCCGGCGCGGATCGGGAAGTTTCGCAGCCATGGCCCACGGTCCCATGATAGGACGTAGGCCCTAGGCTTGTCAAGCCTTCGGGCACGGGATCTTGAAGCCATTTCTGATCTCCGGGTCGCGCTTGACGAGTTCATCGAGGACTGCGCAGGCCTCCGCTTCCGTGACGGCGCCCTCCCTCATCTCCCGAAGCACGTAGAAGGCCAGGCTGTGCCAGGTCTCATGGGTGAGGCGCCGGCCGGCGAGGACCTCCCAGATCCAGGCGAGGAGGTTCCGGCCGAGGCGCTGGACGAGGGAGATATCGACGAGCTTGGGAGTCCCGTCTTCTTGGATGATGTAGCTGTCTCCCTTGAACTCCGGGGCGTTCCAGCCAAGAGGCACCATGACGTGCTCGATCCGCTTGTGGAGGTCGGCGAGGCGGGGCTCATCGGCCCAGCCGCCCGGGCGTCCGAAGACGCATTCCCGCTCGACGACGATCTCGTCGGGGTGGAAGCCGTAGACCTGGGCGACGAAGTCCCGGATCGAGGAGCCAGCGGCGTCCCGGAGCCACTCGTACTCCTCGGCGAAGCTCTCGCGCATGAAGTTCGCGTGCTTTTCCGAGGCGCCTTCGGCCATGCGGGCGACCTTCCAGGCGGTGCCCTCGGGATCGCAGAAGACGATCCCGTAGCCGCCGGCGCCGACGTAGCGGAGCGGCGGGCGGGCGCCGGCCGAGAGCGCGCGACGGAGGGCGGAAGGGATCTCGGGCCTCAGGTAGCTCGCGACGTCGCCGAGGTTGGCGATCTTGGGCTCTAAGTCGGGCACGGCACGTCCTACGGCTTACCGATCGCGCCGGGCGTCATTCGCGGCATGTCGCCTTCCCCCTGAAGGGCGCAGGCGGCCGCCGGGCCGGCAAGCGGATCCCCGCCCTCGTCTCAAGGCCGAGAGCGCCCGCCGGATCTCGTCGGTAGAGGCCGAGTGAAGGCGGAGCGTGTGGCCTTTCCACACCGGATCCTGGAGTTTCACGCCAGTCCCCTCGATCTTGGTCCAGCACCAGGCGCAGATCTTCACGGCTTCTGGGTCGGCGGAGCTGGCTCGGTCTCGTACGGCAGGGCCTGGCCTTCCAGGACCGGCAGGAGGTGATCCTTCAACGATCGAACGATGTACTCCCTGAGGTCGGATCGGAGGGCGTTGTCCGTCTTCAGGATTTCGAGACCGATTTCGACTCCTATGGCATGGAGCGCCTCGTCGAGGCCGGTGCCGATTCCCTTCTGCTTGAGCCGGCGCTTCTCCTCGTCGTAGCGCGTAAGCCGGTCGAAATAACGTTCGAGGGCCTTGTCGATCTCGACGATGAGGCCCTTCACGAGCTCCGATTTCTTCCGGAGCGATTCCTCCTCCTTGTCCTCTTCGTAGCCCATCCTAGACTCCGGTGAAGGGGATCCCGCCTCCGGTTGGCAACCTGAGCGTAATGGGACGCTCATTTGGCAATGGTCTTCGCGGACCATGTTCTGGTGCCGGCACAAATGGAGGAGGAGGAAAAAGACCTGGAACGTTTTGGACGCCTCCGAAGTAACTCCAAGATCCACGCCAATGGGGATAAGGATTCGCTTTACGGAAAGCGGCAGGCGGATAACCTTCTGGCCAGAACTGCGGGCCCATTGGAGGCGAAGGAACGCGTGTTCTTAGGGCTTCCCTCGAGAGCGGGGGCGGTTCGTACTGACCGAGTGCAGGCTTGATCTGCACGGGCCTCCCGAGTTCGAAGGGCTCCTCCTCGTACATGCCCGCCTGGACGCCTATGGGGGAGACGGAGCCGGCCCAGCCGAGGGCCACGGGCACGCCGAGCGGAAACGGCATCATGTCGCCTTCCCTCCTAAGGGCGCGGGGCCGCGCGGCCTCGTAGGTCCTGCCTTTAGGATAGCAGGAAGAAGCAGGAGAAGAAAGGTTTTCGCCCGTGAGCTCCATAGCCCATTTTTCCTACTATGCTAAAGACGGATCGAGAGAGGGCGATGCCAGCGCAACGATGCCCCTCAGACCCACCGCAGCGGACCCCCGGATTTCCGGGGGTCTTTTTTTAGCCTGATCTCTTTCGCCTTCTTTTGAGAAGATGTATCATCAGTGGAGATGGAGAACGTCATCCCCTTCCCGCGGATGGGGGCCGTGCGGAAGCCCCAGATCATGGGCGGTCTGGCGCTGTCGCGTCCCCTTCCTCATCCTCCGCCGCCGCCGGTCGACATGGAACGTTTCGGACCGGAGGCCGTAGAGCGTCTCCTCGGGGTGGCTGACGAAGTTTCGCGCCAGGGCATGGCGCTCGTCGGCTGGGTCGACCACGACCGTGCCAGGGCAAGAGCGTTGGGCGTCGAGACGGTGGCGATCGAGCTTGGGGCGCTCGTCGAGAGCGACGGCTTTATCCGGGCAAGGGACGCCCTGGATGGATCCCGGGGCGAGGAATGCCAGCTTACTTCCTCCGGTCTTGATCGCCTGCGTCGCGCGGAACGGCTCTGGCACGAAGCCCAAGCGCAGCTCAGACGAAACGGTTTGGGAGAAGTCGCCATTCGAGGTCCGGAACTCGGAAGTCCGGCATCCGAGGCTTCGGATCCGCTCCGGGCCCTCGTTATCATTGGGGGGCTCGCGATCGGCGCGGTGCTTCTTCTCGGACTCTTCGGGGTCGGGCGATGAGAAGCGATCGGGATCTCGATCTCAAGGGCGGCCGGATCGTGCGCATGGGAGAGCCTACGGAAGCCCAGGACGGATTGCGCCTCGCCGATCTCGACGAGTTCGCCGCGAATCTTGGCATCGCCAGGTTAGCCGGCGCCAAGCTGCCCGCCGGAGGCGGCAAAAGAAGCGCTTCCAGGGTGCAGTCGACGGTCACGCTCTTTTCCACGCTCGACGAGTCGGCGTTTTAGAAAGGACTCCCTATGCCGGCCGATATCCAGATCCTCCGAAAGACCGGGGTCGCGCCCGGAACGGGGACGAACATCACCGGGATCAATACGCGCGCGAACGCCGAGGACGTCCATAGCGTCGCCGGGACCACGAACCCGGTCCGGATCCCGTCAGCCGGGACGAACTATTCCTATTGGGTCACGACCAGGCTGAACGCGAATACGACGCCCGCCGGCACGGTCGACAATCTCAGATGGTTCACGGATGGCGCGAACAATTTCGGAACTGGCGTCACCTGCAAGGGAGCCAAGGCGTCCACGGGCGTGGATGCGGGATACCGCCAGGCGACCGGCACCCCCGGAACCACCGGGACCCAGCTCACCCAGGTCAATCATACCGGTCTTGACGAGGCGCCTGCGGATGTCTTCACGTTCACGAGCGCCTCTCCAAAGTCCCTCGTCGGATCGATCGCGAATCCCTCGACGGGTCAATTCGGCGACCACTGGGTATATCAGATCGAGGCCGGAACGACGGCGGTCGCCGGAGCCACGGCACAGGAGACCTTCACGTTTAGGTACGACGAGACATAGATCGCCGAGAACAGTCGGTCCGTCGAATACAATCGACGTTTCGGGAGCCAATACAATGGAGATCCGGTGGGCCGCTGCGTATGACGATGGCACGGTCGTCGACCAGTTCAGGGACGCGAAGGAACTGTCCTACGACGACCTTCGAGACCGGGAGCGGATCGTAGCGTTCTCGCTCTGGGATCTTGAGACCCGGAAACCCGTCTTCACGCTGCACCTCGACCCCGGCCAGAAACTGATCTACCGCCGGCGATGCTGGCAGCGCCAGGGCGAGGCGAAGCCTTTCCAGGTGGTCTATCTCGTGGGCTGGCGCCGGACGATCTCGGGCGAGTGCGTCCAGTCCATCGCCTACGTTTTCGAAGAGACGGGCCGCGTGGAGCTCGCCGGCCGCTTCCGCGAAAACCATCCGATCTTCGATGCCCCTAAGCTTAGGCCGTTCGAGGTCTAGGAGATGGCGTTTCCGGCCATCGGTTCCACCGCCACCACGAACGGCGTGACGGCGACGACCGCGCCGGTCGTCAACCTGCCCTCTGGTATCGTCGCGGGCCAGACGCTTATCGTCCTCATCCGGGTGGCCAGCGCAGGCGCGATCGGCTGGCCTGCAGGCTGGACCGAGCTTTTTGATGACGCCTCGGACGCTTCGAACGACCAGACCGCTTGTGCGTGGCGAAAGGCCGACGGCACCGAAGGGGCGACGATCACCCTCTCGAGCGCAAGCGCAAAGTTCGCGGCGATAGCCTTCCGGATCACGGGAGCGGCCGATCCGACAGTGACGGCCCCGGTCTTTGCGACGCTGGCAACTGGCACGTCGGCGAACCCGGATCCCGGGTCCCTAACGCCTGCCGGAGGCGCAAAAGACTACCTATGGCTTGCCGTAGGTGGATGGGAGGGAGAGCAAACTTCGCCGCCCGGCACGTTTCCAGCGAACTATACGCTTTCACAGATCGGCGCGGACTCCGGAGTCGCAGGTACGATCGCCACGAACTGCCGGGTGGCGGGAGCTGGCCGCCAGCTCAACGCCGCGACCGAGAATCCCGGCACCTATACGATTTCCGTATCCGATGACTGGACCGCTACAACGATCGCCGTTTACCCGGGGCCATCGGTTGTTGACAAGACGCATACCACCGATTCGCTCTTGAAGGCGACCTCAAGCAAGAACCATCAGACCGACTCGCTTCTCAAGGCGACGGCCGATAAGACGCACACTACCGACAGCCTGCTCAAGGCCACGATCTCGAAAACTCACACGACCGATAGCCTGCTCAAGGCTACGACCGATAAGACCCATTCTACCGACAGCCTCCTTAAGGCCACGATCAGCAAAGTTCACACTACAGACTCGTTCCTTTCGAGCGGCGTCGATCTAACCCACACTGCCAACAGCCTCCTCAAGGCGACCAACTCGAAAACTCAGACGATCGACAGCCTCCTAAAGGCCACCACCGACAAGAGCCATTTAACAGACAGCCTCCTTAAAGCTACGGTCGCCAAGGCACATCCGACCGATAGCCTCCTCAGGGCTACGGTCGATAAGACGCAGACGGCGGACAGCCTCCTCAAGGCCACGAGCTCAAAAACCCAATCTACCGACAGCCTCCTTAAGGCCACGACCTCGAGGACCCATGGTGCCGACTCGCTGCTCAAAGCCACGTCCGCAAAGGCCCATTCGAGCGACAGCCTCCTCAAGGCCATGCTCGGGAAGACGCAGACCGCCGACAGCCTGCTCAAGGCGACGACCAGCCAGATCCACCAGAGCGATGCGCTATTCAAGGCGACCAGCCAGGTCAGCCATGGCACCGATTCAAGGCTTGCGCAGATTCTTGATCGGACGCACAGCACGGACAGCCTGCTCGAGACCGAAGTGACGACGCTCGCCGGGATGCCATTCTTATATACAGCGGCCAATTATGTGGGTTACGAATGGTGCCTTGAGGTCTATTTCCGAGCCGCCAGCGGTACCGTGGATGCAGAGCTCTATGACGAGACGACAGGCTATCCGGTTGAGAACTCGAGGCTCTCGACGTCGAGCCCGACGCTTGTCCGCCTACGCACAGGCAAGATCGAGCTTCGCGACGGCCACGAGTACACGCTCAGGTTGAGACGGGGGAGCCTGAGCGCGGGCCGGGTGAGGTCTGCATGCCTGATCGGGAGCGGCGAGGTCTAAAGAGAGTCTTCTGGAGGCTTTATTTTGGCCTGGAACCCACCCCTGGAGGGCAAAAAGCGCCTTCCGAAGGGTTCTTGCTCTACGGCGCACCTTATACGACGAAGATGAAGTCCCCTCGGGAATGGGGCTATTTATAGCTAGGTATGATATCATATAGTTAGGAGGGCCGGAATGGCGGGCTATCTGCAGACGACCGCCCGTGCCCTTGAGGGCATGTCCAAGCGTCCTAGGTCGGTCCCGGACCTGATGAGTCTCCTTGGCTGCCGCCGGACGAACGCGGAAGCCCTAGTCCTCCGGCTGCTGAGGAACGGCCACGTGGCCCGCGAGAGAAGGACCATGGGCGAGGTCATCCTTCGTCGGGATCCCGGCGGTCCCGTCACGCGGCCGAACCTCGTATACTTCTATTCCACGACGCCGAAAGGCCGCGAGCGCCTTCGGAGAATCCTGGGTGGCAGCTAACCTGGCAGAAAACCCTTGACATGTAGCGCATATCCGATATACTGGTGATCGTGCGGCCAGTCGAGAGGGAACGGATCATGAAGCAGCCATTCCTCCGTGGGACGAGTTTTTCACGCGGATCCTTGAAAATTAGGAGGGCATCATGACGAAGAGGCGCGCGCGGTCTTTCATCGAGGTCCGGCTCAGCCAGGAGTTCTGCCCGAAGACGAAGGTCTCCCTGTCCTCGGGCGAACTCAAGGGCGAGACGGTTGAGGTGACCTACACGGAGAAGGATCCGGTCCGCGGCTGGACGCCCGTCTCCTTCGAGTACGGCCATCACAGGGAGATGATCTGGGGCAACCGGTTCGACGACCTGGCGGAGGGCCTCGTCGCGCTCCTGGGCGGCGACCTCTCGGATTTCCAGGCCTCCTCGCTCCTTTCGGGCCACCGGGAGTGCGGATGCGGGCACATGCACTTCGTGGTCCACCGGGGCTGGAGGCTCTCGTGGTCGAAGAAGGCCTTCCGCACCTGTCTCGCCCTCCACGGGAAGTCCGACACCGAGGAGCAGTTCACCCGGCGGAAGGAGCGTCTGGCGCCGATCTGGGATGAGATGCGGAAGCACCAGGCAGACTGCGACAGGCAGGACCGCGAGGCCGCGGAGGCGAAGCAGCCTGTGAGCGTCACGAGTCCCTAATTTCCTCCCTCTATCGAGGACCGGGACGGCTCCCCGCCGTCCCGGACCTCCCGTAGGGCGCTCCCCCTGGAGCGTCCTCCAGGAGATGACGATAAAGCGCACGCTCGCGGTCTTCATCCCGGGGAGGGCATGATGAACGTTTCCTCCCACTTGAATATGCAGAATCAGCGCTGGCCCGCCCGTCGCGACGCCTATCGCCCCGTTGGCAAGAGGAACCGGACCGCGTTCGAGATCATGGAGGACGTGTGACTCTCAGCGAACAGATCCGGCAGCATCCGGTGGTCGCCGAAGGCGCATACGCGGAGTCTTTGACTTGCGGCAGCAGGATCCTCGTTTACTGCGCGTCCTGCTTCGATCTCGTTGCCTGGGACCGGATGGGCGACGGCTCACACTATCAGTGCGGCGGTATACTCCGGCCGATCGAGGAGGTCGCCGCTTTCGCGGCCGAGAAAATACTGGCCGGACTGGAGAATGTCCGCCAGGCAAAGGACGCGCGTCTCGCGCTCGAGGCTCGCTACCCTTTTCCTCAAGAGAGTTCCGACAGGTGGTACGTCTGTGCCGTCTGCAAGAAGAAGTACCGTCTCGAATGGCACCAGGGTGCTCCACGTAGGCTCTGTTGCTCGATGGTCTGCGAGCTTTCGTGGATCGGCCAAGTCAAGCCCAAAGGCCGGGAATGGGTCGGCTTTCTCACGCTCTATCCGCACTTCAAGGGTTCCAAGGTGCGGTATCTTGGCACCGTTCACTGCTTTGGAAAAGAGGCCGAATGCTACCTCTGGGGTGTGGGAGCTGGAGGCGGGTCGCTCTACGCCTATTGGGGTGATGGCAAAGGCGACCATGCGGCGATCCAGTTTACGTTTGGTTGCCAGCATTACGATACGTGGGGTCCGCTCTTCAAGCTTGCAGAATCCGGCAAGGGCGTCGATGAGTCATGGCGAGTCGCCGCGAATGGGCTTGACCGATGGACGCTCCCGGAGTACGCCGGAGCACATAAGACCGCGGAGGCGCCGCCTGCGCCCAATGGTGGGAAGACAACATGAAGACCATTCCTCTCGCCCTCGACGTAAGGGCCGTGATCTCGGAGCTCGCGATCGACGGCAACGTCGTCCGCATCGAGCGCACGCTCGAGCGCCCACTCGACGAGCGCGTGAACAAGATCCTCGATGCCCTGGGCGGGAAGTGGACCCGCAAGGTGAAGGGACACGTCTTCGCCGAAGACCCGGCCGAGAAGCTCGAAAACGTCCTCCTCACCGGCGTCGCGGTGGATCTCAAGAAGGCCTACGACTTCTTCGAGACGCCCCCCGCGGTGGCCCGTCAGCTCGTCGAGCGGGCCTGGATCCAGGCAGGGATGCGGATGCTCGAGCCCTCGGCCGGCCGCGGGGCCATCTGCGACATCGTCCGGGAATACGTCCCGACGGCGAGGATCCAGGTCTGCGAGCTTCAGGAGGAGAACCGTCGCATCCTCCAGGCCAAGGGGTACGACGTCATCGCGGCGGATTTCTTCGGCCTACACTTCGCCCCTCCGGAGGCGGCCGATCTTGCCGAGGGTTTCTTCGACCGCGTGGTGATGAACCCGCCCTTCTCCAAGCAGCAGGACATCGAGCACGTGGGCCGGGCGTTCGGCCTCCTCAAGTACGGCGGCCGCCTCGTTTCCGTGATGGGCGCCGGCATCCGCTTCCGCACGAACCAGAAGACGGCGAGATTCATGGAGTTCGTCCGCTCGGCGAAGGGCGAGGTCGAGGACCTGCCCGAGGAGAGCTTCAAGGCGAGCGGGACCTCCGTCAACTGCGTGCTCGTCACCCTGATCCGAGAATCCGGATATGACCACGCTCGCCAACCTTGACCGTGGAACCGGTCCCCTGGGGACGGCCATCTTCTCGATCGATGGCCTCCGCCGGTACTGGCTCACGCGGTCCTTTGGCCCGGGAAAGACCGTGCTCTGGATCATGTGCAATCCGTCGGACGCCGACCACGAACGCAACGACGCCACGATCGTGCGCACGATCGGCTTCTCGAAGCGCGAGGGCGGCGGGGCGCTCATCGTCGTCAATCCGTTCTCGTACATCACCAAGGATCCAAGGCGCCTGCTCGAGGTCGAAGATCCCGTCGGGCCCGAGAACGCCGCTTTCCTCAAGGAGGCGCGCGCAAAGGCGGATCTCGCGATCGCGGCGTGGGGCGTACTCCCGAAGAAACTCTCCGAGTTGGCCGCCACGCAGCTTCTCCTGATGGGCGTCCTCGATCTCTACTGTCTCGGGATGACGAAGTGGGGCGCTCCGCGGCATCCCCTCTACCTGGCGCGGACGACGCCCCTTGTCCGGTGGACACCGTAAGGAGGATGCGCATGGCCAAGAAGAACCCCTTCGCGCTTGAGTACGCTCTCATCTACGGCGGCGGCGATTTGCCCTTCGACAGGCGAGACCCGCGGAACCGGCCACCCGACCGCTCCTCGACGGGGAACAAGAACGCGAGGCAATGGTGAGGACGCCATGACGGAGACCGATAGGCTCTGGTACGCGGTGGCGCTCGCGCACAACTTCACCGGCCGCAGGCCCAATGAGATCGACCTGACGCGGCCCCCGGCACTCGGGCCCCACAAGAAGGGTTGGCCGCAGTACGTCGCTGCGCTCGTCGAGCTCGTCCAGAAGGCGGCCTGGGGCCGGGGCGGGCTCAAGCTGGAGTACAACCGATTCTTGACGAGGGGGCCGAAGTGATCGACCGCCAGCGCCTCAACTTCGTCCACAACGACCTCAAGAACCTCGCGGGCGAGCGGGGGGGCTTCATCCTGTTCATCGTGGGTGGAGAAGGTACCGAGGAAGACATCCAGATCCGGTTCGTGGGTGGGGACCTCAAGTTGCTGGGCCTCTTGGGCTCGTGCTCGGAGTACACGCGGGCGCAACTGCTCAGCAGGTTCGGCGACCGTATGAAGCGTCTGCCGACGGAGCCGGATTAGGGGGCCAAATGACGGCGCGGGACGCGGCGGCCGGCCTTCTTGGAGGAGCCTGCACGGTCTGCGGGCGTTCGAGCTGGCACTGGACCGATCATCACGGAATCGCCTGCTGCCGTACCTGCGGGACGACGTCCTACATGCTCGTGGAGGCGCGTCCCGACGGCAGAAAAGGCGACAGCCTGCCCGCCTCGACCCTCAAGGCCGAGTGGCTTCCGAAGTACCAGGCATGGTGGGCCGCGACGCACGGTTCCTGCACCTTCGACGAGTGGCGGGAAGCGGGCGAGAGGGCGATCACGCTTGAGGAACTCGACGTCTTGAGGGCGGCCAAGGAGCGCACGCGGATCGAAAGCGTCCTTGCCCGTCCGATCATCCACATCACGAAGTGGACGAGCACCCCTGAAAAACCCTACTGGCACGTCGGCCTTTACGGCCCGAAGATAGAGAAGTATCTGGGCGAGACGTCCGACATGAAGGAGGCGCGCGCCCTCGGCCAGGCGGCCGCCCACGCCCTGGAAGCCGTCCTCGGCCACCCGGTCTCGGTCGTCACCCAACGCGGGCAGGGTTTCTGCGACTGGCTCGACCACGACGAATTCTGGGCGTGCCACCCCACCCTCGGGATCCAGTACGATCGGCCGGGCTGGTGCGCCTACCTCCGCGATCCGTACGGCCACGCGATGAGGATTTGGAGGACGGACGAGTCCCCGCTTTTCGAGGCACCGTCTGCGGAGAAGGCCGTGTCAGGGCTCCTTGACAAGATCCGGGGCCAGGAGATCGGATTTGCGGGGTATCACAGCGGATCCTTCCAGGTCCCGAGCGACCTTGTCATGGACTGGAAGGAAGGGAAGCCCAAGCCCGCGCCCGTCAAGGGGAAGGCGACATGACCAAGGACGCACATGCCTGGCTCGAGAGGCACCGGCGGGCGCTGACGCCCTGCCCGGCCTGCGGCGCGACCGGCATCGATCCTGCCCGGCTGCCGCTCCTCAGCCATCCCGAGGCCCTCAGGCGGTGCACGTCGTGCCACGGCTTCGGCTACGTGGGAAAGCGGCGATATGCCCGGAAACCGAAGGCCAGGACGAAAGGAGCCTCCGGATGAAGGCACCCGCGATCGTCCTCCTTTCGGCGGCTGGCCGCGAGGATGTGGCGACTCTCCACCTCGAGGTCCTCCGGTCCCTCTGGCCCCGCTGCCCCTTCGCCGTCCGGGTCGAGACGGGCGAGACCGAAAGCGGCTGGACAAGGCGGCTCCTTTCAGTGCTCGATAGGGTTACGGAGGAGATTCTCCTCCTCAACCTCGACGACTACGTGCCCTTCCGGCCCCCGCATGAAGGGAAAATCATCGAAGCGCTCCAGTTCCTTTCCGCTTCCCCAACCTTTGCGTCGGTCTATCTCGATCGCTCGTACTACCGGCCGGAACGGGACCTTCCTGGGCTTTCCGGCTTCGGGACCTACGACTCGTGTGAACCGCTATACAAGCGCACGACCCTCCTTCCGGTGCTCGCGCGGGTCGAGGCTTGGAAGAAGATGGCCCGCGAGGCCGTCGCCGGGATCTCCGAAACGCAGGACGCGGGTTGGGTCGGAGCCTACAACTTCGAACTCCGCTCCGCCCGGCCGAGCCTCGCCTTCGAGGTCGCAGCCCCCCTTGCCGGACCCCGGGAAGGGCCGCTCGCCGTGATCGACCTCGTCCAACAGGATGCCTGGATGGCGCACGGCCTGGACTTCCTCTCCCGGCTCGGGATCCCGCTTCCTCCCTCCGCGAGGAAGCTCTTCTCTGGAGAGAGCCCGTATATGAAACTCTGGAGGGAGCGCGGGTGAGATCGAAGAATGGAGGATCTGGAGCGCCCGTTGAGGGAAAGGCGACATGAGGACCGTCTGGAAGTACCCGCTTCCCAGGACCAAGGTGTCCATGATCGAGATGCCGGCCGGATCGTCCGTCCTCGCGGTCATGGTCCAGGACCTCGAGCCGGTCATCTACTGCGAGGTCGATCCGACCGCCTCCCGCATCCGGAGGGGCTTTGCCGTATTCGGGACCGGCGATCCCATCGAGGGCCTCGAATCGCTCCATTACGTGGGAAGCTTCCAGATCCGCGCGATCGTCTACCACCTCTACACCGACCGGGTCGAGTACCCGCTCGAGGATCGAAGATGAGCGAAGTCGATAACGTGAAACTCGAGGAGGCCCAACCAAGTGCGACAGTCCGAGCTAACAAA
>ERZ1292644.823-Hain-H14-01um-R2-823-length-18118-cov-5_pt1 | contig 18118 bp, 25 predicted proteins | sample MGYA00564402_ERZ1292644 | MGnify/ENA primary metagenome ERZ1292644 (study PRJEB36523, sample SAMEA6512644) | groundwater metagenome | collected 2019-01-09 | study: AquaDiva: Metagenomics assemblies of 32 groundwater samples
TGCTTGAGCTTCTTTCTTTAGTCTGACTTAAAACTTCCGTATTCATTCTTTTAACTTCTTCCATCATAGCCCGGTTATTAATGGCATTTTCTTCCTGTGCTTTTGAAAGAAGATGAGCAAATGCTCCTATAGTAGCAGCGTTACCGTCGTTACCCTTCATATCTGGTATCATTGGAGTTGATGGAATCGGAGGCGGAACATATCTTCCTTCATTTATGGCCGCTATAAGTTCTCTCTGATTTATGCCCAGCATTTCCTTAACTTCGTCTTTCATGCTTCGTCTAAGGGCATCTAAATCAGAATAAGAAACTTGTTTGTCTCTATTAGAAATTACTTCAAGAACTCGCGGCGAAGGTGCCTCTTGAGGCATTTGAGGTGTCCTAGAAACTTGAGCCTGTCTAGGTTGCTCAAAATCTTCTTCAGCAGGCGTATTTTCATCATCATCTTCTACAGGCGGAACATCATATTCCATGTTATTTTTCTCCATTCTTGTTATCGGACATTAATATTTAGCTTGTATAATAAAGCATGCACGCCCGTTTGTCAAGTTAAAAAAAATAAACTTGACATTTCACCTATTAGATAGTAATGTATATAGATATGACTACTAAAAACGATAAACATCTAATCCCTTGCTTTACATGTTCCTACGCCGTCCCGCTACGAACTGACAAGAACGGCCGAGCATTTTACAAGTGTCCGCGCTGTCTGCTTTTAGCTCTATGTCGTATAAACATAGCCTCAGATTCAATGCGCGGACTGTCTTTTCTACATTCTGAAGATAATTATAAAGTAGAAAAAATAAAAATCCCGCAGTTAGGCAAATGGACATGTCCAACATGCGGGACAAAGATATACGAAGTGGATGAATTAAAAAATAAGAAGAACTTAAGAATAAACTATAAATACTACTGCCGAGACTGTGGACTTTTGATTTTTTGGAATGACGTAAAAAAAGAATTATTAGCTTGACATTCTAAAAAATATGAGTATACTATAATAAATTCGCGCATCTCCTTAGATAAGAGTAATAAGCCATCCGCAAGGGTGGCTTATTATTTTAATTGCAATATCGTGAACACACCGCCCGCACAAGGCGGAGTCTTCACTCAAATAAATTTTTATCTTTTGTTTTATCTTCTTTATTTTCTTCATGTTCCGGCTCGATATTTCCTAAAATCCTCTTTTCGGCAATTGCCGCATATTTTTTATTAAGTTCTATGCCTATATAATTTCTTCCAGTTTGTATGGCCGCCCTACCAGTATTACCGGCTCCAATAAAACAGTCTAGAACGACTGCTGGTATTGGTTTATTATTTTCACATTCACAAGTTGGTAGCCACCCTGTAGTCGTTATAGTAGCGTATCCATATTTTCTGTAAACATCTGAAAGTGCTTTACCAGTAGGACTACCTTTACCTTCATGCGCTCCCATATCGTAATCAGATGATTTAAAATCATTACGGTCTCTATGCCTACCTGGAGGCGGTCCACCTTCACGTTTTAATACTCTAGCGTATGGTGCTCCGCATATATTACAGTTACCGTGCTGTGAAGTTCCGGCTAATATACAACGTTTAGGTAATTCTATTGGAAACATAGCAAAATGTTTTGCGCGGCCACCGCCTGTAGAAAACGACCATACGTCTCTAAGGTGCGCCATATTATTAAGTCGTTTTATATCAAAATCTTCTATATATTTTACGTTTAATCTAGGTTCATTAAGATTTGCAGAACCACTACCCTCTTTTTTATTAGCCGCATATTTAGCATCGTCGTTCCTGCCTCTAAGATTTCTACTTATACTGGAAGATTTCATAGGTTGTTTAACTGCTTCTGCGTCGTAATAACAGCCTTTTGTTTTAGAGAACATAAAAATATATTCATGTGCCGGCGTTGGTCTTCCGGCTATGCGTCTTAAAATAAGTCCTTTTCTTTTTGAACACCGTTCACATCCCGGACATTTTATTCGTTTTTTTCTATTTTCCGCATCTCGTGCTCGTGGACTAGAAAAAGTTTTTGCAGTTTCAACGTCAATATTTGCATATTTCCCATCACTTGACTTATCAACATCTTCGTTTACAAAAATCATGTGCTGTTCGTATCTCCATCCGCCAAAACTTAAAGGCACTGTATTAAGTTTATGCCATATAATATCTTCGCGCAGTATCCATCCGTCTTTTTGTAACGCTAAAGAAAGACGCCACGGAACGCCGAACATATTAAGTTTCATGTGTTTCTTGTTCCCACCCTTACAATAGGTATCTCCAATATTTAGAAAAAAAGTGCCAGTATCTTTAAGTTTTTTTCTACATTCTCTGAATATCTCAACAAGATGTTCTATATACATATCAACACTAGGTTCACGTCCTAAATCACCTAACCATGTATTACAGTTTTTGCAGAATTTTGACTTAATCTTTTTAGCATAACTTGTTTGAGAAATCTGATTAATATTTTTATTTCTTCCAATCTGGTGTAATCCGCCTAACTCTTTATTTCCAGCAATATTTACGTCAGGATTTTTTGATGTTTCTATCCATTCATGGATACAATCAGGAAGTCCGCCCCAAATTACTGGTGAAGTTGAATAGTGCCGGAGCCCATAGTAAGGAGGGGACGTAACTATACAGTCTACAGAGTTATCATGAATAAGATTGATAACATTAAGAGCATTACCTACAAGAATTTTATTAATATGTTCCATTATATTTTACAATGGTTCGTATATTTCAACAGGAATATCAGCTTTGTTAGCAAAATCCTCAATAAGAGGGCACACGTCGTTCCATTTTAATTCTCCTAATCCGCAACCTATAGCAGGGAAGGCGATAGATTTAATGCTATAACTTTTTATATTATTTAAAAACCAGGCGCGGGAAATCCGCCGGGCTTGTCCCGGCGGATGAAAGCGCCATTTTATTTGATTTTCCTACTTGCAATTTTATGGAAACTGTGTTATAATAAAAGGAATGAGAAGGTCATATCAGTATAGACTTTATCCGAAGAAAGGACAATCCGTTTTGCTGTTGAAGTGGATGAGTTTGTGTTGTGAGCTTTATAATGCCGCTATAGAGGAACGCCGTGAAGCCTATAAAAAAGGAATTTCCATCAAACGTTTTGACCAAACTTATCAACTGCCTGAAACGAAGAAAATCAGAGAAGACCTTGCCATTGTAAATTCTCAAGTTCTTCAAGACGTTCTTGTGCGTGTTGACAGAGCCTTCCAAAACTTCTTCCGTAGAGTTAAAAATAAGGAGAAACCTGGTTATCCAAGATTTAAAGCAAGGGACAGATACAATAGCTTGACATGGCCTCAAAATATAGGATTTAGATTTGTAGATAACAAAGTCAGGCTTTCCGGCATAGGAGATTTGAGGATAAAGATGCATAGGCCGATTGACGGCAAGGCTAAAACTGCCACTGTAAAGGTTGTCGCCAATAAATGGTTTATTTCTATATCGTGTGATGACGTTCATGAGCGAGAGTATCCAACGGCTTATAATGAGATTGGCATTGATATGGGGTTGACTTCTTTTGCGACGCTTTCTAATGGAGAAAAGGTAGATAATCCAAGATGGTTCAGAAAGGCCGAAGAGAACATAGCAAAGTGTCATCGTATTCTTTCTTTGAAAAAGAGAGGTTCTTCGCGTCGTTATAAAACGAAACAAAGATTGAATACATTGTATGCTAAAGTTACTAATCAAAGAAAGGATTTTCAACATAAGTTGGCTCATAGATTAGTTTGTGAAAATAAGTTGATAGCAGTTGAAGCCCTTAATACTAAGAAGATGATTGAAAGTGGTAATCATGGTTTATCTAAGTCTATACAAGATGCGGCGTGGGGCAAGTTCTTGATGATTCTTTCTTGCAAAGCGGAAGAAGCTGGCAGAAGGTTCGTCAAGGTTTGTGCCAAAGGCACTACAAGCACATGTAATAGTTGCGGGAAAGAGAATAAGTTGAGTCTTTCTCAAAGGTATTACAGTTGTAGTTGTGGTGTATTTATGGACCGTGATATTCATGCTAGTTATAATATATTAAGGCTCGGAAGGAGCCTTCAGGGTTTATCCTGAGAAGCCGCCTGCCTTGTGCAGGCGGAGTCTTCACTATAATATAGTTTTGACTTTTCCTTGTAGTGCATTTTTGTGACGAATAGTAAAATACTATGAAACCGTTTATCAAAAATATCAAACCACAAAAAAGGACATCCAATTGCTAATTTACCATCATAGCAAAGTTTCTGATAATCTAATAGTATTCTTGGCCATTGTTCCTTAAATTCTTTAGCAAGCCCCGCGCTCATTACTCCAACACAATTTACTGGACACACCAAAGTCCGCATTTTAGAATCGAATATATTGCCTTTGAGTATTTTCATTAGTTGGGGTAAAACGTTTTCTCGCTCTATTAAAACATTTCGACCTATGGCATGTTATTATTTCTCCTTACATATATTTCACATCACGCGCTAATTCATCCCATACACCATTCCAATCAATTTGCTCTTCGTTTCCATCATCCGTAAATATATAGTCGTTTACAAGTGTTACAACTCTTCTTTCTAAAGATGGTGGTATGTGTCTTTTTAAAATAGTTTGAACATGAATTGCACCGTCAATCACGTCAATATTACTTTCAATAATTTCTTTTATATCATCATTTAATGTCATATTCACACCGTATCAAAAGTTACCTCAACCCTTTGATTATCTTTTTCGTAAAACGCTTTCCAATGACAATCCGGAATATATTTTATACTGTCGTCAGGTATTATTCCAGATAATTTTGCAGAATCACTTACTCCTTTTTCAATATTATCTCCATCCGCGTTTAACTGGTCTGTATATATTTCTATATAAACACACACTGGCGTCTTCATAGTTTCGTTTTTTGCCGCTATTTTTATCGTCCACGCCGCCGCTTCCTTCCATATAGCATATTTCCTCTGTCGCTTACGATAAAGCATACGCGCCGTTGTGCGAGTATAGGGTATAGGATGCCCAGGAATTATACAGAATAAATGGGTCATTATGATTTTGTGAAGACTCCGCCTGCACAAGGCAGGCGGAGTCTTCACCTTTTCCTCTTTCTTGTTGCTTCCGCTAAATCAGTATCAATAACCTCTTCTTTTTTAACATGCTCCGCAAAATAACGGCCGCCTATTTTTTTAATATTTGTAAACCCAAAATCCTCTGCATGGTTTCTGAAAAAATCAGAACTCACGCCATTAAGTCTTGCCGCCATAGACACAGATACGCGAGGATACGCACCCAATATTTTCATAGGCTCGTATTTAACATTAAACTTACACTCAATCTCTGTAACATCAATGCCTATATGCTGAAGTTTCGCGTTATTCTTAGTATTCCTACTCTTACCTTTTACGTTTGTTAACGTGCCTTCACGCACATATTTCCTCACTTGTTGAGGCGAAACACCGAGTAAAAGCGCAACTTCTTTTGTTTTAATTATCATGATATTTGCTCCTATTTATTTTTCTTAGACATTTTATTACAACGTTTACCGCACAAACAAACTAGATGTTTTTTTCCACTTTTAATAAAAGGAATATGTATTTTGTCTGTTTCAGCTTTTTTACAAAAAAAGCATGATGTATTATTACGCTTTATAATAGATATACTATACCCAATACAACTCTTACACATTCCCTTTAATTTATAAAGCCATCCATATAATTTTTTTCTACAACAAAAACATGTATTGTAATAACGAACAAGAGATTCTTTGTAACGTTTCATTTTTTTATAACCTTCATTTCTTCACTATAACGTCTTAAAACTTTGCCGTTCCTTTTTATGATTATTTCCTTAAATACTTTAATCTTACCAGCTGGCGAAACGTATATGTCTATACTGTCTTTAAATTTTCTTTTAGACCGAACATTAATAACTATATAACCATTTCTATGATACACCCGCGTAACAGAAACATCACGCCAGTGAAATCCAAATTCTGTTATTTCTAACAAGTCCTCGTCGCTATACCATCCTTTATCTTTATCTATCATATTTTTTTCGCTATTCGCGTTATCGCCTATTATACGCCGGTTACCCCATAATGGCAAGAGGGAAAATAATTATTATTCGTCTTCGTTGTGCCCTTTGCGTAATTCGTCTTTATCTTTATCATCTTCAATGTCTTCGTAAAAACTATCTATAACCGTTACTTCTTTTTTAATTCGTTCCTGCAATAATCTCAACACGGCTACAAAATTTTCGTTCTTTACATATCCCTTCGGCGACGACGATAACATACGATACTTAGAACAATATTTTATTAAATCCCTAACCTTAGAAACATCCTGTCCCCACTGGTCCGCAATGTCCGATACTTTTATAAATCTAGCCATAGACAATATTTCTATAAGCTGTTCTGCGTCATCCATATTAAGAAAATGTTCTATTATCGAACCTTGTTCATCAATTGACTTCTGCTTAGACTTTTTAACATAAAAACTTTTTAATTTATAACCCATTGAATCCTTAGAATATACACCGTCTAAGTAATTCTTTATAAAATCCACATGTTCTTTTTTGATAATAACTTTAACGCTTTTTTCATCCGTCGAAAATAGTCTTGCCGCCAATGCCGCAGACATTCTTGCTATTTTAAATCTCATATCTGCCGGCTCTACAAGCGGTATTTCTGATTCATAATTTTGACTAAAATAACGCGCAGTTTTTAAAACTGCATCAATTGCTTCATCGCTAAACACTACATCTTCAGGTTGCCTAGACCATGCCCACAATACTAACGTCCTGCAACTATCTGATGTATACACGTGCTCAATTTCCGACTTGTGCCTTTTATTTATTTCGCCTTCGTCAACTTCGTTACTCGCAACTGTTACAACAATATCAAACCTTCTTATGTCTTCCTTATGCTTAAGTAACTCCAATAGTGCATCCGTGCCAAATTGATATTCAGCAAGCATTTTTCCGCTTCGCGTGTTCGTCAAAAACACAAGCCTAGTTCTTGCCGTTGTTTTGGCCGTTCTTACTTTATTAACCTCTATAACCCCACTTTCACGCATCCGCGTCATTTGCGAAAAATCCTCATCACTCAATCCTGTAAACTCATCAATTGCTAAAAGTCCTCTATCATTAAGCGGAACCGCTCCCCACTGCAAAAACCAATGCTTGGACGTTTCTGTTATATTATATAAAAGCCCAGTCCGTTTAGAACTTTCACCTGATACCAAATCCCCTAACTCATAATGTCTTAAAAACGCCTCCGTAAGCCACGTCTTCCCTTGCCCAGAATCACCAAGAATTAAAAGATTCATCCATCCTCTTGGTATTGTTGTCCCGTCAAATATAAAACTTATTAATGAATGAAATGTTAAATCTACCGCTATACTTACATCTGCTCTTCCATATATTTTTGTAACATTGTTCTCAATATCTTTATGTATTTCATAAATCTTTTGAGCAATCTTTCCATCCTCTGCACAGAATTTATTTAAATCTTTACGAATCTCATCCGTCATTTCAAAATGGTCAACTTTACTTTTAAGTTCTTTTATTTTATTAAAGGTATGAACAACATACTGCGTCTTCGGGTCTGGTAAAACGTATCCAGTAATTACATACTCCTTATTCGCTTCAATATCATGCCCAAGAAAATATCCACGTCGCTCAACATACTCCATCTTTTTTGTTATATTATCCTTATTAAGTTTTATCCTCGGTATAAACTTTACGTCCACCACATTCTGTTTGTCAATAATTTCTTCATAGAATCCTGGACACGCTTTCGGTATACGTAACGCTGTTTTAATAATTGCATGAATTCCTTTTAAAGAAGTATCAACAAATTCCATAAAATGTGGACTCTTCGGTCCTAACGTAAACTCATAACTTCCGCCATGCGGGGATATCTTACATGTTATGCACGGCGATTTTTCGTCCGTAAGATTCGGCGAACATTTTACTCTAATGCGTTCCGGTATTATAAACGGCGCTAAATCTTTACCCGAAACCAACGCTTCAACCTCTACTTCTTTACCAGAATAACACGCTCTAGACGCTTCGCCTAAATCTAATTTAATAGGCGCTTCCGTCTCTTGGTCCTCCGCTTTCACAAACGGGCAATCCTCATAAAGACAAGGAATCGGCTTGTCCGTAGCCCCTAACGAGCGTATATACCCACAACTAAAATGATACGCCGGACCATCCTTAGCATACACGCTCTTTATAACACTCTTCGCATCTGCGACGCGCTCACGCTCAGTTTTAGACGCCGCATCACGCGGCAACGCCCTTACCCACTGCGTTATTATGCCCTCCGCATACTCCGCAGTTGTCCCCGTATCCTTATAATACGCGCCCAATATCATCTCCGCCTTGTTCCTCGTTCCCGGCTTGCTCAATCCTTCCGTTAAAACATGTTTTACACAAACAGGGTCTTCATCTTTTAAATTTGCCGGCTTTTCAATCGGCTTTCTAGGCTTAAGTCGCTCTAAATCCTTTCTATCATTATATTCTTTAAGAAACTGATTAAACCATTCAGATAATTCTACTACCTTTAAAACCATTTCATACTCTGTCTCATCATAAAGCGGTCCTCGTGGTTTCTTCGCAATCTCTTTAATATGCTCAAGCCCTTTTTCTAAATCTTCATAATATAGTTCTACCGCATGAAGTTTTGTTGATTGGTGTATGCTGTCCGGTAACCGCCACATTCGTCTCGACGTATACACTACTGGGTCTAAAGACGATAACGATAAAAACTCGCCTAGATAAAGACATATAATTTTTATAATATACGTTAGCTCTGCGTTCGGCATAATATCAAATAATTGAGGCGTTACAGTTATATGAAAACCTTTTTTACCAGAAAACCATACTCTAACATGTTCCTTACCTATCCCCATTGCATAAAAATAATTAATTACTTTCTTCGTATCCTCTAAAGCAATATTAACATCTGTCTCACTGTCAAAATCAAAATAGATTGGACAATAATGTGGTTCATTGTCCTCATGAACAATATATTTAAACCTTTGTATTGTTGTAAATACATTGTAATTATTCTGCTTCTTCTTTAATTCTTCCTCAACCTCGGCCGTGTCTATGCGCCGCCATTTAGATGTTATATGGTCATTCTTCCAACAAACATCTACATACCTATAAAGGATGCTAATATCCATGGTGCTATTCTGGTAATAGACCTTGTCTTCTGTTTCTTACTTTATCTCTATGTTCTTGTAAGCATTTTATACACCTGTCTCTACTTGTTTCTTTTGGTTGTTTGCATATAATACACTTTCCTTCTTCTTTTAATCTCATTCTTTCTTCTCTAATCCTATTATTATATTTATCTAAACATTCTTTACATCTAACTTTTCTTCCATCTCTCTGTCCTCCACAATCAAAACATGTATTGTTATCTTTTCTCTTCTTATAACGCAACTGGTCGTATTCTCTGCGTGGTTTTTTGACCTTTTCCTTTTTTTCCTTCTTTTTTATTAACTCAAACATGAAATTTCGTAAAAATGGCGTTTTTCTGCGTTTTTTGTATGATTTTTGAATATATTTTTGTGCTAATTGTTGGAATTAAGATAAATCTTTTTACAAAAACCTAAAACAGAATTCGCTCGGTAGAAACGCACTATTATGTTTAAGTGTAAGAGTGCGTTTTTCATGCTTTTTTTTTGCCGGAAATTAGTGTTTAAAAGTTAGTGTAATTTCAATTTTTAAGGCATATTAGACCTATCTCATGTAGACGTTTTTTCAAAAAGAATTATCTTAATTCCAATGCCTCTTTTTTGTTGAAAAACAAGCAAATTTCATTAATCTTTTCGTGCGTTTGTAATCTTTTCGTGCGTTTTCACAAGATGCTGATAAGTGTAAATGGGGATTTGATTTTCTAAATTTCAGATTTTTAAAAAGTAATAATTCCAATCGTGTATTTTTTTTATTTTTGCTGATAATTGCTATCATTTTCAAAAAAATCACAAAAAAGCATTTTGCTATTGACTTTTAGATTAGCTTGCATTATACTATGAGGATACGGTAATAGAAACTTTTCATGTAATACAAAAGGTGAAATATGACAAAAGAAGAAATTAGTTTTAATGAAGGTGTTGCCACATTTAAGCGATATATAGAAGAGATGAAGAGGAACGTAAAAAAGTATATTACAAGTCTAAAGAATATCGTGAGAAGATTGGAGAAGAAGTTTATAAGAAGATTAATTGTATAGCCGCAAAAATAAAAGCACAAAACAAAGCATTTTTTATTAAAAACGAAATTACTAATGATTTTTTGCATGATTTATATTTAAAACAAGAAGGTAAATGTTATTATCTTGGATGTGATATGGTTGTTTCTCAAGAATTTAAGTTTGCGTTTAATTTATTAACTGTTGATAGAATAGATTCCAGTAAAGGATATACAAAGGATAATGTTGTTTTATGCTGTTGGTGTGTTAATAGGGCTAAAAGTGTTATGCCGCATGATGTATTTATTGAAATGTGTAGAAGGATAAGTGAGCGCTTTATTTGTAACGATGATGGAATAGAAGAACAGAAAAGATTTTTTGATATGTTTATGAAACTTCCTCCAAATATATTTACTATTAAGCGTGAACGCAATAAAGACAAAAAGCGTTTTTTTACAGTCTTTCGAGAATTTCCTGAAGAATTTTCTAAAGACGCTTATAATTAGTATTTTCATTGTTTTTGAAACCCAAATATCAAACATCCCTCTTCCTCTTTAATTAATTTATAAAAACCGTCCTGTATTATATGATTTCCAAAATTAATACTTCTAGTTCCGTATGTTCCGTCTTGTTTTTTGAGAGCAGATATTTTTCTGCCTTTTATTTTATTATCAGTTTCTTCTATTTTTATTAAAGAATTTTCTTTATCTAAATATAAAAGATAAAGTTTTCCAACTTCTATTATAGGAACGTCTTTAGAAAATGTTATCATTCTTCTGCTGACTCTGACTCCAGTTTCTGTAAACCTTAAATGTATTCTTTTATTCACCAATTCAAAAGCCATATTTTATCCTTATTTTTTTATCGTGTGTTTGTGTGCTCTATACAACACGCTATAGGGACGCGCCGCTTTGTCCCGTGCGACGCGCCCCCTATAACGTGTTATGTCGCCCCGCTCCTTATACAGATGGGGTTATACTAAAACGGAAAATAATCTTTTCTGTTTTTTAATGGAAAAAAATCTTTTCCATTTTTTATTTTTGCAGATGCAATTCCGCCTAGTATACCTATAAGGAGCGCGAGCAAACATCCTAAAAATATTTCCATGTGTTCTCCTTTAAAATGGAATATCATCATTAGATGCGGTAGTTGATTCTTTTCCAGATTGTTCTTCAGAAACTTCCTGAATATCTTCACGGTTTATCTGGAATTTACGGAACAGATGAGAATAGTCCTTTCTAAGTTGTGAGATTATAGACAAGTCTTCTTTAGGTAACATTTCACAACGCCTAAACCCAGCCATTTGAATATCTAGGCCGGCCTTGCTCTTTTTATGTTCCAAAGAGAATTCTGTAAAGCAGGTTGCAAAATGAATTTTCTTGTCAGTAAGTGCTACCATGTAGGACTCGTAACTCCTTATACTAGTAGGAGGAAGGTTGATGATGTTAGGAATGACGTGTCCGGGGATGTAGAGTAGTAAGCGTTTCGAGTTTTTACATGCTTTACCAGCACCGTGTTTTGCGGAACCGTAAACGTTGTGTCTACATTTAGGGCAGTTAATGGCTTGTGGTTCTTTAGCTTCGGGCGATATTGTAAAAGCATCGTAGCTTACGCAGTCTGGTGGGCTACCAAGGCCGCCTTCGTCCGCCGAAATCTTCCAGTAAGAGTTCAGGGCGTGGTAATCAAGGATTATAGATTTAAAAGTTGTGACAGGGTCTCCTTCGTGCGGCATGACGTAGACACCCAATTCCTTGGATATTTTTAATACAGGGAATTGGATGGATGTTGAGCCTTGAGTATTTTCCGAAAGCGGAAAATCGGCTTCGTATTCACCGGTAGCTTTAGCAAGGTCGCCGAGTAGGCTAGATTTTACTAATACAGTTGTTTCAGAGGTTTCTTTAATTGGTTGTGGTTGTTCTAAGTTTCGTTGTTGTCGTGCCATGATTGTTCTCCGTGTTTTGTTTGTTGTTTTTAGAGTTTTCCTGAATTTTTCAGAGCAATGGCTATATTTTTTAATTTATTGAATAGATTTTTTGTCCTTATTTGTTCTTCCTTTTACAGAAATGCTCCGTTTATCGTAACTTTTTATAAAGTCTGGAATTTCAATACTATCTTCTTTTTCCTTTATAAACGAGGATAGGGTTAGCGTATTCACGCTCGGTTCCGTTTTGATTATACCATCTCCGCCGACGCATGCAAGCCAATTAATTAGGGCGTCCATATTATCCTTGTTCACGCTGTAGAACGTTCTAATTTTTCGAGTAACGGAAACGCCGTCGTCAGTTTTAAAGGACGTAAGTTCTTCGTCAATCATTGCAGAAAACAAATTTTGCTCTGCGGAATTTAAATGATTATTACATTCTTTAATCAACTTTTCATATTGTTCAACTTTTTCTTTTTCTGAAATGTATTCTGCAAGCAGCGATTGTAGGCGTGATGATATTGACATGGTATTTACTCTTTACTATTTATTGCTTCTCCCTCTTAAACTTTAACATCTTTATAAAATCTATATTAATCTTTTCAAACAGATTTTGTTTTTTCATTATGTTCCTGTAAATAATTTCGTCGTAAGTTCCTTTCATGACCATATCAAAATTTGTTACCTTTTTTGTTGCGCCGAATCGGTGTAGACGGCCTATGCTCTGCTCAAAATCTTTAAGAGAATGGCTTCGAGAGAAACGTATAGAATAACTTGCGTTTGTAAGGTTTATTCCTTCACCTGCGACGCCGGGTTGACAGATTAATATGCGTATCTTTCCTTCTTTAAAATCTTTAAGCCTCTGTATGCGTTCTTTAATATCCACATCGCCACTTATTACCGAAGATTTAGGAATATTTTTATTAAGATAATTAAGGTCGTTACGAAAATGCGCCCATATAACTATCTGCTCATCAAACAATTCGTCTATAATATATTTAAGTTCTTCAAACTTCGGATTAGTTTTAAAGAATGCAATAGTATCGTTATCAGTTTTTACCCAGCCACTTGTTATAGTTTGTAGTCTAAGTAGTTGTGTCAAAACAAAATTTGCAGTTACTTTTTCGTCAAGCGAGAAACTTATAATCATTTTTTCAAGCATCTGATTATAAGCTCGTTCTTGTTCTACTGTCATCTTAATAAGCCTTGTTTCAAAAATATTTGGAGGTAGGTCGAGACATTCGGCTTTCGTGTATCGTATGCCTGTAGAGAAGATATGTTCATTAAGTTGTTCAATAGCTCCAGGTTTTATAGTCCATACTGGATAATCTTGTTTAAGATATATTTTCATGCTTGCACGACATTTATCGCACTGAATAACTTTAGACGTATTTCGTTCCGCATGTTTTTGTTTAACAGAGAATACGTCATTCTTGTAGCCGCAGATTTTACAAGTATAGAATTCTTTATTTGGTTGAAGCATGTTCTCGTTCCTAAAATACTTACCGCGCCATGCGTAAAAAGATTCTCCGAACACGGCAGGATTTAATATAAATATTTGCATGAATAAATCCATTGCGGTATTGGTAATGTTTGTTCCTGTCATTATTATACGGTATTTGGAACATAGAACGATTTCTGCAATTGCTTTAGACTGTTCGGCTTTAGGATTTTTTACGCGATGCGACTCATCGCATATAACTAAATCAAAATGTTTGTTCTTAAGACCTTCTTTTATAATCCTAGAGCCTTCATAATTGATAATACATTCATTATATTTATTAAGTTTATCAGTTCTCTTATTTGGAGTTCCTAGAAGCGGTGTTAATTCACGGCCGGTAATTTGTTTATATTCGTCGCACCATTTATCTATAATAGTTAAAGGCGATATTACAAGAATTTTTATATTTTCGGTTTTTTTCCTGTAATCGGCATAGATTATTGTAGGATAAGTTTTACCAGTGCCAACTTCTGAAAAGTTTGCAAAAAAAGGAAGTTTTAGCATGTGGTGAAGCATGACTAGCTGGTGAGGCCATAGTTTTACAGCTGGTGTAAAAGGGATTTCTGGAACAACGTTTTTATCAAGCCGTTTCTTTAATTCTGCGAATGTAGGTTCCGCATTATCAAATTCTTGCGTTGTTTTTACTTCGTCAAAGCCTTGGAGCATAATCCTAAGCCCGTTTGTTGCGTCGTAAGCGTTTATACGCCACGATTTACGGGCTTTGTCCCACGTCGGCGCAGAAACGCTCTTTAGGCGCTTTATAAGAGGCAGGTTATAGGCGGTGCTTTTGACTATAACCGCTTGCCCATCGTAATGGAGATAAATCACAGGTTTTATTCTTCAAACTTAGTAGTTTTTGTATATTGTTTAGATTTCATATCATCCCACCAAAAATCTCTTTTTTCTTTATTAAAGTGGGACATATCTTCGTCTAATCGTTTTCTATTATAGATAGTTTCTTTTGATTCTTTTTGTTCATTTACAATAATAACCTGCCAATCGAAAAAATCTTTTTCTTCTTTAACAGACAATTCGTCTACATCAACACCTGTATCATTCACAATTTCTGAATAGTCTTCATTTTCGTTTTCGTTTTCAACACAATCATTTTCCCATAAAATACCGTTATTGCAGGAACGGCATATTTCTATTTCTACAGTAGATGAAACTCCTAATAGATTATAAAAATTAGGTTCAACTATTCCTCTGCCTAAACACACGGGGCATTTATGTGGTATCATGTATTATTTTCCTTTTACTTAACCTCTAAATGTTTTGTTAGTTTATCTCTAAGTTTTTTGACCTGTTTTTTTGTTAACACGACATCATTAAGATAGTCTTTATTAGTAAGCACTTTATAAGCGTCTGTGATTCTTTTTAATAACCGTGTTGTTCCGCGTTGCCATCGTATAAAGTATAAAGTCCACGGGTCTGGATTCTTGCAATCTTCCGTTCTAAAAAATACTATTTCAAGAATACAGCTTCCGCAATTACAGCGAAATAAAGTATGTTCTATTTCTCGAAATTCTTTTTTATTTTTTTTCATATTTTTACACTTTCTATAAATGCTTTATTATACAAAAAGTTATTTTTAAACTTTCTACCATCAAAAAGACAAGGATTTGTTAAAGGATGTAGCGGGTTTATTTCTATTAAAATGACTTTTTTAAAATATACGTTTACAAAAACATCGAATACACATGAATTTAAATGTATAATATTTACAAAAGTTTTAAAGAAGCGCTTAATAAGTCTTATAATACACCCTTTGTTACTTTTTATATCTTTATAAGTTTCATAGTAATTATACTGTGATATACCTACAAGTTTTTTGTTAACCATGAAGCAACGGAACTCGTTAGAAGGGACTGCTTTTATTTCTTCACACCATTCTCTTAAATATATAGATGGTTCGTAATTATTTTTAATAGCCAAGTGTAAATCTTCATATATACGCTCAGACGCAGATGTTAATATTTTAATTACATCAATAGTGTTGGACGCTTTATTACCATTTTCGTAAATGTAGTATGAATCTTTTGGGCTTCTACTTCCCATACGGACAAAATAGAATTTTTTATAATTGATGTCTTTAATAAATAGCTCACAACTAATTCTATCTATAATATTTTCAATGCTTTGCCTTTTTTCACTAAAAGACTCTCCCAATTCTGCTATATTAGAACCTAATGCACGAGCTTCGTTAACAGAAAGTTTTATACGGATAGATGGAATTGATAATTCTTGTAATCCTTTAGGCCAATTTTCTATGTATGTAGGCAATGAAGACTGCCAAAAATTATCCGAGAATATGCCTACGCCAGCCTTATAAATGTCTTCCATGCTCATATTTGCAAGACGTTCAACGCTTTCTTTAATTGAAGATAATTTATTTTTTTCGTTCATTTATTTTCAATCCGAGATATAGAAACTTCAAAAATATCGCCTACTTTATTTATTGCTAATTCTCCTTTTTTAAGAAAATTTGCGCGCCTGTTATTAATCCAGAAGTCTTACGATACTGGAAGGGCTAACCTCATAACAGATTATAAATAAACGGGTGCCACCCTTAGCAACCTATACTATCAGTGCACTAATAGGACAGGTAGGCTACGCGCCGTCGCCTTTTACCGCGATAAACTATGTGGCGGTTGTTTCTACAGCCGCTTTTTTCTTTTCAGCTTTGTTTTTTAGCTTTTCTTCACGACGTTTTACTTGAGCGTCTGAGCACTTTCTCAAGTAAGCAAGCAAAACTGTTTCGTTCTTCTTGTTCACGAGTTCCAGTGCCTCGTCAAGCGCAACGTCAACGCACAGTCCGCATGACCGCAGATTACGGTCTTTAAAAAGCTTTAACTGTAAATGGTTTATGCGATGCAGACGCGCCCAGTCAACTGCTTTTATAGATGGTCCGTGCTCCTTAGTTGCTACCTGAATGACCTTTTTAATCTCGGCTTCGAGATTTTTGTTGTTCTCCGGCGGCATAATTTTGTAGCTTCGTTTTTGGCCACATGCTTGACAAGTGTCCATATTTTTGTTCTCCGTGGTTTTGATGAGGTTAATTATTCTTCGTCGTCGTTTTCTTCAGACTCGTCTTCATCATCGTCAAATTCTGTGTCATCATCATCAATACAGTCATCATCATCGTCAAATTCTGTGTCATCATCATCAATACAGTCATCATCATTATCGTCTTCGTTTTCCTCTTCGTCTTTATCGTCATCATCAAGGTCTCCGCCGTCTAAACATTCTGGTTCTTGTTCGACAAATTCTTTTTTACTCATTATTTTACTCTTTTTCGTCCGTAAAGACGTCTTCTACAGTTTCGGTTAATGTATACAGTGCATTAATTACATCGTTCATCATGATTAAATTCCAAGCTACTTCTTTAGACAATTGGAACTTATTACAAAGAACATCTACTTCTTTATTTCTGTCAAACCATATTCGCATATCCTCGCTTTCGTCGTTTTTTTCCATATTTGTAACTACAAGTTTTTGTTTTTTTGTGTCCGATTGTTCAGAAGGCATGAAGTTTTTCTCCTTATTATTAATGTGAGGTTTTTATCCAGAATATATTGCCAGTGTTGTTCCACATGATTTCTACGCCAAACTTTTTTAATATAAAATCGTATATTCTTTCTTTATCAATAATTCCGAAATTAATTAGTGGGTTTTGTTTTATAAAGGCATGAGAAGTTTTTATAAAGTCAAGAACTACTGTGTGGTTTGTTTCTTCATTAATCTTAGCGCATAAAAAAGTTCCTATTAACTGTTCGTTCAACCAATCAACTATTTCTTTAATCAACTGTTTTTCGTTATCCATATTCTTATTTCCTTTCGTGCGCCGCCGTGCATCGTAATCTCGCTATCCCGCTATCCCCGCTATCCCGATAAGGCGTTATACGCCATTATAGCGGCATTTACACTCTTGTCAAGGGGTAAAAATAGGGAAAATTTTTACGCTTCTATTTCTCACGATTCTCGTAATCATTTGCAGGCATGAAATACATAAAATCTTCAACTCCACCTTGAATTAAAATCTGATTATATTCGTTAGGCCATTTTTCAAAAAATAATGTAATAACATCAGATGTAAGCTTTTCAAAACCGCTTATTATCTGTATACCAAAAAGCAATGACCTTCCTTCTGCGCCAAGTTTTTTATCGGAATATTCGCAATTAATGTCAACTTCTGCATATTTTGTTTTAAATTGAATGCATTCTTCTTTAAAATATATTCTAAATGTTTTATTTGTATCTCTTTCCGTTTCTTCATGAAAATCTTTAATTATTTTAAATGCATTATATAATTCATTTTTATTAACTTTAATAAACGTATTTCTATCTTCAAATGTTACACTTTCATATTTTGGAAACGAGGCTGTTCCTTCGTGTTTCATTATAAAACCATAAGTATTTATTTCATCGGTTAATAGTATTTGTTTTTCATCAATGCTATAAAAATGTATAATTCCTTCGCACAAAACATTTTTATAACTATCTATAGCTGG
>ERZ1292644.66-Hain-H14-01um-R2-66-length-66402-cov-11_pt1 | contig 18110 bp, 20 predicted proteins | sample MGYA00564402_ERZ1292644 | MGnify/ENA primary metagenome ERZ1292644 (study PRJEB36523, sample SAMEA6512644) | groundwater metagenome | collected 2019-01-09 | study: AquaDiva: Metagenomics assemblies of 32 groundwater samples
GACGGGAGAACGCCCTTCGGTCGGCGCGCGTGGGGCGGGCCGCGCCGCCAGATTGATTACTAAATGCAGACACGAGAATCAGATCGCTTGTCTTTAGGCAGAGCTATTAATGCCATTGATGTTGGATGGCTTGCTGGCTTACTAGAAGGCGAGGGGAGTTTCCGCTCTAAGGACGGATATCCAGAAATTATTTTGGCGATGACGGATCCTGATGTGGTTGAGCGGGCGGGGCGATTAATGAATACGCCGCCCATGAGAACAAGGATCCCGAAACATACGAAAAATGCGAAGATGTTATATCTTGTTTGTTGTTGTGGCAGGACTGCTATTGGATGGATGATGACGATTTATTCTTTGATGGGGGTGCGAAGAAAAACACGACTTCGCCAGGTGCTATGTTCTTGGAAAATTAATGCACGAGGCAGCTCACTCGGCAATGCGTGCCGCCGCGGACATATCTTCATCGGGCCAAGAAATGGTCGTCGATGTTTGCCGTGTGCAAGGTCTTTTGATAAAAGAAGGGTTGCTCTCGGTACGAAATCTAAGTCATGGAGAGAACGAGATGACAGAGATCCAGAAAGATACAAAAGATACTGGCGGGATTACCGGATCCGACGCCGGGCCAATAGTGGAGCGCCTTTATTATCATGTATTGAGAATACGCCGCGTTGAAGAAACAATTGCCGAAATTTACAGGACTGACGCCATTAAGTCGCCGGTTCACCTAAGCATTGGCCAGGAAGCAATTTCTGTTGGAGTATGTCTGGCACTCGGGCCTGAAGACGTTATCTTTCCCTCATATAGATGTCATGCAGCATATCTTGCAAAGGGCGGCGATCTTAAAAGCATGCTTTGTGAGCTTTTCGGCAAGTCCAACGGCTGCTGTGGCGGGTGGGGCGGGTCGATGCACTTGGCTGACCCCGCCCACGGCGTCATGGGGGCCTCAGCGGTCGTGGCTTCGACGATCCCGCTCGCGGTAGGGTGGGCGTATGCCCAAAAGCTCCGGGGCCGGCCTGACGTAGCGGTGGCGTTCTTCGGGGATGGGGCCATTGAGGAGGGGGTGTTCCATGAGAGCCTGAATTTCGCCAAACTCCACCGCCTGCCTGTGCTGTTTGTCTTGGAGGACAATGGGTGGGCGGTGCATCTCCCGCTGACGGATCGGCAACGTGATCCTGTCGCGGAGACGGTCGGGCGGTTCGGCATTCCGTCCGTGACGCTCTCCTTAAAGGCTGCCGCCGATCCGTTGCGCGTGTATGAGAACGCCGCGTACTGGCGTCGGCGTCTGGAGAACATCGGGCCGTGCTTGCTCTACGCCAAGGTTGAACGCTGGCGGGCGCACGTCGGCCCCGAGGAGGACTGGGCATGGGGCTACCGGGATAAGCCCGCTGAGTTGCCTGACTGCGTGGCGATCGCCGGAATGCGGGTCGAATCTGCCCGGCGGGCAGACCTGGAGGGGGCGGTGGAGGCGGAGATGAAAGAGGCGGTACAATTCGCGGAGGACAGTCCATGGCCGAGTTCTTGATTGCCTACGCTTTTGGATTTGTTCTGGTGATCTTTCCCGCTCTAATCCTGCTCGGGCTTGTCGTGTTATGGATGTGGTGGACTGGAAATTGACCTACGCCGACGCCATCCGCCAGGCCCTCCATGACGCGATGACGGAGGACGAGTCCGTTGTGGTAATGGGTCAGGCGGTGGATGATGTCAAGCCGACCTACGGGACGACAGCGGGGCTCACGGAAACGTTTGGCCGGGGCCGTGCGTTCAACACCCCGCTCTCTGAAGAGGGCATGACCGGGGTGGCGATCGGCATGGCGCTGGCGGGCCTCCGGCCGGTGCTGACGCACATCCGGGCAGACTTTCTTCTCCTCTCCATGAATCAGCTCGTGAACATCGCCGCCAAGAGTCCCTGGATGTGGGGGCCGGGGAACTTCAAATGTTCGATTGTGATCCGGGCCATCATTGGAAAGTCGTGGGGTCAGGGAGCACAGCATTCCCAGGGGGTGTATCCGATACTGTGTCATGTGCCAGGCTTGACGGTTCTTGCGCCCGTAGAAGCTCGGGACGCATCTACGTCAATCAAATGGGCACTCGCACAAGATTACCCAACGATCATTATTGAGCATCGCCTCCTGCATGGTCGCGCAGATGATCCAGACTGTAGCGGCGGGCCGATGAGTTGGGGGAGCGGCGGGCGTCGATGGAACGGCCCATGGCACGTTAGTCTTGTGGGCGTGAGTTGGATGGCGGTCGAATGTGGCATTGCGCAAGAACTTCTATGGAGTGCTGGCGTCTATGCCCGCGTTCTTTACCCGTGGCGACTCAGCCCGTTTCCAGATATTGATGCGATTCCGTGGGGGCATCCTGTTGTCGTGGTTGATTGCGCATGGCCAGCGTATGGGTTCGGGGCTGAATTGGGGGCACGGTTCCTAGAAGCTGGAACCCTAGAGGGGGAGGACATTGGCGTGATGCCAGCAGGTAACTTCCGCCGCCTCGGTTTCGCCCCGACCGCCTGCCCGACGAGTCCGGCCCTGGAAAAGGACTTCTACCCGACCGCGCGGACGATTGCGAAGACGGCGTATGAATTGGTGACGGGGGATGCAGGATGGGAACCGAAGGGAGGAAAAGAGCATGAGTCGAATTTTCGCGGTCCTTTTTAGTGTCGTTATATTCATGACTGCATGTAAAGACGTCTCGAATCCGCGACCCACCGAGTCTGAATTTTGGAAAGACATGGCGCAACGCAATGAGCGCCGGGGAGAGGAATGGCGTAGGCGGGCACTATTTCAACTGGATCGGTTTAAGCATGTATGTGATGGTTCGGATTTTACTGAACAGACTATCCGGGAATGGAAACGCATGGGGGTGGGCGCTCATGCTGCTGTATTGAGTGGTCCGTGGGAACCATGGGCGAGAGAGCGCATCCGTTTATTTGTTCGCAATCCAGAGTGGAAAGCGATTTGCGACCAAGCATGGCTAATGCCTGGCCCCGAGTGAATAATGCGCTATCCTCTCGCCGACCAGACCATCCCCCAGGCCGACCTTGACGCCCTGGCCGATTGGCTCCGCAGCGGACCGTGGCTGACATTTGGCACACTTTGCCGCGAGTTTGAGGAACGATTCGCCGCCTGGTTAGGTCGCCAGCACGCCATTTTTGTCAATTCGGGGTCATCCGCGAACCTCTTGATGGTCTATGCGGCGAAACTCTGCGAGCGGTTGCCTGCCAAGATTCGTGCCCCGGCGCTCGCCTGGGCGACCACCCTGTCGCCATTTCGGCAGCTCGGCATCGCTGTGGAACTGCGGGATGCTGATCCGAATGATTGGGGGCTGGATCGGTACGATGACAATGCCGTCCATATGGTCGTCCACGTCCTCGGGGTGCCTGCGTATTACTGGCAGCAGGGTCGCTATGTTGTGCTGGAAGATGCCTGCGCGGGACTGGGTTCGATCGTGGGGGATAGAAAGGTCGGCACGTTTGGGCAGATGTCTACCTTCTCGTTCTACTATGGCCATGCTATGTCCACCATTGAGGGCGGGATGGTGACGACGGACGACGACGAACTGGCCGACTGTCTCCGCGCCCTCCGGGAGCACGGGGCGGGATGGAATGTGTCAGAGTCCGCCCGCCAGACATGGGAAGCGGCCTCGCCGTGGGATTTCACCAAGCGGTTCACCTTCCAGTACCCCGGCTTCAACATGCGGCCCACGGAGATCCAGGGCTTTCTGGGACTCCGCCAGATGGAACGGATTGACGAGGTGTCAGCCCACCGGGCAGAAAACGACGCCCGCTATCGGAAGAACCTCGAGGGGATGCCCTTTCTGGCTTGCCAGATTCCGCCCGTCGGATCGACCGTCGCGTCCATCGCCGTCGGGGTGCTGGCGGCATCCGCAGAGCACCGGGCCAAGATTGCCCACGCGCTGGAGCTGGCCGGGATCGAGACGCGCCCGATCGGGACGGGGAACGTGACCCGCCAGCCGTTCTGGCCCGCGTGGGATCGGCGGGAATTTCCGATGGCGGATGCCGTGATGGATCGCGGCTTTCAGCTGCCGAATCATCCGGGCCTCACCCCGACAGACATTGACTTTATCTGCGAAACAGTATTGAAGGTGAAACCATGAAGCCGCCCCACGGGGTTAAGTGCGACAATCCGCTTGCGCTGTTCTTGCATGCGTGGGGGGTAGTTGATCAAGAGGCTCGCGTACAGGCAGATGGCCCATGGCGGTTTCGTCAGGAAGTGCCGTATTGTATTACATCGTTTCGGGACAAGGTGTGTCGGTGTGGACTCTTTGAGTTGTTGGATATCCGTGAGACGGTGCGGAACGTAAACCCGTAGTCATGCCGCCCGCTTCGGGCTAGGATAGAGGCGTATGCCGCTGAAGGCGCGTGTCTTGGTCACCGGCGGGGCGGGATTCCTCGGGTCGGTATTAGTGCCGCTCCTGCTCCACGATCGCTTCCTCGTGACGGTGGTGGACACCTTCCTCTACGATCAGACCCCACTCTTGGACTGGTGCGGGCATCCCGGCTTGACCGTGGTGCGGGACGACATCCGGGTGAAGTCGGTCCTCGAGCGGAGCCTCCGGGGCCAGGACGCGATTATCCCGCTCGCCTGCTTGACGGGAGCCCCGGCCTGCGCCCAGGACATGACGGCCGCCCGGACGACGAATCTGGAGGCGATCCGCATGCTCTGTCGGCTCAAGGATCCCGGCCAACTCGTCGTGTACCCGAATACGAATTCTGGCTATGGGGTTGGCCGGCCTGGAGAGACATGTTCCGAGGACGCCCCTTTGCAGCCGGTGTCGCTCTACGGGCGGCTCAAGGTGGCGGCCGAGGAGGCGATCCTCCAGGCTGAGGGAACGGTCAGCCTCCGATTGGCGACCCTCTACGGGGCGAGTCCCCGGATGCGGCTTGACTTGCTCGTGAATGATTTCACCTACCGGGCGGCGACCGACGGGTGGCTGGTGCTCTACGAGGGGCACTTTCGGCGGTCGATCCTGCACGTCTGGGACGCCGCCAAGGCGCTCTGTTGGGCGTTGGAGGGGCTGGCCAAAGGGTCGCTCGCCCACCGGGTCTATAACGTGGCGGAGGCCAACCTGACGAAGCTGGAGCTGTGCCAGGCGATTGATCGGCACGTCCCCTTTCGGTGGTTTGAGGCCGACGCTGGGCGCGACCCTGATCAACGGGACTATCATGTGGACACGGGGCGGATTTTGGCCGAAGGCTGGACCCCCGAGCGGACGCTGGACGAGGGGATTGAGGAGCTGATCCAGGCGTATCAGATCGTCAGGCGTGGGGGATTTGGGAATGCTTGAGGATCGGTTTCTACCGTTTCGCTGTGAGTGTGGGTTCGTCTATTATGATCTTGAGCGATACCGTGCGTGTTGGGAAAAACATCGTAAGACTGAGAAACACATGAGGGAGGTACAAGACCGATGGGATACCTTAAGAAAATCGCCTACCGGATCTACCTGCTAAAGCGAATGATCCTACACGGCTATTAATGCTCGACTGCTTGTTCGTCGTCCCAAACTCCCGCGATTCCGCCTATGGCCCTCTCGGCTCCCTCGCGGCGGTCGAACCCCCCGTCTGGGCCGGGATGCTGGCGGCGGCCTTGCGGAAGCACAGGTATGGCGTGGCGATCCTCGATGCGGAAGCCGAAAATCTGCCCGCGGGCAGAATTGCCGAAGTGACCCGTGACGCCGCCCCGCGACTCGCCTGCCTCGTCGCCTATGGCCATCAACCCTCGGCCTCTACCCAGACGATGCCAGGAGCACGGCTCGCCCTTCAAGCGATCCGAGAGATCACCAACATTCCGACCGCCATCCTCGGGGGCCACGTCTCGGCGCTCTCGGAGCGGACGCTCCGAGAAGAGCCGGTGGATTTTGTGATTGAGGGGGAGGGGCCGGGGACGCTCGGCCCCCTGATCGAGGCGCTGAAGGCTGGAGGCGGATTCTCGAAGGTACCGGGCCTCTGGTTCCGCGATCCGCACGCACCGGATGATGTGTGCCGCCCCACGGCCCACGCCCCGCTGATCCAGCATCTGGATCGTGACCTGCCCGCCCCGGCATGGGATCTCTTGCCGATGGGCCGCTATCGCGCGCACACGTGGCATTGCCTCGGGGGGATCGCCCGCCAGCCCTACGCGGCGCTCTATACCAGTCTCGGCTGCCCGTACCGCTGCGAATTTTGCATGATCCAGGCCCCGTTCAAAGCGGGCGAGTCGGCACTCGGATTCACCCCTGAGGTGAACACCTATCGCATGTGGTCCGCCGCCTCTATCGGCGAGCAGATTGAATTGCTCGTGACGAAGTATGGCGTCCGGAACATTAAGATCGTGGATGAGATGTTCTGGTTGAACCGCCGCCATGTGGAGGGCATCTGCGATGAGATCCTGACGCGCGGTTTAGGGGATCACCTGAACCTCTGGGCCTATGCGCGCGTGGACACGGTGAAGTGGCCCGCCTTGTTGGACAAGGCCCGCCGCGCGGGATTCCGGTGGCTGGCCATCGGGATTGAGGCCGCCGACTCCACGGTGCGGGACGGACAGGACAAGGACTTTTCAGATGCGCAAATCAAGGATACCGTGCGGGCGATCCAGGCCGTCGGGATCCATGTCATCGGGAATTATATTTTCGGCCTGCCGGGCGACACGAAGGAGTCCATGCAGCGGACGCTTGATTTGGCGCTGGAACTCCGGTGCGAGTGGGCGAATTTCTACCCGGCGATGGCGTTTCCAGGCAGCCGACTGTATGAGAAGGCCGTGGCGAATGGCTGGCGCTTACCGGATTCGTGGGCGGGCTACGCCCCGCTCGGATATGAGTGCGTGCCGTTGCCGACGGAGTCGCTCACGAGCGAGGATATTGTGCGGTTCCGAGATGACGCATTCCATCAGTATTTTTCCGGGATCGGGCCGTCTTTTCACGAACGATTCGGCTCTGATGCCGTGCTGCGCATCACCGACATTCTAATCAGGAGGAAGATTCTTAGCGCATGAAGGGAGGGATTCAAATAATGGCGCAAGAAAGCCAAAGCAAGGATTACATACAGACGGCTGTGAATGTTCCGATTCCAACGCGCTTGCTTCCCTATTTGGAAAATCTCAGGCGAACCGGTTTATGGGGAACGCATATTGACCATGTTGTTGAGCGTCTCGTTGAACAGGGCATTCTCCGTGAAATCGCAAGTGGGAACACAGGCCCTGAGATGATTGATAAGAACTAATGATCGTGTCAAGAACGCCGTACAGGATTTCGTGTTTTGGGGGAGGATCGGATTATCCTGCATGGTATCGGGAGTACGGCGGGTGCGTCCTGTCGGCGACGATCAATCGGTACTGTTACATCTCCGCCCGGTGGCTCCCGCCGTTCTTCCCGCACCGAAACCGCATCGTGTGGTCAAAGACGGAGATGGTCAAGGATCGCTCCGAGATCGAGCACCCGGCCGTGCGGGCGTCGTTGGAGTGGCTGGATCTGGATGGGGTGGAGATCCACCACGATGGCGACCTGCCGGCGCGCTCTGGGATCGGATCGTCGTCAGCGTTCGCGGTGGGGCTGCTCCATGCCCTGCATGGACTCAGGGGCCAGATGATCGGGCCGGAGGAGCTGGCCCAGGCGGCGACCTATCTGGAGCAGAACTTGCTTCACAGTCCGGTGGGGTGCCAGGATCAGATCTTGTGCGCGCTTGGCGGCTTTCGCCTGGTGACGTTCGAGCCGAGCGGCGAGTGGCGGGCCGACCCCATCATGCTGCCGACGGAGCGGATCCGGCAGGTGGAGGATCGGCTGCTCCTGTTCTATACGGGGCCGCGCCAGACCGTCCCGCCGCCCGGCAAGCAGAACGACCACCCGCTGCACCGCATCCAAGATATGCCGCGGCGCGCGCTGGACATCCTAGTGAACGGAAACATCGAGGACTTTGGTGCCTTGCTGGACGAATCGTGGTGGGCGAAGCGGGAACTGCACAGGGGGATTTCGACGCCTGACGTGGACGGGCTCTATGAGGCCGCGCGGCGGGCTGGGGCGTCCGGCGGCAAGCTGCTCGGCTCCGGCGGGGGCGGGTTTTTGCTCCTGTTTGCCGAGCCGCAGTTCCAAGCCAACGTCCTGCGGGAGTTGGCGGGCCTCGTCCACGTGCCGTTCGCCTTTGAGCATCAGGGAAGTCAAATCGTGTATTATCAACCAGAGCCGCGCCCGTGAATGTTGCCCGATTCCTTTGGGACGAAGCGACCAAGTGGCGGCGGCCCGGTCTGGACACGCTGATCCACTACGTGACCTCGGCCTGCAACGCGGCGTGTGACCATTGCTACTTCTTGGACCGCCTGAACGCCAAGGACGACCTGAAGAAGGACGAGACGTTCGGCGTGATCCATCGGCTCGGGCGCCTGCGGGCTCTCCTCGTGGCGGGCGGGGAACCGTTCATCTGCCGCCACCTGGACGACGTGCTGATCGCGTACCACCGGATCGGGGTGAGGGTCGCCCAGATCCCGACGATGGCCTTCCACGGCGACCGGATGCGGAAGACGATTGACCGGGCGCTCACGGAATGCCCCGACCTCCACTTGACGGTCAATGTGTCGCTGGACGGGTTCGAGGACTTCCACGACGCGAACCGGAAGATTCCAGGATTGTGGCGGCGGGCGATCGGAAATCTTCGGATGCTATTGGAGATGCGGAAAGACCATCCCCGCCTTCGGGTGTGCGTCGTCTCCGTGATGATGCCGCAGACCCTTGGGCAGTTGCGCCAGTTCGGGGAGTTCATTCGCCACGGGATCGCTCCCGACCTGCATATCCTAGAAGTCCTCCGGGCCAAGGACTTCGGGCCGTATGACCGGGGAGAGATCGAAGGTCTCCGAGACTATTGGATCAGCCTGACGCGAGCCTATTACCATACCCCGACCAACGGGAGTCGTCATCTTTATCGCGGGGTACTCGCCCCGTTCGTGTCCCGATTCGCCGTGCAAAATCTGCGGATTGCCTTCGACAACTTCTTGGACGGGGCAGCCTGGCCCGCGCCCTGTCAAGCCGGGCGGCGGATCGCAGTCCTCTATCCCGAGGGGGATCTCGCGGCCTGCGAGCTCCGCGGGCGGATCACGAACGTCAAGGCACATGACTACAATGTAGTCGCGGCCATGACAGCACCACTATTCCAAGCAGAGGTGGCGGCCATTGACGGGGGGCGGACGTGCTTTTGTACGCATGGCTGCTTCATCCCGCCAGCCATCCGATATTCCCAGCAGGCCATACTTAGAGCGATGGTATGAGCCTTCGAGTATGTGTTTGCTGTTATACGCATGTACACTATCTCGGCCTATGTGGCTACTGTCTACGGTGTTGTTATCGTTGGCATCTGTTGTGTCCAGACGAATTGTGAGGATCGCCGTGGTGATTCCCCACTATGACGATCCCCGACTCGAACAGGCCCTCGCTTCCGTTGCCGCCCAGACCCGGCCCGCAGATGAGGTGATCGTGGTGGACGACGGGTCGCCCCGCCTGCCATGGCCATCGGCGAGGGTGAGGATCCTGTCCACGCCACGTCCCCGGTGTGGGCCAGCCATCGCGCGGAACATCGGGGTGCGGGCGGCCACTGCGGATGTCGTGGCGTTCTTGGATGCCGACGATCTCTTCTTGCCCATGAAACTGGAACATCAAGCCGACGCCATGGAGCGGACGGGGGCGGCGTGGAGCTACACGGATTGCCGGTATCTCGGGTCTCGGGGGGTGTTCCGCCGCCCGAACTCATGGTTTCACGGCTGGCCGGGGGCGTTGCCCTCGGGGCGGGCGATCCACCAGGCGCACCTCCAGGGCCACAACTTCATCACGATGTCGAGTGTGATGGTGCGGCGGGCGGTGTGTCCTGTGTTTGACCCTGCCTTGCCGGTGTCGGAGGATTGGGACGCCTTCGTGCGCCTCGCCGAGGACTATGACGGCGTGGCGGTCAACGAAGTCTTGCATCTCTATCGGCTGCATCCGGCGGGCGGGCGGCACTATCGGGCGCTGGCCGACTACGAGCGGGTGAACCTCGCCATCCTGCGGGCGGCCCATGAGCGGGCGCATCTGCCCGCGGGCAGATTTCGAGCCGCCGCCGACCGGGTGCGCCAGCGGGCGGCCATCCAGCACTTGAATGCTGGGCGAGGCCAAGACGCCCGCCATCTCCTAGAGGATCAATGGTCGGCGAGAAGCCTTGTGCTCGGGTTGTTGTCCTATTCCCCGCCCGCCTATCGCCTGGCCCTGCGGCTCTGGTGCGGGGAGTGGCTGTGACGGCCGACCTCCCGCTTTGGCTTGGCCTGTTTCTTATGTTCATCGTCTGCTTGGGAGTCGGCGTGTGGTGGGGCTTGATAATCTGGTTTGTGAGTCGCGCACGATGACGGCCACGCTCGTCTTGCCCGTGCTGAACGAGATCGAAGGCTTGAAGGCCATCGTCCCGCGCCTCCCGGTCGTGGATCAGATCATTGTGCTGGACGGGGGCTCGACGGACGGCTCTTTGGAATGGTGCCTCCACCAAGGCCTCGACATCTATGTCCAGCGCCAGCGTGGGCTCCGATTGGGCCTGATCGAAGTCTGGCCGAAAGTCCGCGGGGACGTGATGGTAACGTTTGCGCCGGACGGCAATGACGACCCCGCACGGATCACCCCGCTCTTGAACTTGATGCGGATGTGCCCCGACGTGGACATGGCGATCGTGTCGCGCTATCTGGATGGAGGCCGGAGCGAGGACGACACCCCCCTGACCCGCGCAGCCAATTGGCTCCTGACCCGCATGATCAATGAACGGTTTGGCGGGGCCTATACGGACGCCCTGCCGTTGTTCCGCGCCTATCGGCGGGAACTCCCCGACCAGCTCGGCATCTTGAAGGAACGATCTCCGAGATGGGAACGGATGATCGGACGGTGGATTTCGTGGGAGCCGATGCTCTCCATTCGGGCGGCGAAGGCGGGGTGCGTGGTGCGGGAGATTGCCGGGAAGGAATACGCGCGGATCGGGCACGGCCGGCCTGGCTGGCTTCTCCCAGAAAGTCGAATCAGCCATGTCAAGTGCGGCGTGGCGTTTTTATATCTGATCGCCGAGGAGTCGAGGGGACATGAGTCCTTTCACGCGGGACCGCCGTGACGCCGAGCGAAGCGGTCAACGAGCATCTGCTTGTCACGACGCAGCTTCTTCGAGATTGTATGGCAGAGATCGAAGAGGGAGCGGTGCGGTTGGCCGCCATTGCGGCCCGAGGAGGCCGAATCCTGTTCTTTGGCAACGGGGGATCCGCAGCGATGGCGCTACATCTGGCGGCCGAGCTGTCCGTGGACACCGTCGCGTTGGCCGACCCCGCCAGTCTCACGGCCATTGGGAATGATCTCTCCTTTGACGAAGTGTTTGCCGTGCGGGTGCGGGCCTTGGCCCGTCCCGGCGACGCGGTGGTGACGCTGTCCACGAGCGGGAAATCCGAAAACGTCCTCCAGGGCGTGCGGGCGGCCCGCCTCGCCGGGGCGACGACCTTCGCCCTCACGGGGGCGAGACCCAACCCGCTGGCCGAATTGGCCGACCATACGATCTGTATCCCATCCCGCTCAACCGCTCGAATACAGGAGCTTCATCTCTTCTGCGGACACGTCATTTGTGAGATGATCGAAGCGGCATGTCATTAACGGAATGGCGACCAATATTGACTTTTGAGGGTCAATATGAGGTGTCATCTGCCGGGCAAGTCCGATCAGTTGATCGGATCAATTCTAGGGGTCGCCGATCACCGGGGAAACTTCTTGGGATCGTTTGGTGGGATCGTTATTTATGTGTTCGGCTTTTCCCCATGTATTGCCCGCGCCCTACTCGCCAAGATTGAGAGGTAGATGGGTCAGTGAAGGCTAGACGCTGGCTTGTCGCAGGCCTGCTCCTCGCCCTCCTGCTCCAAGGCCTCTTTCACGTCTATGCGCTTCACACGGACGGCGATTCAGACGGCGCCCACCTTCATCATGGGTGGCTCGTCCTGCGCGGCGAGCTCAATCTCTATGGGGATTCCCACACGGGGCATCGGACCCCGTTGGCCTATTGGTGGATCGGCCTCTCGCAGCTCCTCTACGGGCCGAGCCTCGTCGCAGGGCGGCTCGTCTCCCTGGCGGCAGGGCTGGCCGGGGTGGTGATCCTGTGGCGGGCGGCCCATGTCGCCCTTGGCGCGCGCTCGGGGCTGATCGCCCTCTGCCTGATGGCCACCCAGGCGTATGTCCTGAGCCACTTCGCCATCGCGGCCTTCGCTGGCCTGGCGTTCTTCTGGGTGGCGGGGTTTGTGTGGTTCCTCCTCGCCTCGGAGTCGCCCTGGCGGCATGCCTGGATGGTGCTCTGTCTGGTCGGCCTCGTGATGACGCGCCCGCAGTTTGGGGGGATGCTGTTTATCGTGGCAGTTTGGGCGGTCAGCTTGGCGCGCGGCCGCGAGCGGTGGGCGGTCCTCGTCGCCCTTCTGGTGCCCTTGGGGGCCTTCTGGCTGGTCTTCTGGCCCTGGAAGATGCTGGCGTATATCCCATTGACGGAAGGCTTGGCTGCGCGGTGGGGCTATATCCCCGCCGTCTTGGTGGGTGACCCCGACTGGACGACACGGATCGGGCGGGCGGCGGTGCTCATCCTCCGCTCCTACAAGGCATGGCTGGCCCTGGCGGTCGCCTGTTGGGCGATCTGGCCCGTGGGGTTCCCGAGGCTCCCAGAACGCGCCCGGTGGGCAGGGTGGCTCTTTGGCACCTTCGCCCTGACCCAACTCCTCCTGACGAACGTGACCTGGAAGGTGGCGGTGGGGTACTTCCCGATCTTCGCCTTCTTGGCCGTGATCCCCTTGGCCGCCCGCGTGGAGCAATGCCTGGCCATGAAATCTGCCCGGTGGGCCACACGAATCATGCCAACTGTCCTGGCTCTGGCCCTCCTGGCCGGGCCGCTCTGGTCCCCGCCGCCCGGCCTCCCGGCCTCGGTGGACTCGCGGAACCCGCCCGCCATCCAGATGCAGCGGGCCGCGCGTGAACTCCGGCGCATGATCCCCGAGGGGACACCCGTGTTCCTGTTCGGCCCCGCCACGGTGCTGCACGAAGCGGGCCTCCGCCCACCGATCCAGCCGTCGAACCATCTGGAGACGCTTCAGGGCGGGTGCGGCCCCGAACACGATGTCATTCGTAGGAGCGGATTATGGTGCGCATCAGATATTAGTTTTTGGCTTGAGTCGTTCACCCTGCCGGCAACGGAAAACTTGCCGGAAATTACGCTCCCTGCGTATCCGTGGGCGATTCTCTGGCGGGACGGATTGGTCGCCCGTGTGGAGCCGTACTCCTGGCAGGCGCCCGCCGCCCAGATGCTGGCGCTCTTGGATCGGTTCTATGCCTATCAAGCGACGGTGGCGTATCATGGGATTCGGTTGGAAGTGTGGAGGAGAAAAGCATGAAAGCCATAGTGTTTATTAGCATGATGTGCGGAATCGTGGGGGCCACAATTGGCATTGTGGACGGAAACTATTCGATGGCTGCGTTTGCTCTAGCCAACAGCTTTTGGGCTGGTAGCAACCTAATAAAATCTTGACGCTCTTGCGCCTCCGGCCCCACACTAGTTCCGTGGTGACGCCTGACCTCGGCAAGCGCCCGCGCCCATCGTCTCTCGTCCTCTGGACCTTCCTGGTCGGTGGCTGTCTGACCACTCTCGCGTTTCTGCTCGGCCCGCCCGTCGTGGCGACCCTCGTGTGGATCGCCTCGATGGGGGCAGTCATGGTGGCGGGGTGTGTGGCGTTGGTCGCCCGGTCGGCCTGGTTGCACCGTTTTTGCGTCTTCACGCACATGAAGGAACGGGACGGCCAGCGGAAATGCTGAGTGGTATGCTAAGATACGGTGATCTTGTTCGCACCGCCGCTGGGGTTCGCGCTTCGCCCGCGGCGGCACGGGTCGAGCCTAGACCATGTTGGCGATGGGTCGCCCCCATTGGCCGACAACGGTCATGCCCGTGGCGCGAGAAAAGGCTCACCGAAGTAGGCCACGGCCTAGACTGCGCCGCTCGGAGCATGAGCGTAAGCCGCAAATCTTCCCCGTGGCCGAAAAGGTTTTTAGGGCCATGTTGATCCGCACGAACGGCAACGGCCAGAAGCCACACGTCATTTTGCTCTATCCCAAAACTGGGCTGGACTTTGGAAGTACGGTCGCCCCGCCCCATGCGATGTTGGCCGTCGCCGCCCCGATGCTGAAGGCAGGTTATACCGTCAAGATTCTTGATCAGCGGGTGGAACCGATCACCGAAGAGATTCTCCGCAGCTTGATTACATCTGATTGCCTCGCGGTCGGGATCTCGACCATGACGGGCACCCAAGTGTACTTCAGCATCCTCTTGGCGAAGATGGTCCGCACGATCACCGATGGGAAAATCCCGCTCGTGTGGGGGGGGTGCCACCCCTCCGTCACGCCTGAGCAGACGCTCTCGCATCCCTTGGTGGACATCGTGGCGATCGGGGAAGGTGACAACACGATGCTCGACCTCGTGGAGGCCCTCGGGGCCAAGCGGTCGCTTATCCATGTTCCAGGGATTATGTACAAAGACGGCCCCGACCAGGTCAAGACGCTGCCGCGGCCCCTGTTGAATGTGGAGGAACTGCTCCCGACGCCGTGGGAGTTGGTGGAGCCGGAGAAGTACATCCATCGAGATATGTATCTGCGAGATCGATATCGCGTCCTTGATATAGGTCAGACCTCACGTGGGTGCCCATTTGACTGCGTCGCGGAATCAGCATTAGTCGGGACGCCGCACGGTCTCCTCAAAATTGAGGAAGCCGTTCAGACGGGTTTCCTGGCGTGTCCGGAAGGGCATGAACATGAGCTTGGTCCGATGCGCTGTTCGGCTGGCCATGAACATCTGGTCACGGGGCTGGGGTTCTGGCCAGCCGTGTCTAACGGCGAACGCGAGTGTGTTAAGGTCACGCTGGAAAACGGGACGGCGATCACCGTTTCGCCCGCCCACCGCGTCCGGATGGTTCATGGCGAGAACCTTGCTTGGAAAGAAGCAGGACAGCTAGAGGTTGGAGAATATGTGGCTCTGGCTGTCAGCGAAAATCAAGTCAACAAGGCCGTTGAGTTGTCGCCGCCAATCATTCGACATCCTGCTCGTGTCAAGCGTGTGCCTTCTGTGCCTGCCCTGTTGACAGAGGATGTCGCATGGCTGATAGGTTTTCTCATCGGGGACGGGTGCTTGTCGAAGGCCAGTCCTAATTCCCTGAGTTTTGCCGTCACGGCAGAGACCAAACCGCTTCTGGAGCGGCGCTTGGAGCGATGTTTCGGAGTTCGTGGAGTTGCGGCTAAAATTGCGGGTACAGATCAGTGTGAACAATACTGGGTGCATTCTCAGGTCGTTCGGCAATTTTTCCTTCAGAGCGTTGGCATGAGAGAGGACTTAAAGACGGTTGTCCCGTTGAGTATCCGACGATCACCCCGTACTATTGTTCAAGCATTTCTTGACGGGTTAATGGCCGCTGATGGGCATGTTCCTCGGCGTGGACATCCATGCTTAGCGACTTCTTCCGAGACATTTGCCCAAGAAATCGCTGCTTTGTCGTGGTGGAACGGTACTCCTGCAGCAATTCGTCGGCTCGTGTACGGCCCGAAAGCGTTTCGGGCCGGTTACTCGTTTCAGGTTTCTTTTTGCTCACCAGCATGCTTTGTGGTGGAGCGGGCTGGTAGCACATGTTGGGCGTCGGTCATCCCGATGCCTCGGCGCTACGAACGTCGGAGAGGAGTCTGGACGAGATTTCCGACCGCTTACAATCGCAAGCAGGCTGCACGGTCAGCGGTTAAATACGGTCCTAAACGTGCGCTCGTAGTGCGCCTTGAGCCATCACATCCCTTGTTGAAAGCGGGGTACGTTTATATTCCCGTTCGTTCTCTTGAACGAACCGCACCTTTGCGCGCATGGGACGTCGCTGCCTGTCCAACTCATCAATTTTCCTCAAGCGGTGTCGTGCTTGCCAACTGCAGCTTTTGCTCGAGCGCATCTATTAGGGAACGGAAGTGGCGGGCGATGTCGGTCGATAAGGCCTTCGATATGATCGCCGAACACATCCGACGATTCAATCTGGACGGATATTGGCTCAGGGATGACGAACTGTACATCAAGCGGAAGCGTGCGCATGCGATTTTTGAAAAGATCATTGCCGCCGGGATCGATGCGTGCTTCTATACGTCCGGCACTCGCTGTGATGTGTTTGCTAAAGCCACCGAAGATGAAGTCGCCACCATGAAGCGGGCGGGGGCCTACACCTTGAAGTTCGGGGCCGAGTCCGGCAGTCAGCGGATTCTCGACCTGATGCAAAAAGGGATCACGGTCGAGCAGACCTTGGCCGCCAACGACCGCTGCCGCCGCCACGGGATTGCCCCGGCCTTTGGCCTGATGATTGGCTACCCGACGGAGACCTTCGAGGAGATCAACCAGACGATCGACCTGGGCTATCGGTTGAAGCGGGAGAACCCCCTGGCCGAACTCGAAACGATGGCCCAGTACACGCCCTTGCCAGGGACCCCCGACTGGCATCTCGCCTTGAAGCACGGCCTCCAGCCGCCGCAGAGCCTGGAGGAGTGGGCGAACTGGAATTTTGACGAATATGATCTGGCGGGGCGCAAGTCGCCCTGGTACAACTACCAAGAGCGGAAGCACCTTGGGAACATCAGTTATCTCTCGATCCTCGCCAACTCACTCGACAACGTAGTGACGAGCCTGAAGAATCCCCTGATCCGCTGGCCGGCCAAGGCGATCGTCAAGCCCGCGTCCCGATACTTCAAGTGGCGGCTGGCGACCCACCGCTACCGCTGGATGCCAGAACTGGAGGCGGTTCGGATCCTTCGGGAAAAGATTTTTTATCGCTCGACCTTCACGTTTGAATGACATGAGCTGGCTCTGGACGGGCCTCGCGCTCGGTGGGCTGCTCCTTGTAAGCCTGATCATCGTCTTGGCGGTCGGGGTGACGCACGGCGTCCGGACGATGGGCTACGCCAAGCCGGGGCGGTGGTGGTTCTGGAGGCGGGGATGAGGCCGCAGGCACTCTTGATTCAAGGTGACGCGCGACATCTTCCGCTCCGCGATGTGTCCGTCCAGTGCGTCGTGACCTCCCCCCCATACTGGGGCCTCCGGGATTACGGGCTGCTGCCGCTCGTGTGGGACGATCCGGGCGGGTGCGAGCATGAATGGGGTGAACAGGGACGAAGTGGCCAACGACAGCGCAGTGGAGCCGACTGTGGGTTGCATGAGGGCCGCGCAACAAACAAACTGGCCGATAATATTACCTTGAATCCGCAGACCGGGGCCTTCTGCTCTCGCTGCTCGGCCTGGCGCGGAGTCCTGGGTCTCGAACCTACGTCCGACCTCTACGTCCAGCATCTCGTGGAGATTTTCAGGGAGGTCAAGCGGGTGCTGCGGGACGACGGGACGGTGTGGTTGAACTTGGGTGATTCTTATGCGTCAGGGGACCGTTCAACCTACCGGAGCGGAATAAGCGATAATAAAGGTCACCTCGTTCAGAACGATCAAGCGCGGCCACGAACTCCGAGCGGCCTCAAGCCCAAGGACCTCGTCGGCATCCCCTGGCGCGTCGCCTTTGCGCTTCAGGCTGATGGCTGGTGGCTCCGGTCCGACATCATTTGGTCGAAGCCGAACCCGATGCCCGAGAGCGTGACGGATCGGCCGACCAAGAGCCACGAGTACCTGTTCCTGCTCTCGAAGTCGGCGACCTACTACTACGACGCGAAGGCGATCAAGGAAGAAGCAGAATCGTACCCTGGCAAGATGCCCGACGGCTGGGATACAGGGGATGGAGCTCATGGGACAATTCACCGCCAAGGTCGGGAGAAAGGGCGGAAACAGGATTTAGTCGGTGATCCCCGCTACACGGGTTTCAATGCCCGCTACGAGCCGGTTCCCCGCCGCAACCGCCGCACCGTCTGGGAGATCCCCACGGCCCCCTTCCCGGAGGCGCACTTCGCCACGTTCCCGCCGGACTTGGTGAAGCCGTGCGTCCTGGCGGGGAGTCCGCCTGGTGGGATAGTCCTCGACCCTTTCGCTGGCGCCGGGACCGTCCCGCTGGTTGCCCAGAACCTCGGGCGCGTGGGGATCGGGGTCGAGCTCAAGGGCGAATACCTCG
>ERZ1292644.825-Hain-H14-01um-R2-825-length-18066-cov-6_pt1 | contig 18066 bp, 31 predicted proteins | sample MGYA00564402_ERZ1292644 | MGnify/ENA primary metagenome ERZ1292644 (study PRJEB36523, sample SAMEA6512644) | groundwater metagenome | collected 2019-01-09 | study: AquaDiva: Metagenomics assemblies of 32 groundwater samples
CTCGGTCACCCCATGCAAGAAGACGATCCGGCGAATTCTATCGGGATGTTGCACGTTCGAATCGAGCCGAGAGGCATAGTAAAAGACTTCGCGGGCCCTGAGTTGGTCCGTGCGATCACCCTTCTGCGTGAGTTCGACGATCCGATCCTCGTCGTCGCCACCGGCCCCGCTCGCGTCTGGTGGTACCTTCCAGTCCTTCGCGACGGCGTCCGCGCGACGAATGAAAAAGTCATGCCCGAGGTAATCACACTCCCGCTGGTAATCACTGCCGGTAAAATCGGGCGGGATGAGGGCTTTCGCGGGCGAGATCCGTGAGCAGTAGTAGCGCTCCGCGACGACGTTCGGGACCGATCCGTAGGTCGGCACCATCGGCGCTTCGCGAAGACCCAGAATCGACCCAGGCTGCACGAAGTGCGGATCGGGCTGGAACCCGGTCTGCACGGGGACCGTCCCCTCGATGTACCGTTCGTACCCCACTTTCGCAAATCCAAGGGCGGCAGGGCAGAGCACGTCGAAGAGGACTTCGTCCATCGCCGCTTTCGTGTTCGCGCCTTGTGGCCCAACAATCTGCGTCAGCACTTCGCGGAAGATCGAGACGGCCTTTCGCAAGTCGCGAGGCTCGACGCCTGGGCCGGCCTGGTGGGTTTCTCGGAGCGTGCGCGGATGCGCGCGCAGTTTCAACGCGGGGACGCGGTAGAAGAGTTGATGCTTTTTTTGCTCGGTCTTCTCGAACTCGACGTTGACGCGAATCCCCTCGGGCAGTCGCGGGATGACCTTATCGCGGTAGGCGTTCGTGTGCTGGCGCCACTGGGGCAGAAGTTCGCGGCGGACTTCGGTCGCCCAGTCGAGCTGACTCGTCCACCAGGAAGCCGAGCCTGGGCCATTCGGTGGAAGTGGCAGGATCTCGGCTTTCGCCATTGGTCAGCAGTGTCGCAAAATTACGACCGCCATGCAAGCGCCATCCACGCCCCGACCGCACCCCAGACACAGCCCCACAAGAAATTCAACACTAGTTTCATGAGCGCCACGCAAGCGCCGATGTCGTCGGCCCGCGTCGTACGTCAGCCAACAGGCGCCCGACGGCGTTCTTCGGGAGCGGTGGGATTGAGAACCGCCCTGGCGCTGGCCGTGTCATCGCCCCCATCCGCAGGCTATCGAGCGGGTGATCATCTTTAAACTCCGCCACGTCGTCGTGATGCACCTCGTCGGCCATCGCGGACGTGATCGCCCGAATCGTGTACCGGCAACTCGGATCGAGTGTCAGCCAGGGCCGCCCATCAGGCCGCAGGCCGAAGAGTTCGCGGAGCCTAGTCCATCCCTGTTCGCGCGCCTGGCTTGTGGTGATGATCGGAATCCCGAACTGCCGAAAGGTCTCCGCGCGCGATTCCCCGACTTCATCTTCCTGATTCGTCCGTTCCCCCATCGAGAACTTGTCTCCCACGGTGTACCGCACGCGCGGAATGTGCAACTCCCGCGTCTGGGCTTTGATGTCCTTGGCTAATGTCGAGATATTACAAAACTGCCGGCGCTGTTCGGCTTTCACGTGCAACGCGCCATCAGGAAGAATCGCCCACCAGTGCGTCACGGTCGGGTCGATGAACCCGTAATCCATCGACCGGAACCATTGCACGCCCTGCCCGAGGTGGCCCAAATCTTTCACGTGGAGCCGCTGGTCGAATTCCCCAAAGAATTGCCCCACGACCACATCCCAGTTGTTGAACCGGAGCTGCTGGTACCGCCAGGGTGGCAGGACCGCCAGGTCCCGCTCGTAACTTGCCGGCAGATACGGATTGTCCTCGAGATTCGCCGGGATGTAGCCCCACTCCGCCGGGTCGTAATTGGGGTGGCCTTCGCTGTCGACGTCGGCGAGCTGGGGATACTCCTCAAAGTTCGGCGTGTGGTCAATGAAGAAATCCCGCAGCATGGTCCCCGACGGGCCGCCAGGATTCGAGAGCACCCAGAAGACGGCGCCGCCCCCTGGCGGCATCCACGAGTCGGGTCGGTGCTGCATCCGACGCGCGAACTGCGCCACGGCGGATTTTGTGCTTCTCGCACGGACGGAGAGCGCCAAGAGGGGTTGCGGCTCGAATGTCACGCCTTCGTCGCAGACAATGGCATCGCGTTCCCGGGAGAGATATTTTTCGATGTCATCCGGGTTTTCCATGTGTCCGGCCTCGATCACGGACACGTCGGACCCGTGATGAATGCGGAACTCGCGGGCGGTCTTCGCGAACTCAACCGGCAGGCCGCGGGCCCGGAGCTTCGTCGCTTCGCGTTCCATCAGCCGGAGATGGTGCTTCTGCAGCTCATTCCACGTCTTGCGCATGATGAGCGCTTCAAACCCAGGAATCTCGAACGCGCGGCGATAGAGGCCGTGGCGCGCCTGATGACTCTTTGAGGCCCCGGCCGCACCGCCGCCGAGCAGGTAGCGGAATGGTGCGCAGTCGAACTCGACCTGCTTGGGGAGCGGGACGTAGAACGGCTCCTGCTTCCCGTGCCGATCGGTAAAGGAGAGGCTATGCTCCGCTTGGCGTTGGCGGCAGGCGAGCGTGGGACACCAGTAGTGCGCCTCGCCGGACATGCCCATGTCCTGCGCTCTGAGACGGACAAACGGCGAGCCGCACCAGGTGCATTTGGCGATCATGGGCGTGGAATAAATCGTTTCCAGGCGGCGTGATAGGCACGACGACACGCTTTACACAACGAATCACCTTTCCGAAACATCTCGGGACGGATTTCTGGACAACGCGAACAAGGCCGGTGTGACGTCTTCACGAAAAGAGTAAGGGCTTTTTAATGACGAGTTCGTCGAACATGGGCCGCTCGGGCGCCTCGGGCGGAGCGGGCGGCAGCACTTCGCGGAAGATGCGGCAGTTCCGCGTGAGATCGCGCTCGCCATCGGTGCAGCGCCACAGCCGCGTCGCCGTGGCCGTGGGCGAGACGTGGACGCGCTCGAGAATCTGATTCACGGGATGTTTCAGAATGACCACGCGAAAATTGATGACGCCGCCGATTTCCTCGACGAGCAGGACGGGCTCAGGCCGGCGAAGCATGGTGTGGACAATCTTTCGCGTGGCGTGTGGGTGGTTGCCAACACGTGGTACAGACGCGACGTGGGTAGAATGGACGGGCTCTTCCTCCGCACGTGCAATAGGCGCCAGACTCTTCATGAACGTCCCAGTAGATTTCCATCGGACAATCGGGATGGTGCGCGAGCGTCGTTTTCATCGTTGGCGGCATGGATTACGCGTCCCCATCGAGGGCGGTCGTTGGGCGGCTCTGAAAGATGGTGCGAACTTCTTTCCAATAGCCTGACCCGAACGCCCGTTCTAAGACGTCGCAATCCCCCTCTATTATGACGTGAGGGAGGCGGCGCCGCACGTGAACGGCGCCCGATTCCACGGATACGCGGAACGTCTCGGTTTGATAGCGGGCATGCTCACCAGACGGCAAAATCACGAGCCATCCGTCGATCGGCGGAACGGGTGGGAATGACATAGATTAGTCGTCTAATGTCGCACAACCTGGTGGCAGCGTCCGATCGAAGAGATGCCGCATCCACCCGGACCATTGCTCATGCGCAAGCGCAGCTAAGCGTTCTCGAACGACCGGTCCTAAATTGATGATCATCGTCCCAATCGGGTCGGCCGATGATGACTCGCGATCAGGCCAAAGTACCCGCGCTGGCGCTTCGTAATCGGTCGACCGTGGACCGTCCCATCGCGTAAGATTTCCAACGCTTTGGCGGGCTTAATGACGGACGCCCCTGGCACGTCGGCGGCACCTTGTCGGCGGAGTTGCTCCAACAAGCGTTGCCGCGCCGCCCGGCCTGGCATCGAGGGCGTCGTGCTGAAACCCACGGGGAGCGGACGCCCGCGCAACGGCTGACGTCGCGCCAGTTCGCCCAACCCCATCTGGGGCTCAGGCGCCGAGGGCCGCGGCTTCGGCGATGGGGCGCCCGCGCCTGGGGGGACCCCGCCATACTGATAAGATTTCTGTGCCATCCGCTTACCGCCGTCGTTTCGCGAGGCCCCGACGGTACGCCTCATCCTTGAACATCTCCGAGATGGATCGCTCGGGCGCCCTTGGCATCAACCCGGTAATGCGGGCATCCAGCGCCACGAGCGCCTCTGGTGCGGCCTCCGCCACCTTTGTGGTGGGTTTCACGAAATGCCGCGAGAACTGACCTGCCTCCAGCGCCGCCCGCGCCGCCCGACTCATCGGCTGCACCGCTTTCAAGGCTTGGGCCCCGCCCATCGCCGCGACGGCCAGGGGTGAGCTGTTCTGTTGCATGAGCGCGCTCGCGGCGCCCGCCTTAAAGCCTTGCAGGCGTGCCTGCCAGGGGGGCCGCGTCAGGGACGGCTGGTCCCAGGGCGCCACAAGGCGATTCGCGGTTGTTTCGGAAATGAGTGGCGCGACGGTGCTCTGCGCCAAGGCGCTGAGGAGGCGTTGAACGCTGACGCGCGAGGGCATCGCGGTTCTTTATCTCCGCTTGGCGCCGGCGCGCTGAAATCCGGCGATCGCGGCAGCCGATTTCTGTTTGGTTTCGCCGGATGGTTCCAGGTAAATGTCGCCGTACTCGCGCCCCTGCTTGAATGCCGCCGTGTTCTGAATCGCACTCTTTTGGAGCGCCGTGGCGCGAGGGTTAGGCGGCTCGTCGTAGATCGCGGGCATCGTCGGCGCCGACTGGCCCCGTAAGGCGTCCATCAGCCGCCGCAGGCTGGACCGTGTGGGCATCGCTCAAATCTCCAGACGTGTCAGCAGCATCCGCACGCGACTTTCAGCGCCGGCGATCTGATTCGTGATGCGTAAGAGGACCGCCGCCAACGGCACACCCGAGGGTTCCTTGGCGTCGTCGTTGGTGCCCGTCGGCCCCAGCGGGGCGCACACGACGCTCAGGCGAGCTTCGATCTCGTTAATCGCCTGATGCAGCGACTCCAGGGCCTTGGTCGCGTGTTCGAGCATCCGTGGAATCTGCGCCTCACGGGACGGAACAGGCGTCGGCCCGCCCGGCCAATGGACCAGTATAACTTTGCATGGATGTCTCCTCCTGATCTGAGTTACGGGATTTCCTCGACGTCTCGAACCGTGTCAGTCTGTGGCGCCGTGAGGACCGCCGCCGCGGTGAGGGCGCGCGTGATGAAAATTTGGGCGGGGGGCGTCAACGCGGGGGCCCCGGGCATCCCGACACACACGACGACGCTTGGCCGGCCACCCTCACTCGGATCGCGTTTCTTCGTCAGCACATCGGCGCGGTCGAGAATTTCGAGCGCCTGGTCGACGTTCGCGTCCTTTACCACTTTCTGCGCGAGCTGGTACGCTTCCACATCGAAGTATTGGCGCGCGAGATGCGCGGTACTTTTGAATCCGTGGAGAAAGCGGCTCACCGTGTCGGGGTCGCGGCCGATCTCTGCGCCAATCTTCACCATCGAGTAGTTGAGGTCTTTCGCGAGGTGCAGGATTTCCGAGCGCTCGGCATCCGTGAGGTTCCCTGAGATCCGGCCGCGGGAGTTGGTCGGCACAGACATGGGTCAGCCCTTCGCGTGCGGCATCCGCACCGTGCCGGCCGGCGTGGCCTGCGCCGCGGCGCGGACACTCGCCTCGAGGTCTGGCGCGGGGGCCCATCGCTCATATTCATCCACGCGCCCACGGGCATAGCCCGCGCGAAGGGCGGTCGCCAGCACCTCATGACCGTGCCCGCTATTGCAAAAGTCCGCGTACAGCTCGGTCGCGGTCAGATTCACCCAGGTCACCACAGCATCCGAGAGAAGCAGATCGTCAGGCATCGTCACGCGCCTCTTTACTGTGCCACTGGTCGGCGGATTCCGTCAAGAGGTCGTGCTGGCGATGCCACACGAGCACACCGGAGCACTCGGGGGTCGTCGAGATCGTCCAGAGTTGCGCCCGGGCGTCGCGGGTCGGGGAGACCTTCGCCGATTGCAGCCGGCGGATGATCCCGACGGTCTCTGACCCGAGGACGCGCACGCGCTGACCGACCCGGAGCGTCATCGCCTGGCCCGCCACGCCGCCAAGGCCACGCGGCCGAATCGGAGTCCGACCGCTCGACCGCCGCGCGCTTGTCGACAGCGTAAGCACAGCCGGCCTTTGCCTCGTTTCACGTCATACTGCGGGACGCGAATCGGATCGTCGCAGTCCTCGCAGAAGCGATCCAGCCAGACAATCGGCCAACTTTTTGTCTCATCGCGCATAAATTAGACGAATAATCTCTCTTGTTGCGGGGCTTTCTCTTGGATCGTCGGCGGTGGCGCCGCATGCGCCCATGAAATGACGCCCGCCCGGCCACAGAGACACGCCCAGTCAAATTCATAGGCTGATGCCGGCTGGGGCGTGATCGGATACGTCCGTCCACAGTCGCAGACCCCCCGGTCGCGCTGTGTCGGCGGGTGACTCACCGCCCCGACTCCTGGTAGACCGCCCCACCATACGTAAACGTGAGCGGGCCGTCCGCCCCCGTCGTCGTGCCCTCAATCTCGAGCCGATGTGCATCGTACAGCCGGTGATGGAAGGCGCACAGCATCAGGCTTCCCATAGTGTGGTGTCTGAGTGTCGGCGCTTGGCCCACGGTCTTCGATCGGCGCCACGGCCCCAGGTGCGCCCATTCTGACGGGCCCTCGCACGTGATCCCGATGGCACGCATGCGCGTATCCACCCGACACAACCCATCCCGCGCGACACACGCCGCCCGGACCTGCTTGATGACGGCCGGCTCATAGCGGCGGTTCTTCTGCCGCGTCGTGGCTCGCCGACGGCGGGACACGCTCACAACTCCTCGACGTCTCGAACGGGTCGACTCGGGTGCACCGCGCCCCGTGGCGCCAGCCAGACGTGGAGCGCCTCCCCCACGGCCACTTCCAGCGTCACGTCGCGTCGATGCGCCTCCGCCTTCACCCGCGTCCAGAGCTCCGGGGACACCCGGGCCGCAATCAGCACCTTCGTGGGGCTGAGGGGCACTTCTTCGACGAACGTCCCCACCTTAATCATGTCCTATCTCTCGAAGGACCCTGGCACAGCAGAGCCCGCAGGCTCCGTCCCTGCGTCCTTCCGGGAAGCAGACGCCTTCGACCCTGGCTCTCCCAAGACTATTGAGATTGCATCGAGAGCTGCTATCGGACCATTCGCAGCGAGCCACCCAACACGCGCTTGCCCACCCACGTTGAAATCTGGCGACCCACTACACCATCGCAGAGCATCTTGAGCCAGCAGGAGCGCCGCCCGCACATCATCAGTCATGTGGCCCGTGACACTTGTCGCCATCGCCTCGGCATCCGCGAAGGCGAGCAACCAGTCAACTAGCAACTCATCACGCGCATACCACGCTGGATTGATACGCTTACTGTCGAGAAAGTCGCGGGCACGCTGGCGGTTGGCGTCGTCTACTTCTCCCATGAGTGCTTTCCTTTGTGCTGCTTCGGTAGATTACAGCGCGCCATCCCTGCCAGCAACGGTTGAGGCGTGTAACACCGCGTCGGATGCGTCATCGCGGGCACTTTAATGACATGGCCGCGGCTGGCGCGGCGGGCGTCGTCCGTCATCAATTCACTTCCGTTTCTTGAATACGCCGGCCAATCCATTCCGCAATCTGCGGGACGAGTGCGTTCCCCAAGCCTCGCAAACGGTCCACCCGAGCGGGAACCCCATGAGCCACTCGACCCACGTCGGGTTCAACTGCCCAGTCAGCACATGACGCAACTGCGGTGAATGGCCCCGCTCCTCTGCCGAATACGCGTGGGCCCTCTTCCAGTCGCTCGCTTGCGGCGTGGGCCATCTCTTCACCGCTGAATGGAGTGTGTCCGGTTGACCGTGATGCTTGCCGCTGTCGTGCTCTGCTGTGTTCTGACGCGCCATCATCTTGAGGCTCGGCCGAATCGCGGTGTTCTCGCCGAGCGACTGATTGAATCCCCAATTGTTCGCGATTGGGGTAGGCAATAAGCCAGACTCGATCCCTTTGGTGACGGGCGCCGAAGGCGGAAGCTGGAAGGCAGTCCCATTCCGCATCGTACCCGCACGCGGCCAAGTCTCGGAGAACGCCTCCGAAGAACCGTCCAGCATCTGTGGAGAGCAGTCCCGGTACGTTTTCAGCCACGACCCATCGGGGCCGAGCCTCGCGAATAATTCGGGCGAACTCTGGCCAGAGATCCCGCTCGTCGGCGCTTCCCAGCCGTCGACCAGCAACCGAGTGCGGCTGACAGGGAAAGCCTCCGCAAATAATATCAACTGGCTCAAGGCAGGCTCCGCATACAGGCCTCGCACTTGGATGTCGAGCGGTGTCAGTCCTGGCGCGCTGTTTGCCGCCTTGCCTCTCGCATAGCCTTGCGGCGTGGGCCACTCGGATGTCTTCATGTCGCCTCACATCCGGCCAATGCTGTGCCAACACGGCCAAACAATAAGGGTCCTTCTCAACCTGCCATTTCACGCTAAAGCCCGCTCGCTCGAATCCTAAGTCGAATCCACCAATTCCAGCGAACAAACTCCCAACTGTTAATTTCATACTCTCGCACAATGGCGGCGGGCGTTCTCAGAAGGTCTCGTCGAGTTCCCCATACGTGACCGTCCCCCTCTTCTCCAGCCGTGTCACCACCGGGGCCTCCGGCTGGGCCGGCGCCGCCCGCGCCGCACCTAACCCGCTTGCTAACACGTCATTCACCACTCGCTCCAGCGAGACCCCCCTCTCCAGCGCCCGTCGCTTCGCCTCCCGCCACACCCCCTCCTCGACATGCACCGTCTTCATGGTCGCCTTCATCGTTGCCATCTTGTAATCTTATACTCTCACTCTTACAGGTTTGTCAACTCGTGAGTCTCAAAGCGGGATTTACCCTGCCTGACATGGACGGAGGCAGGGGCGCTGGGGCCCCCCACGGGGATACATCCCCCCAGCGATCCCCTAATCACGCCTGCACCCGAGGCCGGCACCTGGTGTTACGGACCAAGCCGAGCCGATGGTAGGGCTTACGCGCGAGGCTACCGCCCAGTGTAGGGCCTAGATGTAGGGGCGAAAGCTCGAGTTCGTGGTCAGCAGCGAAGGTGTGACGATCTGCTCAATGAATAGGGGTGAGTCCGATAAGGCGCATTCTGTTAACCGAGGTAACTGTGGCAATGATTCACCTTACCACGTACTGAGCAGTTATGCAACACGGTAAAGCTGGTCTCATGCGTCGAACGTCCGCGGTCACTTCTGAGTTCACCTTGCTGGCGCGAGGGATTTTGCGCGAGGCAAGGGGCAGGACGAGGGCGAAGGGGGTCTAGTGTTACCAAGGGCCTCAGAAGAGCGTACGTGTAAGCGTCAGACTGACGAAAGGCGAAGGCAGAGTGAAGGAAAAGACCTTACTCCGATAAGGGGGAAAGTGAGGTCTGTCTATTACGTGGGGGCGAAACCGAGAAGTTAACATCTAATAGTATGTGAATAATGGCTCGCCATTCTCTATAGAGTAGAGAGAGATTAGACGACTAATATGATCAGGGAGGAAGGACACACCATGATGAGGACAACTAAAACCGACACGCTCTGGGCTGAACTCAGACAACTAGGCGAGGCCAACAGGCTCGACCAGGAGGCCACACGTGTGGCCGAGATTCGCAAGGAACTGATGGGGCTGGCGCGCAGGAAAGCCTCCAGCCGGGCACACCGCAGCCTGATGTATGAGTTGAACGGCCATCACGGCCCAGCGTAACCAAAAACAAAAGGCAAGGGAAGGAAGAATCAATGAAGACGTTCACAGCCGAGCAGATCGCCGCGCGGGAGGCACGCCGCACGAAATTTCGAGGCTTGGCGCAGCAGATGGCCGGCCTGACCGACGACGGACGCAAGGCGATGGCCGAGCAGATGGCCGGGGCCGTGACGGTCGAAGGACGCTCGCTCAGCATGGGGAATGCCTGTCTGCTCGCCTGCCAGTGTCCGAACGCGACGCTCGTCGGAGGCTTCCGGCAATGGAAGGCCCACGGTCGGAGTGTCCGCAAGGGCGAGCATGGGCTGATGATTTGGGCGCCGGTCACGGGGAAGTCTGAGAACGGGAACGGCGCCGCGCCTGGGCCAGCCGAGCTTGACGCCGAGCGGCCACATTTCATTATGGTTACCGTGTTCGATGTCTCGCAAACCGAGGAAACACGCCAAAAGAAGCAGGAATTATGACGCACGAGATCAACGATTCGACAGACGTGCACGCCGACAACGCCGCAGACGTGGATCTTGAGACGTCTGGCCTGACGGCGTCCCCGACCACGGTGTTAACCGTGGGCGATACCGTATGGGTCCGCGGGAATTTTGGGACCGACGCGCCACACCGAGACGTCGTCCTCGGGTTGCAGGTCACTCGAGGCCGACGAGAGAAGTATGGGCGCGCGGTGGACGCCGTGTCGTGGGACCGAGTCCGCAACAACTACGTGGTCGTCGATTTAGAGAGTGGGCACTGGGCCTACGGCGAGCAAGTCACGCCCGATACGACAGGGGGAACGCAATGAGCACCACGACAGACGCCGCGGCGGCCATCCGGGCCACCCTCAAAGCGAAGGGTATTTCGTCTCGAGCCGTAAGCGTGCGCACAGACTACTACTCAATGGGTTCAGCGATTCGGATTGAGGTCAAAGACCCAACCGTCTCGCTCGCGATGGTCGAGGATCTCGCCAGCCAGCACGAACAGATTCAACGAGACGGATGGGGCGAAATCTTGGGCGGCGGCAACCGCTACGTGACCGCGCGATACTCCGCGGCAGCCGCGGCCGCAATTCGAGCGGCCTACCGCGGGGTGGTCGCAGCCGCGGTGGCCACCTGGGCCACCGCGAGCGAGAATAGCCTAATCCCCGTGGCTGGGACGCCATTTTTCCTCGGCCGGTCACACCACGGCGATGCGCTCACACTCTGGAGCGACCATCACCTGGGCTCAGCCCACGACGTCGACAGCCTCGCGGAACTCATCGGGACAAAACTCGGCGGGATCCAGGCCGGAGGGGGTATCCATGACTAATTGTCCCCATTGCGGCAAGGGCTTGCCGTCGCGCGCGCGCACAAAGGCGTCGAAGGCGAAGGTCGTGACGGCCACGGCCGAGCTTGCCACGATGACAATTGACGAGCGCTTCGCGCACTACCACCAGACAGCCCCCGTCGAAGATGTGCGCTTTTTTCTGACACACGCGGTCTGTTCTGACACGCTCAAGGCCGAGGCCGCCGCGCTGCTGGCCCAGACAGACGGCTACCGCCTGGGAATGACCCGAGCAGACTGGTATCGCCGACTGGCTGGCTTGCATCAACGCTGGCGCCACGAACACGACCTGGTCGAACGCTGGACACCCGTCGCCGTCGCACTCGACCGCGTGTAACCGGAAGTTAACGAAGGCACGTAACGCGAATAGCCTCCATCCTTGAACGCTCAAGAAAGGCAGCCTAATGACGCCTGACACAATTCGACTGACGGTGCTCTTTCCGACAGGGGACGTGTACGCGCGCACGGGCACGCAACGCGAAATCAACCATTGGATCACGTCCATCAGCGAATGGCTCCAATGGCCCACGTGTCAGATGCGCGTCATCCTGCGCGTGGATGCGCTCACCTGACATGACCAGTCGTGCCATAGGAGGGAACTGTGATTATCTGGTGCTCAATATGCAAATGTCCACAAACAGCAACAAAAACCGGGAAGTGTAAGACGTGCCTTTATTATGGGAGATAACATGATTGTGCCGCTCGCGATGGCCGGAAGCGGCTGTCTTGCGGGCGGGCTCAACCTGCGATGATGCCTCGCGTCGTCTGGCTTCGTCCGTCCGCGTGTGTCCCACCGCATGGTGTGACACGGCCCGAGTTGGTCGTATGGCTGATGCGTCGATTCCGGCGGCGGGGGTGGGGACCGCAGCAAGACGCCCTCATCGGGTATCAGAATGGCCGCCGCGGGGAGTGTCTCAGTTTCAGCCATTTTGTCAAGCAATATAATCAAGTTGACGAAATCCTCACCTTTGAATATCGAGGCTCAGCTCGCCGTGATCCTGATCCCCGTCATCGTCTGGCCGAACAAGGTCATTAAGGCCGCGTGGGGGCATCTTGCGGCCTGGGCGCGGGTGATGCGGCTGCCGCAGCGCGCTGGTCCCAGGCCACCACGGCCAGCGCGAGGGCGCTCCAAGCATCCGCTCTGAGGCCGTACAGCGGCCCTGGGGCGGCCTTCAGGCCGATCGCCTTCCCTTTCCCTGGCCCGAAGCGATCAATGAGCGCCTGGCGGACGTGGGCGTCTGTGGCGGTGCTGGTGCGACACAGATGGAGCTTGACCGCGCGACGGGTGACGAGCTGCCACTCGCCGGGCCAGGCTTCGGCAAACTGCCCACTCCAAAACACCGTCTCGAAAATCTCTCGCCCGACGGGCATCCCGAACGATTCGATCTGCTCAATCACGACCAGGTGTGTTGAGAGCGGCCAGGCCCGCAACTTTTCCAGCACCTCCACATTTGGAAGAATTTCCCACCCAACGGGTCGTACGCCATCAAACCGGAGCAACGCGCTTTGCTGAAAGCCTGGGTCCACCGCGAGGATGTCACCTATTTCGCGCGGCATGTCCGCCCCTGCTCCTGAAGCTGACCCATCAAGGTATGCTGATCGTCTTCATCCTCACACTGCACTTCGACCCAGAAGGTCGGCGGCCGGCCGGCCTTGCTGTCTGGCACGGCCGCCGCCTCTTTCATCGCCGCTTTCAGCTCCGCGACGGACCACTTCCCGTCAATCGCCTTCTGGAGCCACATGACTTGCTGCGCGGGCTCGAGCACGGCCACGACTTGATGATGGCTGAAGCTAATCTCGGCCAACCGCCGATTCACGAGCGGCACTTTTTCCTCGACCCAGCGCCACACGAGCACCGTCCGGTCATCCCCAAAAATCTCCGTATCGACAATCTGGCTCGCCTGCTCGCCGTAGTGCGCCTCGAGCCAGTTAATAAAGCCCCCAATCGCCATTTGCATCGACTGCTTCACGGTCCCGAGGACCTTCCCCACTTGGGTGCACGTCGGGATATCTGGCACCCCCTCCACCGCCAAGCCGTTGATCCCCACGGTGAAGGCCCCCAGTTTCAGGCCGGCCCGGTCCCCTTGGACCCGCTGTTGTAACGACATCTCTTTACTCATCGGTTTTCCCTCCTGATTCACGTACCCGTCGTGCCCGACAGGCCGCAAAAGACCGACACACGGGCTCATGGGGACATTGGCCTGTCGCCTGACGATGCCGCGCCGCAATGGTCAGCGCGTTCCAGCTCGCCGCAAACAGACGGAGCGAGTATCCCGCCGCGGCTCGACCTGGCTCGTCACTCTGGAGATAGGCGTAGAGTTGGGTTTGCACCCGCGTGAGCCCGTACATCCGCACGAGTCGGCCCAGAATCCCCGCGCCTTCGTCGTGGTCGAAGAGCGGCCACTCGCCGAGGCGTTGTTGGTACATGTCTGCATAAAACGCCAAGGCACGGCTCACGTCCTGATTCGGTGGGCGGCCGATGGCTTTTTTCCCGGCGATTTTCTCCGCGAAGGCCGAGACGAGTTGGCCGGCGCGCATCCGATCCACGCCTTCGAGCACCAGCACATCCACAAACCGCGCCGCCGCCACTTCTACCCGCCGCGTAAGCGCCATTGCGAGAAATTAGTCGTCTAATCTTTGTCGCCGCGAGCGATCCCAACACCTGAAGCACCGATACAGAATGCCAGCGTCGTCAATCGACACGACCGACCAAGGCACGCCGCAGTCACACGGATACTCAACGCATCGTTTTCGCCACATCTTCGCTCAACTCCGAGATAGACGCCCCCTTACCCTGCGATAAGAGATCCGCAGCCCGCATCGGCGCCGTTCGAATATCTCCCGCCTGCGTGTCGAGAGATTCAGATCGCCATTTACGACGAGCAGCGTCGTATCGCATTCACGCGGGATGTCGGGGCGAAGACAGCGCCCGCTCACAGCAAATCTTTACTCGAAGGTCCGGCTTCGGCCGCGTGGCACAATTCAAAGCCCTGCCGTGGGCATACAGCCTCGCGCAGCGTGCGTGCGAGCTGGCGTGGATGAATAAGCGTTGCGAAAATTGCGGCGGGCGGGATAGACTAGAGGCTGTTGGCGTGCCAACCGGCTGCAATCGTCCTGCTCACGATCTGCAACGTCGCGCCCTGATCGTTCACCACGGTCAGGGCGTTTGAATCCTACCGCCGTTCTTCCGAAAGTCAAGCGGATTCCACCGCACTCAACCGCGCGTTCAGTTCCACAATCACCCGCTCAAGTTCGCCGCGTGCATCGCGGAGCGCCTGGGCTGCGCTGTTCCCGGTCCCAATACACAACCCGGTCAAGTGTGGTTCCTCAAGATCGATCCAAACTTCGTGCGATTCGTCGCCGAGGTCTGTATCGTGAATTTCGTGAATCTTCATCTGAGCCCTTTTTTAATCCAGCGCGCACTGAGATACTCGGCCGCGCGTCGCGTGCGCCAGGCGTGCCAACGGGCCCTGAGATTTATATGGAGCAGCCACCACCACGTCATAGCTACACCCGTTTCGCGTGGAATTGCCGACTCTGCGGACAGGTGGCCCAATGTGAATCCTCGGCCGCGAAGAACGCAATGACGCGCCCTGTGTCAGGGTCCTTCTCTGATTTTCTCGGAACGGCGCCCGCGTTCATCGGCATCATCTTCCCCTTCAGTGTCTCGTACCACTCAATCGCCGCGCCGCAGCCCGTACAGGTCCCGCCGCGTTTTGGGTCTTCATACAGCCGCAGCAGAATCTCAGCCATGTCCTTCACCACGTCTTCCGCACGAGCGCCCCACCGACGACGGGCTCGCCCCAGGATTTTCCAATCCAGGCCGCCACGTCCCAGCCGGGGCCCACGCGCGTCACAATCGCCGCATTCACACCGGCTGCCGTCGCAATCCCCACGAGTGCGCCCTGCGCGCCGGCTGGCAAGGCTGCGAGGCTCCGATCGAGTTCCGCCTGAATCGTCTGCATGAACTGACTCGGCGGTGTCTTGAATTGGACGCCTGGCAGCAGTAATGCAGGTCGATTCATCACGTCAGTCTCCAACCACCCGCCGCCGAACGCTGGACGCGGGTAGCCGGCTTTAAACTCAGACATATCTCCTCTCCTTTGTAATATGGAGTCTTTAAGGGTGAACTGCACGCCTCTAAGGTCGCGTCTGTCGTAGTCATGTGTGCGCCTCGGGCGACTCTCGTCCCACACCGTGAGTCCGAGCGTCCCCGCCAGGCGCTCGAGGTTCCCCTTCATCGCCGTCGCCGCTTTATTGATGGCCGCCTGGTCGGCTTTCAGCATCGACGTGGCAATGCGCGCTCGGCCTTTCTGCTGAATCTCGCCGGCGGCCGCAACGATGAGACGGTCTAAATCGGCGACTTCCGCTTTCCAGCGACTCGTCATCCCCACGCCGGCAACGATGGGCGTCTGACTCACGACCGTCTCGATCGGCGCGAGCATCGCGGGGGTGTCAAGAAGATCCGCCGCGATGTCCGTCTCCCCGTCCGCATCCGCCTGGAGGGCGGCCTGGAGCTGCTCGGCCTCAACCTTGGCGCGTGCCTCCGTTTCCAATCGATGACGTTCCGCTTCGGCTCGTCGCCGCTGTTCCCCGTCATACTTGCCGAGGAGTGCGGCCGCTTTCAGTTCAGCGGTTACGTAGCGGTCAATCGCCTCGTGTTCATCCGACAGCCATTGCTGCCACACGCCATGCGCGGCGCCTTTCCTGGGTGCAAAGAACGCGCGGATCTCGTCAATCCTCGCCTTGAGGGCCGCCCAGAGCGTGGCGACATGGGCGTACTGGTCGGCCGTGTTCAGCGCCACCGCCGCCGTGGGCCACAGTTCGAGATCGTCCGGCCATGAGGCTGGCGGCGAGAAGATAAGACTCGCCTTTGCGGAGTTTTCGAGGATGCGTTGCATCGTAGTGCCATCAGCACTGCCGACACGATAAAGGCCACCGCCGCGAAGGCCTCCTCGTTGGATGGGCGGCTGGGTATCGGCAGTGAACTCACCTAGATCGGCGAGGTCGACGTCTTTCGGGGTCATCGCTTGAACGTCTCCACGGCCAGCGCGGCCTTAAAGTAGGCATGGTCGGCCGGGTCGTAATGCACGCGCACCGTAGCCGGCGTGCCGTCTTCGTGCAGATAGAGCGCTGCGCGCCGAAGGGGTGGGCAGTCCGGCAGACTCCGCAAGGCTTCCGCATAGCCGGCCGTTTGGAGCCGATGCCACTTCGCCTCGGCGCCCGTTTTGAAGTCGATGACCCAGATCGCCTCTCGCCAGACCATCAGCCAGTCGAGCGTCCCGGCGTAACCACTCTGATCGTGAGAGACGAGGAGTTCCGTCGCGAGCGTGATTGGCGCCTCCCCACCCTGCCAAATTCGCAGCGATTGCTCATACCCGGCATAGCCATCGGCGGCCGGCTCATCGTTGACAACACGTGCGGCGATCGTGTGGACGAGGCGTCCACGGACGGCATGGTCCTCGGCCCACCAGCGCTCATCGATCAGGCCGACATTTTTCAGAATCTCCGTGACGCCGAGCAACTCGACACCCCCGCGGCTGTAGATGTGTGGCTCAGCGTCCAGCCACACCCCCTCAGCGTCAGCGATTCGACGAAGCTGCATCGCCTGCACGAGTTGGCGGCCCCTGTACTCGAGTGCCAGCGGCGCCGCCGGACCAATGTGAGGACTCAGTCGTCCTGCGTTCATGTGAGCGTGCCTTCGAGCAGATCGGGTTCCATTTGCTCGCGCACCAGAACTGACCGCACACTCGACAGGGAGACGAGCCACCGCTCGCCGGCCTCCATCGTGAAGACGAGTTCCACCCTCGCTTGGTCCCGTTTGGCGCGGAAGCCCGCACGGGCTAGGTCAATCTCGCGCGTCCGAATCCATTCCTCCGGCCCGAGTTCTTGTGTCTCAAAGCCCCAGACCTTCGGCAGCTCGCCATCAGCCGAGAGCTCGACCACGCGCGTGACGCGATAACTGGGCGTCTTCACTGTCTCGACCGGGGACGGGGGCAGCTTGCCGTAAAAGGGCTCGACAGTTTGGGCGGCCTGACGGGCCGGGGCGGCAGTCGGCGTCGGCGTCAGGACATCAAGCGCCACAAGGTTGACGTACTTGCCCTTTTTCTCAAATACGGGAATGACTGGGAGGTGCTGAACTTTGCAGCGCTCGGCCGCCTCCGACACCGCCTCATCAAAACACGATCCGCGCCGCCCGTCCGAGAGCCCAATAGTGTACTTCGTCCACGGATCGCCGCTCTTGACGTTGACACCTTTACTGTCAAATTCCACGCTCGTCACCATCACGGGCGCCGCGGGCGTGGCGGCGACTCTCTCAGATTGCACGTGGCTCGGGATGTCCGTCGCTTTCGGTTTGTTTGTGACGTTCTTGATCCCCTGCGGAATCGCCTCGGTGTCGAGTTCTTCGGACGGCGTCGGCCGATAGCCGGCGAGCACGACCACGCGCGCCAAGACATTTCGCAACGCCTTCGCACACGCCCGCGTCTGCGCCATGCTCTTGAGCTGGAAGAGGGGGACGGGCTCGTCGCCCACCTTGACGCGTTCGCGGCCCTTCGCCCCATCCTGCCATTCAAATTTCGCCCTCGTGGACCATTTCGGCTCATCACTCAGGCAGTCCGCTTCGGCGGCGGAGATTTCCGCACCGTCCGGCCGCAACACGACCGCTCGGGCAGAAAAGCCTTTGACGACGCCATACTCCACATACTCGACGCTGACGACTTTCGCCGTGATGCCGTAGAAGCTGCCGACCATCTGCCAATCCTCGAACTCGAGGTACTGCTCGCCGTTGAACATCACCTTTTTCGGTTTGCTGTCGAGGACTTGCTTGAGGGCTTGCGCGGCTTTCGTGGCTTCCCGCAACACCACGTCCGGCTCACGCGGAATTCTGAGGTAGTTCGGGTCCGGCACCACTGTTAAGGCTTCAGACGATTCAGCATTCATCATGGGGTCCTCTTGGCTTTCATGAGTTCACTGATAGGCACGCCCGTCAGTCGGATCAATCGCTGCGCCGTGGACAAACTCGGGCGGCGTCGTCCCAGCTCGAGAAGATTCCACATGCTCGCGCTGATGG
>ERZ1292644.826-Hain-H14-01um-R2-826-length-18053-cov-6_pt1 | contig 18053 bp, 21 predicted proteins | sample MGYA00564402_ERZ1292644 | MGnify/ENA primary metagenome ERZ1292644 (study PRJEB36523, sample SAMEA6512644) | groundwater metagenome | collected 2019-01-09 | study: AquaDiva: Metagenomics assemblies of 32 groundwater samples
CCAATCTCCAAAAACACGATAATTTAACTTTGGCATTTGGGGAAGCGACTGGCCAAATAGAAGTCATTAACAAAATTTAATTTTATACATTCTTTAGTATTTTTTTGATGGCGGCGGTGTACATATTGGATAACGACACAAGAGATAGTGAGATAGCCAATTATCAAACCTATCCGCCTCCGTCAAAAGAATAATAAGAATTTATTAAATTATGAAAATCTTAATCACCGGCGCCGGTGGTAAACTTGGTTCATATTTAACCCAAAATCTTAAAGGTGAAGTTATTGGTCTTACCCGACAGCAGTTGGATATTATAGACAAACAAATGGTTAAAACCGCCGTTGAATTTCACCAGCCCGACCTTATAATCAACTGCGCCGTTCTTGACCACGAGGAAAGCATAAAAGACCCCGTCCGCGCCTATGAAGTAAATGTTGAGGGATTACGCAATCTGTTAGGGTCCGGGCCAAAGGTTTTGCATATCTCTTCCTCGGTCGTCTATGACCCGCGCGATACGTATGGTCTGACCAAGATTGTCGCCGAGAATATCGTGGACTTAAAAAAGCACTTGATACTGCGTCTGCCACCTTTCCGATATAATAAGAAGAAATTTGTGTCCGATATTCTTATTGAGAAAATACCGGCTATAATAGAGCAAATTGCCGGCCATACTGGGCTATTCTGCACTTGGGATTTGAAGAGAGGGTGGGTTAAAACCAAACTAATTAACCTATTAAAACGCATTTGGTTTCGTTTAGAGCGGCCTTCTCTTAAAAGAGAATAATCAATTTATTTTAACTTATGGTTTACTACCAAAAATACAAGGGATCACATCTCCATAAATGGTTTGTCGATGCCAATACCGGCGACAAAGTTTGTCTTTGCGGAGTAACGAAGGGCAATGAAGTAAAGCGCGCGAAATACCATAACCACTCTCAAACCTATAATGGCATAACCTACCATTCCAAGCTCGAGGCGAATTATGCGGCCGAACTTGATTACAGAATACGTGCCGGCGACGTTAAAAGCTGGGAAAGACAAGTCAAGCTGGATTTGCGTATAAACGGGAAACATATCACAAATTATTTTATAGATTTCGTAGTAAAGTTAAAAGATTGCTCATATCAATTCACCGAAATCAAAGGCATGGTTTTGGGGGAGTGGCTACTAAAATTCAAAATACTTGAAGCCACGTTTGACGATCATAAAAGAACGCCGGATGATGTACTTTTAATAATAAAAGAAGTAAATACAACATTTCGGCCAAAAAAACTTATCAACAGTTAATTTGACAGTTTCTTTTTTTTAAGGTATAGTATAATTTCAACAGTCTGAATATGAAAATTTTTAATTTTAACAATTCAGCCTTAATTAATACTCATAGTCAACTTTGGTGAACCCAAAGTTTTTTTATTTCATCCCGCCTTAATTCCGGTGCTGACATAACACTGGTACAAGTCGGTCCATCCTACCTTTTGAGGCAGGATGAAAGCAAAAATTATGAATGCTATTTATAAGAAAATAAAAGCCGCTCGAGAGAAAAACCAAAATGTCTTAAAACTAACTCAAAAAGAAGCCCTTACTCTTTACAAATATATTGCCGATCTGCACCGAATCAAATTACCAGACTTCGACACCTGGCTGAAAACGGCATTTTTTTACGGATTTAGCGTCAAGGTGTATGAATAGTCGCCGATGCCGCGAAGTTGGCCACCAATGGCATACCGACCATGAGGACGAAAATTACACCTATGAGGAATGTTTAGAATGTGGCGCCCGAAAAAGATTTTGCAAACATGATAACCGGAATGCTTACGCGCAGGAACACTCGATTGATATGATCCAGCTCTGGGATGAAAGATTTGCTTTGATTTATCCGGATACTCTTAAAAGGCTGGCTCATGAAAAAAAAGATTTAGAAAAATCAGAGGATGAGGCCGGGGATAAACTTGACCGCGCTAAACACGCAGTAAAAAAAATGTATATGTCATCAAAATTTGTTCATTAAATAAAAGTAAAAAGCCAGGTGGACTTCTCTTTTAAGAAAATAAAACTCCGCCAATAAAATATAATAATGGGTTGTGGTTTAATTTCTTTCCAGCTCATCGTAGGCTCATAGCTACGATGGGAGAGGTTAATAAACAGCTCACTTGTGGTGAGCTGGAAGGAAGTTATCCTTTAGATTGAAGTTGGCGGGGTCTTCATTAAAAAATCCCGCGCTTTCAAAAATACTGCCAGGTTATAGCTGATGGCTTGGTGGGCATGAGTAGAAGCCTCAAGGCCCGTTAAAAAAGCCGTTAAGTCGGCACGCGCAAGCGAGTTTCTCTGTGTCGGGCCTGTGTTTAATCATAAAGCTATTCAGCTAATGGCTGGCCCGGCCAGTTTATAAAAAATTAAATTTTAATTAAAAAAATATGGATGGATTGCCAGAAGGACAATTCGTTTCTGTGGAAAAAATAGAAAACGGATTGTTGGTAAAATTTCCTGATGTAGCCGATGCCGACAAGGACGGTAACACTTGGGAAGGAAAAACTTATTTCGTCCCGAATTGGGCCGAAGCGAATTTGCTTATTCAAAGCCGGTTAGCGGAGTTAGAACCAAAAGGATAGATTATCTACCTTGTGCCTCTCTAGCTTTGGGCATAAGGATAGAGATTTTATATGGAAAAGAGAAAAAAACTTTGCTTGCGATGTAAAAAACAAGAAGTTGAGGAATACCGATGTATGAATTTACCCAATGAACCATTAGTCTACGAACAATACTGCCAGCGTTGCGATTTTTGGTGGAAAGTTAGGGGTGCAATATTGGTCGGAATAGGAACGGGAATTTTCTTTTGGATTTATTTTGCGTTTATATGACAGTCAACGTTGTAAAAATAACTTGGAACTTTCAAAAGTGTTGTGGACAGGACTTTGAGGTGAAAGACGAACAGTTTTGCGAGAAATGCAACACGCTTTATATTTATGAAGACGAATTAAATTACGCAACTATTAAGTAAAAAGTAAAGATTACTTTATATGGGTGCACCCAAAGGGGCGAAAAACGCATTAGGTAACTCCGGAGGCAAAACTCTCAATGATAGGAAACTGGCCGCTGAAGTAAGAACTTTGACTCTTAAAAAGATTAAGGCTATTCTTGAAATGCCTGAAGTCAAAATGAAACAGGATGATTATGAACTCTATAAGGCAATTTTAGTTAAATTATCCGGAACAGTATTGCCTCGGTTAGAGGAGCACACCGGAGAGGATGGTAATCCCATTAATGCCAATGTGGTTTATTTACCTGTTCCGGTTACCTCTGTCGATGAATAGTATGTATGACCGTTATTTGGCGCCCACACGAAGGGAAACAGACTTTTGCTTTAAGACAGAGAGTATTTGAATTGCTTTATGGCGGCGCGCGCGGAGGGGGCAAAACTGAAGCCGGATTGGTTTGGCTTTTAATTGATATTAATAACCCTAACTACCACGGACTGGTAATCCGCAAAAATTCAAATGATTTAGGCGATTGGATAGAGAGATCGCGCCGGATGTATATTCCGCTTGGCGCGCGTTTCGCCGGCAATCCGGTTGAAATAACTTTCCGCTCGGGGGCCATTATCAGGACCGGACACCTAAAAGACGAGAATGCTTATGAGAAATATCAGGGCCATGAATATTGCCGCATGCTTATCGAGGAGCTCACCCAAATCCCCACTGAACTTGATTATCTTAAGCTCATCTCCTCTTGCCGGTCCAAGTATCCTGAACTTAAGCCCAGAGTATTTGCTACCACCAATCCAGGTGGGCGCGGCCACGCTTGGGTGAAAAAAAGATTTGTCGATATCGGCGCGCCGATGAAAGTTTATAAGGATGAGCTGACCGGGCGCGGGCGCATCTATATTCCGGCAACGGTGGATGATAATCCGGCGCTTAAAACGACTGACCCTGGCTATATCGCTTTTTTGGCCGGATTACCGGACAAGAATTTGCGCGATGCCTGGCGCTACGGCCGATGGGATGTTTTCACGGGTCAATTTTTTGGAGAATGGAAGGACAATATCCATGTTATTCCTCCCTTTGAAATTCCGCCTAATTGGATGCGTTATATCAGTATCGATTATGGTTTCGCCAAACCAAGCGCGATCTATTGGCACGCTATCGACCCTTTATCGGGCAAAGTTTATACCTATCGCGAGATATATGTCACGGAGCACACCGGCGAAATGCTGGCTAAGGCCGTATATGCGGCTAATAATCATGAACAAATTGAATGGCTTATCGCTGACAATAATATCGCCAACGTTGGTAAGGAGTCCGGGAAATCGGTTTTAGGCCAGATGAAGGATGTTTTTGAGGAAAAAAAATGGAACATCGCGATTCGGTTGGCTACCAAGGGTCCGCATTCTCGTGTTAATGGCTGGAATTTATTCAAAGGCTATATCAAATCTCAAAAGGATGAGAGGGGATATAATAAAACTCGATGGCAAGTTTTCAATGTTTGTCCCGAACTCATCCGCACCATGCCTTTGCAGATGTATGACGAGACTCATGTCGAGGACTTGGACACTGATTTGGAAGACCACTCACAAGATTCTATTCGCTATTTCTTTACCGCGCTTAATGAAATTTTTGAAAAAAAACCCCCTGAACCCAAACCTGTTATTCCTAAACGCCCAATGAACGCGGAGGAGCTATTGCTCAAGGCCCAGGCCGAATGGGGCGATATCAATTATATCAACAGTAATCAATAATTTATGGCGGACATTGATGAAGGACAATATTTACCAGAGAACTCCGACCCGATTGATTTTCAAAAAGATGGAGATGATATTTTAATCCGCAAAATCAATGCCCGCATTGCTGACGCTAAAGGTGTTTATTCTAAAAAAGTCAAAGAATGGAAAGAGGCCGATGCTTATCTTGACGGCGACCCCTCGCGCGTTAATCCGCAAAAGACAAAACTTCTTTACAATCCAATTTTTCCGGTCGTGCGCAATATGACTGGACTCTTAACCGATTCACGGCCTAATCCCTCGGTGCGTTTATCCAATATCAGCGATGAGACGCCGGATGAGGAGAAAGAAAAGCTCCGTGATATGGCCAATAACCTCGCCGCTAATCTCGAGGAATGGTGGGATGACATTCGCGGCCAGAGCCGACTACAGCAGTGGATTATGGGTGCTTGGACTTACGCCGATTATTTTATTTTTCCTTATTGGGATAGTCGCCTCAAGGAAGTCGCGGTTGAGGCGGTCAAGCCTACTCGAGTTAAAATCGACCCTAATGCCGATGATATCCACACTGCCGACTATGTGATTGTCGATTTTTATCGATCGCGCCAGTGGATGCATAATAAGTACGGAAAAGAAAAAGTTGCCAATCTCCACTTTTCAGATTATTCCGAGGTGCGACTAGATGACCAGCCCGATATCAATCCTAACCACAATCAACTGCTTAAGAATGTCGCCAAACTTGAACTTTATATGGAGCCGGAGTGGTGGGTGTATAAGGTCGGCAATGAGATAATGGAAAAAATCCGTAATCCTCTCTGGGCTTTGGACGAAGCCGGACAGAGAAATGATATTACCCAGTCTATTCGCTCTCGTTATGAAAAGAAAGGAATTGGTGGCGCGATATCTCGAGGCGCTGACGCGATTAAAGGGGCGATTGGTTTGGAGACGGACGGCGACCGAGCTGGGATTGAAATTGAGAATGCTTTATCCGCTTTTACCCCCAAGGCCAATTATCTCCTTGCCCCGGAGATTCCTCTTATTCAATTTGATACCTATCGCTTGGCCGGCGAACAATACTCCCGAAGCGCGCTTCGCCAGACAATCGATGGCGTGGATGATATAAACGACCGCAAGCGCGATATCAAAGAAAATTCCGAATATCTTGGTAAGCCTAATATTTTTATTGATGGCAAGATAATGAATGAGGACCAGGCGAAAAGAATTGAGCGCGGGCGCGCGCGCGGCGAGGTGGTGCGTCTTAACACCGGGGACAGTAAAGCGCTTCAATCCTCTGTGTGGGTGGCGCAGGGTGTACCGGTGCCAGGACAATTTTTTGATAATATTGAGATAAACAAAAGAGAAATTGATAATGTCTGGGGGCATCACGAAGTTTCGCGCGGCGGTTCTGACCGGGCCAATAAAACTAAAGGTGGAATTCTTGCTTTGCAGGAAGCCGACCAGACTCCGATTCGTTTTGTCTCCCGCAATCTTGAGGACTCTTTACAGGATTTATTCCGTTGGGTGGTCCAGATTCGCAAACTTTATGGTCAGGGAAAATACGCGCTTGAATCCGGACAGACAGTGGATTATAATATAATTGACTCGCGTTTCAAGATTTTTATGAAGTCCGGTTCGATGATGCCGGTATCAAAAGAAGCCCAGCGCGAGGAGGCGCTTGAGCTCTGGCGCATGCAAGCGCTTGACCCTCTCACCTTGTATGAGCGGCTCAATGATCCCGAGCCGGAAAAGACCGCTAAACGTCTTGAGATGTGGTTGCGTGACCGAACGGTTATGACCGATGACCTGGACGACCAACAAATGCGTGTTTTAGAAAAAATTAAACTTATTCAAGCCAATCAGTTTGACCAGGTGCAAATTACGGCCGATGACGACCCTAAGACTCATGCTGATATGCTCACGATGGCGATTAAGTCTAATCAGTTCAGCCCGGAACAGGAACAGTTTATTGCCCAGCTCATTGCCCAGTATGACCAAATGGCGGCACAGTCCGCCGGCCCGGCCGCGGTTCCGGGGAGAGGAATATAATATTATGCCGAAACCTTACGAAAAAATGAGAGATAAATTTAAGTCCGAAGGAATGTCGGACAAAAACGCCAAGGCCAAAGCCGCGGCGATCTATAATTCACGTAATCCGGCCCATCCGGTTACTCGTTATCATAATGCCAAGAAGCACAAAAAGAAAAATCCTTATGAGTATTAAATGCCATTCAATGCCCTTAATTCATTTTAAGGGTATCAGAGTGCCACTTATCCATTAGAACGGCTGTAAAGCCCGTATAATGCGTAGGAAACACGTTTAATTCATCGCTCAACCGCCTAAAGCAGGCTTTAACTCGCTTTTTCGCGGAAAGTGATAATCACAATTTATGGACCCAAAAGAAAGTCTCACCATTGCGCAGGCGTATGATGAGGGTCTCGCCGCCAATCCGGTTCAGCCGGATGGAGGTAGTCCCAATTCTCCCGATGGTAGTAAAGGCGATGGTCATCATGGAGATAATAATCCTCCGAAAGACCAAAATAATGGCGGTCAGCCTAACTCGCCGGCGCCTGACTCTAAAAAGAATGATGGCGCGCAAGGCGATGGAAAGAATATTCCTGACCCCAAAAAACCGGATATTAATCCGGACGACGGAAAATATGTCGGAGAATACAACAAGGAAAGATTTGACGGACTCATGTCCGCTTGGCAGAAAGACCGCCAGCTGGCGCGAGAAATTCCAACCCTTAAAAAAGAAATTGAAACACTTAAGGATAGACTCGATGGCACGCCGCCGGGTAAACCGGACAAGGACGCTGACATCGATGAGGAATTGCCACCAGAATTACGCGGCGCTGACGCCGAGACCCAGGCCGGTTTTCGTCTTTTGATGAAGGCCAGTGAGGGAAAATTATCCAAATTGGAAGAGAATATTGTCAATAAAATTATGGATACGCTCCATAAACCGGTGCGTGATGAAGCGGAGCTTGTCACCAAGGTCAGACAGGAAGTCGAGGATTTATCCGTTGAGCTTGGCAAGGATTTCTCGGACAATATCGGCGCGATTAAAAAATTCGCCGCCGAAAATAATTATCCTTTGGGTACACTGCGCCATGCTTTTAAGGCCTGGAGCCAGGATAATAAAATCGCTCAGCTCGAGGGCCGGAAAAAAGACGGCAAAAAAACCCTTGAGGAGATTGAAAAAGAAAAGGCCGAAAAAGCCGGTCTCCCCAGTGGCTCGGCTAATCGTTCCGGGGAAACCCCTAAATGGGACGAGAAGCGCGATGGCAATAAAGATTTATCCGATATATTTGAGGATGTGAAAGCATACCTCTGACGGGAGGAACGGGAGGTTCTAAACGTTATTTATGGCAGTTACTGATTATGGCAGATTAACCGCGGTTACGCGCGATTATGTTCTGCCCTCAGTTGTCCACCAGCTTAAAAAAGAAATGCCTTTTTTTGGTAAACTTTTAGCTAAAGCTAAAAAGAGGTCAAATGGTGGCGTTCAGATTCACGTACCTGTAACTTATAAATTCAATACCAATGGCGGCTCTTACGCCGGTCTTGAGGTATTGGATACTGATTTGCAGGATACTCGCACTCGCGCCGAGTATGATTGGAAGCAAGTTTATGCTCCGATTGTCGCGAGCAATATTGAGCTATTCAAAAATGGCGGCAAGGCCGGTGGCGTTGAGGCCATTGTTGATATGCTCAAACAGGATATGGAAGAGGCTAAAGAGACTTTCAAAAACAATGTCGCTACAATGTTGTTTGCGGACGGAACTGGCAATAGCTCCAAGGATTTGCTAGGTTTGCGTGCCTTGGTTGATGATGGGACTGATGTCACCACATTGGGGGATATTACTTTTTCCAGCTACACCTGGTGGAAGTCAACGGTTTCATCCTCGGTTGGTTCTCTTACTTTGGCTCATATGGCCACCCAGTACAGCGCGGCTTCATCCGGACGTGGCGCTGAATCGGTTGACCTTATCCTTACCACGGAGACAGTTTGGGATGCTTATGAGGCGCTTTTGCTACCTAATCAGAGATTCTCTGGTTCAGGCCCGGCCGATGGTTCTTATTCCAAGCTCATGTATCGTGGCGCTGAGGTTATGGCCGATGAGTATGTCCAGTCACAAGATTTGTTTTTCTTGAACACCCGCTATCTTGATCTGTATGTTGGGGACCACCCGGTTCATCCGACTGACAAGTCAGGATTTACTGTTACCCCGATGAGAGAACCGCATGACCAGGATGGTCAAGTTGGTTTTATTTTGATGTACGGACAGGTTTGTGCGAAGAGACCAGCTCGTTGTTCTAAATCCAAAGGTGTTACCGCCTAAATTTATATCCCCATTTCTACGGATTTGGGGATTACGGGAGGCATGCCCTACGGGGATAATTCAGTGTTATGGCTAATTTAAATCATGCTGACTATTTCCCATCCCTTAAAAAGGATGCGGTGGAGGATGCGGTGGAAACATTTAGCTCTGGTACTACTAAAACTATTACCAACAATAATGTTAAGTCCACTTCGCGAGTCGTATTTATGTACGTCAATCGTCCGCCAGAAGGAAGATGGTCCGTGGCAGTGAGCGCGAACTCAATTGTCATTACGTCAAGCGATGCTGAAAACGGAGTAACTTTTAAATATTTAGTCTTGTAATCATATGAACAATAGAAAAAATGCGCTCTTGGTTGCAAGTTTAGTATTACTTCTTGTTGCCTCGGTAAGCGTCGTGCGCGCCGGTTTATCCGGTTGGGATTTGTTTTGGGCCGAAGCGGGACGAGTTTTTGGCTTGGAACAATCTAAAAAAGTAAATCTATCCGAACCAGTAAGCGTTCCTTCGGAAATGCCGTTTGCCGGCGCCGAGGGTGATACTTTTTCCACCAGCAAAAAAGCGGTGGGGATAATGTCACCGGATTCTAAGGATACAATTGCGTCCGGTACCATGATGGTTTCGATATTAAATAATTCTGGAGTCGAGAGAATTATTACTAGTTGTTTTGCTTATTTTGAGGGAACATCCACTTTGGCTGGACAGTATGCGGCCATTCCTGGATACAACATTGTCCTTGATTTCAGCACTTCAACCACCGCAACCGCCAGTTCCAGTGATCCGCTTTTATCATTTACTTTCAATTCTTCCTCGGCCCAAGTTGTTAGCTTTGTGTCAAATACATTGCACAGCGCTAATAATGGCGCCCAAGGCAAGGGTTGGAAGCGTAAATGGGCGACCAGTGAATATCTGAATATAAACGCTAGTAGTCCGGTTTCGACCACAGAAGCGTTTGCTGGTTGTGAGTACGATTTATTTAATTAATTAATTTAACCTTAATCATATGGTATTAAAAGGTTCTCTGGTTGATTTGGGCGGTGTCGCTGGTGCGCTCCGGATCGAAGGTAATCGAGAGTATATTTTCGCTTACGCGGCCGCGGCCGAGACGGTCGGCAAAGTTCGCGTTATTACTTTCGATGGGGATGAGGAGACCAATCCAACGGCGTCCGCTCCGGCGACGCAGACAACGGTTTATCAGCTGGTTGGTGTGGCTACGAAAACCACAACCGCGGCCGGTTTTCTCTGGTATCAAATCAAAGGCGATGCCGAGGCTTTGGTCGAGGGAACGACTAATGTTGCCAAAGATGATTTCTTGCAAGTTTTGAATGCTGAAACATCTTTCAAAAAAGATGGGGCATCCATCACTACCGAAGCGTGCGCTATCGCGCAAGAAGCACAGACAGCCGATTCGTCAGTTCTGACGAATGTCTATCTATTTGGGGAGAGAGTGTTTATCGCCGCTTCTTAATTTCCTGTTCTGTCTGTCCGCTTCATTTTTGGAGCGGACAACAAAGGTCGGGAGAGAAATAATTAATTTTTAATTTAATATATATGCCACATTTTACACCTTTAGATCAGGTGCCCAAAGATTTTGACCCGAATAAAACCTTGGGCGTGCTTAACCCCATGTCAGAGAATTTTGAGGTTCTTTATGGCGGGAAACCACAGACGCTCAAACCAGGCGAGAAAAAAATCTTGCCTGAACCATTGGCCAATCACGTTGCTTATCACTTGGCGGATAAAATTTGCCGCCATAAAAATATTGAGCTTTTACAGGTCAAATTCAAAGGTTTGGACGAGTCCGGCCGGGAAAAATGGAGAATTAATGAACAAATTCTTTATAATAAACAGGATATTGAGAGCGTTAAAAAATGTCTTTTATTCAGCGTTGATTCGGTAGTCAGTGGCCAGTCGGTCCCTGAGGCCACGATGCCTACGACTAAGTTTGACTCGCAAATTGAGACGGAAAAATCCTCAACTAAAAAGAATGACAAAAAGGAAGAGGAAAAAAAGAAAGACGAGAAAAAACCAGAAGGTTTAGAAAATAAAGAATAATTTTGCCCGAATTAATTATTCGGGCGGGACAGTGGTTGAGAGTTTTTAAGCCTCCCGGCTCTTTCAACCGCTTTCCCATTCGGATAATTAAATTTACCTTATGAATTTTACCAGCACCCTGCAGGATTACCTCTATGAGGTTAAGAGAAAATTGCGTATTCCGGTAGGGGAGAACAATACTGAATGGTCGGATACCTTGCTGATTGATATTATCAATGACGCGCGTCTTTGGTTTTGGAATAAAAGCGGGTATGTTATGCGCGACGCTGAAGTCAATAAGAATTCTACCGCTAACACTGAAGAGTACGATTTATCCAGTCTCAATATCAAAAGAATTAAAATGATTCGGTATAACAATGGAACATCCAAACGGCCTTTAGATTATTATGCCTTATCTGATTACCTTATTCTCACGGAGACTTCCGAGTCGGGTGATCCCTTTGCCTGGACAGTCAAGAAGGCAACCCTTAAGCTCTACCCCAAGCCCAGTACGGCGGTTACCAATGGAATTGAAATTTTTTGTGAAAAAACTCTTTCTCGGTTATCTGATTCTGATTCTGACGGTTCTTACTCTGACGAAACTGACTCGGATATTGAGGCGGATTACCGCCATATCATTGTGCGTTACGCGGTTGGTTTATCTTGGGCTGACGCAGAACAACAGGCCAAGGCTGACGCTTCTTTCCGTATGGCCGAGGCGTTGTATGACAATAGCGCTTATGAGATTAATTCCGAGACATTGGGGCAGAATATTCCGCGCACTCAATATGTTTATATTGATGAGACCGATGAGCGGCGGTATGGAGTGTTGGCCTAGATGATTTATTATTATGGGAATTTTATCCAATAAAAATTTTTCCGGAGGGCTAAATCTCGAGGATTTTGTGGGAGATTTGGCCGACAATGAATTGCGTGAAGCGGTCAATGTTGTTATCACCAAAAAAGGTTCATTGCGTAAACGCGAGGGTATTTCTCAATTTGGGTCTGATTCCGGCGCCAATGCAGTTTATGCCCTTAAAGGATATACGAACGATGCCGGGACCAAGTATAAATTTAAAGCGATTACCACCAAAATTGTCGAGTATAATACCGGTAGCTGGGACACTGACGTTAAGACCGGATTGACGGCTGGACTTTTTGTCGATATGAGCGATATTAAATGCGCGGTTGTCGCCAACACCAACACTGGGACGGCTTCAAGTGGAACTGATTATACTTTAGTTGACACCGGAATTGGTTGGACGGTCAACGCTTATCGCGATTATATTGTCAAAATAACTTCGGGTACAGGTTCTGGTCAGGTTAAAACTATTTTGGAAAATACCGCTGATACTCTCTATGTTGACGGTAAATGGGATATTAATCCGGATGGCACTTCTGTTTATACCATTCACGCCAAGACTAAAGCCGTTGTCTGCAGTAATGGCACTGATACTGGTTTCAAAATTATTACTACCACAGCAACCGATATCGCTGGTATTCCCTTATTTATCGATCAGGTCACTCATAATGGCCGGTTATGGGGCGTGCTTGGCACTAAAGTCTATTGGTCCGGGGCCGGCAATGGCGAACAATGGGACGCCGATGCTTTTATCGATACGGGCGAGGATTTGGTCAGCATCGGACGGACGCGCGATTTTGTGGTTGTTTATTCCAAGAACAAAACCGGAGTAATCGCTGGCAAGGACGCGGCTGATTTCGCTCTCCGTTGGCGCGAGAATACGCACGGCTGTATCGCGCGCAATACGGTGGCTTCTTATGGCGGTTTTTCACTGGCTCTCTCCCAGAGCGGAGTTTATGCTTTTGACGGCGCCCGCGATTATTTTTTGAGCCGCAAGGTTAGCCCGGCAATTGATGCCATTAAAGTTTCATTATTTGAGGACTCATCGGCTTTTATTTTCGATGATAATTATTATCTCATGTATGCCGCTACTTCCGCTTCTACGGTTAAAGAGACAATACTGGTGCTTGATTTGGCCTGGTCGTCTATCGCCGCCGAGAAGGGGACTTGGACACGATTTGAGGGAATTAATTGCAATGTTATGGGTGTTTTTTCCGATTCAGATAATATCGATATTCTCTATATTGGAAGCTCGAGCAATTCCAAAGTTTTTGAGCTATATGATGGCACTTATAATGATTCCGGCACGGCTATTAAATTTGATGTCAAAACCAAAGAATGGGATATGGGCGCCGTTGGCAGTCTTAAGCGATTAGGGCTTTTCTTTTACGAAGGCGCTGTGCAGACAGTCAATTCTGATTTGGTTGTTTCCAAAAATCTTGATGGCTACGGTTTTGAGCAATTTGCCACGGTTTCCCATCTCCAGACTGGCGGGCTATGGGATGTAGGTATATTTGATGTGGCGATTTTTGCCGCTTCAGAGCGGGTTATTTCGCGCCATCGGCCGGGCGGGCGCGGGCGCACACTCCAGTATCAATTTTATAATAATTCGGCCGCGCATCCGATTGAAATATTTAAGATTGAACAGCAGTATGAGATGTATTCTTACCATTAATTTGATATAATAAGTATATGGGTAAAATTCATAATCATGATGACGCTAAAATTGATGCCGAAATGGATAACATTTATTCCACTATGCCGGATTATCGAGTAACGGCGACAACGCCAGTCCGTCCGCGGGAAGGGACGATTTGGTTCAATCCGGACACTGGGGTGCTAAAATTTTTTCGGAACACACGTTCCGGTTGGCAGACTATTTGATTTTTAATTAATTTAATCATTATGAATAATAAAATTAAAATAAAAATAATTTCTTTCATAACTCTCGTTTTGGGGCTTAGTTTTCCAACCCTAACATCGGCGATTTCTCTCTATGATATTTTTAAGGGAGCCATTGGCTATTTACCGACAATTGCTGATCGCGCGCCGATGGCGCTTGATTATTGTGGAATTAGCGACTATACCGGTACGGCCAAACAGAATATGGAATTTCTTGATTGCATATTTTCTTTGACTGATTCGGAGGAACAATCTATCGGCGGGACTGTTTCCAAGCCTTATACTTTTTCGCCTAATACCGTTATTCGTTCAAGCGAGATAAATTCCGATTATGATACCCTCTACACTCTTGTTAATGGTAATATCAATGATGACAATATCGTTTCCAATGCGGATATCGCCGCGACTAAGATAAGCGGAACGGCTTTCGTACTTTCTCCCAGCTCCACCCAATCTGTCACGGCTACAACGACTTTCACCGCACCCACTTTTGTTTCCGGCACAACCGCTTTTTTTGTCGTCCCGAAAATGACTAATACCCAGCGTGGAAATTTAGTCGGAGTGGAAAATGGCGCGATAATTTATTCCAATACTAATGGGCAATTTTATGTCTATGAAGGCGGCGCTTGGGCCGGCATTACCGGATCGGGCGAGACCGCGATTGCTTCCACCACCGCTAAAGGTTTGGTGGAGATTGGTACTCCAATCGAGATCGCTTCCTCGACTGCAGACGGGGCGGGAAGCACTAATGCTTGGCTTGTTCCTTTTTCCGAGCAGACTACGTCTACCCCGGGTTATTCCTGTAATAGCACTGCTATTGTCGGCGCGCTCTGTATTCCGGTTGCCTTAAACAGCGGGAAACTTCATCAGCTATGGCTGGATTTATCCGAAGCATATATTTGGACCGGCGGACATACTTTTGCCAACACTACTACAACCAATTCCACCTCCACCAACTACGCCTTTACCGGTACAGTATCATCCACCAATTTCACGCTTTATAATAAGAATTTAAGACAGCTGGTCAATGGTACTGATGTTTCATCCACAATGCATACACACTATTCCAGCGAGTTTATCGCCGCCAATCAAGACTATTGGAGCTATACAATTGCGCCATTTACCGGAGGCTGGGTGACTCTTGACCAAGCCCCTCAATATACAGCGACCTCAACCAACTTGAACGCTGGCTCCGCCGGAGAGGGAGTTTTCTTTGAAATGCCTCCTACGCAGGGCACATCTGATGCTGTGATGCAATATGATGACGGCCGAGATTTATATTTCAAAACTACGCTTCGTTATATCGCCACACCTGGCGCGGCCTCATCTGATGGATTTGGATTTTCTTCAGCAGATTTTGGCCGGTATGAAACTGATAAATCAGAAGTTGTATTTTATGTCGTCAATACTAGCTCGGCCGCCTTGTATGCTGAAACCGGTAATGGCACATCCTCAACAACTGCGGCTATTCAAGGTATTACCTTAACTAATACTAATGTATATGAAATTGTCTATGATAATGGTGTAGAGGCAAGATTTTATGTCAATGGCACGCTCCAAAAAACCCTTACTGCTACCCTACCCACTGGAGCATTTAATATCCGAGCTGGCGCTCGTGTAGGCGATACTACTTCTCATTTACGAATTGGTCCGACATTTATTGCTAAAGAATTTTAATATGAAAGCCAAAATATCATTATCAATTTTATCAATCTTGCTGGGAATAGTCGTATTCTGGCAGGGATTGGTAATTAAAAATCTTAAAAATCTTAATATTGTTGGGGCCAGTACCCAATACGGAATGTTGGGAATATATAATAATCCAGCGGAAACATTGGCTGATATCACTGGTTCCGCAATCGCCATTGATAGCGCGGGTCGGGTTATTCTTTCCAGCACAACTGTAATATCTAGTTTATAATATGAAAATAAATCTAAAAAAAATATGGATAGCGGTCGGATTTTTAATATTTTCCGCTTTGCTTAATATCTCAAATTTTAAAGAAGTTAGGGCGGCTATTTCCAAGTATGGTTTACCGGGTATTTACAATGCGGCCCCTCTTACCCTTACTGACAATGCCGGCGCGGCTTTAGCTCTTGATAGTCAGGGAAGATTAATTCTGTCTACTACAACAGCGATCACCATTACTGGTGGCGGAACCGGAACGGCCTGGACCACTGCCACCAATTACGGTGAAACCGTTTTTTCCACCAGCACTCCGCTTTGGTTCCGAGGTCATATTTATGCCTCAAGTACGGCCATTTTTGTGGGCGTATCAACCACTGGCAATATTGAGCCAACTGTCAATAATCTTTATGATAATGGTAAATTTGGCAATGCTTGGCGAAGTCTCTATGTTTCAAGCACGGCTTACTTTAGCGGGCCAATCTTAGGAGCTGATGGTTCAGCGTCCGCACCCACTTATTCTTTTGACTCGTTAACTAATGCTGGTATGACTATATCGGGCGGATCATTGTCAATTATAACGGCAGGGTCAGTCGCAATTCAACCGACTATTAGTAATACCTTCTTCTTTATTCAACCAGTGCCATCATCGGCCGGGGCTGTTACGCTTGGCTCGGCTGATCGGGGTTGGGGGGATACCTATATAGATGTAGGCAATAAATTAAGTTTTGATGATGATGATAATACTTATCTGGTTGCCAATGCTAATAACGCGCTTAGTTTTTTCTCTAATGCTTCGGAGGTTGCCACTGTTACCACCACTGGTTTAACTTCTGGTTCTAATAACGGTTTTGACTTGGGCGCCTATGGCAAATCTTTTAGAAATGTCTTTGCTTCGTCTACGGCTTTCTTAAGCAATGTCACCAGCACTTCCATAGAACCCTGGGCCAATAATACTTCAGCCCTCGGCGCTTTTGGAACCGCTTGGAGCAATGTCTTTGTTTCCGGTACTGTCTACACGGCTGGATTGACCATTGATGGCAATACTACCATAGGTAATGCTACCAGTGACACTCTCACCGTCACCGCCCGTTTGGCCGCTGATTTAAACCCTATCGCCAACAATACGTATGATCTGGGCGCTTTTGGTCTATCTTATAATAATCTTTTTGCTTCCAGCACCAGCTATCTCAACTATGTGTCGTCCACCGCGATAGAAGTTATTGGTTCGCTTAAAATCCCCGCCTCGTCTGACCCGACTGTTTTGGTTACTGGAGAATTGGCTATAAATACTACGGCCGCTTCCTCTTCTCTGCGACTTTATGATGGGACTGAGGAAAAAGCTCTCTATACAACCCGACCAACTTGTATTGTCTTTACTTCTACCACCGCCCAAACAATCGGCGGCTTGGACGCGACTTCAACCGTAGAATTAGGTACAATGTTTCATCCGGAAACTTGGGTTTATGGCTATTGCTACGCCAAGAACGGGACCGGCGGGGTGGACTTTACCGATGGTGATGGCAACGCGACTAATTATATGCCCTGCACAACCTTAACCACCTCAACCCGCCGAACCTTTAGCTCTAACAACACATTCACAATGGGTGAAGCCTTTAATTTAAGAGCGAGACTAAATACCGGCGCGCAACAGCTATCAATCTGTGTCTTGCGCGAAACTGACCCTGATTAAGTATGAAAGCGTTTATAGTTACAATTATCGTTATGTTAATGGCTTATTTTGGGGTGGAATTATCTGATTTGAAAGAGGAACAATCTTTTGGCGGAGCGCTAACTACCGACCAAAAAATAACGGAAATTCAAACTGAAGTAGAAACTTTGGAAACTGGAAAATCCAAATACCAGCAAGTTCCTCTGACTACTAATGAAAACGGACTTAAATACGAAGTTCACGAATACCAAACAAGTAAAGGTGAAACTGGCTATCAAATATTCTATTACGAAAATGGCCGATTGATTAAAAGCGTGGGGTATGGCGTGGAAGCGGCGAGCCGCACCTATACGCCCACCTATTACGAGGGTACGGCCTCAACTACTCCATTATGAAATACTTATTTTTACTGTTAGGAACATTTAGCTCATATCTGGGGCTGGCTTGGGTTGCCCCAGTTTGTGCTTGTAATGACGCTTCTATGGATTTTGAAGATACTTCAAGTATGTGGCTTTCTATCGCGGACGCTTCCCAGACCGGACTGGATACTGGAACATCGGATTTTTCTTTTGCCGCTTGGATTAAAATGGAAAGTTTTACGGGGAACAATTCCCGAATAATG
>ERZ1292644.827-Hain-H14-01um-R2-827-length-18047-cov-9_pt1 | contig 18047 bp, 27 predicted proteins | sample MGYA00564402_ERZ1292644 | MGnify/ENA primary metagenome ERZ1292644 (study PRJEB36523, sample SAMEA6512644) | groundwater metagenome | collected 2019-01-09 | study: AquaDiva: Metagenomics assemblies of 32 groundwater samples
CTACTCCTGGCAGGATAAGCCCTGCGGTTGCGGGAGCCTGGCCCCCGAGGGGAATATCGGTAGGATCAACAAGCCCTCGCTCGTGCGCGATCCCATCAAGCAGCGCGGTGAGTGCCTGGGCCTCATCGGGCGTAAACGCTGCCGTGCTTTTGCCGGCGAGTTTGCGTCCCAAGGTCAATCGATGAATCCCCAGTCTTGTTGCGACATCAGTGACACGCAAACCAAGCAGTGTCATACGGTGCGTAAACATCTCGCCCAGTTGCGCGGAACGTTCGAGGGCAAGGTCTTGCTCGCGTTGAGGGGCAAACCATGGCGTGTCTGGTATGGAGATATCCTGTGGTTCGGAGACGGGGTGTTCCTGGCCCGGAGACCCCGCTGCATAGAGTGGCGTATCTGCCACTGCGGGAGCAACGCGAGGGGGCGGTCTCTCGCCTAGCGCACTCGCAGTCTGTGCTGGCATTCCCACGGAATGTTTCCAGCGTTCGGTCGCATCGTCGTAAAAATCTTGCGACCACCCAAGGAGTTCGCGAATCTCTGCGGCTGGGCGCCCGATGGCTTGCAACTCCAGAAACTTCGTATAGGAGCCGTCCGTCACGGCCTTGCGCCATCGTCGCATCGCCACATCGTAGAGTTCCTTAGGCCAGTTCATCTCCTTACAGATGGTTTTCTCTGCCCAGCCGGCGCACTTCAATTCCAAGAAATGGCCATAGCTGGTATCGTCAACCACCTGCAGGTCTTCTTCTGTCTGCTCTTGAAACTCAATGTAGTCGAATTGCTGAAAAAACTTGCGTGCATCCCCCTTGGGGGGCGTCGCGGTACGCAGTTGTTCGATACTCGTAAAGAATGGACTATCATTGCCCGGGTCAAGAATACGCAGAATACTCCGGCGCTCCAGAATGGCGGACTTGTGAGTCCTCTCCCACGCCATGTGATGCTCTACGTGGTTCTCCCGGGGGACTTCCATCATGTCATACGACGGCATGTCATGGGTAATAGCTGCGTCCAGGTCTTTGAGCCGTCGATACAGCCGATTTTTTTCCACGGTGGAGAGGTCCGGAGGCGTCGACGCCTCAAGAAGCGCGCGATCTCTCGAAACCGATTCTCGCAGAATATCTGGCTCCGGTGGTGTGTAGCCAAACACGGGGACATCGTTTGGCATATCCATGCCGCCATACATCGACCTGCCGCGCAGCGCCCATTCCAATGCCTGGATATTTCCCTTAATTTGCTCACGCTTCTGCGGCGCGAGGTAGACCTGCTTGCTCAGATTTTCAGGAGTCAATACACTCTCGGCCACGTTTCCAGCCTTTCCTGGGATTTAGCCTGTAGAAGCCACGCCACTTTCGTGGCAGTGGTCGCTTACTTTTCTCGTAAAGCCACAGCCTTTTTGCCCTTCTTCCCAGGCAATTGCCGTTGGGGATATGACGTCCCGGCCTCCATGCCCAGCATGGCTTTTCCCGTCCCGCCCTCCCGTGGCTGATCCATGGTGAGCGGAACAACTTTCTTGCCCTTCCCGGCCAACTGTTTCATGACATAGATCCTGCTTGTCGAATTTTTGTCCAACATGAATCGTCCTCCTGAAAAATCACGAGAGCACTCCGTCGTTCAAGATGGAGTGCCTTCCATGACCGCATCCCTTACACCGACGCAAACATCATGTGGCGCCAATCGAGGATGCCGGTGCCCCACCGTCCCCGCCCGGAGACTTTGATCTGGAACGTATCAAAATCTCCAATCGTCCGGTACGCCGGCTTGATGCGTTCGTACCAATACTGGTTGCGCTTGCGCATCGCGCTATTCATGAGGCACCAGTCATTCGTGTCTGTCCAGTGCAGCGCGACCTTAATCATTGTCGGCATCCGCGCCGCCGATTCCGGGTTAATACGATTCTCTGCGCTGTCCGGGTGCCGGTCGCTGTAGAGAATTTCTTGGGCCCGCGGTTCCAGGTCGATTGGGACCCACAACTCGTCGGCAATAATGTTCGCAATCTGCGCCCGGTCGTTGCGGAATTGCCGCATTTGAATGCGATTGGCACGGTACGATGTCGGTGACAACGCCGCGGTGCCAAGATTGTCAAAGCCTGTCGCCGTCGAGGTCGATGGGGTTCTCGTGGTATGACTGTTCGAGGCAAGGGCGAGCGCCTCGGAACGGACGTAGAACGTTTGGTCATTGGAGGCAGCAAACTGGAGCACGCGTACCGCATGTTGCTGACGCGTATAAATCCCTGCGCGGGCCATCGGCTCGAACAGGTCCCCGTCCCAAATCCCTGAGAGATCATCTTCCAACATCCGCTGGGTAATGCGCATGCCCACAGAGTATTCACGTGGCGTTGCTGTGAAATTGTACCCTTCGTACATGCGGTCGTATGACAACTCGCCGTCAAATTCCGGCCAGGCGCCGAACTCGCCCACAGACCCGCGACGTTCCTGGCGACGGTCAGACTCGCGGATGGTATACATGTCGGGAACCATGTCGATTTCCGACGACAGGAGCATCAGTTCAATTTCCCGGTATTGCTCATTCAGCAGGGTCGGGAAACTACCAAAATCCACAACAGGCATGAGAATTCTCCTTTCCGAGCTGAGCGCTTACGCCAGGCTATTAAACCAATGCGTCCGCATGCAGACTTGCACGACGGCGGTGTCCCGTAATTCATCAATCAGCACGGCGACAATGGTGACGGGAATTCCCGCATTGTCTGTCCCGGTCGTCCCATTCGCCTCCGCCATGGTCGGATAGGCCGCGGCCGGTGTCCCCGCGGTGGTATTCAGTGTCAGGGCGATCAATTGTCGGCTATAGCCGACACAGAGAAACGAATCGCCCACAGCGATGTCGTTCGGATACGGCACGATGACCGTATTAGACGTACTGTCCGTATGTCCCGTAATTTTCCTGGTCACCCCGGCGTTGGCCCCGGTACGCCCTTTCAGGAGTGCACCTCGACGGTCAACAGCACCAGTGGCGGTCTCTGTCAACGTCAGTCCACTGGTTGAAATCGTATCGTTCACAAAAATATTCGAGGGCGTAGTCGTAGCAACGACGAGCACTGTCCCCCCAGTCGCCCCACCAGACACGGCAAATTCCCAGATAGCCATAGGGTCTTGCACCAGGCGCACCAAACCTTCGGTCATGTCGGCAGCCTGGGTTGTCGTATAGGTCGCGCTTTCCATGGCGCAGCCAAGGTTGTTCAGCGCGGCCGTGGCCGAATCCGTAATCTCTACATCCCCGGGACCACCGAAGTTGGCGTCATCATCCCGCATCATGACCTGCCCTTCGACGACGGTCTCGCCAATTTTGTATTGCACCGACAGTGGGTAGCTCCCCCCTCCAATACTTTTCCGCCAGACTCCCATGGTGATGATCCTCTCCCGAAAAAGGGCTGGCTAACGCCGCCCGCGCTGATTGGCAAGACGTTCGCGGGCTGCGACTGCCTGCCACTGGGATTCCTGCTCTTGTCGCTGGATATGCTTGCTGCCCTGCCACATCCATAGTGCACAGGGCATTTCTTTCTGGCACCCATCACACAAACCCACAGCATGAAACTGCCGCAGCTCAGCATACTGGAGTGTCTTGAGATGTCTGGGATGCATTTTGTGTTCACACCCCTTACACAAAAATAACGTCTTCTGCACGGCAACACGGTCGTGCAGGACCGTCCCAGTCGTCTTTGGCCCACGCCAGAGGGGCCGCAGAATCGGCTCGAGCAGTTGCCGTGGCAGTCGATGTGGGAGCTGTATCTTCAGATTGATTGGCACGCGAAGTGTCACAGGCATACACATTCCTATCGTCGAGTCATTTTCCGTAAATCAGCAGTATCTTGCGCCCCAAGCCAGTTAGGGCTATGACAAAACCAACATGAACTATATTTCCCTGCGTGCGGCCTCACGTCTTTATTAATCGTGGCCACATCGCTTGCGTGGTACACCGTCCCTGTTGTGGTATGCACAATCCGCTCACGCTCTGGCGACGCCGTTTTGTCTGCGTCCACCAACTGCCCGCAGACGGCGCATGGCACAAAGATCTCGTCGAGCGGAGGCGTGCTTTTCATGACGTAGGTACGCGTGCGAGGTTTGAGCGGCATAGAGCCCTACTCTCCCCACTTTCCCGCGCGCCACAAATCAAGGCGACGTTTTTTTTCATCCGCAGACATCAGTTTGTCCCAGCGATGTTTCTGAAACTCTTCAATCGTATGGAAATTGCGGATCCCTTGGCGTATCAATTCTTGCATAGTGTCCATCTCACCCGACGTAAAGAGCATGCTGGGTGTACGGGCGCTGCGCGGTTCACCACCACTTGCGCCAAGCGTGGGGGCATCGTGTCGCTCCTGTGTCTGCTGGCGTCCCTGGGCAACCGCATGCCGGCCACTCACTTCAAGTGCGACACGATCCAAAATGCGCATGTCCATCGGTTTTGTGGTCAACCCTTGCCCGAACGGCGCAGGCATATCCACAGTGAATCGTGCGCCACCATCCCCATACGCTTCTTGCGTAAATGGATGCTTCAAGGCCTCGTCATAGGCTTGCCAGACTTCGGCATACAGAGGATTTTTAGGGTCGGCAAGGAAAGGGTGGGACTGTGCCATTGATGTCACGAGACGTTGGTATGTCTGCTGTTGGTCAGTGCTCTTGGAGAGTTCCGTCCGCACAAGGTCAGCAATCTGCTCCGGACGCAGCGTCTCAGGCGATGGGCGCTGACTCCCGGAGAGGGTCGCAAGCAGCGCCGGAAGTGCTGCGTCAATTCTATCGGCTTCGTCGTAGTCCCCTTCAATGACCGCCTTCTTCAGAGCCTTGCTGAAACCGAGCAGTTGTGGGTTAATGCCCGTAGGATCACTTGACGGAGCGGTCGGAGGAGTTGCGGCAGGTGTTTTGAGTAAGTCACGAAATGTCGTGAGGAGATCGGCGTTTTGTTGCGCAAGCAGTTTGTTTTGTTCAACGAGGCGTTGCGCTTCGGCCGCGCCTCCGGCCAACTGCTCTCTATGCCGTTGATTGGTCCGTTCGATGTCGGCCAGGCGGGTTTCGAGTGGAGACCCTGCTGATTGTCCCTTGCCATCCACCAGGGCATTGGGATCATTACCTTCGCCTGGGCCTGTACCATGCGTCGCAAACGGCGAGTTATCCGCCGAGGCGGGGTCGTCGAATACCACGCCGGAGAGGGTTCCAGATTCGGCCATAATGAGCGTCCCTAGGGGTTCGTCCCCACGTAATGACGTATGCCACTGCGTGTTGGGGTGGACTGACCCCCAAGTCAGCCAACCAGCAGGAAGCAAAAAAAAGGCGCCTTCCCAGTTATGGGAATGCGCCTCAACGGACGTCAGAATATTTGCGACTTTATGACGGTCAGAGCCGTTCGTTTGTTACGGCATAATTTTGCAATACTTCAACGAATTTGTCAAGACGACCCAGGACATGCCGTCCACACCGCCCACAGCGTATTGTGCCAAACAGCCAGCCATCGAACAGCCGTGCCTTACAATTTGGGCAACGGAATGGGGGATAGCCATAGTTGCTGAGCCGCTGGGCTTCATGTAAATCGGCGAGCGTTGACGTGTGCTGATCCGTAAGGAAGCTATGTACCAGTGTCAGAAGGTCAGTCATCGGAGACTATTTCCCCTGCTTCCATATCCACAAAGCGCTTCATTCCACCCCTCCTGCGTAGTGGCGAGATGACCGTCTGGGGATGACCACCTCGTCCTCGTCTTTCTGGCCATTCGCTGTTGGCATCGCAGTATGCTGGAGTGTCGTCAAACGCGCCAGGATAGCCTTGTGCTCAAACTCCAAGGGATTGTCCTCTCCGGCCTCTTTGTACACATACGTGATGTCCATCAAGATTTGCTCTCGGCGTCCCATGAGCTTGGAGCGGCCATGGTCGGTCAACTCGGATGACCCTTTGTTCCGATCCATCGCCCAAAGCGTCGTGAGCAGGCGCGCCATGTACAGACGCCACCCTTCGGTGCGAACCAGGTGGGCAAAGGCATGGTGTTGGGCAGCCTGGAGGATGGCATTGTTCTTAGATGGTGGCATCGGGGTTTTCCTCTGCGTATTCTGCCGTGGAGATGGCCTGATGTAAGAGGCGCGCCATCGTGTCGACTAATTTTTCATTCTCTTTGAGTTCGTGCTCCTCCAAGACATAGAATATCCAATGTAAAAGTTCATGCAAAAATGTTACCTCGATATGTGTGGATGGGCGCAGCACAGAAGGCGTGTTCGTCTGTAATTCGATAGCATTTTTTCGGTACAACGCTTGCCCAACGCAACTGTCTTTTTCCAAGAGAGCCTCACACCGTTCGACGGTAATTTTCTCGCCAAACAGCATAAACGAGACCGGAATACGCATAGAAAAATCCTTATTTTGGAGGGATGCGTAGGTTTTTTGCAATGGCCTTTTTCGTCCGCGCTGTCGTGCCAATAGGCTGCGATACTTGAGGAAGCGTATCGGAGAGCACCGCTGCCGCGAGACCGTCCATGGCATCTTGTTGGCTTTCCAGGCTTGCGTCAGGGACTGGCGCAACTCTTCCGGTCTGTCCTCGTTGAAGAAGCTCGCGAACGCTGTCTGCAAGAGCCTGGATTTGCCTCGTCAAAAACGGAGGCACATCGAGATTAAACGCACGGTATTCCTCTGCCGTCGCTTTTGCTTCTGCGCTCGACTTCATCAACTGGTAGAGAGGTTCAGTCGAAAAAGCCTCAATAAAATCTCTAAACATCTTTCTCTCCTTTCACCCTACGGGCGGGAAAGTCGCAGGGGATTCCGTTGGTGCTTCCACATTCGCCCCCTCCCCAGGGGCTTCCACCTGTGGTGTAGGCGTCAACAATTGCGTCCCAATGGTCTGCCCCTGCGCCAGCCCTGCCATGAATGGGGAAATAAGGCTCATCAACCCGCCCTCTTCGCCTGGCCCGGCCGGCGCGCCAGGGGTTGCTGGTGGAGGCGCCGGGGGTTGTGGCCGAAGCGCTTCCTCTAACTGTTTCAGTTTGAGTTGCAAATCCAACGATTGAATCATCGTATAGAGATCCGCGACATATTCAGGCCAGATCTGGTCAAAGCCCTGCAACCCAAGCGTTTCCCAGATGTCTTTATACAGGGCGCGTTCTCCCCTGGGCCACATTTCCCCCAGTCGCGGGGCTAACGTCTCGCTAATCTGCAATTTTGCTTGACGCTCAATGGCTGCATCGGGATTGACCTTCAGCTTCACATCGTATAACCCGCTGAGCGTCTCCGCATCAATAGTGACGCGCGGCACGCCAGCAGGCGCCTCCCCTTCATAGAGACGCTTTTGCAGTTCTTCAGTCTGCGGCATGGGCACGTCGACACTCCCCTCCAGTCGCATTTGCCACAGGCCGAACGCCATCGTGAAGGGCGCGAGAATCTGCCGCGCCAGATGATGACTTTGCTTCCTGAAGGTTTTACTGCCCTGCTGGAGGAGCAAGGCAAGTCCCCCAAGGGTGCGCGGAGCGTTGGGCTGCTGAGATGTCCGTCCCTGGGTGAACGCCGTCACATTGCTATCTTCTTCTGCCGAGCCGCGAAAGAAGTTCATTTGCTGCAGATAATGTTGATTATCCGACTGACGTGGGGGAAAGATAATCCCGTTGCCCCCAGCGCCTAACTGGTCTACAGGAATCCCCGTCCCTGGCTTCACCTGCGTCAGATCGGGCATATCCCCAGTCAACGCGGCACTATAAAAATAGTAGGGAAGCACAGCGATACGTCCCTGATGCACCATTTGTTCTGCAAGGGCATTCAGGATATCTTGTTGCGTTAACAGGCGGTCTGGCACATTCATGCCGTACAATTGTCGTGCTTGACGCCAGACCGTCACAGGAAAGAACGGCCACATCAATCGTCCCATCGTATGGGGGATGGCATCCTTGAGCAGCATCGTGCGGACAAGTCGTTCGAGGCCGGGCGTCCCAGTCTTTGGAGTGGCACTGATGAGCGTCGGACACCAGTTTGCCACAATGAACCGCCAATCATCGCGCCCGGAGATGTCAAAATATTCATAGGCTTCAATCATCTCTAACGCGCCTTCCTGATAACTCTCCGGCGTAATATCCACCCGCTCATATTCCAGCAGTTCACGCTCATCGGGGCTGCGAGACTCGCCTTCAGGCAGGTCGGCCATCCCGGGAAGTTTGAAGCCACGTTTTTTCAAGCCGCCCCATTCGAATTCGGGATAAATCCACATCTGATGCCAGAGATACCGACACTCGGGATATTGCAAGGGTCTTTTCCCTTTGGCATCAGGAGGAATCCCGAGCGTTCCTATATCAATCGCATCAATTTGAATGATGGTGCGTAAAAGCGTCTCTCCCATATCCTCGTCGCGGAAGGGCTGACGGTAGGGGTAGACCTTCAGCACGCCAAGCCCATCGATCAGCGCATCGAGCACGACATCATGGATGACATCGTGAATATCGTTTTGTGTCTCGAGTGCCCACCGGAAAAACAGTTCGGCCCGCTCGGCTTTCTGGCGGTCTTCTTCGCCAATCCCCTTGATTTGCACGTTATCGATGGTGCCAAGAATTGTCTCGACAAATTCGTCATGGAGCCGCTCTGTCGTAGAACGTGTGAGCGGCATAAAAAGTTTCGTCGCATCTTCCCAGGGTTGCAGGCCATCCCGCAACGACGTATCGGAGAGAAAGCGTTTGTATCGCATGGCCCGACGTGCCGCAGAGGTCTCCATGGCGGTCTTGGCTTCATCGTAGTGCCCCTGAAGTTGCTCAAGCAAGGCTTCTTGCCGAGCGGGAGATAGGCGAAGCGTGGCGCGGCGTTCTGGGCGTTGGGGCACGAGTGGGGTCGGCAAGGCAAAGGGCGATACGGGTTCCTGTTGTTGGATTCCGTTGGCGTAGAAGGGGGGAACGGTGGCCATGGATGGCTATCCTAAAAGATGAAAGTCTTTCTGTGGATCAGGGTATCTGCTGAAGGCGGGACAGTGAGAATATGACTGTCGTTACGCGAAACCGCCCGGTATGCCTGCAAAGTCTTGCGGTGCTTACGCCTGCCCCACAAGAATTTCTCCTTGGGAATCTTTTTCTCCGTGTAGATTTATTGCGTATGATTCTTCTGGCGCTTCGTCCTCAGCAACCAAAACGTCCCCGGGAGAATCCGCCATCACATCCGAGTCCCCGAACATGCGTGTAAAGTCATCCAGAACAATAGCGCAGACATCAGCTAATTCCGTCTCCATTTTATACAGGCATTTGTGTTCTACTTCAAGACGAAGATCATAGAGATGGAGAAGATCCCGCAACATGCCTTCGTTGTACATCGCTCTCTCCCAGAGAAGGATTCCTCATGGATACTCACGCACCTGATGATACCCAATCGCACCCGAGTGCCGAGTATGGTCTTCGTCCTGTACCCTGGAAGGAGAAAGCCCCGCGCTTCAGCGCTGGGGTGACTTACGCGAACGAAAACTCCCAGCCATCGCTGCACGGCATGAGTGTGGCAGTAGGGACTTTTTCTGTCTCATCTACGCGGGGGAACGAGGGGTGGACAAGACGCACGACCCATCGTCCACAATCAAAATCATAATGCAGGCCGACAACGATACTGCCCCGAATGAGTGTATGCGTATCGACGAGACTTTGCACAAAAGCAGCAATAATCTGCGGACGGTCTTTCTCTAATTGTGCACACACGTCGTTGAACATTGGAAGCAAAAGGTCTTCGCACACTCGCCGTGTCAACGTCAAATTAATGACGGGCATGCCAAAATCATAATCGGTTCTTACCCATCCCATCCTATACCCCCGTGCGACTCATCCCCACACGTTGCTGTTGTTGAACACGCTTGATCAGCAGGCGCTTTTTTGCCTCCAGTTTCCGCTCTTCCGTCCGTGGATCGTCCGCGAGCTCCCGTGGCAACAAATAATCCCATGCTTGCGTCGCTGCGTCAATACGGTCATTGGGCTCCGAAGGAAAATGCTGGGCTTCAAGGCGCCACTCGGCAACCCAGGGCACAAGCGTGTCGGCAGGCAACCAGATATGCTTGGCCTCTGCGGAACTGGTGTGCTTGTTGGCCCTGGCGCGCTTGCCACCTTCAGGGTCGACCAAAATCAGCCCAAACGTTTTGGAGCGAAAATCACTATAAATGGCCGGCCCATTCGCTTTATTTTCAATGAGTTTTGTCCTTGCGGTTGGCCACTTGGTACAAAACCCCGTAAAGGCTTCTTTGGTTTCGACATAGCCCCACCGCCCGCGAACTTCGTCTAATAAAAAGACGTTGTGCCCGTTCGGCGACAACCCCCAGCACTGCCCAACGACAAAGCTCCCGTCCTCTTTGTCGTCTTTCATGCGCATATCCCACGAATGAATAATTTTCTTGAAACTCGTCAGGTTCGGCCAGACAGTGAAGACCTGCCACCACGCATCGTTAAAGAGTGTCCCGCCACTGCCCTCGGGGTCCTGCTGATGATGGGCCTGATACTTTCTGAGCCCACGGCGTTTCGCCTCGTCCACCTGCTCGGCGCCCCACCGTGCTGGATGCATCAACTCGCCAGGCTCCGTCCGTGGGTCGCTCCATCCGATGGGGCTGACGGGTTTAGACTCTCCTGGCGGTGGGGGAACATATTCCTGGCGAATCTTCAGATGGGTATACCCACCTTTGGCGAGAATATCCGCCGAAATATCGTCGAAGGCCACTCGCTGGCCCGTGACCACCACGCACGCCGTCTGGGGGTCAACCATACACCCAGCAAAATCCCCATTGAAAAAGTCTTTCGCCGCTTGAATTTCTGCCCGAGTCGGCGAATCATCGTCGTTGCGGGAGTGCAGATCATCGCAGAGCAAGATGTCGCCGCCACTGCCGGTGGCACCTCCTACCGCCGCCGTCACCCGATACCCCCCGCGGTCATTTTCAAACCGGGACTTCACGTTCATGTCCCCCCGCAGCCGAAACCGGTCCCACCAGCGGTCACGGTACCACGGAGAACTCAGGAGCATCCGGCACATCACGGCATGATAGAGTGCGAGCTCTTTAGAAAAGGACGTACACAAAAATTTTGTCTCTGGCGCCGTAATCCACACCCAGGCTGGGAAGAGTACCATCTGGATGACCGATTTTCCTGACCTCATGGGCAAATTAACTAACAGGCGCTGAATGATTCCCTCGATCACTGCCTGGAGGTGACGACAGAATCCCTGGATATGCCATCCCTGAATAAAGGGTTTCGGCTCAATAACATGCCAGGCCTCCTCTACGAACTGGATAAGAGGATACCGCGCACGGGACCAGGGATCATCCATGGGCAGAGACGCTGGAGAAGGAGCAGTCCCAAGCAGGGCCGCCTGGACGGTCTCTTCGGCATGCCATGGGCGGACAGCGTGTGCAGACTGGGGTGATTGCCAGAGGTCAACGAGGGAGGGCATAGGGCATACGTACTCCTCCTGGGGGAAACGCATTGACTGCACGCATCTATGATACAACGGGATAGGGGGAATGTCTACCCAGATTTCGCGTGCAGTGCTCCATTCAGAACGCGCAGCGGTTGGCGGGAGAGTGTCACACACGTGTACTAGGTGACGCTATCCCATAGTGTCTTGCCCCAAGCCCAAGACCTCGGCATCACTGGCATCTTCCAACATCCTGATGCGCCGATTCCGTACATAATCAGCGACGAAGGCCAGAAGCGCCTCGCCAGGAATATGGGCGTCCCGTCGCCCGCCGCAGGCCCCGCAGAGATCCCAATCATTCGCTGCGTGTGTCATTTTCTCGCGCTCCTCAAGATCCATAGTGACTGTGTCAGTAGACTCCTCACAAGCTGGGCATCGCAATGCGCTGTGACTGCCACAGTCTTCGCATACTCTTTCCGTCTCTTTCCACGCAGCCGCTACGCTCCAGACTTCACACTGGGGACAGAAATACTCAGTCACTGATTGAACGACTGACATACCATCTTTCTCCTCTCTTCCTCCATCCACTGCCAAAATCGAGCAAAAAGCTCTGCATCACAGGTCCTGCACTGCCACGCCCAGACCTCACACACAACATCGTCCGGTCGATCCATTGGATCGCGCCAGAAGGCCTCGGACACGCGGAGCCGTATCCCACAAAGCTCGGCAGTACGACACATGCGCATGAGCGAAGATTCGCGCCACCATCCAAAATGGTGCCTGGGTGGGTCGCACGGCACGAAGAGGGTTCCAGGCATCCAGTTCTTTTTCGGCGCGTGGAGGACACGGCCGCAGCAGCAGAGATGCATGGCTCTCTGCGTCTGTTGGGAATTCACGCGTCCTGTCCTCCTGCGGTCGCCTCCTCGTCCTCCACCGGCTCATACTCCCGCCCGGCCTGCACAAAGTGCTGATGGAGGTACTTCCCCTTGGACTCTGACACCATCAGCGCCGCATACTCTGCGGCGGACGTTCCGGGGTAGCGAAAAATCCCCCCATGATGAAAAGCGATTTCCAACACTTCCGAGGCACGGTCATACCCTACGGACGCAATATTCGAGGACTGGACTGCGGTACGATGCATGGACTTATCTCCCTAGACATGACAAGTCATATGTTGCTAAAACCCCCTGGCGCGCACACATCCTGGTTCGCATGATATTCCCTCGACCAGTCATGTCCTTCAAGAATGGCTCTCGCAAGCCGATTCACGTCCGCATGATGCGCACGCGTCGGCAACGTACATCGGTCGAAGGCGGCCTCAGCACGCTGAAAAAGCCGTGCCGCCTCTGCCTGGACCTGTGCGAGGGTCCATTCCCCACGCTTTATTTCGAGGAGTTGTGGAGCATCGTGGCGGAACACATGGAGCTCCCCGGTCACCAGCGCCTCAATGCCCATGCGTAGCAGACGTACGACGTGTGCGGCATTCTTCGGATCAAACCCGAACCGCTCGACCAGCGCCTTCCGTTTGGCCCCCATGTACCCCTGCGTCGCATGGTGCGTCATGCGCTTCATTTGCCCATGTGCATAACCAATAAACGACGCGTACAGTTGTTTGGTCATAAACAATGTGCGATGATCCACTATCAATTGCCCGACCGGCTTTCTAAACAGGTAGTGATTTGGCTGGAGCCACAATAGGCTCAGGACATTCGGATTGCCCTTCTCGAGCAGCCGGAGAAACTTGCGCACCTCATAGATCACCACATCCCATTCGCGCAAGAATGTTTCCTTGCCTTCCCACTGGTCAAGTCCTAGATAACACTCAATTGGCGCAATGCATACACCCATGACATCTTTGTCATCAACAGACAGGGGATCGGTCTGTGGGAGGTACATATTATGTGCAATAGACCCGCGGTACCCAACAAGGATAGGCGTGTAAGGGAAGAGTTGCTCCATCTCCTGCGCAGTCGTGTTTTTTAAGTGCATAATAGCCCCACAGTTTCCATCGGAAGTCGTCACTCAGCGCCCCCATCGTCACCAGATCCTTGCGAGAAGCCCCGGCCTTCAATTCCTCCCGGAGGACATAGAGCCTCTATCCGTCATGTTCCCGTCCGGCTCAGCCGCAGCTGTGAGTATTGTTCGCGGATCGCCCGCAGGCGTTGCTGGTGGAGCAATGCGACGCGTACCGGCTATTGGGGAACGGCGCACCCACCAATCATGGCTATCAATCAACACTAAGCAAGGATATTCCAGGTCATCCACAATCTTGAAGACGTGCCCCAGCTGCCGCACAAGCCCATAGTGCGCCGCAAACGCATCCATCTCTGCCCCCATGTACACCACCTGGACTAACGCAACACCCAGGCGCTCAGCGATCTGGGACGCTTCCACTTCTCTCTCTTCCTCCACGGCAGTACCTCGGCCATTCTGCTTCTCTTTGGCTTTCACCCATGGAAATCACGCCGTCTTCACAGCAATGGCTCACGTTTCCTCGCTGACCACGTAGCGCGCATGCGGGCATTCCGCATACAGCCGCCCATCCGCGGCCCGCTGCCACGTCATGAGACATCGCCCCCACCCGGCCGAGGTCGGAAACGGATGGCTAAGGCAGTGGCGCGCTTGCCACGCATCTATCACGACTTCATACAACGGTTTTGCGTCCTCACTCACGCCCATACCCTCCCGTCCCTTCGACCGCCCAGCGCCACGGCCGACAGGGAAAACGTGCCTCTCCACGCCATGTTCCTCCTTCAGGCCGTGCCTGGGTGCCCACGGGTGCCTTGGCCTTGGCGGTTGCAACCATGCTCAGTATCCGTGCGTTACACTGGTATGCGCGACTACAAAACCAGCCTGGGGGATCCCGCCGACGCGTGTACTGTCCCCCGCAGTGTTGACATACGTACACCCCAAGCCACCGACGATGATTCTGTCCATGCCCGACCAATGCCGGCGATTGCCCAGCATAGACACGAGGCTGATGGTAGTCAAGATTCAGCTCTCTCATCGCACGCATTGGTGGCGCTCCTCCTGCATGCTTGTGCTTCTTTCTCCCGACGACCCACGCCATTCAAGGGCACACATCCCGCACGCGCAGATGAGGGCAGGGCCCGCCGCGTAGCATATCACAGTATTTTCTAAAATCGTGTGCGCGAAACGTGCCCCATGGACAGCGTGCACCGCAAAAGGATGTGCTTCGTGTCGCCATTGTAATGCCCAGGATTCAGACGGCACGCGCCATCCGTAATCCATCATCACCTCATCCAACTCCGGAGCGGACCCTCCATCGGCACCATACGCACAGGCGTCCGACCACACGTCAGGGCTTATAAAGAGTCGAAAGGCGAGGGGCGTGCCCCAAAAGCTCTCCAGGGCTTGCCGACACAGTGTCACCTCTGCGGCCCAGATCCGCGCCCCATTCCAGGGGCGCGGCATCGTCGGCCAGGGGATAGGGCGCCCACTGTCAAGCAATTGCGATCCATGCGTCAAAAAATCAACATGGGGTGTCGATAATCCTGCGGGATGTCGCTTGCCCATTACGCTGGCCTCCGCTCCGGATACTTCTGGTAGAATGCTTCTAGCGCTTCCGCCTCGTACTGTTCATTCGCCCACTGGCGTTCCAACGCCGTGAGTGGCCACAGCGCGACAAAACATGCTTTCTCGTCTGTAAGATGTTCTGCGGACATCTCCAAATCATTCTGCTCGTGTAGTGTTTCGCAATACCGTACGTGCCCGTCTTCGTAGTTTTCATCGTCTAGCACGATATGCAGATGCCCGTTTACGTCGCTCAGCGCACGAATAGCCGCAATGGCAGGCGCGAGACGCGCCTGGTGGGCCTTGGCAAGGTTTTCGGCAAAGTGCTCCCACGTACTTTGCGTTGCTGAGGCGTTCTGCTCAGGTGTGCCCAGATAGGGAAACAACTGCCGCACGCCTTGCTCGTGAAACGTGGCCCAAAATGCATCACAAATCGTTGCGAAAGCATAGTGCTCGGTGCCCATAGGGTCTGCCCTCTCTGCTTCATGATTCTGCGCCGCTTTGTGTGGCGCAGGCCGCTCCTTCCGCTGCGCAACTCCTGCCGGTTTACGATTCCCTCATCCATCACGCCTCCGTCCCTCTGACTCCATCGACGCTCCATAGCATTACCTTGTCTGCCCCCCTCACATACCCATCCGCAAAAGCCCGCAAAAGCATGTCAGCAAGTAATATCCGGTGGCCGTGTGTATTCGTAATGATAGGATGGTGCCTAGCCTCGATGTACTGATGATACTCGTCCCATGTGCCAACAAATTTGGCCGCCCTCAAATACTCCTGTTGCATAAAGTCGTGCTGGGCCAACAACAGAGCACTGCGTTCCTGGCTGTGACGATCTTCCATCTGCCGCAGCGTTTCTCCTGTCTCCATCCTCTGCCCTCCACGTTTTTTTATTGCCTCTCACCCTCGTTCTTCCCAATCCAAAGCGACACTCCACGCCGGAACACCCGTGTCGCCTCGCCCTCCCTCCTGACATGCCACACATACGCCCATGTCCCCACCCCACGGCGCCGGAGCCAACACCACCGCCATCGCATCCAAACACGCTTCGCAGAGCGAGCCGGGCGGTACTGCTGGCACGGGAGGTGGGTGGAAGTCCGCCGCGTCTTCCGGCTGCCCACAGAGAGGATTATAGGCCCTGCAACGTAGCGCTTGCGCTAGAGATAAGGGTTCGTAATCTCGCGTCAAGGCCGTCTCGCCATCCGTCCCAGGCGTGGTGGCTGCTATGATTTCTTCTGCAAGATCTCCACCATAGACCCCGGTCCGGGCCGCCTCATCTCGTGCCACACCAAATATCCCCTCCCATGTCTGACGTATGGCCCGTCGTCTTTCGTCCGCGAGGGGCTCCTCACTGTAGAGATCGTCAATGACGAGTGACTGGAGTGCGTTCCTTGAGGCGGGCAATCGACACAAGGACTCAATTACATGCTGGCACTCCTGCAGGGCGATAATCGCTTCTGCCGTCAAGCCAAAATGATTTCTATACAAGCCGTCATCAATCCACCCCTGTGCCACGGCGAGCGCATTGATACGGTCTTGCATCGGTTCGATCTGCCCATGCCCTATGTGCATGCGTTTTCCCCCTCTCAGCATCGGCCTGCGCTGGCCTCGCTTCACGTTGTTGTCATACGCTTTCTTGATGGGCCGAGGCTTCAATGCGCCCTATCAGCCCAAAAAGATTCTCTAGGCCCTGCGCCATGATTTTGTCGGCATGTGCCCCAGCAACCAGAATAAAAATATCATGGGGCTTGCTGTCCACCCCTACCACTACATGACACCAGGATGCCTCGTCCCTTCCCAGCCGCACTCGCTCTTCTCCTGCCTGTCGTAGACTGAGTTCGCAAGAAGAGGCACCCCTGCTTGGCGGCGGTGCGCCCACCCCGTGTCGCGCGGGCATGGCTTTTCCATGAAAAAGTGTGAAAACGTGGACGCCTACCTTGCCGCAACCATCACACGTCCCCTTCGCATACTCCAGGTTCAATCCTGACTGCCACCACTGGCTTACACACTGCTGGCATGCTTGCATTGGGACCTCATTTTTTTCTAAAAAATTTGTGGGGGTGGATGTGTGTGGTCATGTACCCTACAAAACCACCCGGCTAGGAGTCCCAGCCCTGGACCCCCATACCCCCCCCCATCCCCCCTGCCTGTCTAGCGTGGGCTCGCGCCCCATCATCCCGCCTGCCTCTCGCCCGGCGTGAGCCCCAAGAGTGCATCGGCCGACACGCCGGGCGCCTGGTGCCGCCGGGCGCGCATCATACCCGCATCGCCAGCTGATCCAGACTCACGCCCAACGCGCGGGCAATCCGTCTGACGACGCTCACGCGCGGGTCAACTTTATCCGTCTCGACCTCGCTGAGGTATTTCTGACTCAGCCCAGTCGCGGCGCGCAGATCCTGCTGTTTCCATCCCAGCTCAGCCCGCGCTTTTTTAATTTCCTGCCCCAGCGTCGCCATAGTGAATACCTCACTTTCTGGTGGAAATAATACCAATCAGGCAAAAAAAAGTCAAATACCGCACTTTTCCCCTTGACTAGATGACTGTTCGGTGATAAGATATAGTACAACAAAGTTCGTTGACAACCGAACCAGTATCCAGACGGGGGCCGCACCCGGAGCCGAGAGGCCAGCGGTAGGAGTCCTGGGGCGAGTGGCCCTGGCCCGGCAATCGGGCAGGCACCACGGGGACGACGACGAGGCGTAACGCGCAGCCCAGCCTAGATGTCGCACGCAAAACGAGGTCACCGGCACACGGTTGGCGGGAGTTCGCCCGCCCCACGGAAAACGCCCTGCAATGGGCAGAAACCTCTAGGGAGCAACTATGCGTCCCCCCAACGCAGCAACCCGCCGCATGCGAGACTCTCGTAGTATCACAGCCAGGACGCCCACATTGATCGTAGTGCGAGACGGGAAAACCCGGCAAGTGTGGGGCGCGCCCAATGAGACCGTGGACGCCTTCAGGAAACGGTGTATTGCAACCGGCAATATGCCGCAATGACGACAAAATCTTCTCACTAAGGAATCAGACATGCAAGACCTGCTCCTCACCATTATCATCGCTGGCCCTGTCGCAACACTCGTGGTGCTTTTCGCGCTCGCCGTCTGCGCTGGGCTGTAATGCGGACGTCGCCAGGCTGCAAGCCTGGGGCTTCGCAGAACTACATTGAGGAGGAAAAGGTATGACCCCAGCCA
>ERZ1292644.829-Hain-H14-01um-R2-829-length-18036-cov-5_pt1 | contig 18036 bp, 22 predicted proteins | sample MGYA00564402_ERZ1292644 | MGnify/ENA primary metagenome ERZ1292644 (study PRJEB36523, sample SAMEA6512644) | groundwater metagenome | collected 2019-01-09 | study: AquaDiva: Metagenomics assemblies of 32 groundwater samples
TGCCAGCTCCTATGCGACCTGCATTAGCGGCATAACCACCAGCACCAGCTCCAATATTACCAAAGATATTTCCTAGCCCAAAATTTCCAGCAATTCCTTGAATACCTTTCCCAAGTGCTCCAAACAATCCACCAAAAGCTGGGGCTATAGCCGGTAATGCAAATGAGAGAGCAATCGGAGCTATAGTTCTTATGACATCACCAAATCCTTTGTAATAGACCCCGTATTCAGGGTCAAAGTGATTCGAGGTTTCTCCCTTATGCTGTTCTTCAAGATGTTGAAGCTCATGCATAGCATTGAACACATCCATTGCTTGGACACCGGACTTACGGACATAGGCACGTTGAGTAGACGGGTCAGCAACTCCTACCTTGTTGTGCATCTCCCTGAATGGAAGTGCCTCGAATTGTTCATCATTAAGAAACTGTACTTTGTAGCTCATGGACGCTCCTTCTTTCTACTTTAACACATCTGTCTTTTGGTGCTCGATGGTAGACGAGCATCTCTGCTTTCGGAAATCTCTCCTCGAAAGAACTGCCTATTAGGTTTCTTAAAAATCGGCTATATCGTCTACAGACCATCTTATCCACATAGACCTGTTTTCCATCTGGTTCATCATCTACTAAATCCCATGTATGCTTCTTGTAAATCTTTGTGTAGTCATTGGTTAGATAGTATGTAGCTATTGCCTCTATTAACTGCCCGCTCTTTACTATTAAAACCCTATCTCTGTTAAGCATATTCAAAAGGTAATTACGGAATAGGAAGTAATGCTCCATCTTTACCTCATAGCCCCAGTTGTAGAATAGATTGGCTAGATGCTCAAATGTCATCCTAGATACTCCATGTGGAAAACCATGCCGAACTTGCATAGACATATTCTGTCATCCCACCGCTTGATGGACGGAATAATACACGTTGGCCTGGATTTGCTCTCCATGAAGGCAATGCTGTCACAACTGTCGTAGCCTGATTTCCATAATTCAAGAGATTAGTCACTTCATCTCTGAAGTTTTCAAGCTCAGGTGAGATTGAACCGAGACTGTATGGACTTATTTTACTTACACCCACTATCCCCTCCCCATTCCCTTGACCTGGCCTATGAAATCCCAACGAGACATCTTCCATGGATTTGCTGTGCCGCTGGATGACGTGACATTAAATTGATAAGTATTGAATGTTGCGGGAGTATCAAGAGCCGTCTCGACTATGAGTGATGTCCCGCCGCGAGTGAGATTAGTGAGATTCTTAAGCTCTGACCATTCATTTGAGAGGTTTACTCTATCTCTGTAATAAACCTGGCCGCATGAGTCCACCTTAAAATAAGCATTGATGTTCTGAGATTTCATCACTTCTTGAGGCGTGTTGCCAAAAAGAATAGGTGAATCATACTGGTCGTCGATTGCGACGTTCACGTCTCTGTTACCGGAGTTTAATATATGAACGAATCCAGAACGGTCTACTGCCATTAGAGCTTTTGTATTTCCTGATTCTGCTACACACATGGCTTGATATTGTTGGTTAGAATACGGGTAGAGCGAGAGTGTGCGGCCATTCAATACTATTGCATGAGTCGTCTGTGTTGAGTCCATCCCTAAGGCCAGATTAAGACGATACTCTTGTTCTATCTGGTCTACTTCAGCGTGAGTCAAGACAAGACCTGAACCAGCAAGGGATATCTTACTAGTTGCAAAGTCACATATACCATTGTCATTCTCTACATTGTCTGAGACAAACACATCCTCATACCCATCAAATGCTCTGATACGTCTGTCCCAGTCCATGCCTACGACGACTTGTCCTCCACGCAAGGTCATAAGCTTGGCTGTCCGAGGGACAAAGCCCCAGTCTTTCACTTTAAGATATGACCAGTCTGGATTGCCACCGACGTAAGCTACACGGAATAGTTTAGTCTTTGTCGAGACGTAGAGGAACTTAGATAGGATGAATCCTGACGTTATTTCATCATCTTGACTCGATGGGATGTCAAATGAGTCAGGCCATGCACTTGTTAATTGTGTATTCTCATCATTATAAGCAAACCCTCGACTACGAAGCGTACCATTTGAGTTCTGAAAGTTAAGCAAGACAAGAAAGCCTTGATAGTTGATTGCATACTTAGCTGATGGAGCGGAGTTAACTGCAAGAGCAATGAAAGACGTGCCAGCAGAACCTGCCCAATACATTGGAACATCATAGGAGTCCGCTGTAGCTATAAGGACATTCCTCGAACGCTCAAAGTATTGATAGTTTTGTGTTCGAGTAGTTCCTACTGCAACAAAGGTTGTTCCTCTGTTTGATGAAGCCATTATCCCTGTTCCAGCAGCCACTGTGAGCCAACGGAGAGAAGATGCACCAAAGTCAAACATTGCCCAACCAAAACTTGATGCTCCAGCAGAGTAGGTATTACCAGAACCACCTCCATAAAGGTCTGACCTGTTTGTAACAGACAATCCTCTTTGCCAGAATCCTACCTCATCTATACGGCCATCAAAGTAATTTGTTGCACTACCTGTTATCGAGTCACTTAATGCTCCGATAGTAAATGGAGCAGAGCCTATACGCATACCTGTAGTATAGAGTGTTGTGTTTACAGAAAGATTTACGTCTACTCCAATGTGCTGACCGCTTGAGTGCCATCCAATTATACGATACCAAGTGGAAGTATTAAGGGCTCCGGCTGAGGCAGCTTGAACTGTTGCTGTGCTATTAGTTCCTGTGTTAGATACACGAAAAGTAACTTGGTTATTAGTATTAATGAATAACCAATATTCAAAGTCATTTAGACCATAAGCACGAGCAGGAACCGTAAAATTAGCCACCCAACGAGCAATTCCTTTTGTAACTCTGAATTCATCTATGTGACCATTAAATGGGTTGCTAACTCCTTCTGCATCTCTTCCTACATTAAAAACACCTGTAAAGTCATTATAGGAACTGCCACTTGAACCTGTACCAACAGAACTCCCATCTTTATACATTGTAAAAACTGTGCCATTCCTGACCAAAGCAATGTGATACCAAGTATTAATTGATATAGAATCTGTAATGGCAAATATCTCAACGCCATTCATAATGAAACGCCATTGAGTACCAGTCCAATATAAAATGTGATAATTATTTGTGTCTGTTGACTGTCCATAAATAGCAAAAACAGTAGTAATAGCAGAACGTATCCAACAATCTATAGTGAAGTTTCCAGACCCAAAGTTCCAATCATCCGAATCAACAAGAGTTAAATAATCTCCTGTTCCATCAAGTAAGCATGAAGCACCTCCAAACTGGCTTTGAGCCGTATCCACTTGAGCGTTTCCAACTGCCGTAACTGTTTTACCTGATGGACTAGAATCAGTAAATGTTGTGCTACCGTCAGCTCCATCACAATGAAGAAGTAAAACTGTTGCAACATCTATATCAGGGTCACGTTTCCCTATGATAGTCCTCTGTATAGTCGTCGACGTGGAGTTAAGATATACCCATGCTGAAAGAGTACAGTTGGATGTTGATTGAAGCGGAGAAGTTGTCTGCCGGACTAATGATTCAGAGTTTACATCAGCAAAAAGTGCAGCATTATTTCTGATACCTGTAATTGAAGTAACTGTATTATTATCTGTTAAAACATTTGTGCCAAAAGAATCAGAACGATTGCCGGATGATTCATCCAGTTTCCAAAACGCTCCAATGGAAGTAGATAAATCACCACTTGCATCAAGGGTCCAACCAGCAGCAGTAGTAGAGCCAATGACAACAGAGTTAGTCGTAGAAGAACCGAGTCTCTTACCAATTGCTCCATCATAGAACCACTTAATGTTCATGCAGTTTGGAGATTGGTCAAACTGAGGCTTTAAGATGTCAGCCCTAGTGACTAAACCTTTTGAGAAGTCCTTCGATGAGAGTGTCTGGTTTTCTTCTATCATAAATTATCTTCGATACAGGTAGTCCTCACCCAAATGGTGGATATCTTGCTGATAGTTACGAGTCTTATAGATTCTCTTACCATCTGATAAAACCTCAGCAAGCTTGAGATTATAGCCCTGATAAAGCGGGTCATTCTGGTCTGCAGCTAGTTGTGTCAAAGTGCCATAAAGTATAGAAGGATGCATACGAGCTGGCATCTGAGGTACTGATGAAATCGTGTATCCGGCAGAAGTAGCCCCTGAAAGACCAAAAGCAGTCTGCAAAGTGAGTCCAGAGTTTCCACTTATCGCAAGTATCCTATACCATTCAGAGTCAGAACCTTTGCCAAAACTATTGATTCTAAACCAGTCTCCAGTAGTTGCCTCTGTAAAGCGCGTATTCCCATCTCCCACCACAGCAGTTCCAGAAGCTGCTATACTTCCAATAAGTCCTATTGTCGTCTCACGCATAGCACGAGGACGAATAAGGTAATCATTCTTCAGGGACTTTGCTATTTTAGGAGGCGGGTTTACTTCAATGAGAGCGTTACCTGCTGTATTTACACCTATTATCCGGCAGAATTCAGGGTCATTGACTGGAGTATAATTGGCCTCATCTGCCCATTCCTGATATGGTTTCTCAGGTATTACAACCTCTTGACCTCCTAGATAATTGACTAGCCCTCCATTCTTAGGATAACGGTCAAAGTCAGATGGGAGAGCATAGAGGTTCTGGAATATGGCGTAAGAGACGCTTGTGACATTCTGGTCACCTGATAAAGGAGGACGGATTGTAGCTCCAGTCGCCCCAGACATAGCGGTTATCTCATAGACATAATCATTTCCTGTTATTTTAACTTTGCGTCCTACCATTGAGGATGTAATGACTACGTCAGACGAGAAAGTAAGAGTCGTTGCACCTGTGTTAGCTGTCACAGTCCCAGTAGCATACTGCTCAATCAAGGTCATGGCAGAAGATACTAGAAAGAACGACCAATCCTCCTTCCTGGGTATCTCACGGGTGTAGACATCATTGACTATGCCACGCACCTTGGATTTGACATCAGCTCTCTCACGAGCCAGTTCTTGAGTACGTTCCACCAGCTCGGTAAAAGGTATTGAATCTGTGTTTTTAGCCATAGATTACCTCATAAGAATTTAAGTCCCACTTTCACTTTGAGCCAGCTACGCAGAAACTCCAATGCTCCATAAGTAGCCGCAGTTGTCAGAACAGGATCATAGATTGAAACATCCACTCCTATTGAAGCAAGATATGCTATGACATTAGCCTGACCTAGATATGCTATTGCTGCTTGAACAGCTCGCTTTGCAGCACTCAGTAGAGCTTTCTTCCAGAGCCAATCCATATTAACCTCCTATATTTGAAACAGCACCTGCGACATTTGAGACAGTATCAGCACTAGCTGTTACCACCGTATTTGCCGCGCCAAGAAGATTACTCCCGACACATTGGACAAATGTCCCACTGGCCACAAGCACATCATGCCCAAGGTTTCCAACACAGTTGATCGGAGTAACCAAAGCACCTAACAACTGTCCTGCCAATCCAGCCAAATATTCCATGACTAACCTCCTATTTTAACGTGATTTAGTACCTGTGGTATCACTCCTGCTGAAGCCGCTACCGCAAGTATACAGATAAACAACCAAAAGAACCTCTTATCATCAAGCTTCTCATGGTCCTCTTGCCACTTCGGTATTCCCTTTGTTGATTCATTTATTGCTATTAATAAATCATGGTCTTCTTGATTCATAATTCTCCTTTCCTCTCCATTCCAAGTCATGGGTAACTTAAAACTTGTTCTGCAAGTCCTATTGGCATTGCACCACCAAGACCATTAGTTAAGAGTCCTACAAATCTATTAGGTGACATATCCACTATTGAGTCTCCTAACACTCCTTGTCTGTTATCAGGAAACTCATTCATTGAGAAATAACCTATCAAGTTTGATGGTTGAATCATAAGAGGGATATGCTTTGTGCGACTGGAATTAAGAAGTGTCACTTCATCTTGCGTAAGAACAGCGTTCCACCAAGCAATCTCTTCTATCCAACCACTATTGGCTCTTACAAAACTATTTACATTTCCAATGTACAGATTGCACAAGTCATCCCTACCCAATTTACCTACACCATTCTGAGAAACTCCATAAACAGCATTCTCAGTTCCATTAATGTATATTTTCACATCCGTTGCTGTAATACTACCGCTTAAATGGGTTGCACAAACATGAGTCCACCTACCAGTTTCAATAGTGCCACGAGTTGTTTCTCTAGCAAGAACGGTTGCTCCAGCAGTAGTTCCGTAAGCATAACGGATAGTACCAAAGTTAGAACCAGTTATAACATTCACAAATAGATTCATAGCAACAACACCCACAAAAGTATTTCCAGAACCAGCCTTGAACAATATTCCAGCTATTGCAGACGACTCTGCACTTCCACGTGTTGAAGCCATAAGCCAGCAAGAAACACTAAATGGCCATACATTATTAACAGTCTGGTTGCTACTTATAACTATAGCCCCGCTACCTGTGAATGAATAAGGCATCAAGCCCTCGTATATTCAAATGTCATACCACCCATTATCGCATCACCTGCAAAGTTACCAGTACCTGTTAACCTCAAATGAGTGATTCTCCCAGCAGCTAATGAGACAGTCGTTACCAAAGGAACAGTTATATTCTGTATGACTCCGGACGTATATCCGGCGGATAGACCTATCGTCACGCTATTGGCTCCACCAAAGGTGTCTTGATAAAAATAAGGCGTAGTCGCTTGGTCATGGCTTATACTCCATTGGTCTACTGTCCATGTCGTTGACCTGACAACAGCAATTGTTGAACCACCAGCCCACTGCAAACGAATATATGGGTTACTCCCATAATCAGGTGGGCAAACAAATTGCCAAACTCCATATTGCTGAGTAGTAGCAGAAAATAATAATCTCCACCAAGCTGTACCTGCATCGATACGAGCTGCCGAAGTTGATGCATAAAGCTTTGCTTGCTGTGGCAATAGTTGACAGAAATTAAATCCACCGCTTGTAATTGCGTCAACATAGATATTCGTTCCATCGGTTCTTACTATCACAGAAGAACCAGCGGTCAAAACTCTCTCGGCAGACAATGTTCCATCGGCCAAATAGGTTACAAAGAACGCCCCTGTAGAAGCTAAGCCACCAGAAGCTCCAGCTGCACCTGTCGTTGCCGCAACTGTGATAGTCGTGGCATCTGTGGTAAGAGTGATATTTGCACCGGCAGTGAGTATCCTTTCATTGGCTATAAGTGGGTCAGCACTCCATGTTACAAGGAAATTCCCAGTCCCCATGAGACCGGACGAGGAAGAACTCCCACCTGCCCCGCCTTGTTGACCTGTATTCCTTAAACGTGTCTCTATAGACATCAGTTACCTGCATATTCTTGGATAATCATCTGGATTGTGGCTCCGGCAGAGCTTGTTCTAAAAGCCATCTGGAAGTTGTCTGTTATCGTGTCCCAAAACTTAGCACCGCCTGATGTGTTGATAAAAAGACCTGAGTTTGCAGCAAGGGAGGATTGACCGTAGAATAAGAGTGCTATACTTCCGTTGTTTCCTACCTCAAAAGCCCTGTTGCCGGATGATATCTGGTATAGATACTCAGATGTCGTCACAGAGACAATCTTAGTTGTAGCGATTGTCGCCAGTTGTATATCAGTTATGCGGCGTATTGTTCCCACGGAGTCTCTCTAAGGTTTCACTCATTGCTTGCTGGCGGATTTTGTCTTTCACTTTCAAGTCAAGTTCACTCGCCATGTGGATACCGAGTTCAAAACCTTTATCGAATCCCGATAGATAAGCCAGTTCTTTATCATCGTATTTGAACTCTGGCTTTGGTTTATTCTTGAACAGCGACCCTAACTGTGAAAATATCATTTGGACTCGCATTCGTTATGTTGAGTGTGTATCTGTTTACCATCGGGAAGTTCATCCCTACTTCGTTCAAGTTGCCTGTGTGAAAACCAAAGTCAAGCCGTGTGATGGAGTTCTCATCGACGAGATTGGCCCTAAAGACAGTCGTTGAAGTGTTCGCTTGGATGAACACCTGCTGACATAAACCACCCCTGACATTAAGAGTCGTGGTAGCGGTAGAACCGGCAGAGGCGGTGATTGATGTTTTGTGCTCGTAGATAGTCGTATATCACCTCATACCAAGTAAAGATACGCCGTTCCAGCTGTAAGCGTCGGCACTTTAAGGTTACTCGCCCTGAATCCACCTGGAAATTGGATAGTCTGAGGGTTACTTATGAGAACCGTGCTTCCAAGCCCTACACCGTAAGGCATGAGATTTGCCGTGTAAATCACATCAAGTGACGTATCCGCTTGAGTGAGTATCACACTTGCAGACGTATTGAGCATGAAGAATGAGACTGCACCTACCTTAAACTCATCCAAGTTTAAGACCAGGTTAGCCGATGTGAGGACAAAGTTATTCCCCATCGCACTATCCACGATTATCACATTACCGTTTATTCTGTTAGCCATCAGATACCTCCGTTTTGCACTCTTGCTGTTTCAACCCATAGATTGTCTGTCCGGTTGCAGAACAGATTGATTATTGAACCTGAAGTCATCACGAATGAGCGTCCTGCCGTAAGAGATAGGCCGCTTCCGTTTTCAAGTGTCACATTGGAACCGACACATTGAACGGCTATATAGTCTCCTTGCTGGCCCAACTGGACTTGAGGATTGGCTGTGATGTTTATAGCGGTGTTAGAACCTGCAACCATAATCCAAGGCTGGGTAGTAAAGAGGATGCCACCTGCGGCAGAGATATATTGGATTTGCTGAGTGGATACCGCAGGAATAGCTGTCGTATCCCAATTGACACGGTTACCGCCCTGCGATATCGAGGAACCGCCAAGAGATTTGGTCGAGGGTGGCGGTGTGTCGAATTCTTCCGGCTCTAGAGTGAGTCCATTCTGTTTGACAGAACGCCAACGGCGTTTACCGAAACGGTCGAAACTGTCAAACCCCGAACGGTCTGATTTCTCCTTAAGCCAGGGTGAATTCTTACGGGTTCTAGCCATGCCATGTTATGCGATACCAGTAGAACCAATGGTCAGAAATGTCCACCTGTCAGTAGCACGCTTCACAAACTGGTAAGCACCGGATGAAGCCATAAGATAAGCATTAGTTCCTTGGATGGCAATGTTGCCGCCTGTTTGGACAAACAAAGACAAGCCACTAGTGCCAGGCATAAGAATGATTGATTGGCCGACCTGACCACCAGAAAAGGCACTCAAGAATACGCTACCCGCACCTGTATTCGTAACAATGGCTACTTTTGTTCCATCTAAATTAATCGATGACTGAGCCGCTATTGTATACGTTTGGACTTCTGTTCTATTAACATAGCTTCTATCCAGCTCATACCACCCTGAGCGGGAGTGCATAAGCGTAATGGAATTATTTGCGCCTAGAAGATTGTTTGAACTGGCCAAAAATAACTGACCTGCATTAGCTATCTGTGTAACAGCATCAAGAAAGAATACCGTGATTACTTTACCTTCATAATTTGAAGCTCTATTAGCATAGTCCTGAAGGTCAAAATAGGTGAGTATAGTTGCTGATGCGTTATTGGTGTAGAATAAATCACCGATAGTCACATCGGGTGTAGCGTCTGATGCGGCGAAAAGATTAGCCGTCCCACCACGATAGTTGAAGTTGTTTACAAATCCTTTGCCTTGTCCATAAGGAAATCTAGTCGGCCCCATACATCCTCCTTTTTAACCATGCCCCAGAGAGCTTTTGACTCCCTGGGGGTGTGGTAGAGCTAGTGCTCTTTTAGTTCATGCTCCTGCACTGAAGAACATGTTGTTCGGCTTATTAACCTCTATTGAGTGCCTGAACGTCACCTTGAACTTCGCGTCACCGCTTTCAAAATCGCCATCCTGTGCGAAAGTCACAGGCCGACGCATGTAGGCGAGGATGCCGCCGTTTGAATGAGGCGGGTCAGCAAAGAGTGTAAAAGCATCGGTATCGGTCAGATACGGGCTTACCACTAGTTGCAGATTGCGCTCCTTCAGGGCATTTATTGCGTTGTTTGCCGATTCAGGGTCATAAGCGGAGTTAAGGAGTTCTTTGGCTTTCCAAGCATTTGCTTGGTTGACCCAGATTTCCTTGGCTCTGATTACTTGGATTTTACCAGTGTCATCACGGGTGTTCTCGAAGGTATCGAGAGACGCTTGAAGTGATGTGGCTGATAAGTCTGACGGAGGGGATAACAAATTATCCCATGTGCCACCACGCAAGCGAGTCTTGCCTGTAGCAAAGATTGCCAAGGAAAGACCATCCGTATGGGCTGTGGTTCCAGTGCCTGAGTTTATGACATCATGTCCTAGGACTTCCAATGTCTCATTCACAGCGTTTGTGAACATTTCATTCATCTGAGACATCTCGGTTGGAAGGTCATCGTAAAGTGAGTCTTCGATGAGTTCCTCCGTTATCTTGATTCCTAGGCCATAAGTGCGGTGGCTCCAACGCTTCGTTGGGCCTTCCACCGGCTCGTCATAGTCTATTGCCTGACCTTCAGGTTTAAGCGGAACAAGGCCTATCCCTGCCCAATAGGCATCTTCTTCGTAAGCACGTTTTGACTTCTTTACCTTTGCAAACTGTTTCCAGAGTTGTTCGAATGACTTGAGTTTATATCTCTCCTCAGTCATCGAGAATAACCCAGGAACAACAACTTTATTAAATGTTGCTCTATTCATTTGGGTTAATCTCCTTTATACCGCTGGACTTACAACAGTTGGGCCATGCTGATACAGAGCTATTCTCACAACTCCTTTAGTGAAATTAGCACTACCAGTATTTAAAGTACCGTCTTGGTTTATATTACCTGCCAAACCTACAAGCTGGAAAGTTCCACCAGTGCCTGTTGCGGCAGTAGACACATCAAGCAAAGCATTGGCAATACCGGTTGTGGTATTTCCAGTCGTTGCAAGATATGTAAAACCAAATACATTCCCTATCTGCTCTTGGTCTATAAAAACCGAACCACCTGTGTCGGCCTCCATGATATAGAGCTGATTAGGGTCTGCCAAGACTGCAACAAAACCATCTACTGACTGAAGATACGGGCCTTGACTCAAATCAGTCATGTCTGTCGGCAATGAGGCATAGTTCAGGTCTAAAAACCCTACAGCAGGACCAAGAATAAATATGTTATCACCGATATCCGCTACGGCCGCTTGACCGGAGTTATTTCGAGCTATCGGCTGCCACTTAAATATGTCTCGGCTGGTATTGGCTCTCAGATAGATAATATTCTGATTGCCAAACGGCTGCCTTAAGGGTCTAAGACCTAAGTGTGTTGACTGGTCATTAGCCATATTTTACCTCTTACTTTTTGTCATCCACTTGGACGACTATCCCTCGGTTCCCTTTAGCATATTCAGAGTCATCCTCTGCTGCGGCGGAACCATAATCCGGTTTGTATTCGTTTTCCGCTCTGTCCTGCCACTTCTTTAGGTCTTGGACAGGTAGGGACTTGACTCGCTCACGGGATAGCTCGCTTGGACGTTTGCGGATAATAGAGGCCTGTTTCTCAGGCATGAAAGCTAGTATCGCATCTCCACGTTCGATTACCCCGTTTGCGGTAAATAAAAAGTCAGGTAGCTCCGGAAAGAGCACCCGTTGAACTAAATTCCAGCCTATTACATCTATTGCATTGTCTAATGAACGCTTCTTCTTGTTGAGCCAACGAAAGCAGAACTTCTTCTTATAAGAGTCAAGTTCCCTTGGAAGGACAAGGATATGAGAGCCTTCCTTACGCTCATTGACAACCTTGATTTCCACTTCTTTAAGAGTCTTAGGTTGGCTCTTTAAGCGTTCATGAACGTAGGCATCAATCTCAGAAACAAGCACCATCGGTTTTGTTTCAGTCTCTTGAGTGGATTTCATACCTCAACTCCTTCTTTAGACGGTTTCTTAACATACTTGGCATAGTTCTCATACTTTAAGCCATTAGCATCACAGAACTCTTTCTGCTCGACAGTCAAAACAATCTTATTTCCATTAGTAGAGATTGAGCGGTTTGGGATACCGCCGGCACCGGCTCTTGTCTGCCGGACGACTTCCTTCTCCACCGCTTTCTTTGAGAACTCATCAAGACGGCCTTCCTCACGGAGTCCATCTTCCATATCACGCATAGCAAGAGTGGGGCCATACTCAGATTGAAGGTAATGAGGATTATCAGCTATGATTTGCTGATACTTCTTTGAGATTTCACTGTCTGGGTCTTCAATATCAGGATACTTTTGACGAACTGTGGCCTTAGTTGATTCAAGAATGGAAAGTTTCTGGTTATGCTGTTGGAGAGTCTGATATTGACGGTCACGCTCATCCATAAGGGACTTGAATTTCTTCTCAGCTAATCTCTCCACAGGAGTGCGCCAATCATTTGGATTCTTCTCAAGCATCTCATCTATTTCATCACGAGCATCTGCTTTTTGAGAGGGAGTGAGAGTGCGATTACTGGCTATTGTCTGCTTTAATTCCTCTATCTGAGCAGATAAAGCTGGAATGTCCTTGGCATGACGGATGGTCTTTGAGATACCATCGAACTGCTTCTGTATTTTTTGAAGTTCTTCGACTGTGACGTACTTAGGCTCAACCTTTTCCTTAGGCTTAGCTTCGATTTCTACTTCAACAGAGCGAGCTTCCTTTTCAAGTGACTCATGTCCTTCAACTACGACTTCATCAGCCACATTTGGCTTTAATTCAACTTTCACTTCCGGCTTAGGCATCTTTCCTCCCATCAATAACTAGGGTTAACTTCATTTTCCACTTGAGACATCTTCCTTACTTCAGACCTGAAAGCCATGAGACCGTCAAGATAGCCTTGAATGCGAACACTATCGTAAGATATGTTAGAATCCGGTTGACGGAGGCGTGCCGCTAGTTCCATTCCTTTGTGTTTCCATAGCTTCTCCAAGCGGTCCTCCAGAATTCTCCAACCCAGAGTTTGCGTTAGACTCCTTAGAGCCTTTTTGCTCTGTTCCATTTCCACCGGACTGTCCTGAGGCTCCATCTTGGGCTCCTGATTTCATAGCTTGTTGTATGGCCTTCATCATTTCCATGTGTTGCGCTATGTGATTCTTATTATACTCAAGAATTTGATTTGTCAACTCAGGTGCAGTAGCTCCAATCTGCGCAAGTGCTGGTGACTTCTCAAGTTCCATGTGTTTCATGATGTGGTATATATGGTTCTCGGCGAAGTTTGGGGTGACTCGCTCGAAGTCTCCTTGAATCATGAGAGTGTTCTCATCCTCTGGGTCTGTGATGTCATCTATCACCGGTTCTGGGCCTAGGATTTCAACTGGATTCTTGCCTTGAGACTTAAGCCAGAGAGAGGTTAAGCGATAGAGAAGCTGAGGATTTGTCATGATGAGAGGGTTTGTCATGAGAATGGTGTAGATTTGATTCATCATGTCACGCTCTGTTTGCTTAGAGCCCATGGAAGGGTCAGGAAGAAGGTAAGCTGTAAACTTTCCTGAGAGAGCCTCATCCTTAAGTTCCCCATCTAAGAATAGCCTCTCTCCTTTCTCACCAAGTATCTGCTCTTCCATACCTTCAGGGATATTGAGTTGGATTAAATCCAAATGTTGAGTGAGGATATTTGCTGCACCTAGACGCAGACGCTCTGAAGGGAGAGTGAAACGTATCTCGGCTGATTGGACTATGGCGTTGGTACGAGTGGCTGTTCCACTTCCTCCTACTGTGCCTGACTCACGACCCATGATGTATTCAGAGGCAGCAGTCAGACGCTCAATGAATTCCATAACCAGCCTGATTGCATTGATAAGTCGTTCTGTTGGAATATCAAACGGAGGAAAGTAGACATTTTGAGAGGGGTTAGTTACTGGAATTCCCTTGTTTGGGCCAAGCTTTATTGCTGGAGCGTCTACATCTCCCGATGGGTCATAGAAGAATGGGCGAAGGACTCCGAGAGTATTGCCATCAGTAAGTTGATTAAAACAGGCATCTACTTCTTCGGCCAGTTCCTTGACCTTGTGGATTACTCCTTCACCATCCAAGTCATCAGGACGGTCAAGATAGTTGTCATATTTGGTGAAGTCTAGAGGACGACGGCCTGATTTTGTGATGTCTCGCATCCTGACTCCACCAAGATAGAGGCGGTGTTCAGGGGAGATGTAGATTCGGATGTTCTCATTAACCCCGATTCCGTCTATGTCATAGTTGAGATACTCACGAATAACCTCAACCGGCATGTTACGAAGCTTAACCTTTTTGACTCTCTGCTGCTCTACTTCATCAATAGAGTTATCTACGCCGGTAATGTGAATGAACTTTTCCAGACCTTCTTCACCAGTAACTTTGATACAAACCCCTCTGCGCTCCATCTCCTCAAGCTCACGGAATAAAAATGTTTCCTTAATTGGAACTGGGTCTACTTGGATGTCTTTAGCCCCTTTCATCATGAATACACAGTCTTTTTGAATGAGGCGGGACTTCGTGCGCTCCGTGCGCTCTATCTTTGGAACCTTCTGAACTGATGGAACTCCCTCTTGCATGAGTTGCATCCCCTGCTCATCCATGATTGGAATATCTATCATCTGGTTTGTAACTTGTTCTTCGATGTCCCAGTAGCTTTCAGTCAGACAGTCTCCGAGACCTGAGGTATATTTAGTCCACTTATCAAGGTAGGATTTAAGTGGAGCATGGACTCGTATCCACCAATCCATGAGCTTTGTGATACGCTCTGACTTTGGGGCATCAATGTCTTTGCCTGGTCTCCAACGAGTCAGGTCTTCGTTCCAAACAGCAGGAAACATTCGAGAGTGGATGAGGTCAAGGACTGCAGTAGCTATTCTAAGAGACCTGTTACTGCAAAATTGCCAAGGAATTGTCTTAGCTTCCCTGTTTCCAGCATAAAGGTCTTTGATGGCTCTAAACCAAGTGTCAAAGGAGAGTTGTTCACCCTTAGAACTCATGCCATAATCACGCTCGTCACGGTCATGCTTACCCTTCTCGTAATCCTCAAGGACTATCTCGACAAGAGTCTTTTGCATGTCCTCATCGAGTGTTATCTGGATGGAGTTCTCTGAGGATGGCTCATTGATTTTAGGTTCATCCATCAGAGTGTCACCCTGACCTTCTGCTCTCATTTCTTCCTTACGTTCTACTCCCATCAGCTAGACCTCTGCTTTTTATGAGTCGTATCGCCCTTTGTCTTTCCTTGCCACTCCGTGTGGAACTTGGAATGTCTGACGGGTGGCGCATCACTGACAGTCTTATTCCCTTTAGAACCCCTGTTGCCTAATTTCGCTTTAAACTCTGCCTGTCCCATTGGATTCTCCTTTTTGTTCTATGACTATCGGTTTCATACGGGCTATCTTTTCTTCTATTTCTTTCTTACGGATGGATATCTCATCATCTGAAAGCATGTTGAACTGGTTGAGAGTCAAACTTAGAGCCCCTTTATTTTCACTCATTTCTTCAGTAGATGAGTTAACAGCAGAGAGAGCAGTTTTTGTATCTTCCTTGTTAATGGAGTCATGATAGATTTTCTCTCTGCGAGCCAACCTCACTTTCTTGTGGAACATACCGACTTCAGACGGGTCATTGAGATACTTCTCACGAAGCTTATTGAGGATTGGTTTCCAACGCTTTGAACCTCTATAAAAGTAGACTGTCGATATTCCAATCTCTATGTTATGAACTTCCCTGAAATATTTCATTATCTCAGTAACAGTAGAAAAGCGAGCTATAAGTTCCATCATTTCTATCTGCTTTGGCTCATCAAGTTTACGAATCCCGCTAAGATTCATTTTGCCTATATGATTATCATTCTCATGCAATCTTCCTAACATCTCCTTTGGAATAGTCTTTACAGCTTCCTCCGGTGTCATGACAGGCTCCATAGGTTCATGCAGAGGATGACTGCCTGGCTTTGAAAACTTAGTCTCAGGATTCTTGAAACCTAGCTTAATAAGGGCTTTCTTCCAACTCCATTTCACGCAGGAACATCCTTTCGTAGGTTGGGTTATTCATGCAAAGATAGCGAATGCAATCTGCTCCATGAGTGTCCTTGTCTTTAGATTTCTCCTTGGGGTCGCGTTCTCCGGCTATCTTGCCAATCCATTCTTCATACTGGTGGTTGCGAACTGAGTGAATGGTAAGTGGAACTCGCTTCTTGTTAAAGTAAAGTTTGGGCTTGTTGGTGTGAGATATCTCCTGTGTCTTGTCATACCAGAGATAATCTTTCACCTTGAGACGACCTTCTTCCTTTGCATCATTGGATTCAGTCCATCCAGAACAGCCAGAGTGAGAAAGCTCCTGAATTAGATTGCGACCAGTTGTGATGAGTGGCTTGCGTCCAAAGTTAGGGTCAATGAGTCTGCGGCGTAGCTTATATCCCTCTGACTTCTCTCTTGCTTTGATTGCCTTGGCTAGTTCATCCACTGTGCAGTGCATAGCCATCTCAGAATGAATAAAGATGTCATCATTGCGGTCTATGGCTGCCCAGATGACGTGGTGAGGTTGCCTGTCATGTGGGTCTAGGACAGATATCACAGGGTCAGGATACATGTAGTCGAAGTCTATCTGATGGACTTCTGAGAACTCTCCCCAGACGACACCCCTGAGATGAAAGAACTTTCCGTGAATGCGGGTTTGCTTAGTGTCTTCATCCCACATGGCGGCCATCTCATCAATGTTCTCCTTCTTTAGGATGGGGTTTCCTTTGATGTCAAACTGATTGTCATAGGTGTCCACGATGAAGGCTTCAATCCTCACGCCATCTGACTTATCAATCAGCTCTTCCTTCATCCAAGGTTCCACAAGAGGGGTAAATGTGAGGAGGATATGACCACCTCTATCTATGAGTCCACGCATGATTGCATCGAACTTCTTTTTCTTCTGCGGCTCATCTCCCCAATAGAAGTCCCAGTCAGCACCTTCAAAAGCCATGTCGTCCTGTTCAGAGGATAAGAAGTCAACTGTAGAACCATCTTTGCAAATGATACGGTTGAGATACCCACCGACAGTTCTGCGATGTGCGATGTAGCTTGGAGGAAGATACTCATTTACTTTTGGCTCGATAACTTTCTCAATCTTCTGGTTAGCATCACAGACAATAACTGCTTTGATAGGTCGCCTGAATCTTCTCTCCTTTGGAAACCAGTCTGGATAGTTACGGGTGAGATGCCAAGTGAGTTCAACTGCTCCGAGTGTTGATTTGCCAGTTCTGTTTCCTCCAGAGAATAGAATGGTCTTCGCAATAGACTTGTGCGCTTTGAACTGCATTGGATTGGGAATGTAATAGTTAATTCCTTGTTGCCGTTTACGGTGAGCTTGAAGTTTCTCAAGTTCTTCAAGCTCATTCAACATAAGCACAAGATTGTCACGCTCTGACTTCGGGGTCTCTATGATTTCGCTCGGAGATTCGATGACTTGACTCATACCACTTATCGTAGCAGAAATTCCTCAAAGTCAAGTCCGCTCCCTTGAGATTAAAACGGTCTCCTAGCCTGAATGGAACCAGATATGAGACTCTACTCAAGGGTAATATATTACTTATTAGCTTAAGAGATAGAGAGAGTATGAGAGAGAAAGAGAGTGAGTGGGTATCCTATGAATATAAAGACAGACCACCATTTTTCAATCCAACAGGTGCCGGTATGGTCTATTAACTGTCAGTATTATAATATCATAAGCTATTCATATATATAGTGTTATATAACATTAGTGTGTATAGACTACCTAACATAATTTGTATTATAGGACATCTAAGCAACATACAATTGTACTAACAGAAAAGATTAACCGGCTGATGAATTCCTAACACCATATGACATTTTTGTAATCATAATTTTATTATACCATAACATACTAAGATATTAATAGTTAATAGAATCTAAATTGTTGATATCTACCTTGACACTTCCTAAACCTAATTTGATTATTTATCAAAATAGAGCGGATTACTGTTAATAAAAACAATCTTAGTATGTGGTTAAATTGTTTATTGACATCCTACCTATATATATGGTAAAGTTATTGCAGGATAAATAAAGTAGCTCTTTCAAATGGAAACCAGATCGGCCGAAGCAAG
>ERZ1292644.254-Hain-H14-01um-R2-254-length-39627-cov-7_pt2 | contig 18025 bp, 24 predicted proteins | sample MGYA00564402_ERZ1292644 | MGnify/ENA primary metagenome ERZ1292644 (study PRJEB36523, sample SAMEA6512644) | groundwater metagenome | collected 2019-01-09 | study: AquaDiva: Metagenomics assemblies of 32 groundwater samples
AGCAAGGACATCGATGAGTGGTCGGCCGCTTACGCTAAGTGGGAGGCCAACAGCGTGCTCAACGAGCAGCATCGCTATCTAGCCAGGAGCACCGCTGTCCGGCAGATCGAGAACGCGATCGACGCGAACGAGTGGGAGGCCGTCGCACAGCGGGCCGCCGTTGAACATAACTGGAGGCTGGCATCGCGTCACGAGGAAGCAGGGATGGCACTCGCGCGTTGGTCGGAAACGGCGGCCGACTCTCACCCTGCTGCCGTGGCCCTGCAACTCTCGGCGGCCAATGTGTTCGGCCTGCCGCCATCCAGCGCGAATGCGGTCTATCGCGGTTATATGAGGCCAGTCGGCACCCGCCAGACCTCTGCGTGGTTGCAGCGACAAGACAAGGAAGTGCTTGATCGCCACATCGCCACGACAGGCAAGGCCAACGAACTGATCGTGCGGGCCATGTACGAGAACACGCAGAAGGAACTGGCCGAGCACGGCATCAAGCAGGTCACGCTCTACCGCGGCATGGCACTGCCGGAGGGCAATGATCCCGAGTGGGTTCGCAAGAACGGTGTAGGCGAGATCACGCAGTTCCCGCTCGCATCGTGGACCAGCGACAAGAGCCTCGCTCGCGACTTTGCGCGCACGGCGGCCGATCATGTCAACGGCCCGGGTACTGGATTCGTGCTCGCATCCACATTCCCCGCTGCGCGCATCGTCTCCACCGCCCGCACTGGTCTAGGTACGCTCGGCGAGTATGAGTTCGTTGTGGCTGGCGGTCCGACTGAGGCAATGGCCGAGGTCGTGTGGGGCGGCGACGAGGACGTCGGCAAGAGCGAGATAGATAAGCACTATCCGGGCGGGCAGGAGCATGACCAGCAGGCCCACGCTGGGGGGCGCAGCGCCAATCCACGCCTCGCTGATCTCATTACGCGCGAGGGCGGGTTCTCGTATCGTCCCGTAACGGCCCGATCACCGCGCACGGGATATATGGTCTCAACGTACGAGGGACGCGAGCGTCAACTGCCGATGCCGCCTGATCGTATCGGCCTGACCGAGGCCATTCGCGTGTACCGAAATGACCATGCCGACATTGTGGGTCGGCCACGCCACTATATCGGTGCGTGGATCGAGAATGGTGTACTATACACAGATATCAGCGTACAGGTGGAGGGCGAAGCCGAAGCCGGGGCGCTGGCGCGAGCGCACAAGCAGATGGCCTACTACGACGTACGCGGAAGGAGAACGATCTATGTCGGAGACGACGAAGCCAACGTTGCTCGTCCTACCCGGGGACGCGACGCCGGAGGAGGAAGCAGAGTTCGTGGAAGCGCTCGCGGAGGAAGCGGAGCGCCAGAAGCGCGAAGCGTCAGAGACGTCATCGCCATCGTCCGGAGCGGGCGACTCTACGAACTAGCCAAGCACGGCACGCATGACCAGAAGGAACACGGTAACTGGGCACACGGTCGGTCCGCGAGCGATGTGCCAGGTCCAGATGGAGCGCCGAGCAAGGTCGAGCCGCGGCATCCCACGCCGACGCTTGGCGCATCGGCGTCCGAGGTCGGTCGCGCCTACACGCGTATCCGTGAGTTCGAGGGTGCTCACCGCAACGACCCAGTCGAATCTCTTATGGCCGTAGCAGAGGATGGCGCTGTCGTTGTTACCCTCAAGCAGACTGGCCAGATAATGAACCCAGAAATGGGTCGGTTCTCCAATGGCATCACGATTCCAAACACAGATGGAGCGAGAATGCGCGGGACAGTCGTGACACATAACCACCCCAGTGGGGTCGGACTCTCGCTCTCTGACATCGCTTTGATGAAGCACTTTGGCATGGCCGAGATCCGCGCCGCGCGCAGAGGTGACGGGGAGATGAGGGCGAGCCTTGGAGAAGAGGGACGCTTGCTCTCTGATACGGAGTTCGCAGAGAGCGTGAGGAACATCGAGCGCAGCATCCACCGACAAATCTCGCCGCATGTGGGGTCCAAGATCAGCATAGAAGAGGCAAACGTAGCCCACCAGGACCTCGTGATGCTGAACCTGGCTGACCTTCGATTGATCACGGTGTCTGGTGTCCGCCGCATCCCTGCGGCGATGTTGACGGCGATGGGCATGAAGGCGCTGCCGGAGATCACGGCATGAGTGGGGTGACCATTGACCGCGAAACGGGCCTCTCTATCTACGGCGGTGACGCCGAGCGGTACTTCGCTGAGTTGGACCGCAGCATCGAGGAGATGCTGGTGCAGGTTGAGAAGCACGGTGACCACGATCAATCAACGCACGGGAACTGGGCGACCGGAGGCTCGACCGGCGATGGCGCACCAAGTGGCACGACCGCGAACCTAGCCGAATACGACGCACGCACGATGACAGACTGGGCAAGTTGGACGCAGACATGGACTGGGACGCAGAAGTGGGCCGCCGACCGCTACCAGGCGGGTGGGTACATGCCCATCAACCAGACGCTGCGTGGCAGACTCGACCCGGGTGCTGTCGGGTCGCTTCAAGGACGCTCCGCCGAGCAATACATCAAGGCCATCGATTCGCTGCTGGAGCAGGCGCCACCGTTGCCACATGAGGCGGTCGTCTATCGCCGTATCGCTTACGACCCGGACGAACCTGGCTGGTCCGACCGAAACTTCTTTGATGCCGCGGGGAAGCCGGGTACGTCTTTCAGGGACAACGGCTTCACATCTACCACCGCGGACCCTGGCCACGCGCGACTCATGATGTCGTCCGCGCGGGATGTGGGTCTGGCAGCCCGTCTCATGGTCGTTCACGTGCCAGCAGGCACTAAGGCCGCCTACCTTGGGATGGACCGCGAGGGTGGGGCGTTCAGTTCCGAGTCCGAACTGTTGCTTCCACGGGGTGGTCGCTTTGTCATCCGCTCGGCCGATGCGACCACGTCGGTCGTTGACTATGAGCCGCCGCAAGGGTATCGCAAGTGAAGAAGGACATGCACGACCGCTTCACGTGGTCGCCGGGCGATGTCACGATCGAGAGCGATGTCGAGAAGCACACACCCGGCGGTCACGAGCACGACCAGGACAAGCACGGCGACCGCGGCGGAACATCCAGTGCGTCGGTGCCCACTGTGGACCGCGCTGCGTCGGAGGCTGCGCATGACTTCATCCAGCGTGGCGACAAACGCATCGTGGCGCAGTCGGGAATGATCTATGGCGACAAGGAATTGGACGCGCTGCGCGGTCAGGCCAAGGCGAAGATCGTCGCAGATGTCGGGGCGAGGCTGGAGGCCGACGAGTCGTTCCGCGTTACCGATGCTCAACGTGACATGTTCGGGTCGGCCGTCATGGCTAACGATGTAGTGGATAGAGCGCTTCGGCAATGGTCATCGGCCGCCGCCGACAGCGAACCCAAGTCGCTTGCGATGCAACTCGCCGCCGCCGAGGAGTTTGACGTACCACAAGAGTCTCGTCTCGGCATGACGCACCTAGCAGGCACAGTTGGGACGGCGGCGGCCCGCGCCCTGTACGAGGAGCCCACCGGCGGCGGACCGTGGTCACGGAGCGTGTTGCGTCCACTGCTACGATCGATGTACGAACACACGCAGGATGAGCTAAAGGCAGCGGGCGTTGAGCGCGTAACCCTGTACCGCGGCTTCTCGATCTCCGGCTCTACCTTGTTCGACAAGTTGCCAGAGTTCGTGAAGGATGGCGGGGTGGGGCCGTACACACAGAACCCGATCTCGTCGTGGAGCGCCGATAAGGGGATTGCGACTGGTTTTGCCTCGGGGTACTGGGTGGTGACGGATGGCAAGCGGTACGGGACCGGCAGAATCCTCACGGCAACATTCCCGCGTGAGCGTATTCTGAGTACAGCGCGGACCGGCCTTGGCAGCCTACCGGAGTACGAATACACGATTCTGGCCGGGCCCGGAGAGGTCAAGGTGGAGCATGCCGGTCGAGACTGAGATGTTTGATATCGACTCTGACCCGATCAACAGTGACTGGCTGCGCACGCGCCGGTGGGACATCCACTATGAGGACGCGCTCGTCCGCACGCTTGACCAACTGCGCGCGGCATTCGATGAGGATGACGACCGCCTCGCGCACTTCATGGAACTCCCCGCTGCCAAGGCCATGCCGCCCGATCTGCGAAAGGCCGTTGAGGAATATCTGTTCCGCGGATCGATCGTCAAGATCGCGGTGTACCGCGGCAACGACCTCGAACGGCTCGCCGCACTAGAGCATGCGCAATGGTCATCATGGTCCAGGTCGCTCGCTGAACGCGGTGATGTACCCACCGAACTGGCCGAACGTTGGCGGGAGCTGTGGGTGCCTTACGAAGAACTGTCGGAGGAAGAAAAGGAGAAGGACCGCGACTGGGCGCGGCGTGCGCTCTCTGTCGTCCGTAAGTCAGACGAGGCGACCGGGGCGGCGTGGGCGGCGCGTGAGCGCATCGAGCGTGCCGTTGCCGATTTCGATGAGAGCAAGCACCCGCGCGTCCCCGAGGGACAAGGGGGTGGCGGTCAGTTCACGAGCGGCCAGGGCGGCGGCGGAGCCTCACCGACCGTGTCTGCGCCAGGTGCGCCGCGACCCGAACCGTCTGCGCCCACAGCACCGCCCACTGGAGCGAAACCTGATGGCTACGGCGGCTACATCGTCCCGGGTGGTGACTACGAGCTGCCGCCGCACGAGACACCACCGGCGAAGTTCGAGCCAGCACCGGACGATTCGATTGCGCGCGCGTCGGCGGCCAAGATGCGGGTACGGGCCATGGCCGTGGAACCCGACATCTCCAAGAATGTTCGTGAGGTCGCTCGCCTGACTGGTGGCGCCGTGTATGGCGCGCAGAATCGAGTGAAGGGCGAGGATTCTCTGGCTCGCAAACTCTACGGCTATGTGCAGGACGATGGCATGACGGCGGATCAAGCAGAGGCAAGGGTCGGCGACGCCCTGCGGTATTCGGTGATCCTCCCCGAGGATCGCTACGCGGATTCGGTCGGGCGGGCCATCGGCAAGATGTACGAGGCGGGGTACAAGATCGACGACAGCCGCGGGCGGAACTACTGGACTGGTAGGGGTCTTCCCGCGAACTACAAGGGCGTGAACATCAACTTCCGCACGCCTGCTGGTCAGATCTTTGAGATGCAGTTCCACACACCGGAGAGCATTCGCACCAAGGACCTCCTCAGCCACCCGATCTACGAGCAGGTGCGGACCGGTCTCGCTCCCGACGGTCGTCGCCTGACGCCGCCGGAACTGAAGACCCTGTCGCAACGGGGCCGCTCGTTCTGGGCCAAGGTGGGGACACCCGCCGGGGTGCTCGCTATCCCTGGTCTCGTGCGCGGATGACCGGCTGATATGATGATGCCGAGATGACCGAATTCTACCGGACCTTCAACGACGACGGCTCGACGCGCACGCTGTTCCGTGTGCGCGACGAGAGTGAGGGCCTGTACCTCGAAAAGTACGACCCGGCGCAGGACGCCTGGGTCGCCACGAAGACAGGGCATCTGTGGGGCCACCTGTTCGGAGACGAGACGGACGGCCAGCAAATTGCCGAAGCGCAGATCCCCGAGCACATCGCACAGTTGCGGCAAAGGTCCGTGGCCTGAGCGACTTCGCCCGCCGATTCGTTCGCGAGAGCGCGGCCATTGAGGGCCAGACCATTCTACCCGATATGGTGGACGAAAGTCTCCACATGCTCGCGTATCAGGGAATGATCAACATCGCGGACACGGCCGGGTCACTGGAGACGGGCGGACAGGAAGGCGAGTTCTATCGTCCACTCACCCAGGCCGACCTCAAGAACTGGCAACGGCTCATCGGCTCCGAGCAACACAAGTGGGGCGATTACGCGATGTCTGACCGCTCGCTGGGCATCTACCGTGAGCATGGCATCGCCATCAGTGGAGTTGGGGCGATCGGGTCAGGGCGGTATGAGATTCAGCGAGACATGGACGAACTGTGGGAAACCGTGAACGGAGTGCTGCCGATGGACGCGGTCGTGCGTGGGACGGGCCTAGGCAATGACGTCGCCTTGATGCGGGCTGCCGTTGTCCATCACCGCTTCGAACGCTGTCACCCGTTCAGTGACGGGAACGGAAGAACGGGCAGACTCCTCAGCTTGTACGTCCTGCGCCGTCATGGTGCGAAGCCGGTGCTGTTCACGAGCAAGGACCGCACGGTCACGTACTACCCGTCATTTAGGACGAGCGATCCTGCTTTGATGATCGGCTACTTCCGTACGCATCAGGTGGATGACTGGTGAGACGCCTGGGCCAGAGCGACATCGAAGAGATGGCGCGCAAGATGCGCCGGAAAGCCAAGGCCTCCGTCGGCCGGCCGCCGAGAGAGAACATCGACATCGAGGACATCCCCCGTGCGAGACGCCGCGCCGTCGTTTCCGAGGAGAGCGAGGGCGCGGCGATCGCGCGTAATCAAAAGTCTGCGTTGGCACAGGGACCGCACCCGTTCCGCAGAGCACAATGGACCGATGAGGCGGGCAAGCCTCGCTGCTTGCTTTGTGGCGCCCAGGAGCGCGTGGACGCGAGGGACGATACTTTGAGATGTGACGGAATCGACGCGGCCAAGGCCGAAACCGCTCCCACGATCAAAGAAACCGGGGAGCACGACGCTGGACATCACGCTGAAGGCGCAGATGAAGCCCTGGCGCGCAGCGCCGGTGAAGGTACTGTTATGGACGGGACGGACGCTGATCCGCTGGGCGCTGGCGCTGGCCATCCCGACACTGAGGGTCGTTCCGACGAAGCGACCGCTCGGTCGCCAGACGAGCGATCGGAGGCGCAAGTGAGTCCTGTCATCACCAAATACACCGATGGCCTGATGCACGCCCATCTCGGGGCGTCGGCGCACTTCCATGAGGTCCGCAAGGATGCCGGAGAAACTGGCGTCACGACGGATACGACGGGTATCGAACTGCCCGTCCAACACGCGCACCCAGTCCATGACGGGGTGCTAAAGGATGGTTCATCGCTGGAGGCGACGTTGGTGGGGAGGGACGACGCGGACGGAATGCCTGCCCCTGCTGAACCACCAACGGCCTCCGGCAACGCGCAAACGGCCTGGATCGAGCCGCGCGTTGCCAAGCGTGGCAACAGGCCGGTCTTTATCGGAACGCCCCTGCCGAAGGGCAGCGAGATGGTCGTCGTCCCAACAGACAAGGCCGACGAGACAATGGCCGAGAGCGCGCCTGATGCCCGTGTCGCCAAGACCATCCGCGACCTACTGCCGTTGCTCGACCCCCAAGAGGTCGTGAAGGACTACCGCATCCTGAAGGCCGAGAGCACACCCGTGGCACAGCGATACACCCTTGGGCTCGTGTACGCGCCCGGCGACCCGACCAGCGCTGACGCTCATGGCGACTACTCGACCGCCGAGGAGTTGGAGCGGGCGGCCTGGCGCTTCGCACGCAAGGGATTGGCCGCGTCTGGCATTCAGCATAAGAGCGGAACACAGGGCCGCGGTGACGTGGTGGAGTCTTACATCTATCGCGGTCCCGATTGGGTCATCGGCGACCAGATCGTGAAGGCCGGGTCGTGGCTCATGGGCTGCATCTGGGATGAGCCGACCTGGGCTGCGATCCAGGGTGGCAAGTACACCGGCCTTAGCCTGCAAGGCTTTGCCGCAAGGGTCCCCGACACCGCCTGACCTTCGTTTGACCGCCTGCCCCACCATTGATAGTGAGTGGAATCGCCGCAGAACATTGAGGCCCGCTGTCCGGTCTGCCAGCGACTGCTCTTCCGATTCTCGCCACCCCGAGCCTATGGGTCCGACGTAGAGACCACCCAGACCGTCCAGGACGGTAGCGTGACCGTCGAGGTCAAGTGTGGCCGCTGCCGATCGACCGTGTCTTTCTCGGTCCCTGGCGGTCAGGTCGTCTCACAAACGATAGGGGTCCGAGCTGGCCTGGCCAGACCGTTCGCCGTCGCCCCTTGACATGGGGCTTGCGCCCGTAGTGCAAGATTAGATGTAGCGCCGGAACGCCTCGCGCGTCGGAGCGAAAGCAGATCGACGACGGAGGCGAAGCCAGTGACGAGTCTCATCAAGGACTTGGACATCGACCGCGTGGACGCGGTGGACAAGCCCGCGCACCAGGGCCGCTTCCTCATCCTGAAGTCCGAAGACGCCGCCGAACTCCAGGCCGGTGTCCAGAAGTTGGCCGATGCTTCGGAGGCATTGGTCGATGCCATTTCCGCGCGCAAGAGCGCCACCGAGGTCCGCAAGGCCGCACGCGCGGTCGCTGAGATCATCGGCAAGGGCGAGGACACGTTGACCACGCTTCGCGATAAGGACGAATACCCACAGGAGCCTGACGGGACGCAGCCGCCGGAGATGGCTGGCGCGGACCGCACGGCCGAGGATCCGGTCCCAGTACAAGCCGACCCCGCCGCGGGTACGGCTGCCCACCCGTCGCCAGAGGGCGACGCGGGCACCGGCGAGGCCGGGATGCCTGGCGAGGTGAAGGGCTTGGACCGCACGGACGAGGATCCGTACAAGGTCAAGATCGACATCAACAAGGCGCGCTACTGCGCCAAGTGCGCGGCGCCCATCGCGAAGGGCCGCTTCGTCGCCAAGACCAGGATCGCCAAGGATGACACGGCCTGCCCGATGTGCGGTGCCCCGACGGACGACATGGGCAACTACGCCGACCCGGCCGCGCAGCAGATGCAGCCCACCCCCCCGACCCCGACCCCGGGCTATCCCGCGCCAGCCCCGGCACCTGTCGCCTACGCCGAGGACGCGAAGCCATGGGACGAGGAAGACCCTGACGAGAAGAAGAAGCGTCCGTTCGACCCGGACATGTTCGCCGAGAAGATGGCGGCGACGGTCGCCAAGTCGGTCGAGGCATCCCTCACCAAGTTCGCAGAGTCGTTGACGCGGACCGCGTCGGCGCCGATCGCGAAGTCCAGGCAAGCCCAGGACGGATACGAGGCAAAGGCGAAGGTCAGTTACGCCAACCTCGTGTTCGGTCAGCAATAACGGCCAGGTAAGCCGAAGGAGGCAGTAGCAACAAGATGTTCAACGCCCAGCAGTGGCTGTCCAAGGCGACCCTGACCGGATCGGACCTCTCGGGCGGCACCAACGGTGGTCTGCTCTCGCCGGATCAGGTCAAGCAGTTCCTGCGTGTCGCTATCGAGGCCTCGGTCCTCGTCAGCGACTGCCGTCAGGAAACGAGCAACGCGACGAAGTTCGAGGTGCCGCGCATCTCATTCGGCTCGCGCATCCTTCAGCCGGGCACCGAGGCCACGCGCCTCGTTGACGCCGACCGCGTCAAGCCCGCGACCGGGCTCGTGACGCTCTCGACCAACCTGTTCAAGGGTGAGGTCCCGGTCTCGGATGAGGTCTTCGAGGACAACATCGAGAAGGAAGGCTTCGCCGACACGCTGATGGCGATGATCGCCGAGGCGGTCGGCCGCGACGTTGAGGAACTCTCGGTCAAGAGCGACACCTCCCGCATCGCCGGTGACGCCGAGGCCGCCTTCGACGTGTTCGACGGCATCATCGCGCAACTCCAGGACAACACCCCGGCCGCCCAGAAGATCGACGCCACCGGCGAGACCAAGTACGCGACGATCTTCAGCACCATGCTCGAAGCGATGCCTGCCCGCTACAAGAGGAACTACTCGCAGCTCCGGTTCTACGTTCCGGTCCTCGTGCAGGAGGGCTACCAGACGGAACTGGAAGCCCGCGGCACCAGTAACCTCGGTGACACGGCGGTCGCGGACGACATCCGCACCTCGCTTGCGTACCACGGCATCAAGGTCGTCGGCGTCCCGCTGCTCTCGGGCACCGGCACCATCAACACCGTTTCGACCGACTACACCACGTTCGGCTGGCTCATCGACCCGACCAACATCATCTACGGATGGCACAGGCGGGTGCGACTTGAGCGCTGGAGGGACCCGAGGGAAGGAGCCACGAGCTTTATTCCCAGCGTCCGCTTCGACGTGAAGATCGCGGATCCCAACGCGGCAATCCTGGTTTCTTCGCTACCGAACCTGTAGAGACCCCGACCTAGCGACATGAGAGGCGGCGGGGACGACCTGCCGCCTCTCTGTTTGTCCTAGACTTATGCCTAATGAGATCGCTGCCACTTACTCCAGACGACCCTCGTCACGGCAAATACACGACGTACAACAAGCGTCACTGTCGCTGTGCTGCCTGTCGTTCTGCAATCGCTGCGTACCACCGGGAGCGTCTGCGTCGCAGGGCCGCGCGGCGGCCACCAAAAGAACCTTTGCCAATGCGGCACGGTACGCTCACTGGGTACAGGAACGGCTGTCGCTGTGATGGATGTGGGGCGACCCAGGCCGAATACCAGCAGCAGTACCGTCCGCGTCATCGCGCCGCTCGCCGCGCTCACGAAGCAAAGCCCGATGTAAGAGCATCCCTGCGTGGCCAGTGGCGCGAGCGCGAGAAGCGGCGACCGAAGCGCGACTTGCGCGAGTACAAGAAGCGCTACCGCGCCGAGAATCGCGACAGGCTGATCACCCAGGGCGACGACTACCGCGCGGTCAATCGCGCCTCGCTGAACGCGAAATCGCGCGAGTACGCCAGAGCACACCCCGAGGTCGTCAGCGCCAATAGTTCCGCGCGTCGCGCCCGCATCCGCCACGCGCCCGGCCGGTTCGCGGCCGCAGAGTTCAAAGAGAAGTGCGTGCTACTGGGTAACGTCTGCTTCTACTGCGGCGAAGCGAAGCCGCTGACCGCCGATCACAAGATCCCGCTGTCGCGCGGCGGCTCTAACGACATCTTCAATATCCTTCCGGCGTGCGCACCCTGCAACTTCTCCAAGAAGGACAAGACCGCGCAGGAGTACATCGCCCTCCGCCAGCGTCGGTGGGAAGCAAGTCGAGCAGGAGCAAGCTGTGACGTTATCTGAGCCACAGCACCGTGCGCTCCACGATGTCTACGAGATCGTCAGCGACTGCATCGCGGACGCGGAGGACGACATTGACGGAACAACTCCGCTAGATCGCAAGGCCTTGTCGGGAGCACTGATGTACGCAGCCGACCTCGTCGAAGCGATCCTGGCGAACAACGATGTCAAGGTCGGACAGTTGATGGCCGAGCATGACTCGGTGGGCGAACCCGAGGAGAGACCGAACTAGCACCACCAGCGTCGGCGGACCCAGGTAGCCGCCTGGCCCCACAATAGAAAGCACGCATCCATGAGCCGCACGACGGCCCGGGCAGAGGAGTCGTCATGGCCGAACGAGGGTCGAACTAGCCGTGCTCTCGCTGCTGCGTGCCCGCTTCATCCGCGAGATCGCCGGCGTCGCCGCGCTCGTTGTAGCCTCAGTGGTGCTCACGATGTATCTCGTCCCGCCCAAGATCGTCACGCAAACGAAGACGGTCGAAGTCCCTGTGCGTGGAACGATGGTGGCTCCTGAGTACGCGCGCCGCTACGCGGAGGCGTTCTGTGCCAATGACGCGAAGTACCTCGTGGCGCATACGTCGCCACTGGCTGTCTCTCCTGAGGCAATTTACCGATCGGTCGAGAGCAACCTCCAGGCCGGTAGGGACTGTAAGGACGCAGGCTACCTAGGCGCGTACCGCAGCAGCGACATCCATGTGTTCACCGCAATCTTCGGCCCCGGCGGCAAGGAGAGCTTCCTTATCTTGACCTTTGAGTCTGGATTGGTGGTGAATATCGAATGAGCGCCATCATCGCGCTCGGAGACGTCAAGGGGAAACTGACGATCCCCACGTCCGACACATCCGAGGACACCGCCATCCAGTTGGCCATCGACGGCGTGATCGCGTTCATCACGGAGAAGACCGGCTACGAGGGAACAGCCACTGCTCACACCATTTATCGCGAGAGCTGCCAAGTCGGTCGCACCTACGAGATGGACCATCGGCCCATCGACACGGCCATCGCGGTCACCGCGCAGGGCCGTACCCATTCGGGCTATTCCACGATCACCTGGAGCGACCTGGTGGCGGATATCATCGACGCCGACAAGGGTCGGCTGATGTTGCTCGGCGTCAGCAACTTCTTCCAGTCGTTCCCACCCATCGAGCCGCCGAACCCGATCTTCCGCTGGCAGCAGCCCATCTGGCCGCTGGTGAAGTTCACCTACACGACGGTAGCGCAGACAGCCTCGACCTGGCCGAAGGATCTGAAGGACGCCGCCGCACATCTAGCAGCGTTCATGTATCGCCAGTCGCTCACTAGCCACCTGAACTCGGCCTCGCTCGGACCGATCAGTGAGACGTACTCGGGCCGCGGCGGCGGCGATCCCGTCCCGGGCGTCCTGCGTGGGATCATCGACCGTTACGCGCTCCGACGCGTGCTCTGGACCCCATGAGCCTCGCCAGTCTTCGCCCGCGCCACATGCTGATCCAGCGGTTCGTCGTTCGTCGTCCATCTCGCACCAGCGATGGTCAGGGCGGCTTCACCGAAACCATGCCACAACTGGACGATGTACGCGGACGGTTGACCATGATGCCGGGCCAGCGTGCCATGATCGACCCGGTAACTGGCAAACTCGTCGCCTTCACGACGGCGACGGCCTGGCTGGACGCGCTCAGTTTCATCGGTGTGAGGGCTGCCCGGACGATCCAAGATTGCAAGTTCACTGCGAACGATCTCGGAACGGGCGGCAACTCTATCACCGTGGCGTTTGTGCTACCCGGGATCGATGGTGCGCTCTCTGTAACGGTCAGCGGCAACGCCATCACCGTGAACCTGCAGCGTACTGGCGGTGTGTCGGTCTCGACGGCGCAGCAGGTCGTGGACGCCGTGAACGGCAACACGAGCGCGGCCGGATTGGTAACGGCTCATGTGTCCGGCACGGCTGCCACGGTCCAGGTCGCCCAATCGGCTTTGGCGCTCACCAGCGGAGTGAACACCACGCTGCCGCGCGAGGGCGATGAGGTCGTGGCACCGTCGGGGAGCGTTTGGAACGTATTGAGTTCTGGGGAGCAGGCCGGACTGGTTCAGTGCCAACTCGTCGGCAAGGTGGTCTAACCATATGGTCGCTAGGACGGTCGCACGGCGCGAGGTCGGGCCATGGAGCCACTTTTGGGCATTGGACGCCCCTACGGTCATCCTGGCGCGTCCCGGGCGTATCCAGGGACCACCAGACATCGCCGACCATCCAGACCGCCGTCGGATATACGAACCTCGCGGGGGGCTCGGAGCACACTGTGCCACGCGAGGGGACGAGCTTGTCGCGCCGACCGGAACCGTCTGGAGCGTGCTGTCGGCCGGAGGTACACGATAATGGCCAATACGCCTAACTCATCTATTGAGAAAGCAATTTTCGACACTCTGACCAACAACGCCACGCTACAGGCACTCGGCACCAGCGGCGTCGTGACGGTATACCACCGTGTCGCTGAGTCCACTGAGCAGAACCCATATGTCGTGTTCCAGTCCATGACACCCGGACTGGATAGTTACACGATGTCCACGCGGGCCTACATCGAGGCGGTCTATAAGATAGAGGCCTATGCACGCGGGAACTCCAACAAGAAGGCGCAGGACATGGCCGACGCTATCGACGCCGCGCTGACCGATCAGACCATCGCCGTCACTGGGTGGGGACTCATGTATCTCCGCCGCGAGCAGATCATCGAACTGACCGACCAGACGGCGGGCGTGCTGTGGAATCGCTGTGGGGGGCTATTCCGGGTCACCGTCCGACCGACATGAGCAGCGTGCTCATGTGCATCATCTCACTTACATTCATGCGATACAGTCAGTCATGGAGGCGATTCGCATGACAGACGGAACTGCCGGATGAGCGATACGTACGACGGCCAGGAACGCAGAGCCGGACATGACCATTTGCTCCCCGTGCTCCTGGAGCGCGTGGACGCGCTGCGCGTGGATCTGCGGGAAACGAAGGACACCGTTCAGACTCTTGATCGCAGCCTGCGTGGCAGCAACGGCAACCCGGGATTCTTCACCAAGGTCGAGTTGTTGGACCATCGCATCGACAACATCGAGGTCGCCTCGCGCACCTCCGGCGCGAAATGGGGCAGCGGCGCGGCTATCATCGTCAGCGTTGTCATCGAGTCCGTAGCGCGACTGTTCGGCCTAAAGGGGCCCGGCAACCCATAGAGTGACGCCCGAAAGAGGCGCGAGGGGTGAAAGTGTGACACAGAACACACGTGGCCTCCCGGCGAAGAAGCCGATCGAGGTCAGTGCAAAGGAGGCCCGGGCCCTGATGACCAAGTACGACCAAGACCGGCGCTCCTGCAAGGTCCAGAAACTCGGTCTCCACAAGATTGTGGACGCGCTGGTCGCAGCGGGCGGGCGCAGCACGCTCGTCCATCGGATCCTCACGGACAAGGAAGGCAAGTACAAAGCGGACATCGGCGACGGCCCCATTGAGAAACACATCCAGAAGCGATGCGTATGCTTCGGTGTGGCCGGGAAGGACGGTAAACCAAAACGATGAGCGGGAACGGCAAGAAGACCACCCCGACCATCACACCGAAGGAGGCACAAACGCTCATCGACTTCGCGCGCGCGAGACGGCGAGCCGAGCGACGTGCAACCTGCGCGGTGTGCGCCCTACCTGACGAGATCCGAGAACAGATCAAGGCTGCACGTGGTCATATGGACGTGCAGACGATCCTTGCGTGGCTCGAACAGCACCACAACATCAAGATAAGGTCACTGGACTACAAGGCCCACGGCTCGGCGCAGCACGACCAGAAGGACGAGTGACAAAGATGGCCAAGGACAAGGAGACGGGCAAGGGGTTGGAGGAGTTCGCCGACGAGAGGGCGACGGCGATTCACCAAGAGAACGAGGCCATCGCGCGAACGAACCGCGTGTTGCGAGCGGAGCTGAGGACAGCTGCGGAGAAGGTCGTCGCAGCCCAGGCGGATGCTGACGCAGCCGTAAAGGCCCTGTCGCTCTACCAGCGCAAATACGATGACCGCCCAAGGTGGCTGCTACCGCCGAAGGGCAAGGCCGAGGATCGCGGCACGCTTGTCGCGGTGCTCTCGGACACGCACTACGGCGAGGTCGTTCTTCCGGCCGAGGTCGGCGGCTACAACGCCTACAACCTCGCAATCGCTGAAATCCGCACGGAGCGGTTCTTCAGGCGCAGTGTCAGCCTGGCACGCGACTTCTTCGCGGGCGTCAAGTACGACGGCATCGTGTTGGCGCTCGGCGGCGATCTGGTCTCGGGCGACATCCACGAAGAACTCCAGCAGACGAACGCGCTCTCGACCTACGACACGATCCTCTGGGCGGTGCCAAAGTTGGTGGCCGGCATTGAGTTGCTGGCCAAAGAGTTCGGGCAGGTCCAGGTCGTCAGCGTCCCCGGCAACCACGGTCGCGACCAGAAGGCCCCGCGCTACAAGCGCCGGTCGGCGCACAACGCCGACCAGCACATCGCCAAGTTGCTCGCGATGACGCTTGCCAAGAGCGGCGACATCACATTCAGCATCCCCGAGGCGCTGGATGCCCCGTTTAGCGTCTACGGGTACAACTTCTCGGTCGAGCACGGCGACGAACTGGCGCGCAGTTTCTCCGGCTCGGCAGAAATCGGCCCGCTCGGTCCACTGCAGCGTGGCACGAACCGCAAGAAGGTCGCCCTCGCCGCCGAGGGCACCGAGATGCATTACGCCATTTGGTGCCATTTTCATAAGTTGCTGCCGCTCCCATCGAGTGGCTTCATTGGCAACGGGTCCGTAAAGGGCTGGGACGAGTACGCCCGCGGTTTGAAGTTCCGTCCCGAGCCGCCACAGCAAGCGCTGTTCATCGTGGACCCACGTTACGGCGTGACCCTGCAGGCACCAGTTCGGGTTCAGGATCGGGTCGCGGAGAAGTGGTGACCGCCGCATGACCGTCATCGTCGCCGCGGCCGACGGGGCGGAGGTGCCATCACGAAATAATCCCAGCCGGGTTCGCACAATCCAACGTGGAGCAGAATTGAGGTACGGTGCCGCGCACCCAGAGAGGCGCCGGACCGCCGCTCGCCAGAACAAGTGGCGCAGGACTCTCCGAGAGCACGGACTCACCGAGTCAGACTACGAACTTATGCTCGCCGCACAGGGCTCCGTTTGCGCTGTTTGTGGCTTGCCAGAGAGCCAGCAGTCCAAGACCGGAGTGACGTTCCGCCTCTCGATCGACCACAACCACGCGACAGGTCTTGTGCGGGGTCTGCTCTGCGGTGGCTGTAACACAGCAATCGGGAAGTTTCGTGAAGACCCGGCGACCATGCGTGCGGCTATGGCGTACTTGGCGCGCACGTGACCTGTGTCGTCGGCGTCGTCGGGTCCGGGGGACGCATGGTCTTCGGCGGGGATTCCGCCTCGACCGATGACATGTTTGGCCAGACCTCTGCCGCGCAAGACAAGGTCTGGAAGATAGGCGACTTCCTAATGGGCGGCGCAGGGTCTTGGCGCGGTCTCCAGTTGGCGCGCTACGCGTTCATACCGCCAAAGCGTGGACGCGCTGCCATCGAACCGTTCATGGTCACGACGTTCATCGACGCTCTACGCGATGTCTGGAAGAAAGGCGGCCATCTGTTCAAGAGCGACAAGGACGACAGCGACCCGAAAGAAGAGACCGTCAGCACAGACCTCATGATTGGCTACCGCGGTGAACTGTGGGTCGTGCGCGGAAACCTACAAATCCTGAAAATGCGCGAGGACTACGCCGCCATCGGTTCGGGTACTGACGCTGCGCTTGGCGCGCTCTATGCAACCCGCAACGGAGGCGCAACCAATGCTCGCGTCCTGACCGCGCTACGGGCGGCCGAACGGTACAACGCAGCTGTGCGTGGGCCGTTCCGCATCATCGACAACAAGCCTGAGACACCAGCGCCTACCATGAAGAACAAGAAGGAGGCCAAGTAGGACATGCCAGAACTGAACGCAGTCGCGATCGCCGCCTTCGTGGGCGGACTCGCACAGCCGTACATTCGCGCCCTGCTCGCACGCTTCACCGGGCTCGACCCGGAGGGGAAGGCGCGCTACACGTACGTGTTCGCGCTGCTCATCTCGGCCGCAAGCGTGTGGCTCATCGGCGGCTTCGCCGGGATCAGCCCGCCCGCTGCGACGCTACTCGACCCGCGCCCGCTCGTCGCGTACCTGTGGCCGTACTTCACAACGGTCTTCGCTCTCAGCCACATCACGTACAAGACGACCGCTGGCCTCGTTACCAAGGTCGCCGGGGCCACCTAGCCAGCTGAACGGCCGCGAGGGCGGCGAGCGAAGATGCGCGCGCTCGTCGCCCTCAGCGCCCTCTTTTCTCGAATGCGTCCATGTCGAGAACGGGAAGTTCGCTCATTTCCTCTTCCGTCGGCGTAGCGGGCACATCAATGATCGGACGCACGCAGTCGTCGCACCTACACCACTCGTAGCAGCGCTCTCTCGCTCCGACCGGACAGTCCTTGCAGCCGACGTCCGTACTCATTCCGTTCATTCCTGCTGGCAGATGCCAAGCACGGGCCTCAGCCAACTGGTCCGGAAATGGCAATGCGAGGTCGTAGACCTCCATCACGCGCTGCATGTTGCGTCCGTCCAGGCGATCGATCTCGGAGCGCACGGCTGATGCGTCGTGGACCTCGACCGGGTAGTCCTCGTAGTCGAACGTGTCGCAGGCGATGATGACGTACTTCGCGCCGCGGCGCTTCGCATCCTCCAGCCACCCTCTCATCTCCTCACGGGTGGTCATGGATAGGTCATCCCGTTCGCTCGCGCACTCGCTTCGCGGTCGAGATCGCCGCGTTCCTCGGCAATCTCCGCCTTGGCTGCGTCAATGATGGCGTTCACGAGTTCGCGGACCTCGGTACTCTCGTCGCCGCTGTAGCCGCGCGGATTCGGATTATCGAACGTGGCATGAGTCCGCTTGCGATGCTGTGGTCGCCAGAGTAGGTAGTGCTCTGCAAGGAAGTAGGCACGACTGCGTGCCGTGTCAGCCATCTCAGTAGTCCTCCGGCAGCATGAGCGTCATGGATCCGTTTTCGTTCGGCACCAGCCAGACCTCACCGATGGAGTCACCATTGGCGCGGCCCTCCGTCTTGCGCCAGCCCGCCGCGGCCGCCGGCTGGCGCAGCCACCCGCGGGACCTGAGCCGG